>Ga0114932_10006170_pt1 | contig 10332 bp, 9 predicted proteins | sample 2SBtaG_2_FD_87286 | JGI IMG/M metagenome (GOLD analysis project Ga0114932, IMG submission 87286) | Deep subsurface microbial communities from Kolumbo volcano to uncover new lineages of life (NeLLi) - 2SBTROV12_ACTIVE470 metaG | ecosystem: Environmental > Aquatic > Marine > Volcanic ... | reverse complement strand
CTGGTCTACTGGTCTACTGGTCTACTGGTCTACTGGTCTACTGGTCTACTGGTCTACTGGTCTACTGGTCTACTGGTCCGCTGATGGAAGCGCCCCATGGGGTGGCGTCATTCAATCTCCGACCGGTTGTTGGGCCGGATTACAGGGCGGCGATCTTTGCCGGGTCCATGGTGGTATCCTCGCAGAATGCGACGACGGTTTTTGGCGTCAGGCAACGAACCTCACGTCGTCGGTTGGAGTCGACGGCAACAGCCACTTTGGTTGCAACGCTGATGAGGGGCCCGGCGCGGCGCGCTTTGATGCAGGCGGCGTCCAGCCAGAGGCAGGTCACCCGCGCTTCGGCGGGCCGGACCATCGGTTCGCCGCTTCGATGGTATGGTTCATCCCCACCTCGTCAGCGTTCGCCAGAGCTCCGCACGAAAGGGTCGCGCGGGTAGGTGACGCCCGCAAGATAGAGCCCGGACGCCGGGCTGACCGGCCCGCAGGCGGCACGATTTCGCGCGGCCAAAGCATCCCCGACCCGTTCCGGAGGCCAGGCACCGGCACCGACACGTTCCAGCGTTCCAACGATGCTGCGCACCTGATTGTGCAGGAACGAACGCGCGCACAGAACAAACGAGATTTCGACGCCATCCGTCCGATGCATTTCTGATATCTCCAGTGAATCCAGCGTCTTGACCGGTGACTTGGCTTGACAATGGCTGCTGCGGAATGTGGTGAAATCGTGGTGTCCGATCAGGGTTTTCGCCGCTTCGCGCATGGCGGCGACATCCGGTTTCCGGTTCACGCGCCAGACACGACCGCGTTCGACGGTCATCGGGGCGCGACGGCAAACCAGACGAAAAACATACCGCCGGGATGTCGCGTCAAAGCGCGCGCTGAATTCGGGCGCAACAACCGCTGCCGCCAGAATTGCGACCGGTTCGGGTCGCAGATGATGGTTCAGGGCCTCGCTCAGGCGAAAGGGGTCCCAATCTTGTTTCAGGTCACAATTCGCAACCTGCCCCAACGCGTGAACGCCGGTATCGGTGCGTCCGGCGCCGGTGACGGAAGGCATGTCGGCCTCGAGCCTGCCCAGCGCCGTCTCCAGCGTTTGCTGCACCGATGGGCTGTGCTTCTGGCGTTGCCAGCCGGCATACGGTCCGCCGTCGTATTCAATTTTCAGGGCAAATCGGGGCATGTCCTGCGATACAATGCGGGTGGCGGATTGCCAATCCCTTCGCGGGTCTGTCAGGCCTCCGGATATTTCAGACGCAGGCCCCGGATCGGCGTCACAAGGTGACCCGAGATCAGGCGAGCCAACAGGTTTTGCGCCGCCCGGTTGCGGATCATCGGCGCGAAAACATGGTCGCGTAGTGCGGGCGCGATGTTGCTGTCGGATTGATAAAGCGGCGTGAACACCCGACTGAGCGCTTGATAGATCGCGACATGGTGGTGGCGCATCCGGGCGTATCTGGCGGGCGCGGAATCGACGTCGAAACATCGCAGCGCCTCGGCCAATGTCAGCGCATCCAGCAACGCCATGTTCGCCCCCTGACCAAGCTGCGGGCTGGCGGAATGCGCCGCATCACCGATATGAATCAGGCGCGCAGAATGGGGCTGTGACAGCGACCCGTGCGCATACCGCGCCAAAGAGAAGTCGGCCTGCGAACGTGTCTGATGCAGAAACGGCGCGAATTCCGGCCAGAAGGTGACCGCTTCGGCTACCCATGCCTCGAAGGGACGCCTGCGCCATGCTGTTGCCGCATCGCTGCGGATCGACCAGAAAATGGCGGCGCCGGGCCGGGATTTTCCCGGTGAAAGGCCGACCGGCAGAACGCCCGCCATTTTTGTGGCCCGGAAATATTGCTGGCTTAGATGATCACAAGGCAGCGGCGTATTTTCCGGCCAGTCGACAGTCGCCCACAGCGCGGCATATCGCAATGGCTGCGGGCGGAGCGGTGACAACGGCGAATTTGCCCCGGCGGCATCCACGATCAGATCATACGGACCGCTTTGGTCGCCGCGCTTGTCGACCAACAGATGTTTGGACCCAACCGCGCGCAGATTTCTGACTTCGAAATCACAGATCAGTTCCGCCCCTTCCCTTTTTGCTTCGTCGAGCAACAGGTGGAACAGGCTGGCCCGGTGAATGCCAAGTGCCGCCGCATCTCCATAGCCGGCATCCAGCACTTTGCGCCCGCCCTCCGCGACGCGTCCGCAAAGCCGCCGGATCGGGCTGCCGCTGGCTGCGGCTGCTTCGTATATCCCGACCCGCTTCAGCACCGCCAGCCCGACGGGCTGTATGACCAACCCGGAACCCAACGGCGCGGGTGCCGCAAACCGGTCATGGAGCGTGATCCTGTGACCCTGCCGCGCCAGCAACGTCGCCAATGCCAGCCCGCCGATTCCGCAACCCGCGATGCCGATGTTCAAAGGAGGGTCCATGCGCCTGCCTTACACCGAAACCGCGGGGCGCGGTATCGCGGAATTTTGACATCACCGGGTGGCGGGAACCGGGTCGCAGCACGTAAACAGCACAAAATCGGGGTCACCCAATATGTGACCGATGACTTCAGAATGCACAGGATTGCCCACAGGCCGAACGCAATTGGCGATACTTTTCAGGTTCTTGCCTGTATTTTGCGGCGTCACATCGGGATCCGGATTGCTCATCTGAAATCTGGCTGCGTTATTGCAGCGGTGCGGGCGTCTGCGTCCCCTTGTGGCCATGGTGCAGGGGTCGAACCCTGCCCTTTGGGTCGAAGTCTCGGCCGCGAACGGTTTTCGGGCGAATTCGCGCACAAGATCAAACGGCTTGCGAGTTGGTCGCATGCATCCTTGGCTGGACCTTCCCCAGTGCCACAGCTATAAGCTCAGCCATGGGACTGACATTCGCCATCATTTCTCGAATTACCGGCCCGGCGCTCTGACAAATCGAGCCGCCGGAACAAGGCGCATGGTGAGATACGCCGACCCCTGCCAGACAACACTCAGATATCCGAACGGAGCCGCCCGATATGTGCGCCGATAAAGTTGACTACAAAGACACCCTGAACCTGCCCAAAACCGACTTTGCCATGCGTGCGGGCCTGCCCAAGCGCGAGCCGGAATGGTTGGCGCACTGGGCCCGGATCGGCGTTTACGACCGGTTGCGCGAAAAGACCGGGCGCGAAAGTTTCGTGCTGCATGATGGCCCGCCCTATGCCAACGGGCATTTGCATATCGGCCACGCGCTGAACAAGATCCTGAAGGACATGGTGGTGCGTTCCCAGCAGATGATGGGGCGCGACAGCCGGTACGTGCCGGGCTGGGATTGTCATGGTCTGCCGATCGAGTGGAAGATCGAAGAACAGTATCGCGCGCGCGGCAAGAACAAGGATGATGTTCCCATCAACGAACTGCGTGGCGAGTGCCGCAAGTTTGCCGAAGACTGGGTGGATATCCAGCGCGAGGAATTCAAGCGCCTTGGCGTGATCGGCAACTGGGCCGAACCCTACAAGACCATGGATTTCGAAAGCGAGGCGGTGATCGCCGAGGAATTCATGAAATTCGTGATGAACGGGTCGCTTTATCGCGGCTCAAAACCGGTGATGTGGTCGCCGGTCGAGAAAACCGCGCTGGCCGAGGCCGAGATCGAGTATCACGATCATCAGAGCCACACGGTCTGGGTCAAGTTTCCGGTGGTTTCCGATTTGAGTATTTTCGGGAACAATGAAGGTGTGAGGGTCGTCATCTGGACGACGACCCCGTGGACGATCCCGCAAAACCGCGCCGTGTGTTTCAGCGAAGGAATTTCCTACGGGCTTTACCGTGTGCTGGCAACGCCCGAGGAATGCTGGGCAAAAACCGGCGATCTGTACCTGCTGGCGGACGGTTTGGCCGAGGATGTTTTTGCCAAGTCGCGACTGGAGTCCGGGGGTTGGGAACGTGTGCAGGACGTCACAACCGAGGAACTGGCGGCGATGACCCTTGCGCACCCGCTGCGTGGGGCTGAGGGCGCCAATGGCGAATGGGACTACGATGTGCCGATGCTACCCGGTGATCATGTTACCGATGACGCCGGCACCGGATTTGTGCACACCGCACCCAGCCACGGCGCAGACGATTACATGATTGGGGTCAAGCATGGGCTGCCGATGACACATAACGTGTTGGAGGATTCCTCGTTTCGTGCAGACCTGCCTTTCTTCGGTGGTGCGGTCATTTTCGATCACAAGGGCAAGGAAAAGGACGCCAACAAACGTGTCATCGACAAGCTGGTCGAGGTGGGCGCGTTGCTGGCGCGGGGGCGGATCAAACACAGCTATCCGCATTCGTGGCGCTCTAAGGCGCCGGTCATTTTTCGCAATACGCCGCAATGGTTTACCGCGATTGACAAGGAACTGGGCGACGGGATGGACACCCACGGCACGACGATCCGTGCGCGCGCGCTGGCCGAGATCGACAACGTCAGGTGGACGCCGCAATCTGGCCGTAACCGGTTGCACGCGATGATGTCCGCGCGCCCGGACTGGGTCATGAGCCGCCAGCGCGCCTGGGGCGTGCCCCTGAGCTGTTTCATCAGGGACAAGGGCAATGGTGCTGTGGAAATCCTGCGCGATGCGGCCGTAAACGCGCGCATTGCCGCGGCGTTTCGCGCCAATGGGGCCGACGCGTGGTACGAGGACGGCGCAAAGGCGCGCTTTCTGGAGGGGCTTTACGACCCTTCGGACTGGACCAAGGTCGATGATATTCTGGATGTGTGGTTTGACTCAGGCTCGACCCATGCCTTTGTCTTGCGCGATCGCGAGGATGGCGCCAGCGACGGCATTGCCGATTTGTACCTTGAAGGCACCGACCAGCATCGCGGGTGGTTTCATTCGTCGTTGCTGCAATCGGTCGGCACCAACGGGCGCGCGCCTTACAAGGGGGTGTTGACCCATGGGTTCACGCTGGACGAAAAGGGCATGAAAATGTCCAAATCCCTTGGCAACACCATTGTGCCGGAGCAGGTCACCAAACAATATGGCGCCGATATTCTGCGCCTGTGGGTGGCGCAGGTCGATTTCACCAACGACCAGCGGATCGGGCCGGAAATCCTGAAAAACGTGGCGGACAGCTATCGTCGTTTGCGAAACACGATGCGGTTCATGCTGGGCAACCTCAACGGGTTTTCCGATGCGGACCGGGTTGACGTTTCCGAAATGCCGGAACTGGAAAGATGGGTGCTGCACCGGTTGGCCGAGCTCGATCACGTCGTGCGCTCGGGCTATGAAAACTATGACTTTCAGGGTGTGTTCCAGGCGTTGTTCCAGTTTGCCACGGTCGATTTGTCGAGCGTCTATTTCGACATCCGCAAGGACGCGCTTTATTGCGACGGGGCCGACAGCGCGGTGCGCCGCGCCGCGCTGACCTTGCTTGATCTGCTGTTTCACCGCCTGACCACCTGGTTGGCACCAATGCTGGTTTTCACGATGGAGGATGTCTGGCTCACCCGGTATCCGGGCGAAAATTCATCCGTTCATCTGCAGGACATTCCACCGACGCCGGGCAACTGGCGTGACGAGCCGCTGGCGGTGAAGTGGGCGTTGATCAGGCGCGTGCGTCGCGTTGTGACGGCGGCGCTGGAAATCCAGCGTCAGGAAAAGGTGATCGGCGCTTCGCTCGAGGCGGCGCCGGTCGTGCATGTCCGCGACGAGGCCACGCGGGTCGCCGTCCGCTCGGTGCCGTTTGCCGACATCTGCATCACTTCGACGCTGACCCTTTCGGGTGACCCCATTCCCAACGAGGCGTTTCGCTTGCCGGAAATCGAAGGCGTTGGCGTCGTGTTCGAACTGGCCGAAGGCGACAAATGCGAGCGCTGCTGGAAGATATTGCCCGATGTAGGGACCCATGCACACGAAGGGCTGTGCGCACGCTGCGATGGGGCGCTTGGCTGAACCGACAGCAGGCGGTTGGCGGCAGGTGGCGGAATACGTTCGGGACCATGGCTGCGAAACCGCTATCGCTGAAACCGCATCAGGGCAGGAACTCCATCCGGAACGGGGTCAGCGTCAGGCGATTTCCGGTGGATTTCACGCGCACGAAGGTCAGGCGCGCGAAGCGCGGCTCGTCGCCCTGATCACAGATGATTTCCAGGATTTGCACGCTGCCCCGGTCTTTTTCCTGAAATTCAAGCGGCGCGGCGCAGTCATCCAGCCTGGCAACCGCCGAGGCCACGAAAGCCAGCGCCGCGCCGGTCACGGCATAGCGTTCCAGTCGCGCGGGAGACGTGGTAAGCGGGCGCATCTGCGCCGTCGCAGCGGATGCCACCAACAGGAACGAGAGCAGCGCCAACGCTGCCCGGCGCGCCCGGGCCATCAAGGTTGCTCGGCGTGCGTGTGTCATCATTCCTGCGATCCCATCATCCATTCACCCTGCGGGCGAAACGCGGCAAATGCAAAGGCAAATGCCACATCGTGGGCCAAATCCTGACCGGCCATATCGGTCACGATCACATTGCCAAGATCGCGCCCACGCCGGATCGACCGTGTATCGTGGATCGAATTGCGTCCGCTGGTCCAGCGCAGGATCATGCCTGCCTGGCGCACTTCGCCGACCTTGCGCAGCCTGTCAACCGGCCACGCCCGGTTGCCGACAACCACCACGTAATCCAGCGCCTCGATTCCGGCGGGCAGGTCATATTGCTGCATCACGCGCGGCGCGGCGCCGGAATCCATGCCCGCGTAGGGCGTCGCGCCATAGGGGCGCGCGTGGTCGTTGCCGGGCCCCAGGACCTTGCCGTCCGGGGCCCGGGCCTGAAACGACGCCAGCGATTCCAGCCGCGATGCGATCGGGGTCAGCGCGCGACCGCTGTGCATGCCGACAATCGCCTGACCGGTGAATTGCTGCCAGAAGCTTTCGGTCGCGTGATCATACATCACCATGTCGAAATGACGGATGCGCCCGGTATTGCCGAAGGTCAGCAGACGCCCGCCAAGCCGCCGGTCAAACACCACGCCCGAATTGCACAAGGGGCAATAGCTGACCAATACCGGCACGCCGCCAACTTCGTCATTGACGATCTCGTGCCACAACAGGATGCGCAACGGATAGGCACGCGCGTCGCCATTCAGGATCACGCTGATCACCGGCTCGAACGCGCCAATGTCGCCGGGGTCGGCGACCGGTCTGAATTCGGGGTTGTCGATCGGCGGGATGGAATCGCGTCTGGCACCGTCAAACCGCAATTCAGCCAGCGGTACCAGATGGTGCTCAAGGTCGGCTTGCGGAAAATCGCGCCGCAGTCCGGCAATGCCCTGCGCCTCGGCGGGCGGCGCGAAAGCCGCCAGACCAGCCAGCATTGCGGCAACAACAGAAATCAACCTCGGGCGCATGGTGGATTTTTCGTGTCCCTCGGACCGGAACGCAAATGAATGCTGTTCAAATCTCTGTCAAACCGCAAACCGGCAGGTTAGGCTTTGCCCGGACCCGAGGGAGCCGCCGTTGAATTCGATCTCGATGCCCAGCCCGATCGGCTGGATACATATCCACGAGCAGGGCGGGCACATCTGTGCGCTGAACTGGTCGGACCGGCCCGCGCCCGATTTCGGCTCGGATGTGCTGGATGACGCGAGCGCCCAGCTTGCCGCCTATTTTGACCACCGTCTGGAACGTTTCGATCTGCCGATGTCGTGTCCGTCGACGCCGTTCCAGCACGGTGTTTTTGAGGCGATGCTTTCGATCCCCTTTGGTGCGACGCGCAGCTACGGCGAAATCGGTGCCTATGTCGATGGATCGCCCCAGGCCGTGGGTCGTGCCTGTGGTGCCAATCCGATCCCGATCCTGATCCCGTGTCATCGGGTGGTCGGCGCGACAAATCTGGGCGGGTTTTCCGGAAGCGGTGGTGTGGAAACCAAGGTCTGGCTATTGCGCCATGAAGGTGCAGCGGGATTGTTGCTATGAGTCCGGGTGTCTTTTTCGCAGCCCTGCTTGCCGCCGTGATGCACGCGACGTGGAACGCGATCATCAAGACCGGCGAGGACAAGGTGCAGGGCATGCTGGTCCTGACGCTCAGCCATGCGGCATGCGGTGCGCTGATCAGTCTGTTCGTCCCGTTCCCGCCGGCGGCCGCCTGGGGCTGGCTGGCGGGTTCGGTTCTGGTTCACAGCGCCTATCAGACGTTTCTCGCGGTCGCCTACAGCCACGGAAATCTAAGCCGCGTTTACCCGATCTCGCGCGGGTCGGCACCGCTCTTCGTTCTGGTATTCGGGTTTTTCTTTTTGCCCGACGCGATCCGACAGAACGAGTATATCGGGATCACCCTTCTGGGCACCGGCATCGTGGTGATGGCCCGGGGCGTTTTCACCAACGGGGAATCGCGCAGGTTGTTGCCGTTCGCCTTCGGCGCGGCGCTGGCAACCGCCGGGTATACCGTTTCAGACGGGATGGGCGCACGCGCGGCAGGCAATGCTTCGAGCTATATCGCCTGGTTGTTCATCCTTTCGGCCCCGGTGTTCATTCCGGTTTGTCTGATGTTGCGCGGCGGCGGCGTTTTCCGGATCAGCCCGGCGGTCTGGCGGTCGGCCGGACTGGGCGGCGTCATGTCGGTGGCCGCCTATTGGATTGCCGTCTGGGGCATGACGCAGGCACCGATTGCGCTGGTGGCGGCGCTGCGCGAAACCTCGGTGCTGTTCGCGGTTGGGATCGGCATCCTGTTTTTTGGCGAAAGCGGCGACCGGAGCAAACTGGTTGCGGCATCGTTGATCGTGTCAGGCGTGGTTCTGACCCGGCTTTAGGTGCTGTGCCGCGACGACCGCTGCGGCAGCATCTGCATCACGATGGCCGCAAACAGCAGATAGGCCGAGGTAACCGACAGCGCCAGAATGACCGGCAGGCCGGGGTTGAAATCGTGCCACGCCGCCAAGCCAGCGAAAAACGTCCACAGGAACGCCACGGGCAAGGTGACGCGGCGCCAGCGCTTGGTGCGCACCGGATGCACGAATTCCAGCGGCAGGAACATCGCAGCGGCGATGACGACGACGATCGCCAGAATGATCCAGAAATTCGGTTCGGTCACGAACAGCACCAGCACCACCATGTTCCAGCATCCCGGAAATCCGGAAAAAGATTTATCCTTTGTTTTCATCCTTGTATCGGCGAAATACATCGCCGAGGCAAAGGTGATCACGATGATGCATATCCAACCCGTCCACCCCGGCAAAAGCCCGCTTTTGAACAGGGCAAACGCTGGAATGAAGACGTAGGTAAGATAATCGATGATGAGGTCCAGCAGCACGCCGTCGAATTGGGCTGCATGGGTCTTGACCTGATACTTTCGCGCCAGGGGGCCGTCAATTCCATCGACGATAAAGGCGACCACCAGCCACAGATACATCAGGCTCCACTTGGCCTCGACCGCGGCCAGCATTGCCAACATCGCAAAGACCGCGCCTGTGGCGGTCAGCAAATGTACAGCAAGGGCGCGATGTTGCGGCTTCATTCGGTTCTCTTAGACCAGTATTGTGGGAATGCCCAGAAGCTGCGGTTGCAAAAGAGGACAGATTGCTCGCGCGGTGTTGTTTGGTGCCCGATCGGTCGGCGCGGCGGGGCCAATTTCACGGGCATGGATCGATGCCGGACCCCGGGTTTGGCGCATGGCGATCGATTGGTCTTCGCGTGCTCGCGGAGTTGCTTTGGCCGATGGCAGACCCTTGGATCGGATCGACGTTTCGCCTTGGCCAACACGTCGATCCGGCGGCTCGCCGGCTGACTTCGGTGACTGGTTCGCAGGCCTACCGTCCCGTCGGTGCCTGTTCGGACCGACCCGTCAGCACCGCGCCGATCGCGCAAATGGACCGCCGCTGAAACGGGGAATCGTTGCGCCTGTCCACCGGCCCACCGGTGATCCGATATCGTGATTTACCGGTCTACCGGAATACCGGTGATCCGGTCGACCAGTTATCCGGTCTTTTGGTTATCCGGTCTATCGGTAATCCGATCGATTGGTCATCCGGTCGACCGGTAAACCGGTAATCCGGATTATTGGATCATTGTTATTTTTCAATGTTTCATACCGTGAAAATCCGGTGATTTCAGTGTTGGGCGCCAAGATCTGGTTGCGGCGCGCGAAATCCCCGCCATCAAAACAAAGGGGATCAACCCGCCTTTGGATGGCTCTGCCGATAGACCTGCATCAGCCGCGACTGATCCACCGCGGTGTAACGTTGCGTGGTGGCCAGCGACGCGTGGCCCAGCAATTCCTGGATGCTGCGCAAATCGCCGCCCGCCGCCAGCAAATGCGTGGCAAAGGAATGTCGCAGCGCGTGCGGCGTGGCACTTGGCGGCAGGCCCATTTGTTGCCGCGCGGTTTCCAGCACCCGCTGCACGATG
>Ga0114932_10006168_pt1 | contig 10333 bp, 13 predicted proteins | sample 2SBtaG_2_FD_87286 | JGI IMG/M metagenome (GOLD analysis project Ga0114932, IMG submission 87286) | Deep subsurface microbial communities from Kolumbo volcano to uncover new lineages of life (NeLLi) - 2SBTROV12_ACTIVE470 metaG | ecosystem: Environmental > Aquatic > Marine > Volcanic ... | reverse complement strand
CTGCCTTTGTCTCCCTCTAGAGTCTTACCCGCTCTAGTCGAAGCAGGGCTGCGCGAACTATAACCTTTTAACCAACTATTCTTTAGTACTCGAATTCAATCATAGTCGAGTCTTCTCTGCAACGTTCTAGTGCATGCTTTGCTGCCATCCCTGCATCCTGGGCCAATCTCCCCCACCCAACTCCGACTTTTAGTTCTACGCCCACTTCTTTCTGAACATGATTAATGGCTTTCTCATATTCTTTCTCTCCCAACTCCGAGCACACCGTAATAACATTGTCTCCCCCTACAAAAAATGACAAAGAGCTGTATTCCTTGCGCATATATCGCATCAATTCCGCATACCCATGTTCTATTTCAATAAATGCATCAAATTCATTCAATTTATCAGTATACTTTCCAGTTGCATCATTCACGTCAAAGTGCGCTATTTGAAGATCTTTATCTGTCCGTTTCTCCTCCACTATAGGTTCTCCCTCCAAAATCTGTACACGACTACTATCTTGAGCACTACCTGTTACTTGCAATTGCGAAGTTGCTTTCCCGAGGGCCTTTGCGGGATCTTTGTCACTCGCTATACTCAGACTAACTGTGACGGGATATCTATTCCCTATCGATTCTTGGATCAATGCGTGATATTCCCTATCAATCCCATTCGTTACGGCAATCATGTTGTCAAACCTTGAGAAAAAAACATATCCTTTCTTCATACCAAACAACTGCGAAAAGTCTGCGTATAATCTTGACTGAAGTGTCTGTAGGTCTACTTCCCGTCTAGGTTTTGGAGTAACCGTCCATGGTCCATAATTATCTATCTGTATCAATGTCAATTGAGCATTTGTCACTATACTTTATTATTGCGCGTGAGGTATATTATCGGCTTTGTTTTGAATCGACTCTTGTAAGTCCCTGATTTATGCCCTTCCCACCCTCCCCCGGTCCAGTAAACAAGGTTTAAATTAGTTCTTCACTAACAATCTGCCATGGAATTTGAAGGAGATATCCTAGTCCCTGCAGAAAGACAATTTGTTTTTGACGAAATGCAAAAACCAGAAAACATTCAAAAAATCTTGCCCAATTGTGAATCTGTAGAAAAAGTAGAAGATAACAAGTACCTGGCAGTTTTAAATGAAAAAGTTTCTAAAATTTCAATGAAACTCGAAACCGAACTCGAGTTAGTCGAAATACGCGAACCCGACCTAGTCAAACTAACTATCACTGGGGATGCTCCCGGTAGTAATACAAGTGTTCAGGGAACTGCAACATTCGAATTATCTGACGAAGGGAAAGAAACTAGAATTCAGTACACAATGGACGTCGAAGTAAGCGGGAAATTAGCTTCAATTGGATTCCGAATGATAAAACACGTAGCAAAAAAACGCATAGACGAGATTGGATCGAACCTCCAAACAGTGTTTCAATAGCCTCCTCTAAATTTACTCTTACGGCAAACTGCTTTTTAAACTCCGGGTCATTTTCTCCAGATCTTCAATTGAATTAAACCCAAAAAAATAATCAATATATGGAAGTGCAGTTTTCATCCCTCTAACCTCTGGCTCGTAATTATCCGAACTTGCTGGTGGATTCAACCAAATTGAAATGTTACTCTTCCTCTTTATTTCTGCCATCCGTTTAGACAAAACATCCAAATCTCCTGCATCCCATCCATCACTTATCACCACCACTGCAGTATCCCGGTCAACTATAAACGGATCCTTTGAAATAATCTTGTCTATGCATTCTCCTATTCTCGTTCCAGATCCCCATTTTGTCCTAGCACGCTCCATTTCCTCAACTGAACTTTTGAGACTTGGCGTCTGAAAATATTCTGTCACTTCTGTTATGTCTGTATCAAAAAAGAACACTCTAACTTCTGTATATTGGCGCACACATTCAAACACAAATTTGAACAAAAATTCTCGATCTATATTTCTGATCATCGATCTACTCACATCAATAAACATTGACATTTTGACCAATGACCTGTCTTTATTTATTCTAGGAAGTCTGTTCGGAGGGAGTTCTTTAACAACCCCCATCGATCGTCTCAAATCAATCAAACCATTTTTATCTTGGATAGTCTCATACCCTCTTATCGTTCCTATCTTATCTCCTATTTCTCCCACGCAAAATACTATTTGATCCGATCCAAAATCTCCGAATGAACTCTCCATCACTTGCGCCTTTTCTTCCAACCCTCCCTCAAAAAAAACACTATCCGTTTCATTTGTGCCAACCTTATCTTGTTTACTTTCTCCAACTTCGGATGAAACAAGATTTTCATCTTGCCTTTCTGAATTTCCGTCCTTTTCATTTTTACCCAACATAGACGCTTCCAATGGCTTCATGACGTCCACTTCCGATAGTTTTTCTCCCTTAGATCCTGCCCTACTCTCCACATCTTCTTTTACTCTTTCACTTTCGTCTTCTAACCCATCTCTCCATGTTTCTTCCCAATAATAATTAAATAATTCATCAAATTGGTTTTTTTCTTCTGGGTTGTCTATCAAACTAGTATACAGTGCATAGTAAAATTGATCTTTATCCGTAGGATCTATCTCTCCCAATGCAGTTGCTGCAGAAATAGACTCATCAACCGAAATTCTCGTTCCAGATTCTCTCAAAGCCCGGCAAAATTGAACCAATGTTTCGGTATATGATTTCTTCTTATGGTCAAGCTGCACCATATTATTTAGCCGTATACCCTCCGTCCACTACGATATCTGCCCCTGTGATATATCTAGCCCTGTCCGATGCAAGGAACAAAACCACTTCTGCCACATCATTTGGATTTCCAAAGTATGGAAGTGGGGTTTCCAATTCCAACCTTTGTTTCACACTTTCATTTTCAAAAACTTTCTTCGTCCGATGTGTCTGAATTAAACCTGGGCACACCGAATTAACTAGTATTGGAATCTCTGCATATTCCACCGCAAGCTGTTTTGAAAAATTGATCACTCCCCCTTTTGATGCACAGTAAGCAGGTCTATTCTTATAACCCACCAACCCCAATTGGGATGCTATATTAATAATCCGCGAATTTTCCGATTGTTTGAGATGTGGGATTGCACATTTAGCACACAAAAACATCCCTGTTAGGTTAGTCCGTATGACCCTCTCCCACTCATCAGTGCTCATCTCTTCTATGGTGCCTGCAGATTGGTCTGCAGCAGCGTTGTTTACTAATATATCTATCCCCTCAAATGATTTCACTGTCCTTTCCACCAATGCTTCAACTTGGCTATCTTTCGATATATCCACCTTTGTAAAAATGGCTTCCCCTCCATTTTCTGTAATGATCTCTTCTGTTGTTTTCCCGCCTTCTCTCGGTAGTTCTTGTAGATCCCCAATAGAAACTTTTGCACCGTGGGCCGCTAGCTTTAATGCTATACTCCTGCCTATCCCCGAAGCCCCTCCTGTCACAATTGCCACTCTGCCCTCCAAATCCCTCATGTTCCTGACCCTTTATTGATATTTTCCAATATCCGCTCGACAGTCTCTTCTTTTAATAATTCTAAATCCTCTGGTTCTTTCACAATAGTAGACAAAGACCGTTTCACAATATCTGGTGTTATGACTTCTACTTCTAGTTCTGCAAGAGCCATGGCCCAATCTAGCGTCTCTGATATTCCTGGAATCCTCATAAGATTTTCTTGGTATCTAATAGTCTGCATGAATTCCACTAGTTGGGTCGTAATATGTTCATCTAAACTTGGAACTTTCATCCGAACAATTTTCAATTCGCGGTCCATTTCTGGAGGCTCTAAATATAGATATAGGCATCTCCTCTTTAGTGCATCACTAATTTTACGCGTCCTATTGGATGTTATTATAATTATTGGTGGGTCGTCCGATTTTATTGTTCCCAACTCCGGAATGGTAAGTTGATTCTCATCTAACACTTCTAACAGAAATGCTTCTATTTCTTCCCCTGCTCTGTCTAGCTCATCTATTAATAATATTGATCTATCTGAATTCCGTAGTGCTTGAAGTACCGGGCGCTCGAGTAAGTATTCTTCCTCAAAAATAGATTTTTCTATATTTTCTGTTGATTCTTGTTCTCCTAGTTCTCCTTCTATTCGAATTCTAAGAAATTGTCTCATGTGGTCCCATTCGTAGCTTGTATTCTCAATCCCCAAACCACGATAGCATTGCAGACGAACTAAATCTCCTTCTGTAACATCTGATAATGCCTTTGCTAGTGATGTTTTTCCACACCCTGGTTGGCCTTCTATCAGTAATGGCCTAGCCAATTTGGAGGCCAATAACAAAGCCGTTGAAATTCCTATATTTGAGACATACCCTGCTTTCTGCAATAGTTCTGTAATTTCATCAGGCGTTTCGGCATTTATTTTCATATGTTCTCTACTATACTAATTGATCGGGATGTAGATATGACATTTCCGCTCGATATGCTGTTTCTGCATCAGACCTGGCATCTCCAATAAATATCGAATTTCCCTTAGAAGTTCCCATATGCTCTAGACACCTATACAATGGCTCTGGATCTGGCTTGGTTATTGCACTATCTCTTCCAATTATACATTCTATTTTGCCCATAACACCTAACCTCTCTAGGGCGATTTTAGCCGCCTTTGGGGAATTAATCGTGCAAACTGAAATGGGAATTGATAGTTTGTCTAAGAATTCAATCAATTTTAAAGGACTTGCTTTTTTTGCCCCTTCAATCTCATATTTTGTTAATATGTCATCTACACCTCCAAATAACCCATTTTCCTCTGCAATTTGAAACACATCTTCATGTCTATACTCTGTTATGTCTCCTTCTACGTACTCTTGCATCAGTACCTTCAATTCCTCATAAGAACCTTCCCAATCTACATCTAGATGGACTAAAGTTTGATCCAAATCAAAAATAACCGATTCAAATAAATTTATGTTTTCGTGTTTTACGATCGATCCATTTGGTTTCCATACCTCATCCCTTGGAGAAAATACTACTTCATCCTCTTCCTTTAAATCAAATAGTTTTCTCAGTTTTACAGGGGCAATTACTTCGGTTATTTCCTCCGGATACCCTTCTATAATGGGGACTGTCGTACCTGCAACAATCCCATTAATTCTACATGGATGAACTACTACTCCTTTGCATTCTCCACCTCCTAATTCTTCTATATTCTCTGACTGCAATCCTCTAGTATCTACATTCCTCAGATTTAATGTCCCATGAAATGGAATGAAGCCCACAACTGGTTCTAATTCTCCTTTTGATTCCTCGATGAAATATGCCCCCTTTCCTTGCCCTTCAACCACGGTGCAGAACATTTGGTTATACACAACTATTTGTTTGGTTTCCCCTCTAGGGCTTCCACCAGTATTTTCCCTTCTACAAACAATAACCCGTTCTTTTTGGCATACTCCTGCATCTCTTCTTTCGAACTGGCCTTTCCACTCACATCATCTAACATCTCACATACCACAACCGCGGGTTCCATTCCTGCCGCCTTTGAAAGTGCTATTCCCAATTCTGTGTGCCCTCTCCTTTCTTTCAAAGAAGGTGCAGATCTTAGAATCTGAACATGACCTGGACTCCTAAACTCCTTAACAAATTGTTCTGCAGTATATTCTCCAATCTCTGCAGCATATGCAACTTCAGCGAGTCTCTTGATCGTCGTTTCCCTATCAATATCTGTTATTCCTGTGTATGTGTCGCGATGATTCACTGGAAGTGAAAAAGCTGATCTAGTGTCATATTTCAAATCACCATTCTCTGTTAGTGGGTGATCTATCATGTCACTAAGGAATGGTAGTCCTAACACTTCCGACGCTTCATCTGAAATTGCAACACATATCAATCCACCCGCTTCGTTTCTAAATCTAGCAATTAGTGTATGGGTTACTTTTGAAGCAGCAATAACCAAGTCTGTTTCATTCTCTCTATCCTCAAAATCGTGGATCAAGATTGGTTCTCCATCTGTCAGAGCAACGATTGCCCTCTCTACTATATCGTCATTCTTCCTATCCATTGTTTACTCTCTATTAAATATGATTCACACAGCGTTATTACTTAAGTGGTTTTACATTCTTTATAGTAATCGCACATTTCACCACAACTAGGCCACCAGACATTTTCTTTATTTTTTATTTCCTTTATAATTCCTTCAAAATATTTCGAACGAAATGCCTGTCCGGTTATATATGGGTGGATGGCAATCGGCATCAACCTATTTCCTTCTTCAGACAAAACTTCGAACTGATCCATGACCGTTTTCTGAAATTGTTCCCCTGTTAAATTCTTTTTTGTAAAAAGGGAAACGTCATTTATTTCCCCTGAATATGGCATCGATAAAATCTTCCCCGAATCTGTCTCAAAAAAGTAGGGATGGTCATCATTACACCAATCACATACGTAGTCAAACTCCTCTTGTATCAGCGTATTTATTGTACTGAAATTCTCTGATAACCCTGGACCTAACCATCCTCTTGGAACTTCACCCGTCGATTCTTCTATCCGATCTTTGCAACTTTTTATCACCAAACGTTCTTCTTCTGGACTTAGCCCTTTTAATCTCTGTGAGTTTGTTATACCATGGCCTATGATCTCAACATCTCTCTCCACAAGTGCTTCAACTATTTCTGGCATGTGGTCACATATGGCCGAATTAAGTGCAACCATTGGTTTAACACCATATTTATCTAGTATCTTCAATATTCTCCAAATGCCTACTCTCGAACCATATTCTCTCCAACTATATGTCATTACATTTGGCACACTCTTGTCTCCATCTGCAGGATATGGGATCTCATATTCAAAATATTCCATATTTATGACTACCCAGACTGCTATATCTCGGCCCTCTGGCAACTCGAATTCACTTCTGGTAATCGGTCGGTAATTATAGCTTTGAATTTCCTTACTCATTATACTCGCCATACCATTCGCTTTCCTCACACTTAAGACCGTACTAACCTAAATTTAATCAATGGTTAACTTTGGGATCAATGTTAATAACCGTGAACCACTTATCACAAAAAAATATTCCATACCCGATATGTTTCACATGGGGGCAGAAGCAGAAAATCTAGGCTTCGATTCCGTTTGGGTTGGAGACAGCCTATTGGAAAAACCACGTTTAGATCCAATTGCAACTCTTGCTGTACTCGCAGACAGAACCAAAAAAGTGAAATTGGGAACTGCATGCATGGTCACTCCTCTTCGGAACCCTATACAATTCGGTCAGGCGTGGGCAACTCTCGATATGTTTTCTGAAGGAAGAATGATATTGGGAGCATGTATGGCCGCTGCAGACGACGACCGTGGAAAACTCCAGTACGAAGTCGTTGGGCTCGACCCTAGAAAACGATCTGCCATTTTCAATGAGCACATTGAGGTGATGAAAATGCTATGGAAAGACGGGGTGGTCAATTATTCTGGAGATCATTTCAACTTCGAAAATGTAACCTTCGAAACAGGAAATGAAGAAGTCCCTTATACACCCGTTCAAGAAAACCCCCCCATCTGGGTCATCAGTAACCCTAGTGCACGCGGAAACAAAGCAGTTTACAGCCCTGCAATCCAGCGAATAGTCGAAGTCGGAGACGGTTGGATGACTTGTTGCAGAGCGGCACAACCTCAAGAGTACGCAGCCCAATGCGAAGCTATAGATCTTCACGCAAGAGAGCAGGGCCGCGACCCCGAAACTATCCATAAATCTTACCAAGTTACGCTCCACATTTCCGATTCAAAAGAAAAAGCGATAAAAGATATGGAAGAATACGTTGGGAGCTATTACCCAACACAGTATTATAATTTGAATGAGTGGGGCCCTATCGGAAGTGCTGAAGACGTAATTGAGTGGATTGAAACTTTCGCCGATATTGGCTGTGAAACATTTATCATGCGATTCGGATCTTTCGACCAACTAGGGCAAATGCAACGATTTGCAGACGAAGTTCTGCCTGCATTCCAATAGCTTCACACCGACTTTCCAATTCCTAGCACGTACCCATCTGGATCTTCTAATAAAAAGTGGTTTCTTCCCCACATAATTTTTGGTTCTGTTAATATTTCTACACCTGTATCAACTGCATTTTCGTACACTTTTTCAACATCATCTACATTTAATTCTAGAACCAATCCATCTCCTCTCTTCCCCGTTGGTTTCCTCAAATTATATTGTGCAAAAACCTCTTCTTCAAAATCTTCTTCTAATACTATTGAACATCCTCCTGCTCCCAATTCAACCCTGCTACCCGGTTTTTCTATCCGTTTGAATCCCAACACGCTTTCATAAAATTCTTTTGACCTTTCAATATTTTCTACTATCAACGTAACTTCGTGGACTTCACTCATGTATTTCCTATTGTTTGCCACGTTCTTGGCTCTTGCCGATCCATTTCCTGTGAAAAGTGCCCTTTTTATCTTTCAGTCTCTTTGTTCTATCACCAATGTCTTGCAAGTGCGTGAAAGTACTTCCTGTGGATGGCGAATCCACCCGAGTCGCTCTAGATTCCCTTGGAATTCTTAATCATGAGTATAAAATACTCTCTCATGAAGGGCACCTATATATCCCAATCGCCGAAGATGGAACTCCCCCTTCTGAAATGAACATCGTTTATATGGACCTTTCACCGAACAAAACTAGACTTCTCCCCTCTGATCTCTTGCCCTTTAAAATAACATATGAACGGCTTGGAGACATCATTTTATTGGATGAACCCGACGCACATCAAGCAACAGCTGCCACCATTGCTTTGTTGGCTTCTGATATTCAGTTTAAAACTATTCTCAACAAGGCCTCAGAAATCCAAGGTGACACACGGGTTAGAAAATGGTCCCTTCTATCTGGAAATTCTACTGAAACCATTCATAAAGAATATGGATTTGAATTCCTTGTAGACATATCCAAAGTATATTTTTCACCCCGTCTTTCAACAGAACGCAAAAGAGTGGCCGATCAAGTATGCTCTGGAGAGAACGTCTTTGACATGTTTTCTGGGATCGGGCCGTTTACAGTTCCTATAGCTAGTAAAGGCGCAATAGTCAATGCAACTGATATAAATGATCTTGCAATCGACTATCTCCGAAAAAACATCTCTAGAAATAACGTAGAACAAAATGTAACTGCACATACTGGTGACGTTAGAAACATCGCCGATGACTACTCCAATTGGGCCGATCGAATTATTATGAATCTTCCCCATTCAGCAAATGATTTTTTAGATGTCGCATTTAATATCGCAGGAAAAAAATGCATCCTGCATTATTATTCCATTTCCGAACTTGATGATCCCTTTACTGCAGATATATCTGTCCTTCAAAATGTGAGTCAAGAACACGAAGTCACCATCTTGAATGAAACAATAATTCGTTCTTACTCCCCTAGCCAAGTCCATATCTGTATCGACGCACTCCTCACTCGATAGTAGTGGAATGATTTATGCCCGTTTGCATCCTCAACACTTGTGTTATGCTTAATGTGCTCATAAAATGGAACAAGAAGATGTGCGAAAAAACGAAGGAAATCTTTGGAATTTCGGACTATCAACTCCTTTGGGTGGCATGGCTCAAAGGCATCGTCTTTGGAGCCGCTCTTGTATATATCGCACTTATATACTTTTAACAAATTCACGTGCCTGTGTAACTCAGTTGGTAGAGTGATTCCTTCGTAAGGAATATGTCGGGAGTTCGATCCTCTCCTCAGGCTTCTAATCTGTAAGTTCGATTCTCTCCGCAGAATTCGATAGGTTGGTAGATCTATGGTAGCAAAAACTCACACCTACGCAAATGGTGCCCAATATGTGGGAGAATGGAAAGATAATCTCAGACATGGTCAAGGGACTTTAACCTACAGAAGTGGCGACCAATATGTGGGGGAATTCAAAGACGACCGCAAACATGGTCAAGGGACTGCAACCTTCATAGAGGGTGACCAATATGTGGGAGAATTCAAAGACGGTGACCAGCATGGTCAAGGGACCATGACCTACGCAAATGGTGACCAATATGTGGGAGAATGGAAAGATCATGCGAGAAATGGCCAAGGGAATTACATCTACGCAGATGGTGAACAATATGTAGGAGAATTCAAAAATGGTAAGCAGAATGGTCCCGGAACTTACACCTACGCAAATGGTGACCAATATGTGGGCGAATTCAAAAATGATTTATTCCATGGCCAAGGGACTTTGACCTATGCGGATGGTGACCAATTGGAAGGTATTTGGGAAGAAGATGAATTTCTATATGAAAGTAATGTCAAGTAATTGATTTGGTTCTCTGAATTCAGTTGGATATATTCGAACGTTTGACGTGCTTGCATACCAATTGGTGCGTTAATGGATATTTTTTGGGGGATAATTTTTGCATTATG
>Ga0114932_10006167_pt1 | contig 10333 bp, 8 predicted proteins | sample 2SBtaG_2_FD_87286 | JGI IMG/M metagenome (GOLD analysis project Ga0114932, IMG submission 87286) | Deep subsurface microbial communities from Kolumbo volcano to uncover new lineages of life (NeLLi) - 2SBTROV12_ACTIVE470 metaG | ecosystem: Environmental > Aquatic > Marine > Volcanic ... | reverse complement strand
TTGCTAATTCGATGTACGGAGGCTCAGCTGACATCTTTGAGAACCCTGCAGCAGAGATGCCACCACCACCTCTACCAGAGGATGAGCCAGCAGAAGCTCCCGCGCCAGAAATGCCTCCTCCTCCGATGCCCGAACCTGAGCCTATGCCTGAGCCAGAGCCCGTGGAGGAAGTGATTCCTGAGCCAGAGCCCGTGGAGGAAGTGATTCCTGAGCCAGAGCCGGTGGAGGAGCCGGCTGTTGAGCCTCAGTCTGTCCTACCTCCTGGTGTTCCACCGATTCCAGAAGAAGGCCTCCCTGATGGTTGGACAATGGAGCAGTGGGCCTTCTATGGCCAAAAATGGCTAGATCAACAGAAGGGCGATTGAGCTGGATTCGCAGTTTTGGTGGCACGAGTGCGCTCGCGCCTACGTGTGCGAGGCCTTATGACCCCCTCTCCGGTCGCCGGATTCCGGAGTGTGATTTCCGATGTACAACGGTCAACAGCCAATATTTATCCTCAAGGAAGGAACTACTCGAACCAGCGGTAAGACTGCTCAGAGCAATAATATCGCTGCTGCCAAGGCAGTTTCTGACGCGGTTCGCAGTACCCTTGGACCGAAAGGAATGGACAAGATGCTAGTCGATGCAATGGGCGATGTAGTCATCACTAACGATGGTGCTACAATCCTCAAGGAGATGGACATCGAGCACCCTGCTGCAAAGATGATTATCGAGATTGCCAAAACTCAGGAGCAGCACTGCTTCGACGGCACCACCAGTGCAGTCGTCATCGCAGGAGAATTACTCAAGCGCAGTGAGGATCTCGTTGAGCAGAACGTTCATCCAACTGTAATCTGCGAGGGCTTCAGGCTCGCTTCAGATAAGGCAGCCGAACTCATCGATTCTCATGCTCTCGACGTCAATGAGGAGCGACTTCACGAGGTCGCTGTGACGGCCCTTACTGGCAAGAGTGCGGGGGCAGTCAAGGAATTCCTCGCAGACATTTCAGTCCGTGCAGTCCTTGCAGTCGGCCAAGAAACCGATGACGGCGTTGTCGTCGACCTCGATGATATCAAAATTGAGAAGAAGCAGGGTGGGTCAATCAAGGACAGTTCCCTCGTCGACGGAATAATCCTCGACAAAGAGCGCGTCCACTCAGGAATGCCTCGCTCGATAGCTGACGCAAAGATTGCTCTCATCAACTCGGCTATCGAGGTCAAGAAGACCGAAGTCGACGCTAAGATTCAGATTACAGATCCAAATATGCTAGCACAGTTCCTCGACGAGGAGGAATCATTCCTCAAAGGACTCGTCGACACTATAATCGCCAGCGGAGCCAATGTTGTCATCTGCCAAAAGGGCATAGACGACCTGGCTCAGCACTACATGGCTAAGGCCGGGTTATTCGCTATCCGCCGCGCTAAGAAGAGTGACATGGAAGCGCTCTCAAAGGCGACTGGCGGCAGCATCGTCACCAATATCGATGACCTCAGCGGAGACGACCTCGGTCAAGCCGCAAAGGTCGATGAGCGTAAGATCGGAGATGCTGACATGGTCTTCATCACCGGCTGCCCGCAAGCCAAGAGCGTCAGCGTCTTGCTGCGCGGCGGAACCGAGCATGTGGTTGATGAGATCCGCCGCGCCTTCGACGACGCTGTTGGCGTCGTCGCAGTCGCCCACGAAGATGGAGCAGTTCTCACCGGCGGCGGCTCAGTTCTAGCAGCTATCAGCCGTGACTTGCGATCATATGCCGAAGGAATCGGTGGAAGAGAACAGATGGCGATTGAAGCCTTCGCAGGCGCTCTTGAAGTCATTCCTCGAACCCTCGCTGAGAACGCTGGCCTCGATCCGGTCAACACAATAATCGATCTCAGAAAGGCACATTCGGAAGGTCTCTCTACCCACGGAGTGAACGTCTATGATGGCGGAGTTGTAGACATGGTAGAGAGCAGAGTGTACGAGCCCAGCCGTGTTGTTGAACAGGCCGTGCAGAGCGCTTCGGAGACTGCAGTGATGATCCTCAGGATTGACGATGTTATCTCCAGCAAGGGCGGCGGCGGCATGGATGGCGCCGACTTCGATGGCTTCGATATGTGAGGTCGATTACGACCGTAGGTCGTATCACTGGTTTACATCAAGTTCAAGAATCGATTTCCAGTGGGGCAACTACCCGTCGGGGCTGAGTTGGAAAAATGGCCATCGTCAGTGTCTATATCGAAGAAGGTTGTATCACCTGCGATGCTTGTGAAGAGATTCTTCCAGAAGTCTTCCACGTTACCGATGATACCTGCTTCATCCACGCTGAAGTGAGGCTTGATGGTGGATACGATAGGAACGAAGGAAAGGCTGGGTTGAAGCCTGAGACTCTAGCTTCATTCGAAGATGATCTTCTCGACGCTGCTGATGGCTGTCCAGTCGATGTGATCATCATCGTCGAAAGTGGCGAAGCAGCCGCTGCTGAGCCTGAGGAGGCTGCTGCACCAGCCGTTGAGGCCGCTGCAGAACCGATGGTCTCCGAGCCTATCGAAGTGGCTGGCGATGATATCGACGAGTTGCTTAGTGTTGGCGACCGCAGCCTAGCAATTCTCTTTGGCTCACAATCCGGAAACTCCGAAGAACTCGCTGCGAAGTTAGCTAAGCAGGCTGCAGATTACGGCCTCGAAGGAACCGTCTATGACATGGACGGCTTCGATTTCAGTTCACTTTCGGGCATGAAGCGAGTCCTCATCGTCTGTTCAACTTGGGGAGAGGGCGAAATGCCCGACAATGCCGAGGATCTCTGGCAGATTTCAACCAAGTCTCCAGCCGGCAGTCTGTCCGGAGTCCACTACTCGGTCTGCGCTCTCGGTGATACGAGCTACGAATTATTCTGTGAGTCTGGAAAGGAATGGGATGAGCAATTCGAGAAGCTCGGTGCTACAAGACTCGTAGACCGTGTGGATTGTGATGTCGATTACGATGCGCCAGCAGCCGCGTGGGCTCTCGAAGCACTGGCTGCTTTAGCCGCCGTCGATGGCGCCGGTGTCTATCACGAAGACATGGTCGAGGCGATCAAGGCTCACGCCGCTGGCGATGTTGGCGGAGCCGATGGAGAGGACGGATTCTCAGTACCTGTCCTCACAGCCGCTGCCGTTCAGGCAGAACTCAGTATCTTCCGCTATGACCCAGAGCAGGCATCGACTGGCTCCGACACTTGGGTCTGCGCGATGCCGGGCAACCTGAGTCTGCTTGAGGCTCTTCGAACCATCAAGAGCACACACGATGGCAGCCTGTCCTTCCGTGACGGGGCTGCCGATGACCCATCGACAGCAATCTGTGTCAACGGCCGATTAGTTCTCCCAGGAATGATTCGCCTCGATGCTGTGGCTCCGAATCGCGATGGAGTTCTCAGCCTTCGAGTGGATCCACTACCTGGCTTCGAAGTCATCCGTGACCTAGTCGTCGATCATTGGCCGATGGAGCGCCGACGCGAATCGACCGAACCATGGATGGTCGCCGCAACCAGAGAAGGAGCCACGACCATGCAAGGCCCCATCGGAGTCATGGATCCTAATGTTGCCTCGGCGTTGCACTCGATTACCGATTTCAGCAGCGCCGCTCTTCTCCAAGCATCATCCGACGCCGTTCCGCACGCGAACGGCTACCTCGGCCCCTCAGTCCTCGCTTCTGCTTGGGCCCGCCGCAACGATCCACGTTCATCTCATTCATCGGTTGCCAGCCTTGATTCGATTCTTGGAAGTCCGAACGGAATCAAGGCTGAGACCGATCTAGCCAGTATTCGCCGGCAGAATGGATCCGGTGTAGTCATCTCAGAGGCTTTACTCGACGCAAGGACGCACGTTCTCGAACAGGACGCGTTCACAGGGCGTCACGGCAAGCATGTTTGGTGGTACGCTTGGACGCTGAAATCGAGTGGAAAAGTCAACGATACAGTCCTCTATCGACAAGTTCTCGGCCCTATCGGACTTATTGGAAACCTGACTTCTGGAGTCACTGCGCGGATGATGACAGGATTCACACGCACAGGTGGAGATATGTTCTACGATATGTTGGCGATGGTCGCCCCGCCCGCAGGATTTGGAAAAATGCCGCGGCAATTCAATTCATCAGTTGAGAATCATCATGAGGTCGTGGCGATTTTCAATGAGCTCGACGGGAGATTCTGAGGTGAGTAAATGCCTGTAAAATACGCTTACCACCCTGGAAACGTCGCCCACAGCAGCGCCCCCGAGGTTGCTGATACGATGGACTCCTTGGCTCGCGCCTTGGGTATCACTTTGGTTCCTTTACCTGGAGCCACCAGCTGCGGCGCTGGGATTGTAAGACAGGCTAACCGTCGCCTACAGTTGACTCTCAATGCACGCACTTTTGCTATGGCTGAGGCAAAGGGTCTGGACATCATGACTCCATGCGCGGCGACGGCCGGCAATTTGCATGAAGATTTGATGACTTTGAAGTCAGACCAAATTCTGCTGCAAGAAGTCAACGAGACTCTGCAGCGCACCTGTGGTCTGACGATGACAGGGGATGTTGCAGTTCACCACTTACTACACGCGGTTGTCGATGAGATTGGTCTGGACAAGTTGGCGGAGAAGGTCCGCAACCCGATTGATTTCGTGGTTGCTGGGTATTACGGACCAAACATCCAGCAAGAAGGTGCTTGCGGCGGAGATGATGTGTATGATCCAAATTATCTGGAGCAGTTGATTTCGGCTCTTGGTGGAACCCCAGTTAACTGGGAAGCTCGAACTCAGAGTGTCGGTGTTCCTGGACTATTCAGTGAGGATTCGACTGTGATGAAGCAGGCTGCTGAGGCTCTGTCCGAGGCTAAGTCAGAGGGCGCTGAGTTGATTGTCAGCGCTTGCAATCTTTCTCATTATGTTCTTGATGTGTATCAAGGCAAGGCTGGCCGTAATGCCGGACTTGCTACTAATATCCCGGTGATTCATCTGTGCGAGATGCTTGCTTTCGCTCTTGGTACACACAATAACCGATTGGCTCTACTCCGAACTCGTATCGCTGTTATCGGTGACTGACTCTCTCAGCGATTACGAAGACGTTCGCCGGAGCGAAATGTTCGCCAGATTTCACGGACTTGGGTCTCCGTTATGCCTTCGACTTGACGCAGGTCGTCTTCGTCTGCCCAGACTAGACCTGCGATGGTCCCGAATCGGTTGAGCAGACGTGTCGCGAGATCTTCATCGACGCTTGGGATGGCGACGAGTAGAGTGATTGCCCCTGTTCTCTCATCGTCTTCACTACCGCGGAGTTGGCGTGCAGCGGCAGCGGCTTGAGTCACCGGGTCTGTCCACAATTCTGGTCTGACTGCCTCTAATCTATCTCGCGCGCGGGGAGTGAGCCCGTCGAGCATTGATTCTTCACGGCGCGATGCAACGGTGAGAAATCGGGCTGTTTCTGCCCCATCTTTGGTAGTGACCACAGGGATGCCGAAGTCGAGGGCGAGGGTGGTGAGTGCTCCCATCAGTGCGTGGGGGTGGACTCTGGGAGATTGAAACAGTCCTTCTCCCTCGATTAGTAGCAGACTTCTAGGCGCTGCTCCGACTAGTCTGCTCGCTTGTTCAAGGAGCCTACCGTCGATGAGTGAGTCGACGAAGTCTCTGACCGTTTTACGCTCTACTAGAATCCGCTCGCCGATACGGAAGTCTCCAGTCTCCAGGCGGTCGATTCGGACTTCAGCACCTAAGGCCTTCAATCGTGCCACTACGGCGCTGTTAAGTTCTCTATCATCGGCTGTAACCGTCGCTCCGGGGACGTCGGGCAGACTTTCTTCGAGGTCGATCAAATCCTGTGCGGCTGAGACCGGTCGCGCAGGTTCCTCAGACGGCTTTGGATCGCTCTTGTTTGGTGGATTAGGAGAACTTGATTCTGTTTCGCGTACGTGAGGTGTTTTTACTTCCGCTGTTTTCTGCTTTTTCGGCTCCAAACTCTCGTGATGTGCTGGAAAATTTTCGAGGCCGGTTTGCCCTCTCGGTCTGAACGTAGATGGGGGTATTTTTCGAGGCTCAGCTACAGCTTCTGTGTTCTCAGGTTGCTGCTGTTCACTGAGTTCCGGGCGATGTGTTTCTCGTATGCTTCTGACAAACTCGGCAGCAGGAGTTAGTTCCCCTTCGATTTCTACTCGGAACTGAGACAAATTTGAGAGATCAAGATGGCCACTACGAGCCAGTTTCCTTCGAACTCTGCCGACTGCTCTGTACATGTTTTCTTCACGTCGAAGGGCAGCCGCACGCGCTCCTTCGTCACGAGTGTCTTCGGCGATCAGGACGACAACATCTCCATCGCGATGACGGCCGGTTCGACCTCGGCGCTGGATATTCCGGATTTCGCTAGGGACCGGCTCATAGAATATTACCAGGTCGGCGCTAGGAATGTCAAGTCCCTCCTCGCCGACGCTCGTGGCAATCAGTATGTTTCCTTCACCCGAGCGGAATGATTCGATACGCTCGACCTGCTGCTTTGGCGTCAGACCTTTGCCGCTTCCTCGCTTACTCTGGCCGATGAATTGGATTGGCTTGGCACCTTCGAGATTCTCCAATGCTGTATCTAGGGCAGTCACTGAATCTCTGAAGGTCGCGAAGACTATGATTCGAGATTCGGAATCACGGCGTAGTCTCTCTCGCACTAGTCGTCGCACTGCACCAACCTTGCTGTGGATTTCACCAATTTCAGCAAGACTCGCTCTTAGGTCTCTGACTCGCGGGTCACGGAGAAGATTACGCGTGTTCTTCTTCTCTGAGTCCGCGCCGCTCTCCTTTCGGTCGAGGAATTCTCGAGCGGCAGCAGTGCCTTGGCAGAGAAGGTGGTTGATCAAGTGGTGAAGGGACATTGCCAAACCGATTCTGCTCATCGATCCGTAGGCGTCTGACTCTCCTCTACGAATAGCGGCATTTGATCTCTCCATGGCATTGGCAAGTCCTGAATGAGAGGCGGGCCCTGGCAGGACATATCTGCCGAGCCGCCGCTCGCGGTCGACGATACTTTCTTGCCAACGAACGAAAGGTTCTGCAAGTTCTCTAATTTCGTTCGGAACTTTGACTCGTAATTCCTCAATATCGAGATTTGCGAGGTGTTCTGTGAGCATATCATCACTCGAACTGCGCATGTGGATTCGCTCGACTGCGAGCCGTTGGCAAATTTCTTCGACTTTCTCAGTCTTCGATCCGGGGCTGGCAGTCATGCCAAGAATCAGTGGATCAGCAGCGAGTCTGAGATAGAGGTCAGCAACTTGTGCTTCACCACGTTCTCCAGTAGCATGGTGCGCCTCGTCGACCACCAATACGCAGCAGCCGTTCAGATCCAGCTCCCCCTTCATCACATCGTTGCGAACCACTTGAGGTGTTGAGACGATGAGACGGCTCTTCTGCCACATCCCTTCTCGCTTTGATGCGGGTATCGCTCCGCTCATCGCGATAGGCTCAATCGATTCATCTTTGAAGACAGATTGTAAATCATCGAGATGCTGCTTCACCAGAGCTACCGTCGGCGCAATCATCAGCGCCCAGCCATCAGAGCGCCGCAGCATCTCGGCCATAACCATCCAAGCGACAGCGGTCTTTCCAGCCGCTGTCGGAAGCACAAGAAGGGTCGAACCCGACAGCGCCACATCGACTGCCTCTAGCTGATATGCCCGGGCTTCGATGACCTCTTCACGAAGCCCATCATGCTGCAGCCTCGCGCTCATGGGCCAATCGATTCGAAGTCAGGGTTCTAAATCGTTGCACTGACCCCATGGTTCACTTACACCCATAGGGGTGCAAACGGGCCTTTCCCGATTCGTTCATATAGGGTATGGAAGTCGCAAGGCCGCTCACTACGTGAGGCACCAGACACCATAGGGCTCTGCTCAAGTATCCCGGACTGCTGATATCCATTCGGAAATCGGCTTTCGGTGTCACGGTTCCTCCCTAACGTGGTGGCCCGGTTCGAATCCGCTTCGGCGGCAAACTTTCCGGTAAATACTGGAGGACATACAATGGCAGACCGACATAACCCCAAGAGGGGCAGCATGGGCTTTAGCCCTCGAAAGAGGGCGATCCGACCTTATGGAAGGATTACTTCTTGGCCCGAGACTGAATCAAGCGAGATTCGCATTCAGGGATTCGCTGGTTGGAAGGCTGGTATGACTCACGTTCTAATGCGGGACACAAACCCTACCTCCACCTCCGCCGGTCAAGAGGTTCGCAAGGCAGTCACCGTCGTCGAGGTTCCTCCGATGAAGGTCCTAGCTGTCCGCGGCTACCACATGACTCCATACGGAATGCAGACTGCTGGTGAAGTCTGGGCTGATTCTACTGCTGGCCCAGACGGTCTTCACCCACGCTTCGCTAACCAGACTCGTGGCGAGCGAGATGCAGAGGAAGGACGCAAGCCAGCGAAGCGTGCTGGACGTCTTCCAACCCGTGATGGCGAGACCAATGGAGAATCCTTTGACGCCCTCGCTAACTCGAACCTCTGTGAGGTTCGCCTAATTGTCGCTACTCAACCTTCGATGGTAAAGAGCGTGCCATCCAAGACGCCCGAAATCATGGAGGTCGGTCTTGTTGGTGGAGGTAACGATGCCAAGCTCGAGTGGGCAAAGGAGCGCCTCGGCGGCGAGGTTACCGTTGCAGATGTATACGAATCCGGTCAGGAAATTGACGTAGTCGGTATCACCAAGGGCAAGGGATTCCAAGGTGTAATCAAGCGATTCGGTGTCAAGCTTCTGAGCCACAAGAACTCGAAGAGGCGCCGACAGATCGGTAACATGGGTGACTTCGGAACAGGTTACGTCCGTAAGACAATCCGCCAAGCCGGTCAGATGGGATACCATCAGCGAACCGAGCTCAACAAGCGAGTTCTCCGAATCTCCAACCCCGATGATTCCGATGTGACTCCAGCAGGTGGCTTCCTCCACTACGGAGAGGTCACCAATCCATACATGATTATCCAAGGCAGCCTGCCAGGTCCTGCGAAGCGCCTCCTGCGCTTCCGTGACGCGGTTCGCCCGAATACGAGACTGCACGAGGTCGATTTGACCTACGTCAGTACCTCGAGCAAGCAGGGAGTGTGATTAGATGAAGACAAAGTCGTATAATCTGGTTAACCTTGTCGAGCAAGAAGAGATGGACGCAGGTCTACTCGCCGAGATCTACGAGGTCGAGGCGAAGGACGGCAAATCAGTCACTCTTCCAGATGTTTTCGAATCCGAGGTCCGTGAGGACCTGATTCGCCGAGCTGTGCTCGCCAGTCGAGCTAACCGCCGACAGCCCTACGGTCACCGTGAGCACGATGGAAAGCGCAAGCCACAACCTGGAATGAAGCACTCCGTCGAATGGTGGGGTAAGGGTCGTGGTGTCTCGCGTATCATGCGTAAGGCTGGACAGCGAACAGGTGCTCAGAACCCGCACACACGCGGTGGACGCCGTGCTCATGGACCAATGGTCGCCAAGGACTGGTCCCAGAAGATCAACAGTAAGGAGAACGGCGTCGCTCGTGATTCCGCTATCGCTGCAACTGCCAACGCCGACATGGTTGCGGCACGTGGTCATCGATTCGGAGATGGTGTACGCTTCCCAATCGTCATCGATGGATATGTCGAGAGCCGAGATGGTGGCGACGAGAAGTATGATGTCGAGAATCTACCTCTACAGTATTCGACCCGCAAGTTCGTTGCTATGATGGACGGACTCGGACTCGGTGACGACCTCGAGCGCGCTCGTAGTGGCCGAGGTATCCGTGCCGGCAAGGGAACGATGCGCGGTCGCAAATATCGCACTCCGAAGAGTGTCCTTCTAGTGGTTGCTCAGACCGATGGTCTGGCCAAGGCTGCTCGCAACATACCTGGCGTCGACGTTGTCGCTGCCAAGAACCTCTCTGCAGAAGATCTCGCACCCGGCGGCGACGCTGGAAGACTCACCGTCTGGACTAAGGCGGCGATAGGAGCACTGGAGTGATTCCCATGATTGACCCATACAGTATCATTCAGATGCCTTGGATCACTGAGAAGACTCTCGAGGCTCGTCGTGTCTCAAACGAAGACGGTAGTTACCGCGAGAATAACAACAGGATCGAGTTCATCGTTCGCCGCGAGGCGACAAAGGCTCAGATCAAGGCGGCTGTCGAGGAACTCCTCGACGTTCAAGTCGCCAAAGTCAACACGAAGATCACAATCACCGGGAAGCACGCCTCTGTGCGGCTTGCCGAAGGCTACGATGCGGAGGATGCAGCGCTCAAGCTCGGAGCGTTCTGATGAGGTGATATCATGGGTAAGCGAACACGTTCACAACGCCGCGGATCGAGTCCAAAGAACAAGGTCTCGAGCCACCGATTCCCTGCAGCTAACCGTCTTCCGCGT
>Ga0114932_10006163_pt1 | contig 10340 bp, 12 predicted proteins | sample 2SBtaG_2_FD_87286 | JGI IMG/M metagenome (GOLD analysis project Ga0114932, IMG submission 87286) | Deep subsurface microbial communities from Kolumbo volcano to uncover new lineages of life (NeLLi) - 2SBTROV12_ACTIVE470 metaG | ecosystem: Environmental > Aquatic > Marine > Volcanic ... | reverse complement strand
TGTAACACTTACAGGAACACAAACTTTAACAAACAAAACTTTAACTTCACCAAAAATTGGTACATCTATTTTAGATACTAACGGAAATGAATTAGCTTTACTTACAGCTACAGGTTCTGCAGTTAATGAATTTACATTAGCTAATGCAGCAACTGGAAATGGTCCAATTTTATCATCAACAGGTGAAACAAATGTTGATATCAATATTAATCCAAAAGGAACAGGTGTGCTTAAATCAGCCACAGCAGCAATTAAAATTGCTGGTAAAGAAACTATATGGGTTCCCGCTGCAGCAATGTATGGACCAACAACTAACCCTGCAGATGCAGCTCAAGTAGAAACAACAGCAACAAGACCAGATTTAAAAGTATTTGATTTTGATGCTAGTACAAAACAATACACTCAATTTACAATAGCTATGCCTAAATCATGGAACGAAGGAACTTTAACTTATCAAGTTTATTGGTCTCCTAGTACAACTAATACCGGTAACTGTATATTTGGTTTACAAGGGGTAGCGTGTGCTGATAGTGATACTATTGATGTTGCTTACGGAACAGCTATAGAAGTTACAGATGCTGGAATAGGAACAGTTGAAGATCAACAAATTACATCTGAAAGTAGCGCAATGACAGTCGCTGGATCTCCTGCAGCTGGAGAGCAAAGTTATTTTCAATTATATAGAGATGCAGCCGATGGTAGTGATACTTTTACTGGTGAATCTAGAGTTCTAGGTATAAAATTATTCTTTACTACTGATGCAGCTAACGACGCGTAAGGAGATAGAATATGAAAGATTTAAAAAATAAACTTACAACAGGTAAGAACACAAAAAATAAATCATCTAGACCAAAAATTAAAGGTTTTGGTTATCAAGTTTTAGGATTTGGTTCAGGTGGTGGTGGTCCAGCTTTTATCGAAGCAACAGGTGGAACTATAACAACTTCTGGAGATTTTAAAATTCATACTTTTACAGGAAACGGTACATTTGAAGTTACTGCTGGAGGATCATCTGCAGGTAATGATAAAGTAGACTATATGGTTATAGCTGGTGGTGGCGGAGCAGGATCATCGTATGGAGGTGGTGGTGGAGCAGGTGGATATAGAGAATCATATACACCCGCAGTATCAGGTCCTTATACGGCTAGTCCTTTAGCTAATCCAGATGGTGCTTTAACTTTAGGTGCAGGAGCATTTCCTATAACTGTAGGAGCTGGAGGCTCTACTAACGCTTCTGGATCTAATTCAGTATTTTCAAGTATAACATCAGCAGGAGGCGGAGATGGTGGTCAAGGAGCCCCATCAGCAGGTACAGCTGGTGGCTCTGGCGGTGGCGGAGTTAGCCCAGGTGCCGGAGGAGCTGGAAATACTCCTCCAGTAAGTCCCCCTCAAGGAAACAATGGAGAGGGTGGTGGAAATCCAAATTTTGGTGGTGGTGGCGGTGGCGCAGGAAGCATTGGCGGATCGACAGGTGGTTTTGGAGGCGGTCCCGGTGGTCAAGGAACAGCAACTGGAATTAATGCATCTGACGTTACAAGATCTGGTGGTGGCGGTGGTGGCGCTGGCCCAGGACAATTTAATCCGCCCGGTTCACCCGGACCTGGTGGCGGTGGAAGTAGTGGTAGTGCTGGTCAAACTAATACTGGCGGCGGTGGAGGCGCTGGTCCAGGAACTGGTGGTGCTGGAGGAAGTGGAATAGTTATAATAAGATATAAATTTCAATAAAAATTATGGCAACTTTTGCAAAAATATCAGATAGTAATCAAGTCTTAGCAGTAGTAATCGTTAGTGATAGCGATACACAAAATGCTGAAGGTGTTGAAGAAGAATCTGTAGGACAAGCATTTTTAGAAAAAAATAATAATTGGCCTGCAGCAATGTGGATTCAAACTTCATACAACACATGGCAACATACACATTCATCAGGAGATAATTCAAAAGCATTTAGAGGCAACTATGCAAGTGTGGGTTTTACTTGGGATGCAGACAGTGAAGTTTTTTGGCCTATAAAACCTTTTGATTCTTGGGTAAAACATACAGAAACAGCTTCTTGGAAATCGCCAATTGGTGATGCGCCTGCATTACCTTCTGAAAAACAAACACAAAATAATGCTAAGAGTCATGCTTGGGGATATCAGTGGAATGAAACTGATAAGTCTTGGGATTTGGTGGACGCTGTAGTTCCTAGTTAATATAAATCATATTGACATTATAATACCTTCCTTTATAAAAAGGATTGGTATGCAAAAGAAAGTATTAACAGAACAAGCTCTATATTTTGGGGATGTTTCAATGCCAAAAGGTTTTGAAATAAATTATTATCAATTATCTCACGATACTTTACAATCTAATTTTACTAACGAAAAATTTTTATTTTCAAGAACTTGGGATATGTTGAATACTTATATTCGTGAACATATAAATTTAAAGTACACTATTAAATTAATCAACAAAGATACGTGGGGAACTATCTATAAACCTTTAGAAATTTCTACACCTTTATTAAATGTCGATCCCGTCGATCTTAGAAATTCACCTGATTACACACTATTATATGGAGTGCAAGTTAAAGATTGTTCTGTGCGAATACACTACGATGATAATAGAAGAAAAGGAAAAAGTTGGGATATACCTTTAACTAACAATCAATTTATAATGTTTCCGTCTACAAATTTATATTATTTAACTAACACACAAAAAGATTCTTTAAACTTTGTGCAAACTATTACTTATGATTATACCTAAAAACAAATATGATTGTTGGTTATGGAAAAAAATAATGCCTTTAAGTGTAATTAAAAAAATAAATAATAAAATAAAAAAAAATAAATCAATATCTAATGATATTCCTGCTACTAATGTTATAAAAACATCTAAAGTAAAAGTTTTAGATTATAATATAATTGAAGAAGATTTATTACAATTTATAAAACGAGTTTATTTAGTTAACAACAATGAATTTGGGTATAATTTACATTATCCTTTTTTTGAATTTTTTCATTTTAATGAATATAGTTTTAAAGATAAAGCAGAGTATGGTTGGCATCACGATGAAAGTATACATTTACATGGTGATATAAAACTAACACTTCTTATTAATATTTCAGAAAAAAAATATGAAGGAGGTGTATTTGAGCTTTTTAATAATGGCAATCATCACCCTATAGATTTTAATGATGTTGGAGACATGCTAGTTTTTAAATCTCATTTAGTTCACAGAGTAACACCAGTTTTAAAAGGAATAAGAAAAACATTAACTATATTTTTAACAGGACCTAAATTTATATGAACACATCTATGTATTGGTATTTTGATAGAGCATTAACTCCTCGTTTTTGTGATGAAGTTATTAAATATGGATTATCACAAGAAGCGTCTATTGCTAGAACTGGAGATTTTTATAATGTAGAGTTAGATAAAAATAAAACTAAAGATTTAAGAAAAAAAAGAAATTCAGATTTAGTTTGGATAGACGCTCCTTGGATATATAAAGAAATACATCCCTATGTTCACATGGCAAATCAAAATTCTGGTTGGAAGTTTCAATGGGACCGAACTGAAACTTGTCAGTTTACTAAATATAAACGTAATCAATATTATGGTTGGCATAAAGATACTTGGGATAAACCTTATGATCACGAAGGTCCTCAAAAAGGAAAAATAAGAAAGCTATCTATGACTTGTCAATTAACTGATGGATCTGAATATGAAGGTGGAGAGTTAGAATTTGATTTTAGAAATTACGATCCTAACATGAGAGACAAAAAGAAACATGTTCACAGAGCAACTGAAATATTACCTAAAGGTTCTATTATAGTATTTCCATCACACGTGTGGCATAGAGTTAGACCTATAACAAAAGGAATAAGATATTCACTTGTCGCGTGGCATCTTGGATATCCATTTAAATAAATGATTAAAGAATACCTTAATATTTTAAATAAAAAAGAAAAAGATTTTTTAAAAAAAGCAGTAGTAAATAATGGAGCTTTTCCATTTTATTTAAACACATCAGATGTTGATAATAATTTTAAATTTGATAATCCAAAATTAAATTATTTTCCTTTCTTTACTCATACAGTTTTATTAAGACCAGAACAGTCTGATAACGCAAATAAAAAATTAAGAATACATTCTAATACATACGATTTTTTTACAGATTTATTTTGTAAATTAAGTAAAAGATGTAAATTTAAATATGAAGAGATTTTTAGAATTAGTATTAATTTAACTTTTAATAATGGAAAAGAAAAAAGTCATGTTCATGTAGATCATTACTTTCCTCACAAACAACTTATATTGTATCTTCATTCAGATGACAAGGATGCTTGTACTTGCATTATTAATAAGAAAAATAAAAAAATAAAAAAAATTAAACCTAGTCCTAATAAAGCTGTTGTGTTTCATGGTGTATTAGACCATTATCAAATAGTGCCAAAAAAAGGATATAGAGTTGTTTTAATCTATACATTTAAATAATATGTCTTTTAAAAAAAATAAATACAAAGTTATAAGACAAGGGATTTCAAGAGACTTAGCTATATTTCTGGCTAATTATTTTAGAATGAAAAAACAAGTTATGGATACTTGTGTAAAAACTAGATACATTTCTCCGTTTGAAGATTTGTTAGGAGAGTATGAAAAAAACACTCAACAAGTTCCAGATACTTATGCATCTTATGGGGACATTGCAATGGAAACTTTAATGCTTAAAGTTAAACCTAAAATGGAAAAAGTAACAGGATTAAAATTATATCCTGTTTATTCTTACGGAAGAATATATAAAAAAGGGGATGAATTAACTAGACACAAAGATAGATTTAGTTGTGAAATATCTGTTACAATGAATCTTGGAGGAGATGATTGGCCTATTTATGTAAGTCCAAAAGAGAATGTTGGACTGCCTTTTTCAAAACCAGGAATTACTAATTATAGCAAAGCTAAGGGTGTTAAAATTGATTTGAAGCCAGGTGATATGTTAATTTATAAAGGCTGTGTATTAGAACACTGGAGAGAAAAATTTAAAGGCGATGAATACATACAAGTTTTTTTACATTGTAATAATGTAAAAACTAAGGGCGCAAAGAAAAATATATTTGACGGCCGACCACATTTGGGACTTCCATCTTGGTTTAAACAATGATATAATTCTTAGATGGAGGCAGTAATCCACCATACCTACTGTCTCCTTCTAAGGATTATATGCTACAAAAATTAGGTTTTTTACCCGGATTCAACAAACAGGTTACATCAACAGGTGCCGAGTCTCAATGGACAGGAGGAGAAAATGTTCGTTTTAGATATGGTACACCTGAAAAAATAGGTGGCTGGTCTCAATTAGGAGATAGTAAATTAACCGGTGCAGCTAGAGGTTTGCATCACATGGTTAATAAAGAAGGCATTAAATACGCAGCTATAGGAACTAATAGAATTTTATACGTATATTCTGGAGGAGTTTACTATGACATACATCCTTTAGTTAATCCATCAGGAACAGCAGCTACTAATTTTTTTAGCACAACTAATGGACAATCAACTGTTACTTTAACTTTTCCTTCGGCACACAATTTTAAAGTAGGCGACATTATATTATTTGGTGAGGCGTCTACATTTACTGCTATTACAGGTTCTAATTTTTCTTCTACAACTTTTTGTGATAAAAAATTTATGGTTACCGCTGTGCCAACAACTGTAACTTTAGAAATAAATGCTGGTGCTACTGAAACAGGAGGAGGAGCAACTACATCTGGAGGTATAACTTATTTTCAATACTATCACGTAGGACCTGCTGAACAGGTTGGAGTCTTTGGTTATGGAATATCTCAATGGGGTGGTACCGTTACAAATCCACAAACAACAACTTTAAATGGAGCATTAAATGCTGACTCTGCTGGAACTGGTGGTTCGGGAACTACAATTAATGTAGCTAGCACAACTGGATTTCCAAGCACAGGAACAAATTTTATACAAGTGGACAATGAAGAAATATCTTACACAGGAATTACATCTACAAGTTTTACTGGAATTACTAGAAATGTTAGGGGAACAACTAACGCTTCCCACAGTGATGGAGCAACAGTAACTAATTTTAGTAGTTATTCAGCATGGGGCCAAGCAGCATCGACCACGGATAAAGTAGCAGAACCTGGAATGTGGGCTTTAGATAATTTAGGTAGCACACTAATTGCATTAATATTTAATGGAGAATGTTTTGAATGGGATGCAGACTTAGCTAATGCAACTGCAACTCGTGCAACTATTATATCAGGTGCACCAACAGCGTCACGTGATATGTTGGTATCTACACCAGATCGTCACTTAATTTTTTTTGGTACAGAAACAACTATTGGAGATAAGACAACACAGGACGACATGTTCATAAGATTTTCATCTCAAGAAAATATTAATGATTATACACCAACAGCAACCAACAGTGCTGGTACACAAAGATTGGCCGACGGATCACGGATCATGGGAGCTGAACTTGGTAGAAATGCAATTTATGTTTGGTCGGATACAGCTTTATTTACCATGCGTTTTGTTGGAACTCCGTTTACATTTGCATTTGAACAAGTGGGCACTAACTGTGGATTAATAGGTATGAATGCAGCAGTCGAAGTTGACGGTGCTGCGTACTGGATGTCAGAGAATGGTTTCTTTAGATATACTGGTAAACTAGAATCTATGGACTGTTTAGTAGAAGACTATGTTTATGATAGTTTAAATACAACATCTAATCAAATGGTATATGCAGGAGTTAATAACTTATTTGGTGAAATTACTTGGTTTTATCCTGAAGCTAACTCTAATGTAAACACTCAATCAGTTACATATAGTTATTTAGATTCTACTGCTAAACGACCAATATGGTTTGTTAATGCTAGTAGTTTATTTATAAGAACTACTTGGCAAGATTCTGCAGTATTTGGATTACCACATGCAACTCAATACGATGCAGGAACAGATACTTCTTTTGATGTAACTGGAAACACTGAAGGAATTTCATATTACTATGAACATGAAACAGGAGTTAATCAAGTAAGACTAGGAGTTACAGCAGCTATTCCAGCTAGTATTACTTCTGGTGATTATGATATTACACAAAAAGTAATTAGAGGAGCAGCTACTAATTTAGGTGATCTTAGAGGTGATGGTGAAAACATTATGAGAGTTAGTAGAATTATACCTGACTTTATTAGTCAACAAGGAAATGCTATTATACAATTAGATTTAAGAAACTATCCTAATAATACATCAGCTAGTTCATCATTAGGACCTTTTACTGTTACATCCAGCACAAGCAAAGTAGATACACGTGCAAGAGCTAGAGCTATAGCTCTTACAATATCTAATACTGCTGTAGATACTAGTTGGAAGTTAGGAACTTTTAGATTAGATATACAAACTGGAGGAAGAAGATAGTGGCTATTACAAATTTACAACAAGCTAGACAGATGTATGCTCTTGGTCAAAGAGTTGGTGGTATTATGGGAAGTAATGGTGGATCTATGTTAGTTACTCCAACAAGAGATGGTAGTCGACCAGGATATTCAGACACCGGACCTGGAGGTAATCCAGGCGATGTAGGTGCAGGTCATACGGGAGATTCTATTGGTGGAGGTGGAAATGGCTATGGAAGACCAAACATGGCAGAAATAACAGGTCCTGCTATAACACCAGACATGTCACATTTTGGAGACACAGGAGATATAGTACAAGCAGATTTTACACCATACAATCAAAGACCAGATACTATTACAAGTTTTAGAGATAACTATAATGCTCAAAGAAAAGCCATGGGTTTATTAAATTTACTTCCAGGTGCGCAAGTTTATAATTTAGGTAAAACATTATCTCAAACTCAAAAAGCTAAAAACCTATTAGGTTTTGAACCAACTGTAGGACCAGATTTTACTGAAGATGGTGGTAGTGATGGTATTATAGATTTATATACACCAAACATGTTAAATATTTCAGATGAAGTTGTTGCAGATAAAATAGATAATGAAGAAATAACACCTTTTGAAAACAGATTTGAATTATCTGCTGATGCTACATTAGCAAAAGGAATTGAACGTTTAATTCAAGATAAAGCAATAGCTGAAATGATAAGCAGGTTATATACATAATGGCAAAGATAGTACAAACTTTAACTAGAGCAAGTGCAGAATATGAAGAAGACGTAGCACAGTCTTTAGTTAGAGATTTAGATGCAGTTCTTGAAAAATTAAACACAACGTTTCAAGAAGAATTAAAACAGGAGATAGAAGCTAGAAGTTTCTTTTTAGATTAATGGCAGTAGTAAACCAATATAAATTTGTAGGTATAGATAACAGTACAAGTGGTAGTGCACTAACACCTTTTGGTTCAGGAAATCCTTTAGTTAATGAAACATATTTAATTAAGTCTATATTAGTTACATCTGCTGGTACACCCACTGTAACTATTTTAAATAACAGTATTACAACAATTAAATCAGCTGCTTTAACAGCTGATACAACAACAGAATTATTAACCCAACCGCTAATAGTAGAAGGTGGAAAAACCTTTACAGTACAATCAAGCACAACGGACTCATTTGATGTAGCTATTAGCTATTTAAATATTAAGAAAGAGGTAACAACATAATGAGTGAAATAAAAATGCTAACACCAAAAGAAATTATAACAACCATATCAAACAAAAAAACAGGAGAAGTTTATAAGGACGAAGAAGCCTTAAAAGCTGCAAATATACCAGAAGAGGACGTGCGGAGAGATGTAAAAGTTATTATGCCGGCTCTTGATTTGTTTGCAAAAACCAAGTAGGATGACAAACTCTATAAAATAAGGCAATTATGGCAATAACAGATATACAAATTTCAGAAGAATTACAGACTAACGCACCATCTATTAAGTATAGAGGAAACGAAGGTCCTAAGTCTCCACAAGAAATGGAAATGATGATGATGTCTGGTGGTCAACCATTACCAGAAGATCCAACTAAACCAGTTAATCCTTTTGCACCTAAGCCTACAGGACCAACTTTACCTAACAAAATGGCTTTTGACGATACATCTGGTTTTGAATTAGAGGAATTAAGATTATTAATAGATGAATTTGAAGCTGATAATGGTCGACCTCCAAAAAGCATTGATGATTTAAGAAGATATTTTTATATTAAATATGGAAGTAATCGAATATCAGAGATGGAAGAAATGATATCTGACAGACAAATGGCAGCGTATGGTGGTATCATGGGTATGGATGGTAGACGTCAATATGGTTTAGGAAGTAAATTAAAAAGAGCGGTTAGAAAAATTATACCGAATGAAGTATCAAACATAGCAGTTAAAGCTGCACCATTCGTTGCACCATTCAATGCACCATTAGCAGCAGCAATGTCGGGATTAGGATCTTTCGATCAAACAGGTAGAATAGGTTCATCACTTAGAAGAGGATTAGGAACATATGCTCAAGGTAGAATAATGAGTGGTATATTAGGCGGAGGTTATCAAGGCGGTAAAACTTTAAATCCTTTTAGTGGAGATTTTTATACACAGTTTACTAAACCTTATGGAACACAATCAGGACTTGGACAAATGTTTAAAGACGGTAAATTTAAGAATCCTTTTGCAAAAGATACATCAACTTTTGTAAAGAAACCATCAACTCTTGTAGATAAAGAAGAAATTACAAGTGAATTAATGGATGTTGATCCTTTCTTTGAGCCAGGAGTAGATAGAACTGCTTCATTAATAGAAACAGGTAAACCAGAAAGTCAAAAATTTTTAGATAAACTTACAGGTTTTATTCCTGAAAACAAATTTGCTCGAGCAGCTTTAGCTGGTGGTATATTGTATGGAGGATCAAAATTATTAAGTAGTCCACAAGAAGATATATCTGCAATCATGGACCGTGGTGAAGACTTAGATATAGAAGACATTAGAACAGAGGTTTTGGAAGCTTACAAAGATCCATCAGGTGAAAAATTAAAAGCTTTAGCAATTAAATATCCTTTTTTACAGCAAGATAAAGATGTTGTTAAAGTGGCTCAAGGCGGAAGAATAGGGTTTGATGACGGTGGTACGATGATGGCTTCAGCACCAAGTCTAGAAGATTCACGAAATGAAATGTCGTTAATGTTATTTGGAAAACCTTTACATGAACTTACTGACGAAGAATTAGAAATATTAAATGAATCATCAAAAAGAAAACCAAAATTAAGAGTCATGGCTCAAGAAGGAGGGCTCATGGACCTTGGTGGTATGGAAAAAGATTACAGGGCTGAAGGTGGGTTTGTGCCTATAGGAAGAGAAGAAAAAGCGGACGATGTGCCTGCAAGATTAAGTGTAAATGAGT
>Ga0114932_10006157_pt1 | contig 10347 bp, 8 predicted proteins | sample 2SBtaG_2_FD_87286 | JGI IMG/M metagenome (GOLD analysis project Ga0114932, IMG submission 87286) | Deep subsurface microbial communities from Kolumbo volcano to uncover new lineages of life (NeLLi) - 2SBTROV12_ACTIVE470 metaG | ecosystem: Environmental > Aquatic > Marine > Volcanic ... | reverse complement strand
TTCATATTATATTCGATCGGTTGTTGTGGAATTGTTTGACTCATCTTTTAAATCCGCAGTGATGTAAGATCAGGAAAAAGGTGACTTTTACCAGACAGACACAATCCATGTAAAAGTGCATTTATTTTACGTCTTGTGAGTTGAAAGGTACAGGGGAGATTACCAGTATCCCCTGTATTTTTAAGGTTATTTTGTCTTAAACCGACTGACAAGTTGACTCAAATCAATACTGTTTTTACTCAAATCCCGACTGACTTCAGCAACGCGTGTATTAGCGTCCTGATTGGCTTGAGAAAGGTCGGAAATGCCAGTGATATTCTCGTTCAGATCTTTAGTTACCCGACTCTGCTCGTCGGTCGCAGAAGCAATTTGTATATTCATGCTCGATATATTCGCAACGGCTTCCTGAATCTGACTTATCGCTTGCTCGGCTTTCAGAGCCTCCTCGTTTGTAGAGGACGAGCGACGTTCAACATCGCTGATGATCTGGCTCACATCTTTAATCGCACCCTGGATACTTTCCACAATTGAAGAAATTTCATCCGTTGAATGTTGAGTTTTGGTTGCCAGCGTTCGAACTTCATCGGCAACGACCGCAAACCCTCGTCCGGCATCGCCAGCGCGAGCAGCCTCAATAGCCGCATTTAACGCCAGTAAGTTGGTTTGTTCTGCTATAGCAACAATGACGCCGAGTATGTTTCCTATTTTGTCAGAGCCGTCTTGCAGTAAGCGGGCTTTTTCGCCTGCTTTACCCAGCTCAGAGGTTAGTGCTTCAATATTATTAACGGATTCTCGTACGATAATAGCTGAGCGCCCAGCTTCTTCGTCTGCCGTATTAGCCGAGTCGGCAGCCTGACGAGCGTGATCAGCAACTTCTGCAGCGGAGGACGACAGTTCGGTGATGGCTGTCGCAACAGAACTTGTTTGCGAGCTAAGTTCATCACTTTGACGGCTGCTGGTACCCGATAACTCAGTCAGTTGACTTGCAGCTTCGCTCTCATTTTTGGCACTTTCCTGCACACTTTGAACAAGTTGCTGAATTTTATGAACAAAGGTGTTGAATGATTTTGCTAGTCGGGCAAGCTCATCAGAACCCGATTCATTCAGTCGTCTAGTCAAATCGCCTTCGCCTTCGGCGATGTCGAACATAGCACTATTAATGGTTTTTAAAGGGCTGGTGATACTGCGTATGATGACAACAAATAACAAAAGCAGGGGCACGGATAAAACAACGGCTAAACCAGCTAATTTAAAAAACTCCTGCCATAGAATAGCGGTAATGTTGTCGCTGTACTGTCCTGTACCAAGGATAATATTCCATGGTTCAAAAACTCGTATCCGGCTGACTTTCGCGACGAGGTTATTGGCATCACTGCCTTTTTGCCAAACGTATTCTACTGTAGCTTCGTTGGCCGAACGTGCTTTGCGAACCATTTCCTGGAAAAGACGTGTTCCTTCAGGATCCTCATAGCTCATTACATCCTTACCAACTAATTGTTTAGTAAAAGGATGCTGAACCAGAATTCCATCACGATTCAGTGTGAAAATGTATTCGCTGCCTTCGTATCTAATCTCGTCGAGACTGGTATAAGCTTTAGTTTTTGCTTCTTCCTCAGTCAAATTACCGTTTAGGTATTGCTGGTGGTAATGACTGACCACACTGTGAGCAGTATCAAGAACGGAATCGAGCTTACGTTTCTCTTCCTTGACCAACAGGTTATTCAGTAAGAACATCATAAAGGCTACCATCAGGGCAGTCCCCAGAGCGGCGATACCCAATAATGATATAAGTCTCTGTGTGATACTTAACTGCTGTACGATTTTCATTAATATTCCTTACTCAATCGTCGGAAAGCTTTCGTAATAGGCTATCGGCAGTTTACAAAATCTTTACAGCAGAAAAGTAGCTTAATAATGTTTATTTTTCTAGGAATTGATCTTTCTCCCTTTAAGTACCAACGCCGATAAAGCTGGCAAGGTAAACACAGTAACTAATGCTGCGCCGATTAAACCAAACATCACAATAGCACCAACGCCCCGGTACAATTCCGTGCCGGCTCCGGGTATAAAAACCAGAGGCGCAATACCGCATAGCGTGGTTAAGGTGGTAATGGTTATCGGGCGGACGCGCGACAGCAAACCTTCCTGAACCGCCTCTTTAAGTGAGTAGTTCTCTTTATCGCGAAGATAAATTGCCCGCTCAATGACCAGAATAGGGTTGTTAATGACGGTTCCCATAAGAATGAGAAAGCCGAGCATGGTAATCATGTCAAAAGGCTGACTCAGTGGCTGTAACCCAACAACGGGTAAAAGCTGGCCAACACCATTCATAAGAGCCAGCCCGGCTATCCCGGCACTTATTCCCATAGGGATAGTTGCCATGATCAATAACGGATAGCCCCAGTGCGCAAAAATAGCGACCATCAAAAGGTAAATAATGGCGATAGAAATGACATAGTTTTCACTTAAGGCCGCCTGGGTTTCCGCAAGTTGGTCAGCTGCACCGGATAACTGAGTCGAAATATCAGCAGCTATAACACCTTGTTTCCGTAAGTGCTGCAAAACGTCTGAACGAACTATTTCAACTCCAGATTCAAGTGCAACTGACTCCGGAGGTATAATGTTTAAGGTTACTGTACGGCGACTATCGACCCGGCGCACGGTACTGGTATCAACAATCTCGCGTACATCGCTTATAGCATTCAGTACCACAGGCCGACCGTTGACATTAAGTAGTGGCAAGTCATCCAGCATCTCCGGTGTCACTTCTGTGCCTTTATTGCTATACAGGTACATATCAATTTTATCGTCACCCTGAAAATACTCACCGACAAAGGCGCCGTCAGTTAATGCAGAAACAGCATAACCAAAACTGTCCGCATCCAGACCTAATTCACTCATCCGTTCCCAGTCAGGACGCACCTCTAATAAAGGCTGGGCCAGAGTAAGAGAGTTCGGTGTAGATTGAATTCTGGGGTCATCGAAAACCTCTTGCGAGCGATCATAAATGGCTCGTGCGGCCGCATAAACTTCGTTGAGCTCTTGTCCACCAACATCGACATTAATGCTACGGGTACCACCATCATTGCTGCTGATAATGGAGCCTTTAGCTGCAAAGGCCCGCATGCCGGGGTAGCGTTCATAAACTTCGGTGATGACTTCCATAAGTTCATCAATCCGGCTTTTATCCCGGGTTTCGGCAATAATTCTAATATTCGACGGAGCGACGCTTAAGCTCATTGTTTTTAACGAAGGAATAGTGACTCCCGAGCGAGTAACCTCATTATCTTCCGTCGTTAATGCCGGGTCGAAAATGTCACGTATTTCGTCTCCAATCGCAGACATAGTTTGCAAATTATAGCCGGGTGGGGCGCTCATAGTGGCAAAAGTTTTAGCTTCTTCCCCCTCAGGCAAGTACTCTGCGGGGGGCATTAGAAACCACCAAATAGCCACCACTGCGACAAACGTGACTCCAACGGTACTGAGTTTTGACTTTTTGGAACGCAAAAGCCGACTAGTGATTGCTTCAATTCGGTTGGTCAGTTTGTCTGTTACTTTTGTTTTTGCCTCTGCAGGAAAGTAAGCCGCGAGTAAAGGTACTAAGGTCACAGAAACAAACATGGAAGCGATAATCGATGCCGAAATAGCAATAGCGATATCGGAGTACAATTGTCCGGCTTCCTGAACAATAAAGAGAATTGGCAGGAAGACCATGACAGTTGTCAGGGTAGAGGTGAGCACCGCGGTCCAGACTCGTTTTACCCCTTCAACCGCAGCGTCTTTAGGGTTTAGCCCTTTTTGTCGTTCCAGCTCAATACTTTCTAACACGACAATGGTGTTGTCCAGCGTCATGCCAATGGCAAATGCTATGCCTGCTAACGAAATAACGTTAATCGTCCGGTCCAACAGCAACAGTCCCAGAAATCCGGCCAGAGTACAAATTGGAATGCCGATAACCGCAATTAAAGTGGCTCGAGCGGAACGCATCAAACCATACATAACCAGAGTTGCAAACAGGGCGCCTAACAGTAAATTCACTAAAACATTCTGAACCGAGCTTTCCACATAACGAACATCATCAGAGTTTAGTGTAATTTCCATACCGGCCGGGCGCAGCAACTCCTCGTTAATGCGCTCAACTTCGTCCAGCATGGCGTATTTTATGTCAATGACATTAGAACCCAGCTCACGCTGAACCTGAAGGCTTAGCACCTGCTGGCCTTTAAACCAGGACTCACTGTTTAGTTCAAAGTGATTAAAGTCGATATCGGCGACATCTTTTAATCGAACCAGACTGTCACCGGTTCTGCGAATAATGGTATTTTCTATTTCCTCAAGCGAATCAAAACGACCCACCGTGCGCAGCAGGAAACGGCGTTTTCCTTGTTCAAGCTCTCCGGCTGAGGTATCTCTGTTACGGCCGCTTATTGATGTTCTTACGTCAGCAACCGATACGTTGTACTGAATCAGTGCATCTTTATCCATCAGAATACGAACTTGTCTTTGAGCACCGCCACTGACATTCACTTGTGATACGCCCGCGACCGAAGACATTCTTGGACGAACGTTGTCTTCTATGTAATCGCGCATCATGATCATGTTGATGTTTTTAGGATTATCCTCAATTGGAGCTACCCGAAAGTACATAAACGCATTACTTGAGAAGGAAGCCGAGAAAATACGAGGCTCATCGACGTTCTCGGGGTAATCCGGAACCTGACTTAACGCATTATTAACCAGAATTAATGTTTCGGTAACATCAACCCCGAAAGGAAAGTCCAGTTCTATGCTTGCTTCGCCATTACTGGCACTGCTTTCCATACGTTGTAAGTTGGGGACAGTACGAAGAAACTCTTCCTGTTCAATTAGTATCTCTTTTTCGATATCCTGCGGTGTGGCACCCGGCCATTGAGTCTGTACAGAAATCGTTCTGACTTCTAAATCAGGTATCATTTGTACCGGAATACGTAATGCTGCCGTTATGCCCAGTAAACAAAGTATTAAAATGGCGACGATGGTGACATGTTTATGCTTTATTACGGCTTCAATCATAGTCAGCAGACTCCGTAAGCTTTAGTGCCTGACCATCAGTTAGAGCTTCATTACCGCGTACTATGACTCTCTCGCCTTCACTTACACCGCTTTCCACCTCGACATAGCCATTAAAGCGTAAGCCGAGCTCAACGGACAGTTCCTTAGCTTGCCATTCACCATTTTCGTTCACCGCTATCCAGACAGAGGTTCTGCCATCACTATAACGAACAACCGCATCCTGAGGCACAGAGGCCTGAACCCGTCCGGTGTCTATCTCAAATGAGGCTTCTAATGGAATGCCAACAATCCAGTTATCAGGGTAATCCCCAGTCAGGCGAACCTGAAAAGAACGATCATTTCCATCCACAAAAGGCACTATGCGACTTAAACGAGCATCAATAGTTGTATCTTTGTAGCTAAGCGATGCTTGAGTATCAGAGTTTATAGAGGAATAGTAAGACTGCGAAAGAAACACATCAGCATGCTGATTGTCACTGCCGACCAACTGAAAACGCTCTGATCGGCACTTAGCCATTCGCCTAAATCCGCAGTGCGACTAGCAATAATGCCGTCGAAAGGTGCTGTAAGTTGATGATAATTTTGGTTAACTTCGGTTTCGTTTAACAATGCTTTTGTTTCTGCAAGCTGTGCCTGTGCAACCTGAACCCGGGTACGTGAGCGCCTTAAATCGCTAGCGGGAACAAAATCGGTTTCAGCTAACTCTTCCAGTTCTCTTAGCTTCTGTTTTTCGTCGGCAAGACTGGCTTGGGCGCTGTCGACCTGAGCCTGTAAAGATTCTATAGTCGAATTAATTTGACGCGAGTCTAACCGTGCAAGCAAATCTCCTTTGCTCACTCTGTCACCTATATCCTTGTTCAGGCTCAATAACTTTCCTTCGACAGCAAAACTGAGTTGAGAGTTATTCAAAGCGGATAGGGTGGTCGGTAAGTCAACGCTATTAATTATCGGCTGCTTTTTAGCTTCAACGTACTCGACCGGCGCCTGAGCACGGGCTTGATCGCTAATTACTGCAGAGATAAAGACTAACGGAATTAAGAAAACAGACTGCCTGAACCATGATGCCATCATTCGTACTCAGCTATTTTGTTAAAAGGAAGTTGTCTGTATGTTACGCAAACTTCGTCAGATTCGATTACTATTGTAGATTACAGAGACAATTAAGGGGCTTGTATGAGCTTAACGGATCCGAAAACATTCGAATGTCCTTATTGTATGGCAATAAATGACATTGAAATTGATTGGATAAATGATATTGGCCAACATCAGATTGTCGATTGTCAGATCTGTTGTCAGCCAATAGAGATCGAAATTCTGCAACTAGGGGATGATGTGCAAATTAAAGCGCACCGTGATGATGAATAAGGTGCGCTTTTAAAAAGTTATATTGTTTCAATTTCCTGTTCAGCTTCTTTGAAGCCTTGTTGGCGTGGTTCATCTCCCATGTTCATGCCCTCGGCGCGGATGATGGTCACGTCGGTAATACCGATAAAAGCAAGTACCTGTTTTAAGTAGCTTTCCTGATGATCCATAGCCTGGGCTTCACCTTGAGAATAGATGCCACCCCGACCGGACGCGATATAAACTTTTTTGCCATTTACCAAGCCTTGAGGGCCTTGTTCTGTATATTTAAAAGTGACACCAGCTTGCAATACACGGTCAAACCAAGCTTTTAGCTGAGTCGGAATAGTGAAGTTATACATTGGCGCACCAATGACAAGCGTATCTGCATCGAGCAGTTCCTGAACCAGCTCATCAATCAAAGGCTTCTCTTCAGCTAATAACTCATCAGCGGCCAGGTGAGGAACAGGGTTTGCAACCAAGTCTCGGTGAACAAGGGTAATGTCTTGTTTTTCTTTAAGTTTATTAACAATGTTCTGACTAACCTGACGGCTAACAGATTGTTCTAAAAAGATACCTGAATCCAAATGTAAAACTTTCATAGAAACCTCTTCGTTTTTTTAATTGATGCAAGGAGTATAATTCGTTCCAATTAATCTAATAAGTGGTTAAAATGGAAACTATCGTTCCAAATTCGGAACCGTAGAGGTTTTCTTAATGTCCTTTCCTGATGTCACAAACTACTACCTGTTCGCTCAGGTTATGGCCTGCGGCAGTATCAGCGCAGCCTCACGAGAGCTCGGCTTGCCCAAATCCACCATAAGCCGAAAAATGGCTTTACTTGAACAAGAGCAGGGCACCCGGCTGTTTCACAGAAGTCGATCAGGACTTAAACTAACCGACGTTGGACGTGAGTTTCTGGTGCACTGCGAGCGACTTGTCAGCGCGGCTGAATCGGCTCAGCAAGTGACACAACGTTTACTGGATAAACCCCGGGGGAAAGTTGAAATAAGCGCGCCCTATGCTTTAAGTCAAAGCTTGTTAGTCCAGGTGTTACCTGAATTTATGAGCTTGTATCCGGAAGTTGAAATTCAGCTTGTTGTGACAAACCGGCCAGTTAACTTAATAGAAGAGGGCATCGACATTGCTTTGCGCGTACGAAAAAATATAGAAGACTCAAGTTTAATAGCCAGACCCATAAGTCAGGCTCCTCAAACCCTTTATATCGCTCCCGATTTAATAAATCAGAACTCAATAACTGAGCCTGAGGACTTATTAACGTTCGAACATTTGAGTATGCATTACACCAACGGACGATATGGTTATGAATTGATCCATAGTTCAGGCCAGCAAAAAAATATCAGAATAAAACCCCGGCTTATCACCGACGACATGATTGTCTTACGAGAAGCTGCAATAAAAAAACTCGGCATTGTCGCTTTGCCAAATTACCTCTGTAACGATGCAGTGAATAGCGGGGAACTCGTCCCCGTTTTAACCGACTGGCATCTACCCATCGGGATCATGCATATGACGTACTCGCACCGACGCGGAATATAGCCGGCAGTGCGTGTCCTTATCGATTTCCTCGCTGAAAAGCTTCCGCATCTTGCACAGCAGCAGTTTTAAAAAGTAAGTGCTTCGTACTAGCGTTATACTGATATAGTTATAATTTAACATAATATACATTATACGCAATTGTATATTTAAGAGAAAACAGGCGTAAATTGAAGTCCTTACCATTAGCATGCCTTTAAGGTCGCGGGTTACCGCAGTTCAGCTTCAAACTATGAAAGCTAAATATAGCGACTGAAGCCAAACGGAAGCTTCACCAAGTGACAAAATGACAAAGATCCCGCAGACCGTTGTTATTTCCCACAGCAAAACTCTCTCAATTCAGCATTTCTGTTATCATGTCGTTATTGCTAGTTAAGAGAAGAACAATTCAATGAAATTAGACTGTCTGGCGCTACAGCCACAAACCGGCGAGTGGCTCAAAGAGCTGCCTGCGGAACTTAAAGAAGATGCCTTAGTTGGGCAAAAACGTGCAGTTACGGCCTTAAACAACGCATTACGCCAGCATGGCACATACTCTAATATTTATGCTTTATTTCCTGGTGGGCTTTTAAAACGGGACATCCTCGATGCCTACTTTACTGATAGCCGTTGGGAATTCACGAATTGGTATGACTGGCTGTATCTGGCGAATCCGTCCGATCCTCTGCGTCCTCTGTGTGTCAATTTGCCGTCAGGAACAGCTGACGCAGCAATTAAAGCGATATGGGGCTTTCTGCAGCGACCGCTAGATCAGCGCGAAGAAGCTTACAATACAATTATTGAGCAATTCGACACGCACAAGCTGCGTGACTACATGCAACAAATACGGGACAAGAAGGCTGAGGACATCCAGGGAGAGAGCCTGGCTTCTGTTTTAGTGGGACATCAGCACCCTGCCCCTTACTACTATTGCGACCGTGTTACTGAGGAACGTCTCTTTGGTCACATTGGTGTGCAGTCTGTTGAAGGAACGGTCAGTTCAGAGCTGCATTTGATTGAGGCCGGCCTTTTGCATAAAGCAAACGGAGGCATTCTTGCTATTGAGGTTGCTCAGTTGCTCGAAAACATCACGCTCTGGAAGCGCCTGAAAGATGTTATCGAAGGTGGAGAATTTGAGTGGCCGCGTCAGTCACCGACTTCAGGTGCAGCTTTCTTTTACCGACCCGAGTCTGTGCCCATTAATATTAAGATTATTTTACTGGGTTCACGTAACGAATACGCACAGCTGCGCGAGTACGACGAAGACTTTGATAACTTCTTCCCATTTTTAGCAGATTTTCACGGTCACTATGCAACTCAGAATGAGCCGGTAGCGCCCTACTTCAATTACTTACAGTATGTGTGGCAACTCGCCGATGTGCTGCCGCTAAGTACAGATGGTTACTCAGCCTTACTGCGAGTTTGTGCCCGATACACGGATTATCAGCAGGAACTTACGTTAAACACAATACAGTTACTGCAATTGCTTCGCGAAGCCAACGACTGCGCGCTGCGGAATCAACACGCAAAAATAGATAAAGCGGCAATAGATTTAGCGCTGCAGCAACAGCGGGATCGTGAAGGTAATCTGGCTGAACTGAGCCGCCGTAGCATACTGGAACAGCAAGTTCGAATAGACACTCATGGCTCCGCGGTTGGCCAGTTAAATGGTCTGACGGTAGTGACTATGGGCGGCAGTGAGTTCGGTGAGCCTTCCCGAATTACTGCGACCATTCACTATGGTGATGGCGATATTATTGATATTGAACGTAAATCTGACCTCTCCGGCAATATTCACACGAAAGGGGTTATGATTTTAAGCGCCTATTTGGCCAACCAATTTGCCCGCCACGAACCGCTATCAGTATCAGCAACTGTGGTATTCGAGCAGTCTTACTATGAGGTAGATGGCGACAGCGCATCACTTGGCGAGCTTTGCTGCTTGATTTCAGCTCTGGCTGAGCAGCCGCTGAAGCAGTCGCTGGCTATTACTGGCGCGATAGATCAGTTTGGTAACGTTCAGTCTATTGGTGCAGTGAATGAAAAAATTGAAGGTTATTATGCGCTTTGTGCTCACAGGGGCTTAAATGGCGAGCAAGGCGTTATTATTCCTCAGTCGAATAGACATCAGCTTAACCTCAATGACGATATCATTGACGCGGTTAAAGCCGGTAAATTTCATGTGTACACGGTAGAGCATGTTGAGGAAGCGTTAGAGTTACTGACAGGCACGCCGGTTAAAGAACTTTTTCAGAAAGTTCGGGAACGAACACTGGATAGTTCTGATAATGATCAACCCCGGGGTTTCTGGCGGCGCCTTTTTAGCTGAGAAGTCACTTGTCGGATTTGTCTAGCGTACAGTTGTACGCTAGACTGCTGCCTAGTTTTTTCGAACAATTAATTAGGGTATTTATGAAT
>Ga0114932_10006155_pt1 | contig 10348 bp, 9 predicted proteins | sample 2SBtaG_2_FD_87286 | JGI IMG/M metagenome (GOLD analysis project Ga0114932, IMG submission 87286) | Deep subsurface microbial communities from Kolumbo volcano to uncover new lineages of life (NeLLi) - 2SBTROV12_ACTIVE470 metaG | ecosystem: Environmental > Aquatic > Marine > Volcanic ... | reverse complement strand
GTGTTCCTCATCGACCATCCAGCTGAAGTGATTGCAGATCCCCGTCTGCCAACCCAGACGCGCCGCCCAGCGAAACGCTGCGGCAAAATCGATCCGTTGGTCCATGAAACGCAAAGTCATTCTGTCACCTCGTCATAAATGAGCGGGCGCAGAATAACGATGGTTACAGGATTTGTCCCAGGAATTCCTGCGTGCGCGGGTCCTTGGCGTCATCGAAGAAGGTCGCCGGGGGCCCGTGTTCGACAATCACGCCCTTGTCCGTGAAGTAGATATGATTGGCGACCTCGCGGGCAAAGCCCATTTCGTGGGTCACCAGGATGCAGGTCATGCCTTCCTCGGCCAGGTCCTGGATGGTGACCAAAACCTCTTTCACCGTTTCCGGGTCCAAGGCCGCCGTCACTTCATCGAACAGCATGACGTCGGGGTTCATGGCCAGGGACCGGGCGATGGCGACACGTTGCTGCTGGCCGCCGGAAAGCTCACCCGGGTAATTGTCTTCCTTGCCCTCAAGGCGGACTTTCTTGATCAGTTCCCGGGCGCGCTTTTCAACTTCCACCGGGTTCTGTTTCAGCACCGTCACCGGCGCCATCATGATGTTTTGCAGGGCCGTCTTGTGGGGGAACAGGTTGTACTGCTGGAACACCATGCCGACCTTCTTGCGCAGCTCCAACTTGTTGAGCGCCGGGTCGTTGACCTCCTGGCCCTCGACGGTGATGGAGCCGCCCTGGATGTCGTTCAAGGCGTTGACGCAGCGGATCAACGTCGATTTCCCGGACCCGGACGGCCCGATGATGCAGATGCATTCGCCCTTCATGACGTCCATGGAAACGCCCTTCAGGACCTCCAGTTCGCCGAAGGACTTATGCACGTCCTTGATCGAGACCATGGGTTGGTCCGCGGTCCAGTTGGTGCCGCCGTTACCGGATTGTTCTGACATTTTACATCTCCCCTATATCTTGACCGCGAACTTCTTCTCGAGGGTGATCGAGTAGCGCGCGATGGGATAGGTGAATACGAAGTGAATAAACAGCAGGAAGAAATAGAACGGCCCCAGCAATTCGGGACGGTCGCCCAGGGCGTTCATGGCCTGCACCGTATGGGTGACCGATTCTTCCACGCCCATGATCGAACACAGCGGTGTTGCCATGGTCAGGATGCAATACCAGTTGATCCATGGCGGGATCATCCGCTTAATGCATTGCGGCAAAATGATCATCCACATGGTCTGGCGCCGCGAAAACGCCAGGCTTTCCGCCGATTCCCATTGCCCCGAGGGCAGGGAAATGACGGCGCCGCGGACGACCTCGGAAATGTTCGCCATCACCGGCAGGGAGAAGCCGATCACCGCCTTGATCCAATCGGGGATCGGAATGATGACGAAACCCAAATCAATCTCAAAGGGGAACAACAGCATCACGCAGAACAACAGCACCAGCCAGGGCGAGTTGCGGAAGAACTGGGTGAATAACCACGACCCCGACCTGACCGGGGCCATCAACGACACCTGCATCAACCCCAAAGCCGCGCCGGCAATGGTGCCGATCAGCATGGCGAAGACGCTGATCAGGATATTCAGTGAAAATCCCTTGAGGATGAACGGCGCCCAGTTGAACAGGCTTTCCGTGGCCCAGGCGAAGCCGCCCACCTTGGCGGCCTCGGCGGCCCCGCACCACAGCGCGAAGACGGCGAAGATCATCACCCCGTGACGCAGTTTCAAATCGACGAACAGGCGGCCGTCATGATGGACGAACAAGCCGTCCTTGTTGTTCTTGCCGCGGAACGCCAGCAGCACCGGCAAATCGGTTTTGCTCTGCGCTTGGCGGCCTCGGACGCCGGGCGCCATCGGTGTTTTGATCCCCAACATCAGCCGTACCCCGGAATGCGCATTTTGTGTTCCCACCTGTTCATCAGATAGACCAGGATGCCGACCAGGCCGATGTAGTAGATGAAGATGACGATCATCATTTCCGGCACGTTGACGTTGTCGGACCAGATCTGGTTGGCCGTGTACATCATCTCCGGCACGGCGATGGCGTAGGCCAGGGTCGTGGTTTTCAACAAATTCACGAGATTATTGTTGAGCGCCGGCAGGCAGACCCGGAAGGCCAGCGGCAGGATGATGTAGAAATACGCCTTGATGCGCGAATAACCGAGCGCCTCGGCGGCCTCAACGGTGGAGGTCGGCACGGCTTCAACGCCGGAGCGGAAGATCTCCGTATTGAAGGCACCGGCGAAAAAGCCCAGCGAGATCACGGCCCAGCCGAAGTTGCCGATAACCGCTTCCTTGTAGCCGCCCATGTCGACCTGCGGCGTGATCGTGCCGATAACGAAATAGAACACCAGCAATTGGATAAACGGCGGGGTGTTGCGGAAAATCTGGATGTATCCGGCAACACTGAGCCTGAGGATCCTGGATTTCGCACCCTGCGCCCAGGCACCGATGATTCCGACGATGACGCTGAAGATCAAGCACGCGATGATCAGTTCAATGGATACCCACACGGCTTCCAAAAACCGGTCGTATTCATACTGTTCATAGAACATGATGAAGTTCCAACCGGTGGTGTCGTACAGATTCTTGAAAAACGGTCCGATGGCATCAAGCACGGCGCTTCCCCCGTCTGTCTCCCGATAACGTCTCCCCGGCGTATTGTTTTTATTATGTCCGGCAAAGAGAGAAAGGGCGGACCCATGCGGGTCCGCCCTTGAATTTCAGGCGCTTTATTTCAAGTGCTTGCGCGCCGGCGTCAGTTTATCAGCCTGCATTTTGAGGAACGCAGTGGCCTGAATGCCCCACTTCTTTTCCAACTCGATCAAGCGGCCCGAGGTCAACCAGCGGTACTGCATGCCGGCCATGAAGTTGCCCCAGACGCCGTCGATCTCTTCAACCGGAACAGCCAGGCCCCAGGGGTTGTCGTCTTCGGAGTTGAGCGGCATTTCGTAACCCGGCCACTGGCCCGACGCCAGATCGGAACCGATGGATGAGTCGTCATAGACCCAGCCGACGCACTTGCCGTCGCGCAGCGCCTGCTTGGCTTCCGCGTTGTTGACGAAGGCGACGATCTTGGCGCCATAGCGCTTCGAGACGACCTTGTTGTAAAACGCGCCCTGTTTGCCGCAGGTCGGCTTACCCTTGAGGTCGGTCCACTTCTTGATGACGCCCTTCTTGGCCAGCAAATTGGTGCCCGATGTATAGTAGTTGGGCTCAACGATACCGACGATCTTGCGGCGGTCGGTGCGGTCGGACATGGTGGCGATCATCAGATCGATCTTGCCCTGCTGCAGGAACTGCATGCGGTTTGATGACTGCACCGGCACCAGCTTCAGTTTGACGCCCAACGCCTTGGCCACGTCCTTGGCCATGTCGATTTCCATGCCGACCAGGGCGCCGCTGGAATCGCGGAAACCCCACGGCTTATAATCGGCCTTGACGCCGACCACCACTTCACCGCGCGACATAACCTTCATGAACCGGTCGTTGGCTGCATCGGCGCCGGTCGCGGCGACGGAAAGACCCGCTAGAACGGCTGCCGACAAGGCAACCTGTGTAACTTTATGAAACATCGTTCATCCTCCTCTGATTAAAAAACTTTTTGATCCCCGGACAATTCGGTGTCTATGGCACCGCACATCCCATTCTGAGCGGAAAGCCGTTCGCCGAGTCAAGGGCATGTTTGCTCATACCTTCGTATTCAAGCCGGCAGCTTAGCACAAAACGATCTCAATTCAACACAAATGAACCATAATATTAAAATTATGATCCATTTGTTTCAATCGATTCCTTGGTGGTCGCCGCCGTTCCCTGCTCATTCGTGATCGGGAATTCTTCAGCCTACCGAGGGATCGATCAGCTTGGCTAATGCCGTATGGTTATACAATTATAGAAAGTATGCATAATTTATCTTTTATGCATTTATGGTATAATATTGGTTTGATCATTGTGGGAACGTTCAAGGAAACAGTGGCGTGGATATTCGGTGGCTGGAAGATTTTTTGAGTTTGGCGGAAACCGGCAACTTTTCGAAGTCGGCACGGGAACGGAATGTCACCCAGCCCGCCTTCAGCCGTCGCATCCGCATGCTGGAGCAATGGCTGGGCGGGCCGCTGATCGACCGCAGCACCTATCCGACCCGCCTGACCGCGGCCGGCGAGCAGTTCCAGGACGGCATCACGCCGATTATGCGCGAGCTGTTCCGGCTGCGCGATGAGGTCCGCGGGCGGACGGTCGGCGACGCCGGGACCATTGTCATCGCCGCCATGCACAGCCTATCTCTGGGGGTCTTGCCGAAATGGCTGCATGCCGTCGGCACCCTGGACCGGCCGCATATCCGCATTCGCAGCGACAATCATCACGACTGCCTGCAGGCCCTGGCGGACGGGCATTGCGACTTCTTCCTGAGTTATGCGCACCCCGATCATCCGGTGCTGCTTGATCAATCGCGCTTCCCTTTTCTCAGCCTGGGTGAGACCGCCCTGGTGCCCTATTCGGCGCCCGGCAAGCGGGGCAAGCCGCGCTTTTCCCTACCCGGGTCGGCGAAGGCGCCAACCGACTACCTGGCCTTTGCCGCCGATTGTTATCTCGGCCAGGTCGCCGGTTCCGTTCTGGCCAAACGCGACAAGGCGCCGCACCTCAAGGCGTGCTACGAAGATTCCGTCGCCGACGCCTTGCAGGCGCTGGCCCTGGAAGGCCACGGGCTGGCCTGGCTGCCGGAAACCTCGGTCGCCAAAGACGTTGCCGCCGGCGAACTGATCCGTGCCGGCGACGCCGGTTGGGACATGCATCTCGATATCCGTCTGTACCGGGCCCGCACCCGGCGCGGTGACGCGGCCGAGCAGTTGTGGTCCAACGCCGTTGCCTACGACCGGGGCCGCGCCGATCAGGCCGATAAAACTTCGGCATAACTGTTTCGCGGATCGGCATTGGATCGGTCCACCCCCATCCGCGTAGTCTCCTTTTTATTGAAACGCCACGTCCGACGGCGGTGGCTGAAACGGGAGACCTGCGATGCAACGGATATTGGGCGTGCTGGGTGGCATGGGACCGCTGGCGACGGTTGATTTCATGGAGAAACTGGTCACCGCGACCCCAGCGGACCGCGACCAGGACCACGTGGCGGTCATCGCCGCGTCGCTGCCGCAGATCCCCGACCGCAGTGACGCCATCACCGGGGACGGCCCCTCACCCCTGGCGGCCATGGTCGGAACGCTCGGCCGGCTGGAACGAGCCGGCGCCCAGGCCATCGCCATCGCCTGCAACACGGCCCACCACTGGCACGCCGATATCCAGCGCCACACGGCCCTGCCCGTCCTGCACATTGCCGACGCCGCCATCGGCGAGATGACGTCCGCCGGCGCCGGACACGGCACCCGGGTCGGCGTGTTGGCCACCACCGGCACGCTGGAAGCCGGGATTTTCCGCCATCGGCTGGCGGACGCCGGGATGGATTGCGTCGATCTCACGGCCGGCGATCAGCAGTCATTGGTGATGGCCGGCATCCGGGCCGTCAAAGGCGGCGATATGGACACCGGTGCCGCCTTGCTGGCCGCCGCCGCCGACGCGCTGCGGGCCCGGGGCGCGGAACGGATCATCATGGCCTGCACCGAAGTCCCGCCGGCCATGGCCCATGCCGGGGCACACGCGGGACGGCAAGGGCCGGGCTATGTGGACGCCACCGCCGCATTGGCCCGCGCCTGTGTTGCCTGGGCGCGCGTCAACGAAGACGCGGTCGAACAAATCGCGGCCTGATTTCAAGCTGTTCCGTCGTCGGAATAGACACCGATTTCGCGGCGGGTACGTTCAATTTTGGCAATTTTCTCTACCGTCGACGCGTCACCGCCGGAGACGATGAAGGCCATGAGAATTTCGATTACCGCCGTCACCCCGGTGTAGGACGGGAAAAACTGAGGGCTTTTGGTTGGGGTGATCAAAATTGCCGCGGCGCCCTTCGCCATGGGCGCCGCGCGGCTGTCGCAGATCGCCACCATGGCGGCACCGCGCTTGCGGATGAAATCGGCAGCCCGCACGGTGACGGTCATATAGGGTGAAATGGAGCTGGCCAGCACCGCGTCCTCGGGCTCCAGGTCGACAAGGTCATCAATCAACGAACCCGCCTGTCCGGCCGGCAATCTGAGCCGCGGCAGCGCCATGCGGGCCAGATAGTGAAAATATCCGGCCATGTGAAACCCGCCGCCGACGCCCAGCGCATAGACCCTGCGCGCGTTGCGGATGACATCGGCAGCGCGGACGAACTCAGCCGGGTCGTTGTCCTGAAAAACCGCTTCCAGGTTGGCCAGGTTAGCGGCCGCCATGCGCCCCAGCAACTGGCCCGCGTCATCGCTTTCGGCCATTTCCTGCAACCACCGGGCGCGGTCGCCAAACCCCTCTGAGCGGCTGCGCATGGCATCGCGGAACGGCTTTCTGAATGCCTCATAGGTGGGGAAGTCCAGGGCCTTGGCCAAGCGCAGCATGGTACTGGGCGCAACCTCGGCAGCGCCGGCAACACCGCGCATGGAATTGATCGCCACTTCCGTCGGCTGATCCAACACATACCGCGCGGCCTGGCGCAGTTGCGGACTGAGATCACCATACACGTCGGTGAGATGTCGAATGACGTCCTGCATGAATCAAATGTTACCAAATTTAGTATCTATAACACAAATGCGCCGATATGGGATCGTTTGGCATATACCTGACCATGTTGTATCGTATGTTACACAACTAACTATCTGAATTTAAAAAATATTATTTTATCATTGCCTATATGATCGAACTATGAGTTTATATGTATCGTTTGTTACTCATTATAAATGGATGTTCCATGCAACAGATTTTGGCATCGTTGACCCAATCACTGTCGGATTTTAGCCCGCAGATGCGCCGTGCCGCCGGTCGAATTCTGGACAATCCCGGCGCCGTCGCGGTGAATTCCATGCGCGCCATGGCCGGCGCTGCCGAGGTTTCGCCGCCAACCATGTTGCGTCTGGCCCAGCGCCTGGGGTTTGAGAGCTACGAAACGTTTCGCGATGTTTTCAAAAGCAGCATCGCCGGCACCGATTACAGCGCCCGCGCCGCCGATCTCAACCGCTCGGCCCATGAAGACGGCGTTCCCGGATTGCTCCGCGATACGGTTGCCGCCTCGGCCGGTGGCCTTGAACGGCTCACCAATCCGGCCTTCGCCATGGAGGTGGAACGGATCGCCCAAATGGTCGCCTCGGCGCCAATAACCTACATCGTCGCCAGCGGCGCCTTGTTCGGACACGCCGTCAGTTTCCAATACGTCCTGCGCATGGCGATGCCGGGGATCGTTTTGGCCTGGGCGCCGGGGCTCGACGCGGTCAACTGCCTGGCCCCCCTCAACGAACGTGACGCCGTTGTCGCCATCACCATGTCGCCCTACGCGCGGGCCACCATCGACGCCGCCGACATGGCGAAATGCCGCGGCGCGGCGGTTGCCGCGATCACGGATTCACGCTCATCACCGCTTGCCCGCATCGCCGACGCGGCGCTCACCGTGACCACGCAGAGCCCCCATTACTTCCCCTCGACAGTCGGGCTGACGGCGGCCCTTGAAGCGCTCAGCGCCGCCATCGCCATACATTTGGGTGACGCGGCCGTGACGGCGCTTGGCGCCCACGAGCAAGGATTGCGCGACAGCGGATATTATTGGCAGGCGCCCCGATGACACCGCGGCCCGATTTTCCGAACCACGCCAGCGTCGTCGTCATCGGCGGCGGCGTCATGGGGTGTTCGACGCTGTACCATCTGGCCAAGATGGGTGTCACCGACGCGGTACTTGTGGAACGCAATGAACTGACATCGGGCACGACCTGGCATTCCGCCGCCCAGGTGCGGGCCTTGCGCTCGACGAAGAACATGACCGGCCTGATCCGGTATTCCATCGATCTTTACCAATCCCTCGAGGCGGAAACCGGGCAGGCCACGGGCTGGATCCAGAAAGGCTCGCTGTCCATCGCGACCACGCCTGAGCGGATGGTTCATATCCGCCGCCAGGAAGCCTTGGCCCATCTGTTCGGCGTTCGCGCGCAGTCGGTTTCGGCGGCGCAAGCATTGGAACGCTGGCCCTTGATGAACGCCGACGATGTCCTGGGGGCCGTCTGGTCGCCCGACGACGGCCGGGTCAGTCCGTCCGATCTGTGTGCCGCCCTGGTCAAAGGCGCCAAGGCCAAGGGGGCGCGCATTTTTGAGAACACCGGCGTCACCGGCATTATCACCGACGGCGGCAAAATCACCGGCCTGGAAACCACGCTGGGCCCGATCCGCACGGACGCCATCGCGCTGTGCACCGGGCTTTGGAGCCGCGACGGCGCCGCCATGGCCGGCGTTTCCGTGCCGGTTTGGCCGTGCGAACACTATTATCTGCTGACCCGGCCCGTGGACGGCATCACCGGCAACATGCCGACGCTTTCGGATCACGATCAGCATCTCTATATCCGAGACGATTCCGGCGGCCTTCTGGTTGGTTGTTTCGAGCCCATGGGCAAGGCGATCTCACCCGGAACCTTGGGCGAAAACTTCGCCTTTCAACTGCTGCCCGAAGACTGGGACCATTTCGAGCCGATGATGGTGAACGCGCTCAACCGCCTACCGGCCCTGGAAACGGCGGAAGTAAAGACGCTGCTCAACGGACCCGAAAGCTTCACCCCGGACGGATCGTTCGTGTTGGGCGAAGCGGCGGAGACCCGCGGCCTGTTCCTGGGCTGCGGCATGAACTCCGTCGGCATTGCCACCGGCGGCGGCGCCGGCATGGCGCTGGCCAAATGCATTGTCGACGGACACCTGCCCATGGACCTGCACGAGGTCGATCCGGCCCGTTTCCCGGCGTGCTGGAACGACGCCGCGGCGCTGGCCGCGCGGGTCCCGGAGGTCCTGGGCAAGCACTACGAAATCACCTATCCCGGCCGCCAGTGGTCGACGGCGCGGCATCTGCGGGCAACGCCGCTGGACGCGGCATGGCGTGCCGCCGGGGCCCACTTCGGCCAGTTCCATGGTTGGGAACGGCCCTTGTATTTCGGCGCCGCCGGTGAGCCCGACCTCGGCTTCGGCCGGCCGGCCTGGCATGACGCGGTCGGCGCCGAGGTCATGCAGGCCCACGAACGCGCCGCCCTGTTCGACCAAAGCACATTCGGCAAAATCCGCGTCGAAGGGCCGGACGCGGCAACGTTTCTCAACCGGGTTTGCGCCAACGACATGACCCGGGCGCCGGGACACGCCGTCTATAGCGCCATGCTGAACAGCCGGGGCGGCATGGAAAGCGACCTGACGGCACTGCGCTTCGATGCGGTGACCTACCGCCTCTATGTGGGCACGGCCGCCATCAAGCGGGACCTGGCCTGGCTGCGGCGTCACCTGCGCTCAGATGAACGGGTGGCGATCACCGATGAGACGGACCGCTGGGCCGTGATCGGGCTCATGGGGCCCGACGCGGCGGATATCGCCGGCGCCGCCGGCGCCCGTGAGCTCAACGCGCTCGGCTACTTCCGGCACGGCCCGGCAATGATCGCCGGCGTCCATGTGGACGCCGCGCGCCTGTCCTATGTGGGTGAAGCCGGCTGGGAAATCACCTGCCCGGCGGCCGATGCCGGCAAGGTGTACGCCGCACTTTACGACGCCGGCGCGCGGCCCGCCGGTGTCTTCGCGCAAAGCGCCATGCGCATGGAAAAGCGGTTCCTGGCCTATGGCCATGACCTGGACACGGACACGGACCCGTTGATGGCCGGGCTCGAATTTGCCGTTGCCTGGGACACGGACTTCATCGGCCGCGACGCGCTGCTTAAGAAACGCGACAGGCCGCCTGGCGAGACCATGGTGACGCTGCTCCTCGACAACCGCGAGGCCTGGCCGCTGGGCAATGAGCCGGTGTATGCGGCGGGCAAGATCATCGGCAAGACCACCTCGGCGGCGTTCGGCTACCGCATCAGACGGCCTGTGGCCCTGGCCTATGTCAACGAGGCGGCGGACGGCATGCGGGTCGCGATCGACATCGCCCGGGAATTGCACGCCGCCACGGTTTCCCTGGCCGCGGCGTATGATCCCCAGGGCACGCGCATGCGGCCGCGAAATTCATAAAACGCCGCGTTGCGTCCGGCGCCCGCCGGCGGCATAGTTTCCGCACATTCAACACGATCCTTGGGAGTAAGTTGGGAGACAATCATGCAGACACGCGCCGCCATTGCCGTCGAGGCCGGAAAACCCCTGGAAATTCACACCGTTGAGCTGGACGGCCCGCGAGAAGGCGAAGTGCTGGTTGAGATCAAGGCCACGGGCATCTGCCACACGGACGAATTCACCCTGTCGGGCGCCGATCCGGAAGGCATCTTTCCCGCCATC
>Ga0114932_10006153_pt1 | contig 10350 bp, 8 predicted proteins | sample 2SBtaG_2_FD_87286 | JGI IMG/M metagenome (GOLD analysis project Ga0114932, IMG submission 87286) | Deep subsurface microbial communities from Kolumbo volcano to uncover new lineages of life (NeLLi) - 2SBTROV12_ACTIVE470 metaG | ecosystem: Environmental > Aquatic > Marine > Volcanic ... | reverse complement strand
CCCCGGAGACGGGGAAGGTGGTCGTGCCGGACGACCACGTCGCCGTCCGCGTCGAGCTCGTGCACCTCCAGCCCAGCCCCGAGCGCCCCCTGTCCGCGCGGGGTGAGCGCCTGGGTCTCGAGGGTCACGCTGACCCGGTAGCTGCCCCCCTTCACGGGGAGGCGCGCGACCACCGCGGCTTCACGGGAGGCCTCCTCGCCGCCGACCCTCGTCGGGCCGGGCTCGTGGAGCACCGGCTCGGCCCCCGGCTCGATCCATCCGGTGAGGTTGGCCGCGGTCACCCCGGTGACCAGCGGGCCGTCGACCACCGGCGGCGCGCCGGCTGTGGGAAGCTCGGGGGTTGAGCAGGCGAGCAGCCAGAGCATGGTGCCGGGTATCCTGATCGATGAGGGGACGCGGTTCACGTCCGCTCGGAGGCGAGGCCACCCTGGGCGACGACATGCGAACGTGCTGGGCGTTGCGCGGAGCCGAGCGGGCCGTCTGGCCTGTGGCGTCCTGAGGTGCTCCCCGCCCTCCTGCTGTCGTGCCTCGCGGACAAGGTCCACTCCGACATCCGTCCGCTTCCACTGGCACCCCTGGAGCCACCGGCGGGCTTGACGCTCAGCGCGGCCGGATGCGGCGGCTGCCACACCGCGATCTGGGAGGCCTGGCACGGGTCGGGCATGGGCCAGGCATGGACCGGCCCCCTGTTCCAGGCGCAGCTCGCCCTCGATGGCAACCCGATCTGTGTGCGCTGCCACGCGCCTCTGCACGAGCAGGCCCCCACGCTCGTCACCGGCGTCGAGGGGCTGGTGCCCCTGCGCTTCGCCCAGGAGCCGAACCCCGACCACTCGCCCGCTCTGCAACACGAGGGCGTGACGTGCGCCGCCTGCCACCTTCGTCCGGGCGGCGCCCTTGCGGGGCCGCGGGCGGCCGGCGAGGTCTCCGCGCCCCATCCCGTGGTGCACGACACCGAGCTGGGCACGGCGGGGTGCGAGCGGTGCCACCAGCTGGCGGAGCCCCCCCTCAGCCGCGCGGCCCGTCCGCTGGCCGACACCCACGGCGAGCACGCCGCTTGGGGCGGAGACGAGAGCTGTGCGGACTGCCACATGCCTCGTGTCGAGCAGGCCCTGGTGACGGGGGGAGAGGTCAGGAGCACCGCCTCGCACGCCTTCCCCTCCCTGGTAGGGACCGGCATCGAGCTCGGTCTGCACGAGGGTGTGGCGGTCCTGGAGAACCGCGCTGGCCACCGGGTGCCCACTGCCGAACCCATGCGGGCCTACGTGGTCCGTGGCTTCTCGGGGACCGCGGTGGAGGAGGTGCGGCTGGAGCGCAGGATGGACGGTTACCGCGACCTCGAGGACACCACGCTCGCTCCGGGCGAGACGCGCCGGGTGGCCTTCTCGTTCCCCGCCGAGCGGGTGGAGCTGGAGTACGTGGCGTGCACGGAGCCCGAGCTGGAAGGTGCGGCGCCGGCGGCGCGCGTGGTGGCGCGGGCGCCCTGACGGCGCCTGGCTGGCCCCGTGCGAACCATCTCTCCGGGGGGCTCGGCGTCGCCGGCTGACCGGCGAGCGTTAGAGCTTGTCGGATCGGAGACTCGGATGCTCTTTCTTCTCGCCTGCATGCAGGATCCCTACGGCCTCCGCGCCACCCCGGAAGGCAACGGGCCGATGGTCGTGGTCGACTACGACGCGAAGCCGCTGCCCCAGCTGCCCTTCCCCAACGACCTGGCCACCCGCACCGACCCCACGTCGCCCACGGGCTTCCGGCTCAACATCGCCACCGACGCGCGCACCCACGCGGAGACCGAGGCCCGCGAGAAGGCCAACACCATGACGGGCTTCGGCGTGTACGCCCCCATCACGGTGTCGTTCACCGAACGGCTCGACCTCGACGTGTTGCTCGACCGGCACCGCGACAACGACAACTTCTTCGACGACGCCATCTACGTGGTCAACGTGGACCCGGAGTCCGAGGGGTACCTGGAGCTGGTCCGCCTCGACGTGGGCCACGGGCGCTTCCCGGTCGATGTGCCCGACACCGGGCGCTACTTCGAGAACGATGCCCGGGCCGACAGCCCGAGCCTGCTGTTCGAGACCTTCGACGAGGATCTCAACGGCAACGGCGTGCTGGACTGGGGCGAGGACACCGACAACGACGGGCGCCTCGACAAGCCGAACGTGTGGCCGGAAGGCGGTGACCCGCGCGCCGACCTGATGGGCTTCTACGAGCTGGAATCCGAGACCCTCATCCTCCGCCCGGTCGTGCCGCTGCGCGAGGAGACCACCTACGCGGTGGTGCTCACCGAGCGCCTGGTCGGCACCGACGGGGAGCCGGTCAAGAGCCCCTGGACCTGGGTCAACCACACGCGCCAGACCGACGCCATCTTCCCCGCGATGAACGCCTTGCCGGACTACGGCGTGGACGTCGAGGGCGTGGCCTTCGCCTGGTCGTTCACCACGGGGCGCATCACCGGTGAGCTGCAGGACGTGCGCAACGGCCTGCACGGCGAGGGGCCCTTCAGCTGGCTCGGCGACGCCTACCCGGCCACGATGACCGACGCTGCGGTGATGCACACCCTCGACAGCGACGACCCCCACCGGCTGCCGATCGACGTGCTGATGACCCCCCTGGTCAGCCTCGGCCTGTTCGATGGCGCCGCCGCCGACTTCCTGGTCGCGGGCTACGAGAACTACGGCGATGCCTGGGTCGGTGGAGCCTTCTACACGCCCTACCTGCTGGCCGACCGCGACGACGGGGGCTTCGACGACAGCGACGAGATGTGGGAGGTCGACACCCACAGCGGCTCGCTCTACGCGGCACCCCAGCGTGTCCCGTTCACCTGCGCGCTGCCGAGCGTGGGTGAGCCCCCCTACGACGTGGTCATCTTCGGCCACGGCTACGGCAGCTCCCGCTTCGACTTCCTCGGCTTCGCCCACGCCTTCAACCGCACCGGCAAGGCGGCCTGCGCCATCGACTTCCCGGGTCATGGCCCCACGGTCGACCCCGACGAGCTCGAGACCATCGAGGTGGTGCTCGACGGCTACGGCCTGCAGCCTGTGCTGGACCACCTCTGGGACGCGCGCTTCCGCGACCTCGACAACAACGGCACGCTGGACTCCGGCGGCGACCAGTGGAGCGCCGACACCTTCCACACCCGTGACATGGTGCGCCAGGCGGCCCTCGACTGGAGCCAGTTCGTGCGCATGCTCGACAACTGCGGCGAGGGCACGATGGTGCTCGAGGACGGCAGCGAGCGCGTGACCTGCGACTGGGACGACGACGGCGAGCCGGACATCGGCACGCCGGACGCCCGCTACTACTACGTGGGCGGCTCCCTGGGCGGCTACAACGCCTCGGTGGCAGCGGCCATCGAGCCGCGCGTCACGGCCACGGGGGCCATCGTCGCCGGTGGAGGCGTGCTCGACAACGGCGTGCGCACGGAGATCAGCGGCGCCGTCGAGGCGCTCTTGGGGCGGCTCTTCACGCCCATCTTCATGGGCACGCCCACCAAGGATGGCGGGCTCGACATCGTGCAGATGGTCAACTCGGTGACCGACATGCGCTACGTCACGGTCGCTACGCTGGACAGCGTGCCGAGCGGCGGGCGCGTGGTGGTCGAGAACCTCGACAACGGGGAGCTGGTCGAGGGGTGGATCCCCGAGGACGGCACCTTCCGCGTGGGCATCGCGGCCGACGCCACCGATGCCTACGAGAAGCGCATGCTCACGGGCATGCCGCACACCGGAGCCGACGAAGGCGAGGTCTACACCGCCCAGGACACCACGGACTTCGGCGACGAGCTGATCGTCACGCTCTACGACGCGAACGACGCCCTGGTCGCCGAGATCGACACCTTCGAGGTCGACGCGGTGTTCGAGAGCGTGACCTACCCGGCCGGTGAACCGCTGGTCGCCCTGGCCGACGGCAACGGCTACATCCGCGGCACCAGCGACCTGCGCCGCGTGGCCAGCTTCTTCGCCAGTGTGTTCGAGCCTGGCGACCCGATCGCCTACGCGCCCACCTACGGGCTCCGACCACCCGAAGCCCGTGGAGGGGAGCCGATCAACATGCTCCTCATGCCCACCCCCGGCGACACCATCGTCTCGATCAACGCCCAGTACGCTCTGGCTCGCGCCGCCGGCCTCATCGACTTCGAGCACGTCGATCCGCGCTGGAACAAGACCATGGACCGGCACATCATCGACAGCGGCGCCGTGCACGGCCTCGAAGAGTTCCAGGACTGGACCTGCGCCGACGGCGAACCCTGCCTCTTCGACATCGACGATCTCGACGAAGGGCTCGACCAGATCGGCGCCCCCTCGGCCGAGCCGGTCCGCGCGGAGTACACCACCGACGCCGGCACCATCGGCATGCGCGTGCCCTACGCCGACAAGAACGGCTCGCACGGCTTCAGCCTGCCCGACCCGGACCTGCCCTTCGACATCAACACCTTCGCGATCTTCCAGATCGCCGACTACTTCGCCCGCGACGGGGCCGAGATCTCCGACGACCACTGCCTCGAAGATGCCAGCTGCGCCTCGCTGGACTGGGTGTCCGAATGATGCTCGTGATGCTGCCGGCCTTCGCGGCCGATGTGACAGGCTCGCTCGACACGCGCGTGGTGCAGAGCCTCTTGACGGACTTCCCCGTCGACGCCGAGGGCACCACCCACGGCCAGACCTCGGTGGGCGACCTGCGGGTCCGCACGGGGCTGAACGCCACCCTCGACACCGTGCTGCTGAAGTTCGAGGCCGACTTCTTCACCGGCCAGGCCTGGGGGGAGCCCTGGGGGATCGCCACCGACATCGACGAGCGCCACCGCGACACGGTCGGCGTGTTGAACCAGGACGCCTTCGTCCCGCGCGAGCTGAGCCTGAACACCCGGCTCGGCGACGCCGGGCTGCAGGTGGGCCTCACCACGAGCCAGTGGGGCCTGGGGCTCTTGTCCAACAACGGCGCGGGCGATCCGCTCTTCGGTCGCACCGACTTCGGGGACCGCGTGGTGCGCGTGGCCACCCAGCTGCCCGCCAGCGAGCTGTGGTCGGTGGGCCTCGGTGGCGACATGGTGGTCGAGGACGACAGCGCGATCGCCGCTGACGGGCAGCAGGCCTACCAGGTCTTCGTCGCGGCCCAGCGCGTGGAAGGCGAACGGGAGCTCGGCGTGTACGCGGTGAACCGCAACCAGCGCGAGCCGAGCGAGCTCACCACACAGCTCGGCGTGCTCGACGTGTTCGTGCGCGTGCCCGTGGCCCTCGGGGACTGGACGCTCCACCTCGCGGGCGAAGGAGCCGGCATCGTCGGCCGCACCGACCGGGCCACCACCTACGACGCGCCCGACGACCAACCGGTCCGCACGGCCGGCGCGGTCGCGCAGGTCGCGCTGGAGGCGCCCTCGCTCGTCACGGCCCACCTCCGTGGCGGCCTCGCCAGCGGCGACGACGCCACCGACGACAAGGCCACCGGCTTCACCTTCGACCGCGACTACGACGTGGGCATGGTGCTCTTCGACGAGGTGCTGGCCGGGGTCGACGCGGCCACCTACGCGCTGGTCGACGACCCCGCGAACGCCGGGCAGGCCCCCAACGGTGCCGACGGCCTCGTGAAGGAAGGCGCCTTCGGTCAGGCGGCGTACGTGCAGCCGGCCGTTCAGCTCGAGCCGGTCGACGGCCTCGACGTGCGCGTCGGTGCGATGGCCGCCTGGGCCACCGCGCCCATCAGCCAGGCCTTCTACACCGCACGGAACGGCGGCGTGCCCACCACCCACCACGAGACCGCCTCCACCGGGCGCTTCCTCGGCACCGAGCTGGACTGGGCGCTGGGCTACGAGCGTTCGCTGAAGGACTGGACCCCGGGCGTGCGCGTGCAGGGTGGCCACCTCTTCGCGAGCGCGGACGTGGCCGGTGATGGGCCGGACCGCATCGACCTCTACAGCGTGGCGGTGCGCGTCCAGCGGTAGTCACGGCTCCCGCAGCACGAGCCCCGCTCGACGCCATCGGTAGAGGCGGTCCAACAAGCCGATGCGGGTGTGGTACCCGCGGTCGTGGTCGATGAGGGCATCGAGGAACACCGGCAGATCCGGGTGCCGGCCAGCGACCGCAGCGACCTCGGCGATCAGCCTGGCCAGGGCCTCGTCGTCGTCGTAGGTGGCGCTCTCGTCGGCGCGAGGGAGCGGGAGCACGCAGGCCGTCGCACGGCGCGCCACCGCGGCCAGCTCTTGGGCGTCGCGGACAAGGAAGACGGCGCCCTCGGGCGCGTCGGTGTCGTCGGGGCGGTAACCAGGCTGCGGGAAGTGGCTGAAGTACACGCTGTCGTCGGGGCGCTTCTGGCCCACCACCGACCACCAGAGGGGCGGGAGCTCGAGCTCCGGGACCGGTGCGTCGGTGCCTCGCGGGAGCACGATCTCGGCGGCCGCCAGCATCCAGCGGTGCTCGGAGAGCAGCCTCCAGGTGGCGTTCGTCGGGGCGCCGGGCACGATGACCACCCAGCGGTGGCCGCGCTCGGCCAGCTGCGCCATGCGCTCGCGGTGCAGCAGCAGATCGCCGACCGGCACGCGGAACGTGTTCGCGCCCAGCTGCCAGGCACGCCAGAGCCACAGGTCGTTCCGCGCCTGCTTCCGCGCAAAGGGATCGATGTTGTCGGCGGGCAGCTCCCTCGGAGCGGCCCAGCTGTGGCGCAGGGTGAGGCCGAAGGGCACCTGCACCGCCCGGCTGGACCCTTCCACGTCGGGTAGGTCCAGCGGTTCGAAGCGGTGACCGCGTTCGTCGACGTGGACCAGCGCAAGGCCGAGCTTGTGGACCTCGTTGCGGCCGAACTCCTTGTCGCTCGGCGGCACGCGGCAGAGCTCGGCGTAGCCAGGCCGGACGAAGCTGGTCGCGGGCAGGCCGTAGAGCTCCACGCCGCCCACCCGGTTCCAGAAGAAGTGGTGCACGTGGCCGAAGAACCCCGCCTCCACGTGTGCGTGCCGCAGCAGGGAGACCAGCCAGGTGCGCTGGGGCTCACCCAGGTTGTCGTAGTGCTCGGCCTCGTCGGGATCACACAGGAAGGGCGGGTAGTGCATGAACACGAAGCGTCGGTGCGGCTTCGCCAGCTCGTCCTCGAGCCAGGCACGCTGCTCGAGCTCCGGCTCGGATCCGGTGCCCAGGATGGGCGTGTCGAGGAACACGAAGCGCACGTCGCGGTGGGTGAAGCTCTGCCACGGCGGCCCCCAGCGCTCCGTGAAGCGGTCGTGCAGGGCCGGATCCGTTCGCGGTGCCGGGGCCGTGGGGTGGGGCTTGTCGCCCACGTCGTGGTTGCCGGGCACCACGTGGAGCGGGCAGCGGAGCTCCGACCAGATCGCCTGCGCGGTGGACATCGCGACTTCGTGCGCTGCCAGGCCGGGCACCGGGTGCGGGACGTCGCCGAGGTGGACGACGAAGTCCGGCTGCAGGCGGTCGAGCAGGGCGACCACCCGTCGGCTGCGGTCGTTGTGTTCCGCGTCGCTGGGCCAGCCGCTCTGGCGGGCGTCGTCCGGCGGGTGGATGTGGGTGTCGGCGACGACCGCGAAGGTGAAGCTCACGGCTTGGGCACCCGGATCGTGCTCACCATCAACGAGCCCACCGCGAGCCAGGCGAGGCTGATCGGGTGGAAGCGGGCACCGAGCATGCGGTGCTCACCGAGCGGAAGATCCTCGCCCACGAGCCCCTGCCACGCCAACCACGCGGTGAGCGCCACGAGCAGCAGGCTGATGGGGATCGGCGTGCCCTCGAAGTGGGAGACCTTGCCCTTGTCGGTCATCAGGTCGTCGGCGGTGGCGTTGAAGCGAGCGAGGCGCGCGATGCCGCAGCACACGAAGACCAGGAGGATGGCCATGTCCCACAGCCCGCGCATGCCGAGGGTGTAGGCGAGCACGGCCGGCGCCACGCCGAAGGAGACGATGTCGGCCAGGGAGTCGAGGTCCGCGCCGTAGGGCGACTGCTTGTGCCGCCAGCGGGCGACCATGCCGTCGGCCGCGTCGCACACGAAGGCCACGGGGAGGAGCGCGACGGCCGCCCAGAGCTTGCGGTCGTCGTGGAAGTCGAGGTGGTCGAGGCAGAAGAAGATGGCGGCGGTGCCGCAGGCCGCATTGCCGAGGGTGATGAAGTCCGCGAGCACGAAGTCGCGGATCAAGGAGAAGCGTCGGGGCTTCGCGGAAGGCTCCATGCGGAGACGCTACCAGTGTTAGGCTTCAGGGGCGCCGACCGGTTGATCCTGATGTGGATGCTCTGGGCCTGTGCCGCACCCGTCGAAGACACCGCCAGCGCCCGTGGCGCCCGGCCCTCCGAGGAGGAGGACAGCGGCTCGGTGCAGCCCGACGAGGAGGGTTCGACCGACGAGGTGGCCGACACCGATGGGGGTGCGCTGGGCGACGACGCCTGGGTGGTCGGTGCGGACTTCCCGGGGTCGCTGGGCTGTGGGGAGAGCGCTTCGGCGTCGATCACCGTGCAGAACGCCGGCGACTCCGTGTGGACCCGGGACGCGCTCTACAAGCTCGGCACCGTGGCCGACGAGGACCCCTTCCACGGGAGCACGCGCGCCTACCTCGACGACGGCGTGGCGGTGGCGCCGGGCGACGAGCACACCTTCGAGCTGGAGCTGACCGCCCCGGAGGCCGAAGGCAGCTACCTGACCGACTGGCAGATGGTCCTCGAGAACGTGCACTGGTTCGGGGAGGTGCTCGAGGTCACGGTCGACGTGGTCTGCGACCAGGACGAACAGCCCCCGCTGGACCTCGACGACGTGACCTGGCTGCACACCGACGTGTCGGGGTGGGACGTGACGTCGACCATCGCGTCGGTGTCGGTCGACAGCTCGAACATCTGCTTCGACTACGACAAGGCCGACGAGTGGCCGATCTTCGACTACAACGGCACCGACGTGGTCGGGAACCCCTGGATCTTCATCTGGCACGACGACCAGTGGTACGGCGCCACCTGGGAGTGGCTGCGGCCCGAGCAGACGTGCAAGGCACGGACCTCGGTCGCCGGGGACCACATCAAGCAGTCCCCCTTCGACGAGTCGTCGGGCTGGACCCCGACCAGCGGTGAGACCTACTACCTGATGGTCAGCGGGCTCGCGCGGGACAGCAACCGCAACGTGCAGGAGCGCACCGAGCCGGTCGCCTTCGTGTGGCCGTGAGGGCTCAGCCGGCCTTCTCGTAGGTGCCGATGAGCGCCACCTCGCCCAGCACCTTGCCCGCCATGGCGGCCTCCACGGCGGCCTTGTCGGGCTGGCCGAGGTCGCCGAGCGGGGCGGAGAGCGCGTAGAGCTTGAAGAGGTACCGATGCCGCCCGATCGGTGGACACGGTCCGCCCCAGCCCGTGCGCTTCCAGTCGTTCAGGCCCTCGCGGGTGCCCTCCGGCAGGGCGCCTCCTTCCGGGATGCCGGGCGCGGTCGCTGGGAGGTCGTAGAGCACCCAGTGCACCCAGGTCATCTGGGGGGCGGCCGGGTCCGGCGCGTCGGGGTCGTCGACGATGAGGGTGAGCGCCTGCGTGCCTTCGGGGAGCTCACCCCACGCCAGGGCGGGGACCGCGTCGCTGCCTTCGCAGGTGTAGGCGGCGGGGATGGACCCTTCGTGGTCGAAGGCCGTGGAGGTGAGCGTGGGACCGGCGAGCGCGAGGGCGGCGAGCAGGATCATCGACCCAGCGTAGCCCGCTCCGCGCTTCACAGCGGCCGACCGGTCCTTGGCTGGCAGGGGATAGGCTGGCGCATGGACAAGCCCGACGACCTGCTGCACGGCGTCACGCTCAAGGCGATGCTCGAGGACCTCGTGGGGCGTCGTGGGTGGGAGGACCTCGCCTTCCACGTCCGCATCCGGTGCTTCCAGCAGGACCCCACGATCGGCTCGAGCCTGGCCTTCCTCCGGCGCACGCCCTGGGCGCGGGCCAAGGTCGAGGCGTTGTACGAGCGCGACCAGCGGATGCTCCGGCGCAAGCGGAAGCGCAACGCCATGCGCAAGGCGCGGCGTCGCTACAAGGCCTCGCTCGAGGCGGCGGAAGAGTAGTCAGGCTCGGTCCTGGCGCACTATCCGCGAGGCCTCACTCCGGAGCGAGGCATCCCTCGACGTCTGCCAGCGTCGCGACCACCCGGTAGAGCCGGCCGTCCACGCCGATGGTGAACACGCTCAGATCCCGGAGCTCGGCCGATGCCCCGGCGGGGACGATGCTGGCGGCGGCGTGCGCCGACGTCGCCCGCGCCACCGACTGGTCGACCAGCACCGGTTGCTCGCACAGGTTGACCAGCGCGGTGCTCTCGCCGGTGAACGCGAGCTCCACGCAGGCCGGCTGGCCCGTGAAGGTGAAGGTCTCGTCCGGGCAGGCGGCGATCGCGGCGGCGAGTAGCAGGGTGACCATG
>Ga0114932_10006152_pt1 | contig 10350 bp, 14 predicted proteins | sample 2SBtaG_2_FD_87286 | JGI IMG/M metagenome (GOLD analysis project Ga0114932, IMG submission 87286) | Deep subsurface microbial communities from Kolumbo volcano to uncover new lineages of life (NeLLi) - 2SBTROV12_ACTIVE470 metaG | ecosystem: Environmental > Aquatic > Marine > Volcanic ... | reverse complement strand
TATCGTGGCTACGAGAACGAATTCGATAGAATTTGGGCTCAAAAATTACGTGAACACAAAGTTGACATCGAAAGAGCTATGCTTTTTGGACAGAAAGCTCGTGTGAACGGAGTACAATACACTGAAGGTCTAGTTGGACACATTGTAAAAAATGTAAATCCAATTACAGATAACTCAGCATTTTCATATGATTCAGGTAATGCATACTACAGAAGTGTAGCTCAAGCAGAACTTACATATGATAGATTACTTGCTGACTTAGAGGTTATCTTTGACCCAGCAAGAGGTGGAGCAAGTGAAAAACTTGTACTAGCTTCTTTGCCAGTAATTACATTCTTTAACAAAATGGGCGACGGTGCTTTCATTGACGCTTCTGTTGGACATGCAAATGGACCATACAGAGTTAACATGGATAACGTATCAGGACAGTTTGGTCACCAGTTAATGGAAATCAATACTATCCACGGTTCTATGTTCTTAGTGAAAGAGCCTCTATTTAGAGGTATCGCTAGTGGATTCATGCTTATGGCTGACATGTCTAAATTGGCATACAGACCATTAGTCGGTAACGGTTTAAATCGTGACACTCAAATCATGACAAACGTACAAAATGCGGATGAGGATTTAAGAAAAGACATGATTATGACTGAAGCTGGTCTTGAAATCACACTACCTGAATGTCACGCTCTATACAATGTGGAGGGATTATAAAATGGCTAAAGGTGCATTATTAGAAAAAAATAGTGGTGCTGGTGGTTTACTATCAAATGTAGAACACATCACTGCTGCAAAAACGCTAGAAGAAAAAGACTCAGGTAAAGTCTTTATGTGTTCTTCAGAAGGTGGAGCTTATGAAATTACTCTACCTACAGCTGCTCTAGGTCAAAATGGAGCAGTGTACAAATTTATTGTACATGAAGAAACACCTACAGCTGATATTACAATTGCAGCAGGAAGTGCTATCATTTCATTGGTAAACAAAGATGCTGGCGGAGACGCTGCTAATTCAACTGCTGGAACTCAAGTTTCTAACGTAATTCTAGACACAACTGCTCAAAGAGGAGATATGGTAGAACTTATGTATTGGAACGGAGAGTACTACGGTCTTGCATTTAGTGGTATTAACAACGGTATTCAAACATCATAATATAGTTATTAGGTACTATGGAGTGGGGCTAACCCACTCCGAAACCTATAAAGAATTTTAAACAATAGGAGAATAAAATGGCAAATTTTGACACTGTAACAAAAGTTATTATTAATGATATAAGCCCAGACGCAAGTACTGTAAGTGGCTCTTTAGCTAAAGAAATTAATGATTATATAGAAACTATCGATGACGCAAAGCTTGTAGCTACAAACGCAGTTATGTTAGATAGAACTAGAGTTGCATTTATTATAATTACTAAAGTATAATGGCTAATTGTCAGCATTGTAATGAGCCAAATCCTGAAGGTATGTTCAACTGCCCTTGTTGTGGCAAAAGAGCAAACCCAAATAAATGGAATACTAATTTTGTTATAAGAGAAAACAATTCTTTTGCAACAGCAATTAGAAAAGACCAAATAGATTTTAATAGTATATCATATGATGATGGTATTAAGAAAATGAGAGAAAGTAAGAAAAACGCAAAACCCACACCACGTGGGAAGGGAATAAGGGTAATGTAATGTATCATGGCGGAATGAAAAAGAAAAAAAAGAAGACTATGAAAAAAGGCGTAAAAAAGAAAAAGATGATGAAAAAGGGTAAGAAAAAATAATGAAAGTAAAAGCACCTAAAGGTTATCACTTTATGAAAAAAGGCAGTAAAATGTCTTTAATGAAAAATCCTAGAGGCGGATATAAAAAGCACAAGGGTTCTTCATTAACAATGAATCTACCAGTAGTAAAAACTCACAGAGGTAAGTAATGGCTAAAAATATACCAACAAATAAAGCTCTTTATTCTAGAGTAAAGGCAGCAGCAAAACGTAAGTTTGATGTATATCCTTCTGCGTATGCAAACGCTTGGTTAGTTAGAGAGTATAAAAAACGTGGCGGTGGATACAGAAAAGGCAAGTAATGGCTGAAGGTGGTTTAAAAAAATGGTTCAAAGAAGATTGGGTAGACATTGGTTCTCCTAAAAAAGGTGGAGGATTTAAGAAGTGTGGACGTAAATCTGCAAAAGGAAGTAAAAGAAAATACCCAAAATGTGTACCAGCAGCAAAGGCTGCTAGAATGACTAAAGCACAAATAAGAAGTGCAGTAAGTAGAAAAAGAGCAAAAAAACAAGGAGTTGGTGGTAAACCAACCAATGTTAAGACTTTTGCTAAAAGAGATGGAAAGAAAGCTAGAAGAGGATAATGAGAAGAGCTATCTTTGGAACTCAAGTTAGACATACTAACGGTAAAAAGAAAACAAGACAAGGCAATAGTGTGAATACTAAATATGGAACTAAAACCAGTAAAAAGTATTATGTTAAAAAATATAGAGGACAAGGTAAATAATGGCAACATTTAAAGCACAAGTAGAAGACTATGTAGCAGGTATAGGTGATGACAATGCACTTACTCAGTGGTTGACTGATGGTGCTAGATTAGTTTTAGAAGCATTACCTACTGATAAATTAGAAAGAATAACAGAAAAAGAACTCTTTACTAATACTACTACATCTCAAGGTAAACGTATTTTTGAAGTATTAAGAAAAGATGCTTCTAATAGTGATAGGTTTATGCCTTGTAGAAAATTAAGTCCACAACTATTAGGAAAAGTAGAAGATACAGATTATATGGAAGCTGCTACTACAAGCGACCCTGCATATATAGTATTTGATAATGCTATACAAACCTTTCCAAGTAGTGCTGCTACTTCTGATAGCATGGTATTATATGTTGATACAGGTATAACTGTAGCACACGGTGATAGTTCTATAGATGATATTCCAGATGAGGCTGAATGTGTTGTTGTTTTATACGCAGCAAGAAGTGCTCAGGCATATAAAATTAAAGATGCAAACATAGATGAAGACCCAGAATTAGTAGGTTCTTTGATTGCACAATACAATGTTATTGATGCACAATACAAAGAAAAGATACAGTTACTAGGGTTAGATAAGCTATATGTAGAGAAGGAGCTACCAGATAGACGATGAGTGTAAAAACAAGCTGGACAAAAGTAACATCTCAGAACTTCTTAAGTACAACCTTAAGAAAACTTACAATACCTGTAAGTACAATATATAGAGAAGTAATAGAACAATTTAGTTTATGGAATGATGGTAATGTAATGTGGCAAGATGTAAATAGCAACTGGGAGGACTTATAGTGGCAGCAATAGAATTTAATGGTAAAAAGATATATTCAAGAGTACTACAAGCAGTACCTGGTGTATCTGAGAATTATGTAAAGAATTTAATAAATGAAGCTTTGGTAGATTTAGGACAATATAATTTAAAGACTGAATATGCAAAAGCTGACTTAGCTCACAATCAATTGTGGTATGGGTTAGCAGATGATAGAGCAGTTACAATAAACAAGGTATTTAGATGCAGTGTTTTAAATGATGCTGGTGAATATATTAGAATACCTAGATTGTCAAATCAAGACATAAAAATAACACATACGGAGTAATTATGGCAGCAATAAGTAGTACATATAAAGACCCTTCTGACACCTTTGCTTGGTGGATAGAGGGAGATAAAATAGCTATCGCTACTATCGAAGGTGATGGTGGTACAACTGAGACAGGTAGAGGTGCATTGAAAGCAGTTCAATTAGGAACTGCAATACTATTTCAAATGGTTTTTTAATATCTTACTACGCAGAACCAGATGAATATACTGATATGACTCAAGAAATAGAGGTAGATAATGCATTACACCCTGCTATAATAGCTTTTGTGAAAGGAAAAGCATTGATGGATAAAGCTGCTTCTACTAATAATCCACAGCTAGCACAGATAAAATCAGCAGCTTCTCAAGCTTGTATGAGAGATTATGATAGATTAGTAAGAAGATTTGGAGCAAAGAGAAGAGATAAAACAGGTGGGACAAGAGCGGTTGTTCCAGCAGACTTGAGGTAAAACATGGCAACGTTGACAAACAGAAAAGTATCGCAATCATATAAAGATTTATTACAAGTATCAAATAGTAATAGTGGTATAGATTCAACACTGAGAGCAGTAGAAGATGGCGAAGGTACATCTAGTATATTACAACTTAGCTCAGCAGCTGTTAATATTACAGGAGCAGGTACGTTGCAGTATGGTGGTACTGCTATTACTGCTACAGCAGCTGAATTAAACATATTAGATGGAGCTACTGTAACTGTAGCAGAACTAAATGTATTAGATGGTTATACTGGTAGTGTAACTGAATTAAATTATTTAGATACATTACATGCAACTGGTGTTACTGCCACTGAGTTTGACTACTTAGATGGTGTTACTTCTAATATACAAACACAATTAGATTCTAAAATTAGTGCAGTTAGAACAGTAGAAGTAGATACAAATGGCGATGATAGTGCTAATGAAACATTAGGTGCATCAGAAACATTAAGATTTAAAAAAGGAAGCAATATTACTTTGTCAGAATCTGGTGGTGTAATAACAATAGCATCAACTGACACTAACACACAATTATCTAATGCTGAGGTTAGAACAGCTGTTGAAGCTGCAACTGACTCTAATGTATTTACAGATGATGACCATACTAAATTAAATGGTATTGAATCTAGTGCAGATGTAACTGATGCAACCAATGTAACTGCAGCTGGTGCGTTGATGGACTCAGAAGTTTCTAACCTTTCATTTGTAAAAGGACTTACTTCAGGTATTTCTAATGGTAATGTTTTAGTTGCTAACGCAGCAGTTTCTGATAATGATTTTCTAAAAATTGATGGTACATCAGTAGAAGGTAGAACTGCAGCTGAAATGAGAAGTGATTTAAATGTTGAAGATGGAGCTGATGTAACAGATACTGCAAACGTAACTTCAGCAGGTGCTCTTATGGATAGTGAAATAGATGCAGATTTAAAAACATTTGCTTTACCTGCTAATACTACTATATCAACATTTGGTAAAAGTATTGTAGATGATGCAGATGCTGCAGCAGTAAGAACTACAATAGGAGTAGACGCAGCTGGTACAGATAATAGTACTAATGTTTCTTTGAGTGGTTCACTAGACTATATTACAATTAGTGGACAAACAATTACTAGAAATGCAGTAGACCTTGCAGCAGATGTTACTGGAACATTACCAGTTGCAAATGGTGGTACAGGTGCTACATCTTTAAATAATTTAATAACATTAGGCACACATACTACAGGTAACTATGTAGCTGCAGTAGCAGGAACTACTAATGAAATAGAAGTATCAGGAAGTGCTGGAGAAGGTGCTACATTTACTGTAGGATTACCAGATGATGTTACTATTGCTGGAGACTTAACTGTAAATGGTGATACTGTAACAGTGAGCACTGCTACATTAAGTGTTGAAGACCCATTAATAAAATTAGCAAAAGGTAACAATGGTGCAGATTCTGTAGACATTGGTTTTTATGGATTGTATGATACATCAGGTTCACAAGATTTATTTGCAGGTTTATTTAGAGATGCTAATGATAGTGGTAAGTTTAAACTATTTAAAGATTTACAAGCAGAACCTACTACCACTGTAAACACAGGTGGTACTGGATATGCAGTAGCTACACTGGTTGCAAATTTAGAAGGTGCTGTAACTGGTAATGCTAGTACAGCAACAGCATTAGCAACAGGTAGAAATTTTAGCTTGACTGGAGATGTAACTGCTGGAGCAGTATCATTCGATGGTTCAGGAAATGTAGCATTATCTACAACTATCGCTGCAAACTCTGTAGCATTAGGTACAGATACAACAGGTAATTATGTTGCAACATTAGCAGATTCAGGAACTGGTGGTATAACAGTTGCTAACTCTGGTAGTGAAACAGCAGCAGTTACAGTAGAATTAGATGTTAATGGATTGACAGCAGCAACTCTTGCAAGTGGAGACTTCCTTGCTTTTTCAGATGAAAGTGCAAGTGGAGACCCAACTAAAAAAGAATCTATAGATGATATAGCAACATTGTTTGCAGGTACAGGACTTACTGCTTCTAGTGCAGTAATAAATGTAAATATACAAGGAACTTCCTTAGCATCAGAAGTAGTAACAGGTGACTTAGTATTGATGTCTGATAGTAGTGATAGTAATACTGTAAAATCTATAGATGTTGGAAGTATTGTTGCATTAGCACCGCAGGGCGATATTACTTCTGTTGGTGTAACCGCAGGTACTGGTTTAAGTGGTGGAGGTAGTGCAAGTAGTGGTGCATTTAGTACTACATTAGCATTAGACTTTAGTGAACTTACAGATATGACAGGAGATATATCTGGAACAACAGAATTTATTTTACAAAACGGAACTACAGAATCAAGAAAAGCAGCAAGTGAAATCAAATTATCTAACTTTAATAATGATAGTGGATTTGTTACTGCTAACACAATGGGTTCTGGTTTTGTTTTAGAGGATGGCGATGGAACAGAAGTAACAGTTACTGAAAATAAAGAAGTTAAATTTATAGATGGTAAGGGTATGCAAATCAACTGGACAGATACCGATAATGGTACAGATGGAGACCCATACGATTTAACATTTGATGTAGATATACAAGGAACTAGCTTAGCAGCAGAAGTAGCGACAAACGACTTAGTATTAATATCTGATACCAATGATAGTAATACTGTAAAGTCTACTACAATAACAGAAATCGTTGCATTAGCACCTCAAGGTGATATTACTGCCGTAGTAGCTGGTACAAACCTTAGTGGTGGAGGAACTACTGGAAGCGTGACACTAAACGTAGATGATGCTTTTTTAAAAAATGATGCTAATGATACTACTAGTGGAACAATAACTGCAGCTGGATTTACTACAGCAGGTAGTTTAACTCTTGGTGGACACGCAGTAAATGATATAGATTTAGGTGGAGAATTTAATGATGTAGACGACCACTTGATGACTTCTGCAGCAATTAACGACAGAATCACATCTTTTGGATATACAACTAACACTGGTGACATAACATCAGTAGTAGCTGGTACAGGATTATCTGGAGGAGCAACTAGTGGCGATGCTACTTTAAATTTAGACATCAATGGTCTTGGATTAGCACCAGAAGTTACAACTAGTGATATTGTCGCTATATATGATGCTTCAGCAACAGCAGTAAAAAAGATAACTGTAAGTGATATAGTAGCTCTTGCTTCATCTGGAGATATAACAGGGGTAACTGCAGGAGATGGTCTTACAGGTGGCGGTTCATCTGGTGGAGTTACTTTAGCAGTAGGTGCTGGTAATCTTATTGATGTACAAGCAAATCAAGTAGATGTTGATTTGAGTGAACTTGCTGACGGAACTGCTGACATAGTTGGTAGTGAAGACGAACTAGTATATTTAGATAATGGTTCACAAAAAAGAAAACTTGTATCAGAAATAAAACTAAGTCAGTTTAACAATGACTCAGGATTCACAACTAATACTGGAGATATAACTGCTGTTGTAGCAGGAAGTGGATTAAGTGGAGGAGCAACTTCAGGTAGTGCTACAGTTAATGTAGACATCCAAGGAACTTCTTTATTAAGTGAGATAGCAACTAATGATTTAGTTCTTATATCAGACACTAGTAATTCTAATGCTATTAAATCTATAGCTGTATCTGAGATTGCAGGACTTGCACCACAGGGAGACATAACTGCAGTTGTTGCAGGAACTAATATAAGTGGTGGAGGTACTAGTGGTTCTGTAACTTTAAATGTAGATGACGCGTTTTTAAAGAACGATGCAAACGATACAACTTCTGGTACAATTACAGCTGCTGGTTTTACAACATCGGGCTCAATAACTTTAGGAGGTCACTCATTTAACGACATTGATTTGGCTGGTGAGTTCGTTGATGCTGATGACCATATAATGTCCTCTGCAGCGATAAATGATAGAATTACATCTTTTGGTTATACGACGAATACAGGAGATATTACTGGAGTTACGGCAGGAACTGGACTATCAGGTGGTGGTTCAAGTGGAGGTGTTACACTCAATGTAGACATTCAAGGAACTGCTTTATCTAGTGCAGTGGCTACTAACGACTTAGTATTAATGGCTGATACTAGCGACTCAAACACTGTAAAGTCTATAGATATGGCAAGTATTGTAGCATTGGCACCACAAGGAGATATAACTAATGTATCTGCAGGTGTAGGATTATCTGGAGGAGGAAGTTCTGGTTCAGTAACTCTTACCTTAGATATGTCAGAATTAACTGATATGACTGCATCAGTTGATAGTTCACAAGATGAACTTATAATTTTAGATAACGGTGCAGATAGAAGAAAACTAATTAGTGAAATTCCATTGTCTGCATTTAATAATGATTCTGGATTTACAACGACTAGTGGTGATATTACTGGTGTTACAGCAGGTAATGCACTGACTGGTGGCGGTACTTCTGGAGCTGTAACAATTAACCACGAAGATACTTCTTCTCAGTCATCTGTAAATAATAGTGGTAGAACCTATATACAGGACATAACACTTGATACCTATGGACACGTAACTGGAATTAGTTCAGCCACAGAAACAGTGACAAATACCGACACAAATACAAATCAATTAACTACTTTCCAGGTGGAAGACGGAGACGGTACAGAGGTTACAATTTCTCAAGGTAAAGAGTGGAAATTTGTAGAGGCTGGTGGTATCAATATTAATTGGTCAGATACATCTACTGGTAGCGATTCTGACCCTTACGATTTAGCTTTTAATGTTCACTCATCACAGACTAGTATAAGTTCTATTTTAAATTCTTCTCTTGTAGTTGGTAGAGATGCAGATAATGGTATTCATTTCTCTACAGACAATGCAATCAAAGTAGAAGTAAATGGTGTACAAGATGAATTTAGATTTGTTGCTGGTGGAGAGTTTCACGCAGACGCAGATATTGTTGCTTTCTCAAGCACTACAGCTTCTGATAAAAACTTAAAAGAAAATGTTGAAGCTTTACCATACGGCTTAGAAGATGTTATGAAAATGAGAGCTGTAGAGTTTGATTGGAAAAAAGACAAAGCTAACGGCAAAGAAAGAGGTCACGACATTGGAGTTATTGCTCAAGAAATGGAAGAAGTAATACCAGAAGTAGTAAAAGAATATGAAGGTCTACAAGGTAAAGATAACTTCAAAGCAGTAGATTATTCTAAACTAGTACCAGTGCTAATTAAATCTATACAAGAATTAAAAGCAGAAATAGAGGAACTTAAGAAATGACTTTAACTGCATCAGGACAAATAAAGTTTAGTGAAATAAATACTGAGTTTGGTAGAACTTCTACTACTGCTAATACTTCATTAGAAGACTTATCTGACGGAACTGTTGCAACTATAAATACTGCAAATGATGCAGCAAATAGACCAGACGGCTCTGCTCCACACGCTATAAGTGAGTTCTATAGTTATGACCACGATGCTGCGGCAGCTAACGCTTCGTTTGGTACTTGGAGTGATACTACAATTAGATTTGTATTCGCCTCTCCAGGTGATGGTACTCAAAATCACGGAGTTACTACAAATGCTTTAACTGATGCTAGTGGTAAAATAGGTTGTGACGATACAATAAATTCTGGAACAGCTAGAGGAAGTTTAAAAATTGCTGTGTCAAATACAGGCGACCCGGGAACTAGTGGAACAGCAAACAGTGGTACTGGTTTTGAAGGAGCTAATAATAATACTCTTGCACAAACTGGTGGAGTTGGCTCTACCAATGGAGTTACAGTAAACTTTAGTGGAAGTGTTACTGCTTATGTTAGATTTAATTTTACACCACACCCTACACAAACAGAAAATGTAGATAGAACAATGGATATAGAAAATAACAACACTACAAATTCTGATATAAATGTTGATACAGTAGTTACGAGTTTTGGTGGATTTTGTGTACACGAAGCAATTCCAGTAAATTGCATAAATTATTATAAACATATTAGCGAACTAGAAGTTGGAGATATGGTTATGTCGTACAATTTTGAAACTAATTCTGTTGAGGAAGTTGAAATATTACAAATTGAAAAACCAAGACACGATGATTTAATTGTATATAAATTTAATGATATGGAAGATGTTATATATACACACATTGAAAATGGTAAAAAAATAGCTACAAATAGTGTAGGATTAGCAATTACTAAAGACCACCCTATATACAAAGAAGACGGTACTATGGTTTGTTTAGACCCAGCAAAAGCAAAAGAATTATATGGATTAGATGCAGAAGAAATACAAAAAGGAGATAGAATAAGATTT
>Ga0114932_10006151_pt1 | contig 10350 bp, 10 predicted proteins | sample 2SBtaG_2_FD_87286 | JGI IMG/M metagenome (GOLD analysis project Ga0114932, IMG submission 87286) | Deep subsurface microbial communities from Kolumbo volcano to uncover new lineages of life (NeLLi) - 2SBTROV12_ACTIVE470 metaG | ecosystem: Environmental > Aquatic > Marine > Volcanic ... | reverse complement strand
CGTGGTCTTCCAAGGCGACCGGGCCGTGCCGATCGACTTCGACGACGGCGGCTTCGGCCACTTCGTCAACGACCTGGCCATCCCGTGGGGCCGCCTCCAGCGCACGGCCACGGCGGAGGCCTCCTGGTCCGCGTTCCAGGCCGGCTACCGCGAGCGACGCGCGCTGGACCCCGAGCATGCCGCCCTGGTGCCCACCTTCGCCGCCCTCGACGGCACGATGGCGGCTCGGTGGCTCGCGAGCCAGCAGCACGTGCCCGCGGTGCGCGCGCGGACCACGACGATCCTGGAGACCGTCGTGCGGGAGATCGCCGACGCGCTCGGCGTCGACTCGCCGGTGCCGCCGCCCCAGGCCGCCCCGAAGCGGTAGCCGGCCCGCCGCCCTACCACGTGCTGTGGACTGGAACGACCTTCGCCACTTCCTGGCCCTCGCGCGGGCGGGCTCCGTGCGCGCCGCGGGCGCGTCGCTCGGCGTGAGCCACTCGACCGTGCGGCGGCGACACGCCCGGGCTCGGACCTCGAGGTTCGAGCAGGGCGGGACCTGAGTGGACAGGCTCGAACTCCGATCGCGAACGCTTCGCCCACGGTTATACTCTCGGTATGAAAACAGCCATCTCCATCCCCGACGACCTCTTCGCATCGGCCGACGCGTTCGCGGCTCGCTTACAGCTCTCCCGCAGCGAGCTCTTCGCCCGGGCCATCCGGGAGTACCTCCAGCGCTACGATCAGGACCAGATCACGCGGGAGCTGGACGACGTCGTCGAACAACTCGACACCCGCCTCGAACCGGACCTCGCGAGGGCGTCGCGCCTGGCGCTCCAGCGAAGCGAGTGGTGAGCATCTCCCAGGGGGAGATCTGGTGGGCGGACCTCGACGAGCCAATCGGCTCCGAGCCAGGGTTTCGTCGCCCGGTCCTCGTCGTGCAGGGAGACGCCTTCAATCGAAGCGCCATCGCCACCGCCGTCTGCGTGCCGTTCACCACCAACCTGCGCTGGGCGAGAGCGCCGGGCAACGTGCCGTTGAGCGCGCATGAGTCGGGCTTGCCGAAGGACTCGGTGGCCAACGTGTCGCAGGTGGTCGCCCTGGACCGATCGGTGCTGACCGAGCGGGTCGGGCGCATACGTCGCCCCAAGCTGGACCTCGTCCTCCGCGGCATCGACGTGGTTCTCGGCCGAGTGTGACGGGCGTGGAGAGGGAGCTCGTGATGGCTCGTCATGCCCCGCGTCCCCCACGGATCCCGCTCCAGCGACACGCTGAACTTCGACACTGAGTTGGAGCTGACGGCTTGGACGGCTGGGGGTAGCGCGTAGGCCTCGCGGTTGCATGGTCGGCCAGGCGTCAGGCGAGACCTTCGTGGCCGCAACCACATTGGTCTACACAGCGGTGGATCCCGACGGCACGCTCACGCAAGACAGCACCTCGCCAGGTGAGTGCGACACGTACATCTCCGCGACCGGCTTCGCTTGCCCGTTCCGCTACGAGGTGCAGCCCCATCACACATGGTGTACCCGCCGAAGGCCGCGCAGCGCGGTGGCAGCTCATAGGGCTTCCCGCGGAAGACTTGGAAGCGCTTCGCCTTTCGCCCGAGCGCAGCCGAGCGGCCCGCCACCGCGGCGGACTGGATCAGCCCTTGGATGTCGTCGTGCTCGACTTGGTGCTCCTCGTCCTCGTCCCCGAAGCCCTGGGAGGCGAGCCAGCGTTGACCACCACGTCGTCGTCGAGGTAGGCGCGGGTGCTCGCGTGCAGGGGATCCTCGTCGGAGACCGTGCCGAGCTTGTACAAGGCGGCCCGGGTCCAGGCCGAGGTGCCCGTGTTCTCCACACTGAGCGATGCCGTGGTGCTCTCGCCGCAGGCCAGCGACGCCGGAAAGTCGGCGGCGACCACGAGCGCGTCGTCCAGCCCCTCGTCCGCGCCACCACCCGTGTCGTGCGCTTCCGGGGTCGGCTCCTCCTCCGTGGACCCGGAGCCATCGCCCACCTCGTCGGAGGCTACCGCGCCACGGGCGCTGGAGGTGTCGTCGAGGGGCGCGGCACAAGCCAGCAGGATCCACATCGGAACGACCCGTCGGCGCTTCGACACCTCGACACGTCCGGCGTCCCGACGGCGCCCTCCAAGGGTGGAGTATGCTGCCTCGCACCGCCTGTGCAGGGTTCAGATGTCGTCGCTGGTGGCCAAGGGAGCGCTCGCTCTGGCATCGACGCTCGCGGCCCTCGCAGCCGCGGAGGTGGTGCTTCGGGCGGCGTACCCCTCGCTGCCCAGCCTGGCGGCCCTCGAGGACTCCGAGCTCCAGGTGGGCCGCTTCCCCTCCGGCTGTCCGCTCCACGGGGAGATGCCCGGCGAGAGCGTGAGGCACTGGGTGCAGCACCTGGCGGCCGGCGAGCTGAAGCCTCAGCGGGAGAGCCGGCGCGAGCAGGGCTGCTCCGAGCCCACCTACCTCGAGCGAGGGAAGTTGGACAGCTTCCACCTCGACGGCGCCTTGCGCGTCGCTGTGGCGGGGGACAGCGTCGTCGCCGGCGTCGGGGCGGCAAGCAACGACGGCGTGGTCGATCAGCTCGAGCGCGTGCTCGCGGCGCACCTCGCCCGGCCCGTCGACGCGCTCAACCTCGGCTTCCAGGGAGTCGGCTACTGCGCGGTGTCGCCGTGGGCGACCTACGCCCTGGACCAGGACCTCGACGCGCTCGTCGTCGTGTACTTCGGAGACGACCTGGAGGACCGGGCGATGTTCACCCTCGACGGCTCGGTGGTGGCCTTCCCCGACCGCATCGACCGGGACCTCCCCCGCATCCTGGCGAGCACCTCCAACGTCGCCAACGCGATCTGGTTCGCCGAGGCACGCCGGATGGGGCATGGCCCGCGACGCTTCGTGGACGAAGGCGGCCGCAAGGCCTTCGTCGCGACCGTGCGGGGGGTGGTGGACGCCGCGGACGCTCGGAACGTCCCCCTGCTGATCGCGCTCCTGCCCCCCACAGGCATGTGGGAGTGCGACGAGGACCCCGAGCCCATGTCCCGCTGCGACTGGATCCCCCAGGACGTCGACCTGATGGCGGACCTGCTCGAGAACGAGGGGCTACCCTTCCTCGACCTGCGCAAGCTCTGGGCCGGTCGGGGCGACATGCTCTGGGACACCGAGCAGCGGCAGCTGGAGCCCGACGACATGGTCGTGCACCCGAGCGTCGAGGGGCACCTGCACCTGGCCCTGGCCCTCCTCGACGGCCTGGCACCCTTGCTGGGGGACCGGTGATCCCGGTCCTGCTGCTCGGCTGTACCGCACCGGCGTGTGGCGATGGCGACGACCAGATCCGCCACGTCCTCCGCCGAGGGCGCCGACGCCCGTCTCCAGCGAAGCCGACCGGTCTTGGCGTCCCGCCCGTAGAGCCCGTCCAGCGCCAGGACGTGGAAGTGGAGGTTCAGCTTCAGGGCGCCACCGAACATGCGCGCGGAGCACGGTAAGGCTCGGCGAGGCAGACGACGTGCGCTCAGAGGCGTCGCCACCGCGACGCCTTCCCACGCCCCTCCGCGGCAACGAGGCCGAGGTCCGCGAGCTGTCGGAGGTCGGCGAGTGCGGTGCGCTTCGCCACGCCGGCAGCCTGCGCGTAGTCGACCGTGGTGAACCGCTGGCCGCCGTCCGTGCCCTGTAGGAAGTCCGCCTGTCGGGGAGACAGATCGGCAGGCAGGGCCCCCGGCAGCGGCAGTGTGACGCGGAACCCGGCGTCGCGCTCCTCGAAGAGCGGCTCAGCGTTGCCCTGCGCCGCCATCGACGTCACGATGCGGTTGGTCCCCGTGCCCCACTCCTCGATGTACCCCGCGAGGTACAGCGCCCTCGCGATCAGGGGGTTGGCCGGAACCGACGGGTGCTCCTCGCGGAGGCGAGCAGGCGTCAGAGGAGGCGGTAGCTGCCCAGGGTTCCACACCACCAGCGCGCGATCGTCGAGGACGAGCTGCGTCGGCGCCGTGCTCCGGTAGTCGCGATGCGCGACCGCATTGGCGACTGTCTCGCGTACCGCTGCCTCCGGCAGCTCCAACCGATCCTCGCGCACCACCGCGTCTCGGACCGGCTGCACCCGCAGATTGCGGAGGACAAGGGCCACGGCGGCGTCGATCTGGGTGAAGAGCGACCCTTCGATCGCACGGACGTCCTCGGCGCCGCCGCGACGGGCTCGGGCCCGAATGACCGCCTGGGGAAAGGCAGCGTGAGCGTCTCGCCCGAACAGCAACTGGCCGGCCACCGTGAGCTTGTCTCCCGAGGCCATGCGGAGCCGCCGTACAAGGTCACTCGGTTCCTCCCCCGAGCGAACGCCCCGGGTTCGCCCACGTTCGACGAAGACCTCGACAACCTCGGGGTCGATCTCGGCGAGGCTGGAGCCCTCATCCACCACCCGTTCGTAGCCGGTTGACTCCCGCAGGCGGGCGATCAGCCTGCGCTCGTATTCGTCACGAGACATCGCGATCGTGGACGGCCCCGAGCGCATGAACGCGCGGCCCTTCGCCAGATGCGGGCCATCCCCGGGGGGAACGTCGATCCGCAGCACGAGCCGTCCGGCGACGAGCTCCTCCCGCACGTCCAGGTAGACCCGAGGATCCACGGCGGCCATGGCGCGCTGCACGAAGCGCTCCTGCGCCCCCTCGGCGAGGTCGACACCGACGACCTCGCCGCCATCGCGCACCCCCACGAGCACCGTGCCACCTCCACGCGTCGCCATCGCTGCGATGGTCTCGAGGATTCGCTGCTCGTCCGCAAGGGAGCGCTTGAACTCGATGGACGCCGACTCGCCCGCGTCGAGGAGATCCTGCGTCGAGAGCTTCATGCCGAGAACCTACACCGGACATCGGATGCGCGCAAATGCGCGCAAATGCGCGCATCGAGCTGCCGGACCGGAGCCCTACGCAAGGCCTATATAGACTTCCCGCGCGCCTGCCGGGCCCACGGCGTGATGAAGTGCTCCCACGACAAGGTGCTCTGGTCGGATGGATAGCGCTCATCAACCGACCTCACGCGGCGATTCTCGCACGAGGTGAGGCATCTCGACGGGAGCTTCCGGGTCTGGTCGGGCCGGTCTGGGGCCCCCACGGCTCGATCCGGCAGCGTTCATAAGGGCGAGACGGGGACTGGCTGGTCGTCGGGCGCAGCTATCCCCGCCAACCGCCTCTCCGGGCCGCAGCAGGTCAGCCCGCAGCGGCGGCGGGCGGGGCCCTGCTGTCCTTCGTCACGCCGCGGAAGACCAGCCCGGCCGGGTAGCCCTGGATCACCCGCCACAGCTGCATCCGCTCGCCACAGCAGCGACACGCGGCGAGATGTACGGCAACGGCGGTGACGATCTCATGTACGGTGCCGACGTGAACAACGCGAGCTACAACGAGTCCCTGTTCGGTGGGGACGACGACGACGACATCTATGGTGGCGACGGTGATGACTACGTGAACGGCGGCCCGGGACTCGACTACATTGAGGGACAGACTGGCGACGACTATCTTTATGGCGGCGACGTGGACAACGCCGCTGTTGCGGGCGATGGCGGCGATGGTAACGCCGGCATCGACGAGTGCGACACCACCGGCAACTACTCCAATTGCACACCGCGAGCAGCTGTCGATGGCTCACGTTGTCCGATGGACGACTCGTAGGCGGGAGCCCTGTGGTGTCCGGATCTGTTCCGTTTCTCGTTGTGCTGTTGGGGTGCGTACCAAAGGCCATCGACAGCCGGGAGTCCAGCTCTCCTGACGTCGGGAACGACACCGGTCATTCGGCTGCTGCGAGCTGTTGGACGGATCTATCCGTCATCGCGCCCAACGGAGCGACGAGCGCGCTCGAGGTGTGCGAGACCGTAGGCCTCAGGGCCACGGTCGACTTCCACGCGGATCAGGCTCCAGAACTGCGTCGCTTTGCGCTCTCCCTGTCCGGGGAGGAGGGAGACAGTTGTCACATCGAGCTCAGCCAGGATGGCGTGTGCGGTTCAGGGTATTATGCCCAAGACGCGCAGTACGGCAGCGCAGTGGTCACGCTCCAGCAGTGCGGTGGCTTCGGATCGGAAGAGCTGGTCGATGCCGTGGCGACAGCAGGCTTTGTTCGGCTCGATACCCTATCTGCCGGCGAGGAACCCGCAGCGGCTGGAGACGCTCTCGAGTTGTCCATCCATGCCCAGCTCATTCTGGAGTTTGACGGCCATCGTGTGGAGGGGAATCTCAAGGTGGATGCCACGCAAGCGGCGACGTCGAGCGACGTCGATGTGGGTTGTGTCGGGAGCAGCGGCGACGAGGACGGTGACGGCTTTGTCGCCGAGATCTACGGTGGCGACGACTGCGACGACTCCGACCCAAGCACCTACCCAGGTGCGGCGGAAGTCGAGGCGCCGGACGGATGCATGCGCGATGCGGACGGCGACGGCTGGGGAAGCGATGAGGCTGAGAACCCTGGTACCGACTGTGACGACGAAGACGCTTCACTGTATCCTGCGGATGTGGACGGAGATGGGTTCAGCCCTTGTGACCTGGATTGCGACGACGCTGATGCGAACCAGTACCCAGGCGCCGCAGAGGGACCGCTTGCCGATGGTGATCGCAACTGTGACGGCGCGTTCGCACGGGGCCTGGCTGAGGCTGACGTGCGCCTGCTCGGCGAGGATTGGCGAGACCACGCAGGCGAGGCGCTGGCAGGCGGCCTCGACCTTGATGCGGATGGCCTTTCGGACCTGTTCGTAGGAGGGGCGGGGGACGCGAGCGTTTCGGGCGGGGTTGCCTACATCGTGTTTGGGGAGGGCATTGGGGTGGGCGACACGCAGCTTGCCGATGTTGAGCTCCGTGTCACCGGCTCGGTTGGCGACCTCTTCGGCGCCGCGGTGGCGGTCGGCGACCTGGACGGCGACGGGTATGGCGATCTCCTGGCCGGATCTCCCGGAGCGCAGGGCGACCAGGGCAGGGTGACGCTGATCTATGGATCGGAGCTGGTCGAAGTCGACGCGACCTCCGTGCCCACCGACTTTGTTGGGCTCACCGGCGAGGAGGCGGGAGCCGGAGCCGGAGCCGGAGTCGCCGTCGTCGGCGACGTCGACGGAGATGGCCTCTCTGACATCCTCGTCTCTGCACCGGGCTACGCGGACGGTCCGGAGGGTCGTAGCTATCTCGTGCTTGGGGGTAGTCTAGAGGGCGATGTCCACCTGTCGGCTGCGGACGTCGTCTTCGAGGGTCAGCGCACCACAGTGGGCCGCGCCGGAGACCTCGACGGTGACGGGCGAGACGATGTTGTGGTGGGGGCCCCAACCGGTGGCGGTATCGAAGCCGGCGCGGTGTTCGTGTTCCTGGCGAGTGAACTCGGCAGTGGGACTGTCGACCTATCAACTGCGTCCGGTGGCTTCACGGGCGAGTCCAATTTCGACCACGCAGGTGCCTCTCTGGCAGCTTGTGGAGACATCGATGAAGACGGAGTTGACGAGCTGGTCGTGGGCGCACCGGGAGCAGACGGTGTCGGAGCGACAGACGAAGGACGGGTCTACATCGTAGCTGGAAGTGCTGCCAGCGGGGGTGGGTGGCTGGAGCTGGGCTCGAACGAGCACGTGCTCTCGGGAGGAGGCGTCGTCGGGCAGGCAGGCACGGCCCTGGGAGACTGCGTCGACCTTGATGGCGACCTCGTGCCCGATCTTCTCGTCGGCGCGCCTGGCTACAACGGCTACAGCGGGGCCGCACATCTGCTCTTCTCAGAAGAGCTCGACGCGATCGAAGTGCTCTCAGATTCGGAGTTCTCCTTCGTCGGCGACGACCTGAACGACCTCGCGGGAACATCCGTCTCCTTCGTGGGAGATGTCGATGGCGACGGCGACAGCGACCTGGCGATAGGCGCTCCAGGCTCCGACGCGATGGACGAAGACGCCGGTGCAGTCTACGTCCTGCTGAATCACCTGGGTCGGTGAACGACCCCGCTCGCGAAGGCACGATTGGAGATCCTGCCGGGCGACCGCGAAGGACTCACGATCCTGGAGACCGTCGTGCGGGAGATCGCCGAGGCGCTCGGCGTCGACTCGCCGGTGCCGCCGTCCCAGGCCGCCCCGAAGCGGTAGCCGGCCCGACGCGCTACCACGTGCTGTGGACTGGAACGACCTTCGCCACTTCCTGGCCCTCGCCCGGGCGGGCTCCGTGCGGGCCGCGGGCGCGTCGCTCGGCGTGAGCCACTCGACCGTGCTGCGCCGCGTCGAGGCCCTCGAGCAGCAGCTCGCGGCACGCCTCTTCGACCGCACCCGCGACGGCTACACGCTCACCGAGGCCGGGCGGCAGATGCTGCCGGGAGCCGAGCGCGTGGAGCGCGAGCTGGCCGCACTCGAGCGCGGGCTCGTCGGCCAGGACGAGCGCCTCGCAGGGGCCGTGGCGCTCACCTGCTGCGACACCTTCGTGGCCGAGATCGTGCTCCGGGAGCTGGTGCCCTTCTGCCACGAGCACCCGGAGATCGAGCTCGCGTTCACCGCCGACAGCCGCCCGATGGACCTGTCCAAGCGCGAGGCCGACATCGCCATCCGCACCAAGGCCCGCGGCGCGCTCCCGCCCGAGCACCTGATCGGCACGAAGGTCGTGCCGCTGTGCGTGGCGGCCTACGTCGCCCGTGCGCACGAGCAGCGACTCGACCCCGACCGCGAGGGCGCCACGTCGCGCTGGCTCGCCTTCGACGACCGAAAGGTGCACGACCAGCTCACGGGGCTCACCCCATGGGCCGACCTGCCCGCCTGGGGCGCCTTCAGCTCGCTGGAGGTGGGCGTGCAGGCGGCCCGAGAGGGGCTCGGCACGCGCGCGAAGGTCACCGAGGCGCTCCGCGGTCACCGCGCCCTGTTCGACGGCAGCCGGTGCACCCCCGCACCCAAGCGTCCCGAAGTCGCACCAGGTGGCCTGGAGGAGCCGTCCGTAGGGTGAGCGAACCGAACACGGAGCCACCATGGACGCCACCCATCGCCCGCGGCAAGGCCGGGGGAACGGACCTGGGCCTGGGCTGGCTCGCGGCGGCGTAGGCCGGCCGTCTCTCCGCTGGCCTCTCACCGTCCGTCCGGCTATCATTTCAGCGATTGAGCAACTAACGAGGAGCTCCCGTGCGCTGTGTCGGCCCCACCTTCTCCGAGCAAGACCTCGCCGCGCTGCGCGAGGACTACGCGTTCACGCCGGCCGAGGACGAGCTGGCTGCGGGCCTGGCGCTCTTCGGCCAGCCCACGCGACTCAAGATCTTCGCCCTGCTCGACCAGACGGAGCAGATGTGCGTCTGCGACCTGGCCGAGGTGCTCGGCACCTCGGTCTCCGCGATCTCCCAGAACCTCGCCAAGCTCCGGGCTCACCGCCTCGTGAAGTACCGGCGGGACGCCCAGACCCTCTACTACACGCTCACCGGCCACCCTCTCAACGCGGTGGTGCGCCAAGCCCTGCTGGGCGCCCGGGAGCGCGTGGGTGAGTAGCGTGCTGGCGCTGGTGCTGGCCTGTACGGGTACACCCCATGCAGACTCCGCCGCGAACGGCGAGGACACCGCCGGCGACTCCGCCGAGGCGGCCGGCTTCTCGGTGTCCGGACAGGTGCTCGACCTCGACGACCAGCCCGTCGTCGACGTCTTCGTGACCGTGTCGACCGAGTACTGCATCCCCGACCGCACCGCCGAGGACGGCTCCTTCACCGTGGGCGACGTGGACGCCGGCGACAAGCGACTCATCACCTACGGCGAGACCGCCGAGAACGGACTCTTCGCCTCGGTGGTGTTCCCCTTCGAGGCCTCCGACACAGTGACCTTCGATGACCCTGTGCTCGCCCCGGCACTCACCGAGACCTGGCCGCTGGACCCGACGATCGACCAGCAGATCGAGACCGACGACGGGCTCTCGCTCACGATCTCGGCGGACTCCCTGTCGCTGGCGCCTTTCGCCCCCGAGGAGCTGCAGGTCGCTCGCGTCCCCGTCGCGCGCACTCCGCCGATGGTGCCCGAGGGCGTGACGCTGCTCGACGTCTTCGTCCTGCACCCGATCCAGTCCACCCTCGACCCCCCCGCGCCCGTGGCCTTCCCCGGCAACACCGAGCTGAGCGAAGGACAGGCGGTGGCCTTCTGGTCGTTGGACTACGACACCGGGCTCATGGCCCAGGTCGCGACCGGCACCGTCGACGCCGAGGGCCGCCCGGTCACGGCAGACGGGGAAGGTCTGGTGGAGCTCACCTGGGTGGGCGTGGCCCTGTTGGAGAACCGATGATTCCTTGGATGATGATCTGGGCCTGCACCGGCCCCTCGCCAGACTCGGGCGCGCTCGACTCCGGCAGCCCGCAGGCCGAGCCCTGTGGTGAAGGCGCCGAGGTCGGGCTGGAGGTCGGCCAGTGCGCGCCGGAGTTCACCCTGCCGGACCAGTCCG
>Ga0114932_10006150_pt1 | contig 10352 bp, 14 predicted proteins | sample 2SBtaG_2_FD_87286 | JGI IMG/M metagenome (GOLD analysis project Ga0114932, IMG submission 87286) | Deep subsurface microbial communities from Kolumbo volcano to uncover new lineages of life (NeLLi) - 2SBTROV12_ACTIVE470 metaG | ecosystem: Environmental > Aquatic > Marine > Volcanic ... | reverse complement strand
AGTGATACATAGACTTTCGCTCATTCGTGTGCCTCCATAATTTCAGCTACTTCCGCCTCCGCTCGCGCGCGCGTGAAGTAGACCGTTGGCGCATCGTCATCATGCGCGACCTCGTAGAGGTCGCCCCACTTTGCCGCGAGCTCGCCGAGCCGGTGCTCTTTAATCTCGGGGTGTGGAATACGACCCCAGGCCCATTCGATGGTGTAAACGGTTTGATTAAACCGGCGTGTGGTCAGGTCGATTTTGCCCTTCGATTCGCGTATCGCTTGGCCCAACTGCTCGTAATCGTCTAGCATTTTTTCCCCCTGTAGTCATCGACTATGGTTTTTACGTCCGCCTGCAAAACGCGCAGCATCCGCGCTATCCGGATCAAGTCGCCCTCCCCGTCTTCCCCCGGCAAGTCCTGACCCGTTAGCCACCGACTCAGGATGAATTCATCGGGCGTGAGCGCCGCGGCACCGAGCTCCTCTGCACTGCCCACGCCTGAGCCTTCGGCCATCAAGTTATTGTGGATCCGAACAAGGTCCTTGATCACCTCATCGGTTTGATCGTCGCCGATCTGCAATTGCCCTACCGCGTCGTTCTCTCCTGCGTGAGCGCCTGAGCCTGCAAGCAAGTCGTATATTTCCGCGCACACGACGTGATACGCGATCTGCCGCGCTTCGTCTGTTGATTTCATTATTCCCCCTCTTCTTCCTCTTTTAGAAACATCTGCGGTTTGTATCACAGCATGTTGGAGTACAGCGTCTCAAGATTGTGATAGTGATCTGCGCCGTAGAGCGTCGTCTCGTGGATGGAATTGATCACCCCGCCGAATTTATCTTCTCTCGTTTTTGCGAGTTCCGCCGCCTCCCTTGTTGGGTATACTCCAACGATGGTGGTGGACAGGCCCATTTCGTGATACTGACTGAGTACGTATGCGTTAGCACGAATTTCGATTTTCTTCTCTGTTTCCGTCATTGTTCCCCTTCCTCTTCCCTGGCGCGTTCAGCCGCGCTAAGACCGTCTGCTGCGTCGGCGCGTATCGCAGCACCGAAACAACTTAAGCAAATATACCCTTCGAGTTCCCCCGTGCAGGCCAAAATCCGGCCATCGCCCGGTCTGGTCACCCGGCGACACTCGACGCAGTGTTCTCCGATGTCAATCACCTGCTTTGTTCGAGCCGCAATGCACGCAGATATACGTAGCCGGGTATTGTTCGACCGTGCCGCGGCCGCTCAGCGTCTCATACTCGGCGGGGCAGTACTCCAAGTCACCCCAGCAGACGTCGCAGACGGCCTGATTTTGGCCCATGAGTTCTTTGGCCTCCTTGCTAGAGAGATCGAGTTGTTCAGCCAGTTTCTCTCCACCGTACGGTAGCTGGTCAGTATAAATCCGCCACCACGCGTCTGCGGGACCCCTTAGCGCCTGGACGTGGAGGTTAACGGCGGGGCGGTAACTGCTATGATAAGGTTTACTCCCGTTTGCGAAGACCACATCGTCGATTAAAATTTCATAGTCGCCGTGCTTCTCATTCCACGCCTTCCATTGTTCGTGGCTCCCAAATTCGGCCGCCAGCTTGTCATGCACGGCCTTCCACACGATGCGCTGCTGCTCCCGATCAGACCTGCTGACAGGTATTTCTGCCTCGGCCCACTGCGCAGGGCTGATGTTGCTTTCTTGCGTCTTTGCATCCAACCCGAGATCGACCCGGAACAGTACGAGACAAACCCTGTACTTTTTTTCTTCCTGTTGATTCTTCATTTGCGTGTCTCCCCGATGATTAGGTGTCTCCCCGAGGATGCGGCGCACCCGATCATCAATGTCGTCAGTTAGATCTTCGCTTTGGTAGTTTTGCTCTGCAAGAAAATCGTCCACCAAAACCCATTTGTCGTCTGCCTCGATGTACTCGTCACCGTACTTCTTAATAAAGGATTCAACTAGTCGAGTTTTATCGTTTGCTTTCATTTTCGGTTGCTCTCCAAGGTATATGAGATAATCCTATATCAACCGTTGCCTTCGATCAACAAGTACTGGAAATTTCCCATATCATCGGCATCAGGCTTCAGGAGCCGCGGGTCGTTCGACTTCATCGACCCCACGTCGAATTGCCGGACGTACGTGCGGATTTGCACCCCCGTTCGATCTGCTTGGGCGTCCGCGATCTGAATCGCCTGTTCGCGGTTCGCGGCGGTGACAGCACACGACATCGTGTGACTGTATAAAAATTTAACGACGTAATCGTTCACGTCTCCGTCCCCACATATTCGTAGCTGAAGTTCAAATCCTCGTACAGTTCTGTCTCCGAGATGAGGAAAAAGTCCGTCGTCGTCTCCTCGCTGTCTCCGTCGGGCAGTGATTTGACCACCCACTCATAATTGAAAAACGCATTGAGACCCGTCGCGCGCCGGTTTCGTTTCTCTTCGGAAGGTCTAATTTCTTTCACTCGAATGTCGGTGAACCGTCTCTCGACTAGCTGGATTTTAGCGTAGCCGATGACTGTTTGGTCTTTCCTCTTTTCGTTAAGCTCATAGATAGCACCCTTGATCATGGTTTTCCCCTTGGTTTGTTGATTTATTTGATTTTTTCCCAGTCGCGGCGGCGATGGCCTTTGTGTATGTCTCTGTAGCTGAGGCTTTCCTTCGAATACTTTTTTTTATCGTAACGGTCTGCGTTGCTCAGCACCTTGTTTCGGGGTCGGTGAGGCTTCGTAACGACGAGATGGGACATCACTTCCTCGCGAGGTCGCTCGGCCCACATCATTGAATTGATTTTCGATAGAGTCTGGTCGATAAAGGCTCGAACAGGCATTCGTTGTATACGCTTGCCGAAAAAAGGGGGAGCGCGATGGATATTTTGAAAAAGATCTTCAAGGCTGCTCTCGCTGTCTCCGACACGGTCGCGGAAGGCACTGATGATAAAACTCATGTAATGGTTGTCTTCCCAGCCGTCCAGCAGCAACTCATCCCAGACTTCTTGTGAGGTTTTAGCGATCATGTCTTTTCCTCCGCACAGTCCAAAAATACCCCAAGACATATAATATATTCCTATATTAAATAATTTGCAAACAGGGGACGTGACAACTGAGACCTAGATGAGAAAAGGCTTCACACCCTTCACGGCTTCACGCCATGACGTAGGGACAAATGGGGATAGCCTTTTCCCGGGCAAAAAAAAGGGGCCAAAAGGCCCCAAAGGTCGTAGGTGATATAACGAACGAAAGGTGACTGGTTACGCAGACGGTTCCAGTCAAACCGCTGATGAGGAGTCACTCCCGTGATACCGGGAGAAGCCAGCTGCGTTCTTGCTCGGGGACGAGTCCTGTCTCACCCTTGTAAGATCCTCTCCCATGCTCTCTTAAGGGATTTCTGGTCATACCTTAGCCGGGTTTTGTGGCGCTGGCAAGATGCACTGAGAACGTCTTGGTCCTGCATCACGGTGACGGCGTCGATTGTGTCCTGGACCACGGCTACCGCATCATCCCACGCCATTCGGTGATCTTCCAAGAATTCCGTAACGACATCCGGCTCCCACAGCGTAATGCAAGGAATACCATATTCATTTCTGTCCATCGACCTTCCCCCTAGCTAATGTTGTTTTTCACCCACAGCGCAATTTCCTCTGCGGATCTACTTTGCAGATCCGCGGGACTTCCCTTGGCTGCCGGATAGCGGTTGTATTTTTCGTGCCAGACCTCCACCAACAATTTAAGTTGGTCGAACGTGTCGCGGTAAACTCGGTCGTGTGCTTCAAGCTGACGAGCAACCTTTTCCGCGGCGGTCTTCAACTTTTCCCGCAGTTCCTCGTCACCCTTCACGCGGCAGCCTCTTTTTCATCCTTCATAATTTCGACCTGCTCCTGAAGGAGGGCTAAATCGTCCTTGGTAAGATTCTTCTGCTTCCAGAACTCAAAAACAATACGCATATGGCCTGAAATTGTGCGCCCTTCGATTTTCGCGGCGGCCACAACCTCATCATAGGTGCGCCTTGGAACAAGAATAGATTTCCATCGCGTGGTGTCCATAAGGGTTTTCCTTGTGTGGTTAATATAACTATATCAGATTTTCCTATAGACGTTCAATCCTTTTCCGGGTCCATGGGCCGTGCTTCGCCCCACGATGGCCCCCAGTCGATATCGCATTTGGATGGCACTTCAAGCGGGATCGCATTCTCCATGACGGTGGCATATTCCCGGGCCTGCTCTTGCGTGTTGACAGAGAAGCAGAGTTCATCATGCACTTGAAGCAGGGGCACGACGCCTTGGTCGTAGAGTTGGACCATGGCCGCTTTGGTCAGGTCTGCTGCCGACCCCTGAATGAGTCGGTTGAGGGCTTTGTATACGAAAGCGCGTTTGAGTTTTGTCGTTGGCCCGTATTCGGCTATGGCCTCGTCATACTTCATGGCTTTGTGCAATTCGAAGCTGTCGGGCTCCCACATATCAAACCGTAATTTACGGCCTTTAAGGGACCGGATTGAGCCGCTGGAGCGTTTATCGTTAAGACGTTTGCTGACGCCTTGGATCAGGGTGCGTACAAACGGAATTTTTTCGTGGTACTCACCAATCAGTTCTTTCGCTTCCTCGATTGAGATATCGAGTTGTTCAGCCAGTTTCTTTTGACCCATGCCGTAAAGCAGGCCCAGTGAAATTGTTTTGGCTTTCTTACGGTCGAGTCCTGCCATTTGGGCAATCATCGTATGAAAATCGGTTGTGGGGTCTTCGTTATACGCTTTCACAAATTCTGACACGCCGGGTAAGTCGTAGCCCTTCGAGGTGCCGTAGGCCGCGGCGTAGTGGATGAGGATCCGTGGTTCTTGTTGCGAGAAGTCTGAGCTCGTCCAGTGTTCCCCTTCTTCGGGGAGGAAGAGCGAGCGGATCATCGGGCCGAGTTTAGGATCGCGGGCCGGGATCTGTTGAAGGTTGGGGTTCTGCATGGAGATGCGTCCGGACACGGTGCCGCCGCGGTCAGATCGAACTTGGTTAATGTGCGCGTGGATCCGTCCGTCTTTCGAGATATATTTAAGGATGTTGGTGATAAACGTCCCATGGGTCTTATTCAACTCGCGAGCTTTGACAATCGCCTGAGCGAGTTCATGTGGGTGTTCGGTGAGGAAGCTACGTGTGAAGCTAGGCGCTCCCTTTTCCGTGCGCGGGTACTTGAGTCCTACTTTGTCGAAGGCCTTGGAGATACTGGCGGCTGCCCAGATTTCGATATTTGAGCCGACAATGGTTTTAATTTTCTTCAGTTCTGCCTTCTCCATTTTTATCAGGTCTTGCTTAGTCCGCTCTGCACGTTCGACATCCATGCGGATCCCCCGCCATGTCATTTCCAGGAGGCAAGGGAGTAGGCTAGTTTCAAGTTCCCAGACGGACCAGAGGTCTTCCTTGTTCAGGATAGATTTGAAGTTGGTCCACAGACCGAGTGCGAGCTCCGCATCCGCTTCTGCATAGGGCCCGACGAACTGGCTAGGAAGTTTCCACAACTCTGCTTTGGGGTCCACGCCAAAATCTCTGGCGGCATCGTTTAAAATCTGTTCGGACTTGGTCTGTCCCAGATACTCATACGCGAGGGCGTTGAGGCTGTAACTGTATCGGTTTTCATCAATGAGACTCGCGGTCATCATTGTGTCAATCACCCGTCCGTTGACTTGCACCCCCGCCTGTTTTAGCCAACCCCAGTCATATTGTGCGTTGTGCATGATTTTGTCGGCATTAGTCGCACACACCTTTTTGACCCATTTCATCACAAGCCTGCGGTCGAGATTACCCCCGCCGAGGTGTCCAATCGGAACATAGAGGCTAGTGGACGGTGTCGCAACGGCCACACCAACGACTTCGCCGTTTCCTGTCGGCCAGCCAGGACCCTTTGTTTTCAGGTCCGGGTCCCGTGTTTCGAGGTCGATTGCAATTTCTTTTTCTTCGCTCAGGTCTGGCAACGTTTCCGGAGGCACCCACTCCGCTTTCGGCGTGAACATCACCATCTGTAATTTATTACTTTTCATATGACGTAAGCCTTCATCAAATTTTCGGGCTCAACAAGAAAGAGGTTTTCTCGGGCTCTGGTCACCGCTACGTAGAACACTCTGTGGATGTCGTCATTCTCTGCCATCAGCGCGGCGGGGGTTAGGTCTAGTAGCACAACGACGTTGTCGGCTTCCCCGCCCTTGGCTTGGTGGATCGTGGATAGACTGATTCTAGGCACAGCGTTAAATTTCTCCCCGCGGCGTAGCATTGCCACGATATAGGCACGGTCAACACTGGGTAATTTGTCCAGTGCGTCAAACCATGGCTCGTCAATCGAGGCCAGCAGCCCGCAGTTTTCTTTTAAGTCTTCAAAGGTAAAGGAGTCGTCTTCGTTAGCGATAATTTTCTTCGCTCCACGTGAAATTTTCTTACCGTTGCCGGACATGTACGTATAAATGTTACGTACCGTTTCGACATCGACGTTCTCTCCTTTCCGCAGCCGCTCCCAACCGTTTACCGCCGCACTAATTTTTTCGCTAATAGATCGGTGTCCAAAGCGGGAAAACAAGTAGCCCATACTGCGTAGTTCGTTTTCCAACGGTTGTAGCATGTAGCGGGCCTGAGACAGGATCAGCCAACTGCCCTGAGACATGTCACAATCGAGCACGCTGAATACCTGCTCCACATGCCCTCGCTCTTGCTTAGGTAGGTAGGTTTTCGGGAATCGTCCCGCAATCCGGGAGACAATTTTTTCGGCCAGCGCATGAATTGCGGCAGGCACACGGTAGGACTGTTGTAAAACTTCAGACCCGCCGGGTAAGTTAATAAAATGATCAACGTCTGCCCCGGCCCAACGGTAAATCGCTTGGTCATCATCGCCAGCCACGTACATTTTCTCGGCTTTCTTTTCGAGTCCGTGGGCCACATCCCACTGGAGCGGAGACAAGTCCTGCGCCTCGTCCAAAAAACATAACTTGAACTGCGGGCAATACTGAAGGCCTTCCTTGATAAAAAGTGCCAACATATCCGTGTAGTCCAGTAAGTAGTTTGTTTCCTTATACTTTTCGTATGCGTGGCTAATATACTCGACCTCTATCCAGTTGTAGTTCAAGTCGCTCTCATCATAAGCCTTTCGTAAGTTTTTCTTTTGCAGTCGTGCCAAAGTGATCATGGACAGAATGGGGTGGTCGGAGACACTGGTCTTGATGTCCTCATCTGCGAAAGTGTCTTGCCTAACGATAGTGAGGTTGATCCCAAGGGTCGAAGACAACTCTTGAAAGTGTTCGGGCTTCATCAGCTGGTCATCGCGCACCCCTAACATTCGATACGCGAGCGAGTGAAGTGTTCGGAAGTACGGTAAATCGTCTTTCGCTACCAAGTTGAACCGTTCCGCGGCACGGTCGCGGGCCTCATGGGCCGCCTTGCGTGTAAAAGCGAGGAACGCAATCTGGTCTGACGGTACGCCGTCGGCCAAAGCCTTGTCTACCATGTTCAGTAGTGTTGTAGTCTTTCCTGTCCCCGGAGGGCCAAAGATTCTAAACATGCAAAATCCTTTTCTTCTCCTAAAATGGTGGTGCCGTTTTCTCAAAAGATGGGGGTTCCACAGTGAGCTCCACTTGACCGTACACCGGCACAGACCACACGCGCACAGTTTTTCCCTTAATCTTAAGTTGCGTTGATCGACCGTTAATATCCCTTAGCCGTTGTGCAATTTTGTGGGTCTTGTACTCGCTAAATTTCACTTTCTTCAAGTGGTCCGTAAGGTCTTTCAACCGGAAATAGATAACATCGTCTTCCTCATCGGTATATGGCTTGCGTAGCAAAATCTCCTCCCGCTCCGTCGCCATCTGGCGGGAAGTACACCACTCTTCCAGATATTCGTAAAACTGCCCTGCGGTAGAGGCATCCTCACTGACCTCAACAACGGAGCCCTCGGTCTGCTGCATGTCGGTCAATAGAGCATTGATTCTTGTCTCCCAAGCAGGCTTGGCTAGAGAGCGGGGTAAATAATTTAGTTGCTCTACGCAAGATCGCTGGAAATAATTCTGGTTCATCAGACCATCCGTATCGAGCTCCAACGGGACGCCGTTCACATCAAGAAACCAAATAGGAGGCTGACTGTTGTATTTTCTCAAGTTGGCAATGACCGTTCCGGTAGATGCGGCGTCAATACCAAATTTTCGAGTTCGACACAGGTCCGCGTTACAATAAGCATTGATAGGGGGCTCTTTGCAGCGGTAGGCATAGTCTTTTTTCTCCACCTGTTTTGCAACAACCATTACTTCGTTCAGCGGTAGCGGTGGATCTAGATATTGTAGGTTGTACGCCTGTATTTCAGTTTCCCAGGTATCCGGCTTGGCTTTTCTGAGATAAACGCCGAGATTGAACATGGCATTGTTCCGGCCGCCCTCGGATATTTTTTCGGCACACAAGTGCTGAAGGCACGGGGGGCCGTCAGCCACGGGCCGAGCCTTTTCCTCATTAACTGTGAGGGCAAGCATCTGTTCCCGCGTTTGCACGTTCTCCTGATGAAGTATAAAAAACTCTTCAAGAGTTGCGGCGCTGCCATCCGCCAGGAAACCATAGCGCAGGCCATCCTCATGGTCGTAGTACGGTAAATTTAGGAAATTCCCCACGTCGCCTCGACTAAGGTGTAATTCAATCTGTTTTGGGAATACCTCGCTACCGCCGTATCCCAACGTAGCCGAAATGTGGTTCAAGACTTCCTGCATTTCTTTCGCGGCTACCCACTCCGAGGCAAACAGGAAAAGGTGAGCCCCGCCGGACTTCGAACGGCAGACAACCAACGGTAGCTCCAACTGCTGGATTTTCTCGACCAAGGCCTTGTGGTCCAGCGGGTATTGATCCACATCAATACACCCCCAAACGCACATGTTCTCCTCATTGATTGGAATGATCCCAACAGAGGTGCCTTTGCCGGAAAGATGTCCCTCCCACAAAGCCGTGGTCCTTGGTTCTCGAATCACGCCAGCACGTCCGGTGTTTTTACCGTTCGCCTGTTTACGATTGATCTCGTAGGTGCCGTAGGCCTGTTTCAAGCCATCAAAAATAGATGCAAAGCGTTCAACGGACATATTTATCCCCGTAAAAAAGCGGCCCTTACGGGCCGCCGAATAACTTAAAAGGGTATGTCGTCAGACTCTTCTGAGGAGGTGTCTATATCCTGCGAATCTCGCACGATAACTTCGCCTTGCATAATGCTGTTTGCAAAAGCCTTAGCTGCGCCATATAAATCGGCATCTTGGACCTGCTCATGCAGTTTCACATCAAAACCGTACCAGTTGTTCTGGTCCGAGCTTTCCTCCACCACAACCACGTTGTAGGTGTATGCGAAGCGCGGTGGCTGAAAGGCCCCATTTTTTCCTTGCATAACTTGCGAAGAAATCATCGAATTCCATTTCTTGGACTTCTTACCTTGCGTCCGCGACATGGAGAAAAGTGCCGGTGTTCGTCGTCCATCTTCTTCCACCACGAGTACGTAGTGGTAGAACGTTTCTTCAACATAATGGTTTTGGTCGGGGATCCAGTCAAAATTGTCGCCGTCTCGCTTCTCAGTGGCCGGTCGGTTCTTATCTTCCGGAGACCACTTGTTTAGCGGGTAAGCGTGTTTCTTGCCGGTTACCGTGCTGTTTTCGCCGCGCTCGACCCACTCAAGGAAGCGACGTTGATATGCACACGGCACAACAACCATACCCTCTTCTCCCGCGTAGGTTTGCGAACTCACCACGTTGACCATCATTCCGGGAACCGAGCCCTTGATACCTTTCAAGTGCTTGTTCGATGTTGCCTGGATGATGTCAATAAAGGGCAACGCTAGGTCATCGGACCCTAAGTCTCCCGTGTTTAAGTCCGCATCTTGCTCGAACATAGATGCGTCAAGAACGGCAACCTTCGATGCCGCCTTCTCTTGTATTGCCTTTGATTGTGCCATTTCAGACTCCTTTTTTGCTTTTTTTGATTGTTGCTCTCTGTCCTACCCAGATACCAAATAAATCCATCGGTATCTCTTCCCCCTGTGCAATGCGATCTTTAGCAAAAGCCTTTAACGTCGAAGGGTGGATTGAAGAGTTTTGTTGAGGCTCAAAGCCTTCTTTCTTTGCAAAAGCGAAGAAATCAGAGGCCCTGTCATCCTCCTCGCGGCCGAAGCTGCAAACCACGGTGTTCTTGATAATGTCATCAAGGGCGTTATCCCGTAACCATTCATAGGCCGCTGCACGGTTTGCCTCCTTAATATGTGCGCTGATGTTTTCTTTTACCTGTACGACGGACCCGTCATCCAGTTCAAAATTAACAATTCCAACCTCCTGTAGTTTCGAGGGTAAATCTTCATCACTCAGTTTTCGTAGATTTTCTTTCTCACGCTTCAAATCTTCCTCTAACTGGGACACTTT
>Ga0114932_10006147_pt1 | contig 10356 bp, 11 predicted proteins | sample 2SBtaG_2_FD_87286 | JGI IMG/M metagenome (GOLD analysis project Ga0114932, IMG submission 87286) | Deep subsurface microbial communities from Kolumbo volcano to uncover new lineages of life (NeLLi) - 2SBTROV12_ACTIVE470 metaG | ecosystem: Environmental > Aquatic > Marine > Volcanic ... | reverse complement strand
TTCTCGGTGTATTAATCATCGTGCAACCCAATCCAGCTACCATGAGCATCGCCTCCGTGATAGCGATTGCGGCTGCGTTGTCAAGCGCGCTAAGAGATATTGTTACTCGACGGATATCAACCACTGAGAGTTCGTTATCGATACTGTTTTGCTCCAGTGTATTTGTAATCATCATTGCTCTTCCTGCGGCGCCGTGGCTTGGGTGGATTGCCGTGCAACCTATCGGTTGGGCATTGTTATTGATCAACGGGATTTTGAATGGAGGCGCCCACTTTCTGATTATCGAAGCCCTGCGGCTTGGCGAAGCATCCGTAGTTGCTCCGTACAAATACACTGCACTAATCTGGGGCGTGCTGCTGGGTCTTATTGTTTGGGGTGATGTGCCGAGCCCGTGGGTAATCAGTGGTGCCATCCTAATTGCAATCAGCGGCCTGTCACTGGCTCGAAACACACAACGTTGATCCCTTGCGAACCTTTTTACTTAATAATCCTCAGCCTGCTTAGTGCAAAAAATCTCATGCGGTGAAGTTCGTTTTTCATCGACATTTCTCGCGGAATTTTCTGTCATAGCAGGTGCATCGTCACCGATGAGCAGATGTACCCCTAACGATGGGAGTCGATCTTCCTCGATCAATTGCGTGACCTTCTGATACGCAACGCGATATTCGGCCGAACGATCATCGATCTTGATATTTTCAAAACCTGTCATCGACAAATATCTGTGGGTTTCATCGGCTGGCAATAGATAACTTCCCGTTCCATCAGATGACCAAGGTACCGGATAATGGATGTCACCTCCATATCCCGCGCCATGCTCTGTTATTGCGAAGAACCCCCGAGGTTTGAGGACCCGGTGAACCTCTTGGAAAAAACTCTGTCGATCTGCGATGTTCATGGTGACATGCAACGCGATCGCCCCATCAAACGATGCATCGCCGTAAGGTAAATCTGTCCCGTCACCCTGCTGGATACGTACGACGTCACTGAGCCCAAGGTCATCAGTCAGACGAATCGCAGCATCCACAAATGCAGGCGTAATATCAATGCCATCAACGTCACAGCCAAAACGTTTAGCGAAGTAGCGTGCCGGCCCACCCACTCCGCAACCTATGTCGAGAATTCGTTGACCAGGGGCAATATTCAGACGGTCTGCTAGTTCCCGAGTCGCACGAAAACCACGCGCATGGAAATGATCTACCGGTGCAAGATCTTCCACTGTAAGGTGATCAGTTGATTTACCACTGGCCTGCAGTGCGTCAACAATACGCTGATACACATCTCCATCATCCCAGTAGCGTGGTTTTTTCACCAGTTTGTCTCCCGCTTCCGCATTTACCGCTGGTGTCTTATTATGTCCCATCATTCTGGAACATCATGGACCACACTCATGAGTAAGGACTCGACGGAACATGTCATTAGCAGTGTTGAGTCACTGCGAGCACATTACGGCACACCCAGCAACATCGCACAAGACAAGGTCATAACACAGCTTGATGAACACTGTTGCCGTTTTATTGACCACTCCCCATTCCTAATTCTGTCAAGCGTCGGTCCGTCTGGGAACATGGATGCGTCTCCGCGGGGAGATCGAGCAGGATTCGTTCAGGTACGTGATTCGCGCACCATCATGATTCCTGATCGAGTCGGAAACAAGCGCGTAGATTCCTTGCAGAATATCGTTACCAACCCCGGGGTAGGTCTACTATTCCTAGTGCCTGGGGTTAATGAGACGCTACGAGTCAATGGCACCGCTCAAATATCGATTGATCCAGACCTGCTGGACCGATTCAAAGTCAGAGAGCGTCTACCTATCAGTGTAATTGTTGTCACGATCAGCGAAGCCTTTCTCCACTGCGCCAAAGCGTTGGTTCGTTCATCACTATGGGATAGTTCGATGCACCTCGACCGATCCGACTTTCCCACGATGGGCCAAATGCTGGCTGACCAGATCGCTGGCCTAGATGCGCTTGAAACGGAGCGGCACGTTCAAGACTCTTACCGTAACCGCCTGTACTAAACACGGTTGCATCGCGCCCGGTCCTTAGACGCCTGAGTATCCTAAGCGTGCTATGAATTTAATCAGTAGGGGCATGCGTTAGCTCCGCCGACTTCCATTGAGTCGCATCATTCCGGCAATGCGCGTATGCGGAAACCGCATAATAACGGCCAACGGTGCTCCGGTAGACTTGGAATTCGCCTGTTGCGGACGCAATCAAGCGGCGTAGACATCAGGGATTAACAGGGCTTGGTACTGGCCGTTGCATGACAAATATAGCCGCTAAAATCATGCCAGCCCCGAAAATTTGCCAAAGTCCCATCACCTCGCCAAAAATCGCATAAGCTGCCACGATACTAATGACGGGCTGTAGATTAGTCATCATCCCCGCGTGCAACGCACCGATACGCAGAAGGGCGACATACCACAATGGCAATGAAATAGACTGCAGAATTGCAACCGCACTGAGTCCGAACCATCCGCTAGGACTTACGGGAAATCGAAGACTTCCAGTCAAAAACAACAATACTGACAACATAACTGCAGCGATAACCGCCGTGTGAAATAACAAGACAAACGGCTCCAGATGGTGCACCCGGCGTTGAATCCATACCACGTTCCACGCCATAGCAATACCAGCGCCCAGACTTAAAGACACCCCTCGCAAATCCGGTGCACTCGATGGGACTCCAATCATGATCACAACACCGACAAACGCTACCAAAATAGCCATCGCACGAATCCACCCAGGAGGCTCTCGCAAGAAAACAATGTAAATTACGCAAATCATAGGCGAGAAAGAAAAAAACAAAATTGCTGCAAGACCAATCTCGATATATTCGACCGCACCTACATTGCCAAAAAACCCTATTCCCATTAACACACCGAGTCCGATCATATGCAGTTGATCCCTTGGTGAAATGGTCAACACTCGGTGCGTCAGCCGACAAAATATTGCAAGCGCGGCAACAAGTAGAATGCTACGAGAAGTTGCAACGGTTAAACCATTACTGCCACCCTCGTAAGCAAAACGTGAAACAGTAATAGCAACACCAAGTCCCAATGTCGAAACGGCTGCCAACAACAAACCAATGCGATATTTCGTCAACATAATCGGCGACCCCTCAAACACATAGGACTTCTTGCAATCGTAAACGAACGCAAATCATCAACTACAGTGGAAGATAGACTAAATACTGAGTCAGTATGCTACCTTAAAAGCCGCAATCAAATTGATCATTTAAGATTTGGTCTAATCAAACCATTGGAAATACAACGAACACAATATTTTGATTATTGGAATCATTTTCTATGACACTTACCACGGTAAAAGCTCTGACTTTCGACACAGGCGGCACAATTCTTGACTGGCACACGGGTTTTTCTCGTGCGCTGAAAAACACCGGCACAAAGTATGGTATGGACAAAGATTGGGGACACCTTGCTAACGAGTTACGCCGCCGATCCCTGAAAATAGTGCTTAATCAAGGAAAGCACGAGATCCCCGAACACACTTTTGATGACGCTCATCGAATTGCCTTAGATCAAATACTTACAGAACAGGGGCTTTCACACACGACGGACGAGGAGCGTCGAGAAATTTGGTGGGATGCAGCCCATCATTTCAAAGCATGGCCGGATTTCCCACCTATCCTGCCCAAGCTTCGACGGCGCTTCATCTGCGCCTCTTTTACAATCCTGAGTTATCGAATCATCATTGATACCGCTCGCGAAAACGGTCTCAGTTGGGATGCCGTCATTTCTTGCGAGGGAATCGGCAAATACAAGGTGTTACCAGAAGCTTATCAAACTGCCGCTCACTATCTCCAATTGGAACCGGATGAATGCTGCATGATTGCCTGCCATAACTTTGACCTCGACGCGGCGAAGGCGGTGGGTTTCAAAACTGCTTTCGTCCGCCGTCCAAAAGAATGGGGAATCGAATCACCACCTGATCCTACTCCCAACCCACATCACGACATCATTGTCGATGATTTTACAGACCTTGCCAGTGCATTGGGCGTTTCTTAGGCTAAGAGCGGCACTTCAACATTTTCCATGATTTAAATGTCAAACATCCCGGAGTCACTGTGACATGCAACTAAATCTAAACGGCAAAGGCGTGATTGTTACCGGCGGTAGTCGGGGCATCGGTCTTTCGATTGCAAAAGGCTTCGCTGCTGAAGGAGCAAACGTTTCAATTTGTGCCCGAGACCCATCAGCACTCGAAGCCGCTGAAAAAGAATTAGGTGTTCACGGATCAATCGTACACGCCCAAAGCTGCGACGTCTCTGATTCGCATGCACTGGAACATTATCTATCGGCTGCCTGTGACGCGCTGGGCACACTGAATGTACTGGTGAACAATCCTTCCGGATTTGGTCGCGGTGATGATGAAGAAGGATGGCAAAAATCGATTGACGTCGACCTCATGGCATCGGTTCGGGGTTCCTGGCACGCAGCACCACAGATTGAGAAGGCCGGCGGTGGCGCGATCATTCATGTGTCGTCAATTTCTGGACTTACCCACAGCCAACGCACACCACCTTACGGTGCCATCAAGGCTGCCCTAAATCAGTACACCAAGACACAGGCAATTGACCTGGCCTCTCGAGGGATTCGTGTCAACGCGATCGCACCTGGATCAATCTATTTCCAAGGCGGACTGTGGGCTCAGGCCAAACAAGACAATCGTCCCCTGTATGACAGTATCTTGGCGAGTATTCCCTCTGGCCGATTCGGGATGCCGGAGGAAGTAGCTGACCTTGCCGTATTTCTTGGTTCCGATGCTGGCCGCTGGGTCACCGGCCAAACCATTGCTGTTGATGGGGGACAAATGCTTTAAAGCGCCCCACGATCACATCGACTACACGATCCTGACTCAACCTAAAACCGTGCTATGTGGGATCAACTAACCCAAACCTTAGGCTTGCTCGTCCAAGGGACGGATCTTTCTCTGTTTGCTTATGGGGGCCTTTGCGCGGCCGCGCTTACCGGCAGCTTTGTATCTGCATCAATCGGGCTTGGCGGAGGCGTACTCACCATCGCCGTGATGGCATTGGTGCTCCCACCCAGCGTGCTGTTGCCAATTCATGGCATGGTCCAGGCAAGCTCCAACGGTTTTCGCGCTTTATTGTTACGACCCCACATTCGTTTTCAGGTTTTCGTACCGTTCGCCGTTGGCACGAGTTTAGGAGTCTGGGCCGGCGGCAGTCTCGCTATTTCGCTTGAAGTCTGGCTCCTACAACTGATTCTTGCACTGTTTGTTCTCTATACAACTTGGATTCCCGGTTTTCGCAGCAACCGCACCGGACACTGGAAATTTTTCGGCTGTGGTACCGGCACTGGGTTCGCCACAATGTTTATTGGTGGAAGTGGGACATTGGTAGCACCTTTTGTGAATGCCGCCTTTGACAAACGCCAAGAAGTGGTAGCCACCCACGCCACATTGATGACTTTTCAGCACCTTCTGAAAATCATTTTCTTCGGCCTGACTGGGTTCAGTGGTGCGGCCTATATACCGCTTCTCGTCGGCCTCCTAGTCAGCGGAGTAATTGGCACCTGGATTGGTCGCCGTCTTCTTAACACACTCAATGAGGCCTTATTCCGCAATATTATTCGCTGGGTATTAACCGCTCTTGCTGCACGCATGGTTTATAGTGCGATCAGTGTAATGTCTATATGACGTATCACAGTTTCCAACCCCCATCGACAATCAGATCCTGGCCGGTGATATTACGGCTCTCATCACTTGCAAGAAATAACGCTGCGTCAGCAATATCCTGGGGTTGATTAATTCGGCCCAATGACATTTCCTGAACGTATTCTTGGTAGATTTCTTCTTCACTCCACCCACGTGCAGCCGCCTTACCAGACAACAATTTTTGCATTCGTGGAGTGGCAGTCAGGCCTGGGCAGATATTATTTATGTTGATATTGTGCGCACCAACCTCCAGCGCAACAGTACGTACCAAACCACGCACCCCCCATTTCGAGGCACTATAACCTGTACGCATACGGTAACCTCGAACTCCAGCAACCCCGCCGATAGTGACGATCTTTCCGCCACATTGCTTAATCATATATGGCAGTACATGTTTAATCGGGAGAAACATCCCTCCAAGATTCACGGCAAGTATTTCGTCGAAATCATCGATCCCAAGTTCCCACACAGGCGTCTCCAACGGCCCAGTGATTCCTGCCGCCAATACAAGAATATCGATACGTTCTTCGAAAAAACTACTGGCCTTTCTAACTAGGCTTGCTACCGCGGCTTCACTAGAAATATCCGTCGGGATAACCAACGTCCGCCTTCCGAGATGATGAATTTCATCGGCGAGATGCTTAAGTGGATCCTTTTGACGTCCAACCAACGCGAGGTCTGCTCCCTCTTTGGCAAAACGGAGGCTAATATCTCGCCCCATCCCTTTGCCTGCCCCTGTAATAACAGCGTTCTTGCCTTTCAATCGCATGCATTTTTCCTCTCGCTACCAAGAATTTTTCATCCCGTCACGGGGCAGGTCCCCACGGGGCGCTAGTCAACAATCGATTCTCCTGACTAACCTCAAGTGCACGCAACTGACCTGCAAACTCCATGAAATCTCTATCAGCGAAAAGAGTGTCCCAGTGCGAGCGCCGGTCTTCGTCGTTCGCAAAACGCCATAGGTGAACTAACTGATTAAGCGGCCCGACATCAGATACAAGATAACCAACCAACTTATCCTGATATTTCTCTAGCGCTGGCCATCCCTTTTCTATGTAAAGCGTTTTGGCCTGATCTAGTTTGCCGACCTGAAAGGTATATGTTCTTAATTCATAAATTGCCATACTCAATTAATCCTTGTAATCAATGTTTTTTCTGAGTTGATTGGGAACCCATAACGATTATGCGTGCATGTACTGCCTATAATCGACTGATTACTTCATCGGAGCATTAGAATCATGACTGACGGAATAGACCTGAACGATTTTGACATGACCGATCGCCGGGTTCTGATCACCGGTGCCGCAGGCGGCATCGGCAGCGCGATGGCTCGTAGTTTTTCTGCCCACGGTGCGACTTTGGTTCTCGCTGACCGGCACGAAACCAGCCTAGATGAACTGGCAATATCCGTCGGCGGGAATCCTCCGTGCCTCGGTTATGACCAGTCTATTCCCGCAGAAGTGGAGAAACTGGCAGCGGAGTCGGGACCGATCGATATTCTTCTGAATAACGCAGGCATTCTAGCCATGAGCCCACTCCAAGAACAAAGCACCGAGGAAATCACCCAACTGATCGCCATTAACCTAACCGGCCCGATCCTGCTGGCAAAGGCTCTCGCAAAAGGCATGATTGCCCGTGGCCGTGGTGTCATTATCAACACCGCCTCGCAATTAGCCTTCACCGGCGCCATGAACCGTAGTGTGTACTCAACCACCAAAGCGGGCCTAGTCCAATTCACCCGTGCGGCGGCCACGGAGTGGGCGCAGTATGGGGTGCGCGTGGTCGCCCTTGCGCCGGGCCCTACGGAAACCCCCATGATCAACGACATTATTGCGACACCGGAAGGACGAGCCCAACGCTTAGACAAGATTCCCTGGCAACGTTTCGGAATTGCTGAAGAAATGGCCCGGCTCGCACTCGTACTCGCATCTAATCTCAGCGACAACGTCACTGGCCACACGCTGGTTGCCGATGGGGGTTATGTTGCGGCTAGCTAGGCTGGCATCTCAGCAAAGCCGTGCAACGCAATCAAGCCGCTAGGACCGTCGTTTGCCTCAATCGCACGGCTGCGATTGCCTGCACGACCGCCGCCTGAGCAGGATCAATGACTGGGACACCCAGCCCGCGCTCGATGCTCTTACGGTGGCGTGCCATTCCTGCACAACCCAGAATCAACACATCGGCACCCTTCGTTTCAATCAGTTCACGTCCCGTCGCCTCCAGGAGCCCACCGGTAGAGGGACCTTCTAGTTCAGTAACCCCAAGTCCCACCGCCTGACTTGCCGCATAGCGTTGCACAAGACCCAGTTCAGTGACGTAACGCTCCTGACGTGTCACGGATGCCGGTAGGATCGCAATCACGCCAAAACTCTGGCCATAATTTAATGCCATTGAAAACGCACTCTCAGCAATACCAAATACGGGCACGTCAGTAAGTTCGCGTGCTGACCGTAATCCCGGATCACTAAAACAGGCAATGACAAAGGCATCAACACCCACGGCTTCATCTTTCACCAATTGACAGATTCGTCCCACGGCATCATCAACATGCTCCTGCGTCTCAATACCCGGTGGCCCTTCCGACATCGTCACACAATCAATATGCGGACCACCATCGAGCCTCAACGGGTCAAGTGCAATATTCATTGCGTCCGTCACAGCGTCCGATGAATTTGGATTAATCACAACAATCCGGCCATTGCCGCTGTCTTGATTACCAGTCATGGCTCCGCTTGTTGGGGGTTCCGTTTATGGCAAGAGGTCCGCGCCAAAATTTCTGGCAGGATCCATTTCGGGCACCAGTCTACCCAGCGGCTGTGCAGCTTGGGAAAGACTACGACTAACAAACTGGCCACTACCGCGATCGACCTTGAGATCGCCATCTTCAACAACAACATTGCCTCGACTTAAGACGATCACGGGCCAACCTTTAACCTGACGACCTTCGTAAGGGGTATACCCTACATTATCGTGCAGCAGGTCCCAGGTCACCGTAAGTTCCTTGTCTGGATCCCAAATCGCGATATCGGCGTCCGAACCCACTGCAATCGTGCCTTTACGTGGATGAAGTCCATAAATTTTCGCGACATTGGTCGAAGTCAACGCGACAAACCGGTGAATGTCGATACGACCTTTACCAACTCCCTCCGAAAACAGTAACGGTAGCCGCAATTCGATACCGGGAACGCCATTGGCAATTTGCGGAAACGTCGGGTTGGGACCAGCAGCCAACTTCCCAGTATGATCAAAACGATAGGGTGCATGATCAGACGAAAAAACCTGAAAAGTCCCATTAGAAATTCCGCGCCAAATAACCTGGTGATTGGCTTCATCTCTCGGCGGCGGGCTACAGCAAAACTTGGCGCCCTCTGCCCCGTCACGATCAAGATCAGACTGAGTCAAAAACAAATATTGTGGGCAAGTCTCTCCATAGATCTTCAAGCCTGAAGTCTGTGCTCGCCGAATCTCTTCCATTGCGTCTTCGGCTGACACGTGCACCAACAAGATGGGCACATCCATCAACTGCGACAACCGAATGGCGCGGTGCGTTGCCTCACCTTCAGCGATATCAGCATGACTAATGGCATGAAACTTTGGCGCGACATAACCGCCACTCAGCAGCCGATCGGTTAGCCATTTGATCATGTCATGATTCTCGGCGTGAATCATAACCATCGCGCCACAACGCCTGGCAGTCGACAACACCTCAAGCATCTGGCGATCATCCAACTTTAGACTGTCGTAGGTCATGTAAACCTTGAAAGACGGCATCCCGTCAGCAACCAACGCCGGAAGATCCTGGCCCAAGACCTGCTCAGTGGGGTCAGAAATGATTAAATGAAATCCATAATCGATAACAGCTTTTGGGCGAGCACATTCATGATAATCCTGAACCGTTTTACGCAAGGGTTCTCCAGGAATCTGCTGCGCAAAAGACAGAGTAGTTGTCGTGCCCCCAAAGACTGCCGAACGCGTACCAGTATAAAAATCATCCGCACTCATCACGCCGCCAACAGACGACTGCTGTTCAATGTGACAGTGCCCTTCAATGCCGCCTGGTAATACGAGTTTCCCAGTTGCATCGATGACCCGGTCGGCATCACTGAAATCACGCCCCAAGGCAGCAACACGGCCGTCGATAATGCCGACGTCGCACTCGGCCGAATCTGCCGCCGTTACCACTGTACCGCCTCTTATCACTGTGTCGAAATGCTTCATATCATTACTGTAATAAACTGTGGAAAAACATCCCTAGATCATAACCTGAATCGAGCATACTAATGACAAGAAGCATTACCGTAGGAGCAGCCCAGTTAGGACCCATCCAACGAGACGAGGACCGAGTCGCCGTTGTGCGCCGTCTGGTGGCGCTGATGGAGAAAGGCCAGACCCGAGGCTGTCAATTCATCGTATTTCCAGAGCTGGCGCTAACCACATTTTTTCCGCGTTATTACATGGAGGACCAAACAGAAATCGATGAATGGTTCGAAACTTCAATCCCTAGCAACAGCACTCAACCATTGTTTGATGCCGCAAAACGCTATGGTATGGGGTTTCATTTGGGTTATGCCGAAAAGGTTGAAGAACAAGGAGTGGTTCATCGCTATAACACTGCCATTTTGGTCGAATCATCCGGTAACGTCATCGGAAAATATCG
>Ga0114932_10006145_pt1 | contig 10359 bp, 11 predicted proteins | sample 2SBtaG_2_FD_87286 | JGI IMG/M metagenome (GOLD analysis project Ga0114932, IMG submission 87286) | Deep subsurface microbial communities from Kolumbo volcano to uncover new lineages of life (NeLLi) - 2SBTROV12_ACTIVE470 metaG | ecosystem: Environmental > Aquatic > Marine > Volcanic ... | reverse complement strand
ATATTCCCTGTTTCAGATCCTCGGCGGCTTTCCCGACGTCAGCCGGGGCGCCCACCGCCTGGCACGAGGCTTCGCGGTTGATCCGCCGGATCATACCCGACAATGCCTTGCCCGCGCCGATTTCGTAAAATTGGGTCACGCCCTGTCCGACCATGTAGTCCACGCTTTCCCGCCAACGCACCGAGCCGGTCACCTGATCCACCAGCAGCGACCGGATCGTGGCCGGATCCTTGACCGAGCGGGCGCAGACATTGGCCACCACCGGCACGTCCGGCCGCCCGATATCGACCTGCGCCAGCGCCGTTGCCATCGCCTCGGCGGCGGGGGCCATCAACGAACAGTGAAAGGGTGCCGAAACCGGCAGCATCAGCGCCCGTTTCGCGCCCTTTTCCTTGGCGATACCCACCGCGCGTTCCACCGCCTCGCGATGCCCCGAAACCACGACCTGCGCCGGGTCATTGTCGTTCGCGGCCTGGCACACCTGGCCTTGCGCCGCTTCGTCGGCAACGGCGCGGGCGGTTGCGAAATCAAGCCCCAGCAGCGCCGCCATCGCCCCGACCCCGACCGGCACTGCCGCCTGCATCGCCCGACCCCGGGTTTTCAGCAACCGGGCGGTGTCGGCAAGGCCAAGCGCACCAACGGCACACAGCGCCGAATATTCGCCCAGCGAATGCCCGGCGACATAGCTTGCCGCGCCGATTTCCACGCCTTCCGCCCCTAGCGCCCGCAGGGCCGCGATCGAAGTCGCCATCAGCGCCGGCTGGGCGTTTTCGGTAAGGGTAAGATCGGCGATATCCCCGTTCCAGATCAGATTCGACAGGTTCTGACCCAGCGCAGCATCCACCTCGTCGAACACGGCCCTTGCAGCGGGGTACGCGTCGGCCAGTTCTTTTCCCATGCCAATGGTTTGCGCGCCCTGGCCGGGAAAAACAAATGCAACGCTCATGCCGCCCCCCTTGTTTGCGATGCGCCGACCTCTAGCCCGCCGGTTGGGGTGCGTCCAGACGAAAAAGAGGCAGGCGGAGGATCGCCTGCCTCAACATTCACCGGTGCGGTCTTGCGTCAGGCGAAATTCAGATCGCGCGGCTGTCCGCCGGTCGCATAGTTGAAATCACCCGGCCTGATCGCGGCGCTGTCGTCGGCGCTGGTGCCGCTGTCGTCATCGCTGTCACTGGTGCCGCTGTCGTCATCATCGCTGGAATCATTCTCGCTGGTGCCGCTGTCATCACCGCTGTCATCGCTGCTGTCGCTGGTGCCGCCATCGTCGTCGTCACCGGTATCGCCTTCGCTGGTGCCGCCATCGTCACCGCTGTCGTCGCTGCTGTCGTCTCCGCTGTCATCGCCGCCGCCCGAATCGCCACCGTCATCGCCGCCACCAGCCGAATCGCCACCGTCACCGGCGCCATCTTCGATTCCACCGCCCGCGCCGCCGCCTGCGCCACCGCTGCCCGTGGTCGTCGTGTTGTCCGCGCTCGAACTGATGCCGCGATATCCCGACAAGACCTGTTGCCGGTCGGTGGCCAGATATTGCGCGCCATCCGAAAAATTGCCAAATGCCAGCAATGCGATGACCACGACGCCCCCCATGATCACTGCTTCTTCGGTTGAAACCGCGCCAACTTCATCGTGAACGAAGTTCCGGATCAGTCGGTGCAGGCGATTTTGCTTGGTCGTGGTGGTGGTCTGAGCAGTCATGTCTTCCTCACTGGCCCACCCGGTGAAATCGCCCGGCACCGGTCCGCGAAACCGCGACGATCCGCCGGCACACTGATGCTGAATTGAAACCGGAACGCGGCAACATCGTGACCATTTCAAGATATCCGCACAGAACTTTTGGCGAAATCCCGGTCCCGGTCCTGTTCGTCTCAGACAACGCGCCGTACCTCGCTACCGTTGCCTCGCACCGGTTCAAACGCGATGTCGCCCGGATGCCCGCCGGTCAGATAGCTTGCCCCAACTTTGGCATGCTTGACCCCATCCAACCCGTCGACCGCGCTGCTTTCGTCCGAACTGCCGCCGAAATCGACGTCGGCACTGCCATCATCGTCGCGCGAACTGGTGTTGCCGTCTCCGGACCCGCCATTTTCGGCCAGATCGCTGTTATCGGGGGCTTCCTCGTCATCCTGGTTGTCCGTGGCACTGTCAGAGGACGTGATCTCGGTCGCCGCGCCCTGATCCGCGCCACCTGCCGTGCTGTCCGCGGCGCTGTCGCCTGCGGCGGCTTCCGTACCTGCGCCGGATTCCGCCGTAACGTCCGCGATCGCCCCGCCCGCGCCGCCGCCCGTGGAATGACCACCGCGAATGTCGTCGAACCAGTCGCCCGCCGCCGAAGTCACAACGCGGTCCAACCCGCTCAGAAACCGCGCGATATCCCGGCTCTGATTCTCCACCCCGCCGGAAACACTGCCAAGAACCGCAACGCCCAATGCCACGACCGCGGCGCTCACCACCACGACATCCACCGTTACCGCGCCTGATTCGTCAGACCTGAATTTCTGGGCAAGTACCACGCAAGCTCCTGATTTATCGCCAGATCACCGGCATTTTTCCATTCTAGGCACAAAACTTCTGGCGAAACTCTCCCTATTGCTGCATCAAATTCGTGGCAATTTTTTGACATCGCTCAATTCCGTCAATGTCCCGCACTGCGTCCGACGGCGTTGCGCCGCGCCACGACAATCCACTTGCGCCTTGCCCGCAAACCGCTATAACGCGCCAGCTTCCGTATAAAGATTGACGCGAATGCCTCTCGTATGCGGCCACGGAAGCGTCATCGGCACGCATTTTGAAGCACGCTTGAAAAAGGAAACGAATATGTCGCTTTACGAGCATGTATTCATCGCGCGACAGGATCTGTCCAACGCGCAGGCCGAAGGGCTGGCCGAACATTTCGGTGCCATTCTGACCGACAACGGCGGCAAGGTCGTCGACAGCGAATACTGGGGCCTGAAAACCATGGCCTACAAGATCAACAAGAACCGCAAGGGTCATTACACGTTCCTGCGCTCGGACGCGCCGGCACCGGCCATCCACGAGATGGAGCGTTTGATGCGGCTGCATGACGACGTGATGCGCGTGCTGACGATCAAGGTCGACGCCCACGAAGAGGGCCCCTCGGTTGTGGTCCAGGCCAAAAACGCACGCGACGAACGCGGCCCCCGCGGCCCGCGCCGCGATTGATCGGAAAGGATCCAGAACCATGGCAAACAAACCGTTTTTCCGCCGTCGCAAATCCTGCCCGTTCTCGGGCGATAACGCGCCGAAAATCGACTACAAGGACGTGAAGCTGCTTCAGCGGTATATCTCTGAACGCGGCAAGATCGTCCCCTCGCGCATCACCGCGGTTTCCGCGAAAAAGCAACGCGAACTGGCGCGCGCGATCAAACGCGCACGCTTTCTGGCGCTGCTGCCCTACGCCGTGAAATAAGGAGATTCTGATATGGATGTTATCCTTCTTGAACGCGTCGCCAAACTTGGTCAGATGGGCGATGTGGTCACCGTAAAACAGGGCTACGCCCGAAATTTCCTGTTACCGCAGGGCAAGGCGCTGCGGGCGACCGATGGCAATGTCGCGCAGTTTGAATCGCAAAAATCCCAGTTAGAGGCCCAAAACCTCGAAGCCAGGGGCGAGGCCGATGCGGTCGCCGCGAAACTCGACGCTCAGCAATTCATCGTGATCCGCTCCGCGTCCGACGCCGGTGCGCTTTACGGCTCGGTTACCAGCCGGGACGCCGCCGAGGCTGCGACCGATGGCGGTTTCACTCTGGACAAGGGTCAGGTGGTCCTCGACCGCCCGATCAAGGAACTGGGGCTGCATTCGGTGACGGTGGTTCTGCACCCCGAGGTCGATTGCAGGATCGAGATCAACGTCGCCCGCTCCGAAGAAGAGGCCGCGTTGCAGGCTTCGGGCAAATCGATCAGCGACGCCGCCGCCGAGGCCGAGGCGGAAGCCGAGTTTGAAATCGCCGAATTGTTCGACGACATGGGTGCGGCGGCCATCGACGATCTGGGCGGCGACGACGTTGCGCTGGTAGACGTGCCCGAGGACAGGGCCAACGAGGAAGCGCCGGAATAGGTTTCGCTTTCTGAAATGCAATATCGGGCCGCGCGGGCAAGTCTCGTGCGGCCCTGTTTTTGGCGAACCCTTGAACCCGTGCAAGCCGTATCCGCCGCGAGTCCGCATCCCCGGAATTCCGGCATCCCGGGCCTCACAAAAAATTGCGCGCCATGTTCGGGGCGGCCGAGTATACTGCGCGCGGCATTCACCACGCGGAGAAATATCATGCACGCCTTGACCCGGCCCCTCGCCGTTTTCACGCTCGCCCTCATTCCGGCCACTGCCTTTGCGGTTGGCAGCGGCAGCGGGACCAGCGGCGGCACCGGCAGCGGAGACGCATCAGAGCCCGCCGAAACCACCACCGAAGCGCCCGCGACCGTTCAGACCCCCGAGGATTGCACGATCACGCAGGTCTGGGACGAAAGCTCCGAGGCCTGCATCGACCGTCAGGGCACCGGGCTGGATGATGACGGCCTTTATCGCCTCGGTCGCGCGCTGGCCGAAAACAACGAGTTCGAGGCCGCAATCAGCATCCTCTATATGGCGGAAAATCGCGATGATCCGCGGGTTCTGAACTATCTCGGTTATTCGCATCGCAAGGCGGGCCGCGTCGACATCGCCCTTGGCTATTACCGTCAGGCGCTCAGGATCGACCCGGATTATATCGTGGCGCGGTCCTATATGGGCATGGCGCTGGTGCTCGAAGGCGATCTTGAGGCCGCCGAGGATCAGTTGCTTGAAATCCGTGCCCGTGGCGGCAAGGGAAGCTGGGCGGAAACCGCGCTCGAAAACGCACTGTTCGACGCGGGGTTCGTGACCACATATTGACGGACCGGCATCGGTTTGCGCCGCGAAACCAGTGTCGCCTGGGATTGAAACACAACGTCGGACCCGGAAGACTTGGCACGAAAAACCTTCCGGGCCGAACAACGCGCCATCCGGCGGGCTGATTTACCCGGCCGAAAACCCGGAAATCCTGAACCCTGCCCCTTCAAGGCGCGCGCGCACGCGTGCCGCGACCCTGACCGCACCCGGCGTGTCCCCATGCACGCAGACCGATTGCGGGCGCACCGGCACCCGCACGCCGTTGACCGAAAAAATCGCCTGCTCGCCGACCATGCGCAAGACGTGTTCGCCCGCCTGATCGGCATCGTGAATGACCGCGCCGGGCTCGGAACGCGAAACCAGCGTGCCGTCGTCGTTATAAGTCCGGTCGGCAAAAACCTCGCGCACGAGCGGGCCGCCGATGGCTTCGGCGGCGCGCTCGATCTCGGTTGTTGCCACCGCCAGGATCGCCAGATCATCGCTCAGGCGGCGTACGGCGCGCGCAAAGACATCGGCCATCGCCCGGTCAACCATCGCCATGTTGCTCAGCGCGCCGTGCAGTTTCACATGCCCGACCCGCTGCCCCGCCGCCCCGGCAATCGCCTGCAAGGCCCCGATCTGATAAAGGATCATCGCCTCCAGTTCCCCTGCCGGAATGCCGAGAATTTGCCGCCGGCCAAAGCCGACCAGATCGCCGAAACCGGGATGCGCACCAATGTTGACGCCCCGTTTGCCGCACTGCCGTACCGTCTCCGTCATCCCCGCGGGGTCGCCCGCATGAAACCCGCAAGCCACATTCGCCGAACTGACGATGTCCAGCATTTCCGCATCGCGCCCCATCCGCCAGGGCCCGAAGCTTTCACCAAGATCGGCATTCAGATCAATCACGCTCATCTTCGTCCCCCCGCAAGACCCCGCCAATCAGATTATAGGCCAGCAAATCGGCAATGTCGTGCGGATCGCGCACGACGGGTTCAACTTTATCACGCAAGCCGTTCAGATCCTTGCGATAATCGCTCAGCGCGTCCACGGCGGCTTCGCGGGTCACTTGCCGCAGACGAAACGCCTCGCCCGCCGCGATCTGCACCAGGGCCGGAAGGTCGGCGCTGGCGATCGTCCCGATCCGCGGATACCCCCCCGCCGATCCCCGATCCGCCAACAGCACGACCGGAGTCCCATCGCCCGTGATCTGAATATCGCCCGGATTGATGGAATCCGAGGCAATCGTGCGCCCCACCTTTGTCTGAACCGGCCCCGAGGCGCTGGTCAGACGCATCCCCATCCGGTCGCGCGCAGCGCCGACGCGCAGTTCGGCGCCCAGAAATTCCGCCAGCACCTGATCGTCGAACAAATCGGTCTGCGGTCCGCGCAGAAACCGGATTTCGCGCGCGCCGAAATACCCCGGTTCCGGCAGGTGCATCGGGCGGTGACCGGTAATCTGCGGTGCCGTCGGCAGAATTTGCCCGGCCTCCGGCCGGTGCCCGATTTCCGCGCGCCAATGCGTGGCGCGCGATCCCAGGACCATTTCGGTCTGAAAACCACCCGCGACGTGCAGGTAGCCATAGACCCCGCGCCGTGCCGCGCCGACCTCGATCAGATCACCGGGTTCAAGCCGCAGCGAGCGCCGCCACGCGACCGCCCCGCCGTTCACCGACAGCGCCATTTCAGCGCCCGAAGTCGCGATCCACAGACCTTTGATCGCCCGAAACTTCCCGCCCCGCATTGCGAATTCCAGCGCCGCGTCGTCGTCCGTATTGCCCAGCAGCGCCTGACCCTCGGCCAGCGCATGGCCGTCCATCGCGCCGCTGCTGGTCACGCCATACCGCAGCCAGCCGGTGCGACCCTGATCCTGAATCGTGGCACCGGGTGATATTTCCAGGATCGCGAGCCCGCTCATCGCTTGGCCTCGCGCCATGCCGCACCGGGCTCAAAACCGGCGGCAGTCGCGGCATCGGTCGGTTCGAACCGCACCCGATCCCCCGGCGACAACAGGAACGGCCGGGCCGCGGCCGGATCGAATCCGCGAAACGGCGTGCGCCCGATCTGGTGCCAGCCCGTCGGAATCGGCGTGGCCGGCAGGACCGTCTGGCGCACCGCCACCAGCACCGCGCCTGCGGGCACGGTCGGCGTGATTTCAGCGCGTCGCGCGATCTGCCAGATTTCCGGCAATTGCCCCAGATAGGCCAGTCCGGGCGCGAATCCCAACATCGCGACCGTCAGTTCGCGGGCCGCGTGCTGATCCGCGACTTGATCCTCGCGCAAGCCGCAAAGATCCGCGACTTCGGCCAGATGTGGCCCCTCGTCACCACCGTAAACCACTGGCAATACCCAGTTTTTCCCGGTCTCGGGCGGTACGGCACTGTACCAGGCCGTCGCCTCCAGACGCTGCTGCAGAAATTCGTGCAGCCGTTCGTACGCCAGTTCAAGCGGATCGAACCGCACCAGAACCGACCGAAAGCTCGGCACCGTTTCGATCACGCCCGCGGGCAGATTTCCCACCAGAGCCGCGTCAAAGCCAAGGACGGCGTGGTTGACGACCGGATCATAGGTTTGCCCGAATTCCACAAGGATCGCCATGTCGCCTGCCGGTTTCAACCGCGCCGGGCCGCGTGTCGACGCCGTGTCGGGATTGTTCATGTTCATCGGCAACCACCCCTCTGCGCGGCGGTCGCCGAACCGGTCCGCATCGAAGTCCGGCAAAAATCCGGTGGATTGCAAAGCGACGACATCATGGGTGATTTTGCCATCGCCACGACGGCTGGGCAATTGCCAATCGCGTCCGTTCCGGCGGTTCGGCCGCACTTACGCGATCTTAACGGTACCAGCTTTATCCTGACGCGGGTCGGGTTGCGAAAGGGCAAGGGATGAACAATGCGTTGGCGGGCCCCGCGACGTGGTCAGGGGCCGACCCGATCGCGCCGGATCCTATGGGCCACAAGGGCTTCGCCGGCCTCGCGCCCGGTGCGATGCCGGTCCAGACATTGCGCCGCGACCAAAAGGCCGCGATCATCGTGCGGTTGCTTGGGGCCGAACCGGACGGCCTGTCGCTGGATGGTCTGGAAACCGGCAATCTGGCGCAACTTGTCCGCGCGACCGCCGGTCTTTCGCATATCGGCGAGGCGACGATCCTGGCGACGATCACCGAATTTCTCCAGGACATCGATTCGCTCGACCTCTATTTCCGCCCCGGTCTCGACGCGGCGATGACCGATATGCACCCGCATCTGAACGACGAAGTGGCGGCGGTGCTGAAATCCGGGGCACCGCCCGCTTCGCCTTCGGACCCCTGGATCGGAATATCGCGAACCGACGCCCTGACGCTCGCGCCGATCCTTCAATGCGAGACGCCGCAGGTCTGCGCGATCGCACTGGCAAAACTATCCGCCGCCCGGGCCGCGGAAATCCTGGCCGAATGCGAACCGGAGTTTGCCCGCGCGGTCACCATGGCCGCAACCAAGGCCAGCCGGATCGGCCCGCATACCGTCGCCGCGATCGGACAGGCCATCGCCGACGCGATCGAGGCGGCGGGCAACAAGGGCGCGATTGCCGGTGACCCGGTCGAGCGGGTGGGTGCCATCCTGAATTTCGCCGCCAGCGCCACGCGCGAAGACATGCTTGCCAGCATTCGGGCAACCAACCCCGAATTGGCAGAAACCCTGCGACGGATCATGTTCACCTTTTCCGACATTCCGGACCGCGTGGAAACCACCGACGTGGCCAAACTTGTGCGCGCCGTCGAAAACAGCGTCCTTGTCACGGCGCTGGCAGGCGGCGCAAAATCGGAATCCGACACCGTGGAATTCCTGCTGGCGAACCTGTCCAAACGGCTGGCCGAACAATTGAACGAGGAGATCCGCGACCGCGGCGAAGTAAAGGAGAAAGAGGCCGACGCCGCGATGAATGCGGTGGTGCAGGGCATCCGCGACCTAGAGACGGCGGGTTCCCTAACGCTCATCACACCAGAGGGCTGACCCGGTTGTGGGTCAAATCATCCGTGCCGTCCGATGCGGCACCCCGGCTTTGAGACCAACGGACCCAAAGACCGGCCATTCTCTTTTGAACGTATCAGGCTACCAGGTGGTTGTATTCCCACGGCTCGATCCGCTGGAACATTGCCTTATCGCTCAAGTTTGGGCCTGTTAACAGAATGATTTGATGCGGTTTTGTGCCAAGTATTCGACTTGAATACGATACCGGAAAAACAATACACGCTGACCCGGCCCTATCTGCCGGTTCTGTGCGGGAATGTGCGGTTTCGGACCTTGCCGTGATTAATGCCGTCCCCTGTGTTGCCGAGAATGGTTGCAAAGGGCGGGCATTGCCGCCACGCTTTGGCAAATGGCACACCGTTTATACCCGGATGCGCCGTTGGGCTGATGCTGGCATTTTGGACCGCCGGTTTGATTCGCGGCAAGAACATCACATGATCCGCGTATCCATCGACTGTCTTGGCCTCGAAAGCCCGTCGATCAAAGAGCACCCGGACCGCACCGGCGCGCCAAAAAAGCGACCCGCAAGCGATTCATTGCCCGGCAGTCGAAACGCTGTTTCGATGAGAGGGGGAAAATATCGCGGCGGGTGGAACACCAAGGTCCACCTGATCGCCGCAAATGACAAGTTTGCCCTGACATTCAGCCTGTCCGGTGGCAACGCCAAAGATGCGCCCGAGGGCCGGGCCCTGCTGGAAAGTTGAAAATCCCCGCCTCAAGGTTCGGCAATGCTGATGGAGCGGCATATGGGGGGGATGAGTCGCGCCAGTTGGTGCTTGATCTGGGAATGACGCCGGTGGTCCCGCCGAAAGCGGACCGGTTGGTGAAGTGGGACGACGACCGGACGATTTACAAACGGCGTAACGAGGTCGAACGCCTGTTTCGAAGGCCGAAGGGACATCGGCGCAAATTTTAAAGGTTCGAAAAGCTCGACGCGATGTACCGCGCCTTTCTCGACTTCGCTGTCAGCGTGGATTTGATCAAGTGTTAGCGGGCCCCAGCGGCTTGGACAGACTTTTACAAAAGTCTGGGCCCAATCTTTGGCAAGGATTTGGGCGTTTCATATCAACGGACCCAAAGACCGCCCTTTTCTCTTTTGAACGTTTCAGGCTACCTGTTGGTTCGAAACCCACGGTTCGATCCGCCGTAACTTCGCTCTATCGCTCAAATCATCATGACATTTTGCTGTTGGACGAAATCCGTGGCGCTTGCAGGGGGGCCAAATGTTGCGTTAGTTCCACTGGCGAACCTCATCCCTGACGCCCACAGTCCCGCGCAATCACGGGCCTTGGTCCGGTGAACGGGCGCAGGTGACGGTTACTTTATCCAGCCAAAACCCGCGCAACCCCAACAGGTTGCGCCGTTCTCGGCCGGTCACCGTTCAAAGGGACGGCTCGCCGGGCGCGGTGGGCTTGCGCCATTGATCCCGCGCATTCGGCAGATCGAAAGTGCTGGATTCAAGGTCGATACCCGCCACGCGATACGGTT
>Ga0114932_10006143_pt1 | contig 10361 bp, 14 predicted proteins | sample 2SBtaG_2_FD_87286 | JGI IMG/M metagenome (GOLD analysis project Ga0114932, IMG submission 87286) | Deep subsurface microbial communities from Kolumbo volcano to uncover new lineages of life (NeLLi) - 2SBTROV12_ACTIVE470 metaG | ecosystem: Environmental > Aquatic > Marine > Volcanic ... | reverse complement strand
ACTATAAGGGAAAACTTATAATTATCAATTTTTGGGCGACCTGGTGCGCACCTTGTAAAAAGGAAATGCCTTCCTTGGATAATCTTTACGAAAAAAATAACTTTAAAAACTTAGAAGTGTTTGCGGTAAATATGGAGCAACCAAATATTGAAAAAACTAAAAAATTTTTTTCAGATCTCAAAATTAAAAAGTTAGAAATTTTTTTTGATAAAAATTTAAATTTTGTTAAAGAATTTAAGCTAAGAGGTGTTCCCACCACAGTTTTGATTAACAAAGAAGGAAAGGAATTTGCTAGAATTATTGGCGAGGTCAATTTCAAAGATAAAAATTTTTTACAATGGTTATTACTTTATGACTAGTTATATTCTGGATACTACAACGGTACCTACTTTTTCAAAAAATAAACCCCAGCAGATAATTGTTTTATGTCATGGTTATGGTGGAGATGGAAAAGATATAAGCATGTTGGCAATTAATTGGCAACGTTTTTTACCTGATGCTATTTTTTTATGTCCAAATGCGCCAGAAACTTGTTCTATTAATCCTGGAGGATATCAGTGGTTTGATCTATCTTCGGATAAAGAAGAAATTATTCTTGAAAAATCATTAGAGGCAGAAGAAAAATTAAGTAGTTTTTTAGATCAAGCTTGTGAAAATTATAACTTACCTCTAAACAAACTCTCATTAGTAGGTTTTAGTCAAGGTTGTATGATGAGTATACAAATAGGATTAAAGAAAAAGCAAAAAATTAATAGTTTGATTGGATATTCTGGAAAAATAATTAATAAAAAACATTTATCAGAAAGCATTAATTCAAAACCAAAAGTATTTTTAATGCATGGAGCGGATGATCCAATTGTGTCCCCTACACATTTATTAGAAGCAAAAGAATTTTTAAAAATTAATGGAATAAAAGTTAAAACAAAAATTTTTAATAACTGTGAACATAAAATACCTATTGAAGGTTCAAGTCTTGGACTAGAATTTTTAAAACAAAATTTATTATGATTTAAAGATATTTTTCAAACTAATTCTTGCAAAACTTAACTTAATCTACTAAATTATTTATATGATTATAGCATCATCTGAAAAAATACCTTTAGAAAAATGTCCAGCATTAGTTCTAAATGCAGATTTTAGACCATTAAGTTATTACCCTTTATCTCTGTGGTGTTGGCAAGATGCAGTTAAGTCAGTTTTCCTTGAAAGAGTTAGTATAGTTTCAAATTATGAAAGAAAAATAAGAAGTCCTTCGTTTGAAATGAAATTACCTAGCGTTATAGCATTAAAAAACTTTATTAAACCAACACAGAATCCAAATTTTACAAGATTTAATGTATTTTTAAGAGATAAATTTACTTGTCAATATTGTGGAGATAAAAAAGATTTAACTTTTGATCATCTGCTTCCTAAATCTAAAGGAGGTTTAACAAATTGGGATAACGTAGTAACAGCATGTTCAGATTGTAACGTTAAAAAAGGTGGCAGGCTTTTTTCTGCCTCTGGCATGAATTTAAATAGAAAACCTTTTACACCAACTATAGACGATCTACATCAAAACGGTAGGAATTTTCCGCCAAATTTTTTACATGAAAGTTGGATGGATTATCTTTATTGGGATGTTGAATTATTACCTTAAAGGGTTTAGATTTTTTCTGAAATCGTAATTGCAATTCTTGAACTAGCACGAATCAATCTATCCATTATCGAATAAAGACCTTTATTAGTCGCACCAGAATCATAAGCAATATTTTTATGCATAACTTCATCACTTTTAAATTTTTTAATCTTCTCTTTTAGATTTTTTTCATCATCTCCTAGTTTTTCTAACTGATTTTGATAATGGTCTTCAATTACTTCCTCAACAGAAGCTGTACATAACATTGCAGCTTTTTTCCCAATTATTGCCGTTCCAAAACCCAAAGAAATACCCATTAAATCCCATAGTGGAAGTAAATAAGTTGGTTTTATTTTTCTTTTATGAATTTCTTTTTCAAAATATTCTAAATGTTCATGTTCATGTTCTTTCATTTTTTCAATTATATCTTTTAATTCATCATCTTGTTTGATGGTTTTTAATGCTAGCAATTGACCTTCATAAATTTTAATTGCACCACGCTCACCTGCATGATCTACTCTTATAATCTCTTCTAGTATTTTTTTATTAGTTTTTTTCATAATTTAAATATAATTTTAAAAATATAACACTTAAAAAAATAGAAAAAATGGTATTTATTGAAGCAAGAGACAACCCAATTACTTTAAAATTCACCTCTTTACAGCTTATAGTATTTCTTTCTAGCTGTTTTAGAAGCTCATCTTTGGTCATCATTTCAGAAGAATTTTTACTTTCACATACGAACGATTCATTAAAAAAACCCTGTTCTATTCCAAAATGGTAAAAGGCTAGAACAGCACTTAAGGCAAATATAATAGTTAGAAATAATAAAGTAGTTTTTATATGTTTTTTTATAAATAAAATTTCAAGTATTAAAAAAATAGAAATAATATACGGCACTCTTTCATAAATACATAGATTGCAGGGTTTGTGACCCAATGCATATTCAATTATAAATGCTGCAATTAGAGCTGATATAAGAATAATAAGTATAAAAATTAAATATCTATTTGTTTTATATGTAACCATTATTTATTTAGATAAAAGATAAACTATAATAAATAAAGCAACTGTTAAACCAGTTATAATTATAGTCCATTGTCCACCTTTTTTTTCTAATAAAGGACCTATTGCTGCTCCATATTTATATGATAAGTAGGCAACTAAAAGAAATCTTAAGCCTCTAGATATCAAGCAAACTATTATAAAAAGTAAAATATTAAAATGAACGAATCCACTAGATATTGTTATTATTTTAAATGGCAAGGGTGTAAAACCTGCTATAAATAATATTATTATACCTGACAGGATTCCTGTTTCACTAGCCAATTTCTCTTTGAATATATTTGCATTCTCAGCTCCAAAAATTTCAAAAATTTTAATTCCTATTTCATTAAAAAAAATATAACCAATAAGATAACCAATCAAAGCTCCTAGCACTGAAAATATTATTGCAATTAATGCAATTTTGAAAAATTCATTTCTTTTTGCAATCACCATTGGAATAATCATTGCATCTGTTGGAATAGGAAAAATAAAACTTTCTAAAAAAGATATTAATGCAAGTATAGGTTTGGAGGCTTTATGACCAGCCCATTCAACACATTTATCATATAATTTTTTTAACATTGATTTTTATAATACATATATACTAATATTCAAAAATATTAATTTTTTTTTAAAGGGAAAATGGAAATTGTAACAAAAATTGCTCCAGTTTGTTTAGCTCTTATAATGTTAGGTCTTGGAATGGGTTTGTCAGTTCAAGATTTTACCCGAGTTATTAGATATCCAAAAGATTTCCTTGTTGGCATATTTTGCCAAATGATTTTACTTCCAATAATAGCTTTTATTTTAATTAAAATATTAAATGCGTCCCCAGAAATGGCAATTGGAGTTATGATTATTGCTGCAGCACCAGGTGGAGTTACTTCGAACATACTTACTAAATTTGCAAATGGAGATGTGGCGCTTTCAGTATCGCTTACAGCATTTGTAAGTTTAATTTCAATTATATCTGTACCTTTAATTGTTTTTACCTCTGCTGATTTATTGCAAATTAAAAACTTTTCCAAAGATATCTCTATGGCTTCTATTTCTTTAAAAATGGTTTTTGTAGTTACAATTCCAGTAATTATTGGAATGCTTATTAGAAAATTTGCGTCAAACTTTGTAACTTCTAGAACACAAATAATTCAAAGGTTTTCAATAATTTTATTTGTTATTGTATTTGCAGCAATTTGGATAGAAGAGTGGGAAAATATTTATAGTTTTATAGCAAGGGCAGGAGTAATCACTTTAACTCTTAATATAATTATGATGTCAGTTGGATTTTATATTGCTAAAATTTTTGCAACTGGGATAGCACAAAGAAAATGTATTTCCTTAGAATCCGGACTTCAAAATGGAACTCTAGCTGTATTTGTCTCTTCTCAAATTTTTGACGATATAGTTTATATGGTACCTACAGCAGCATATGCTTTAATCATGTTTATTACCTCGATAATATTTGTTTTTATAATTAGAAGAAGTACCTAAATTGCTTGGTATTTATATTTTATTATTTTCTTATTTAAGGGATTTTAATTGGACACGTCTACTAAAAAAAAAGGGAATCTAATATACGTGTCCAATTAAAATTCCTTTACTCTGAATCTTAACTTTAATTTTAATCTTTACTTGTTCTGCTCTAATTTTATTATAAAGTTTATTAATGTCATCTAAAGTAGTATTGTACAATTTTTTGTTATTGATATTTTTTTCTTTTATTTTATGTAACTTATTTAGTTGGTCATAATAAGAATCTTCACATTTAAAAATATCCATCCAAATAATTTTTTCTTTTTTTTCTGTCTTATGAATGAATAAACCCAATTCCACTTTACATTTTCTACAATTAAAAAATTTTTTTATTACCCAGTCAGCCATACTGTGAAAATTATTTTCGTAGGTAATTCCATTTATAAGAACAACGTTAATTCTTTTACAGCACGGGCATTTTTTAACTTTAGGTAAAGAAATCATTAAATTATTCTAACAAATCGTAAAAACAAATCAATTTATTAGACCTAAAATGGGTTGCTAATACAAATGGTAAAATATATGTTATTTAAATAAATAACCAATTTGGGTCAAAAAATATATGAGTGGTATTTTAAAAGAAATAGATAAAGTAAGAGATAGATTAAAGAAGGGAACGGCTAACACACTTCTATCACAGAAACCATTTGCAGCAGGCATGTATCGTTTTTCAATGTTTATCATTGATTATTATTCTAGAGTCAGAGAAAATTTAAAAATTGATTATGATTCATTTATGATTATCCAAACAGTTGTTAGTCATAATTTATATGGTTTAAGCGCAAAAAAAGGTGATGGTATAAGTAATAAAGAACTAGAAACAGAATGGAAAAAATTATTAATGGTCCAAGATAATTTATTGCAAACAATGGGTGAAAATACTGAAAATAATTATAAATTATCAATATCGAGCGTTTGCTTAGTTACTAAATTGCCAAAAGAAACTGTTAGACGAAAAGTTAATGAACTTGTTAAAAAAAATCTTTTAAAAATTTCAAAAAAAGAAGGTATAACTTTAGGACCTGAATATAAAAAAGTTTTTAGAGAATTTGTACCCACAACTACTCTAGAAGTATCAAAATTATTGAAATCTTGGGAAAAAACTGGGATTTTAAAAAGTATATTAAATTTTCGTTTTTAGAAAAATTTTATACTAAATTAAAGTTTCAAATAATTTATATGAGTAAAGTTACTGAAATTGCAATTTCACAAAATTCTAAAGGTATCATGGAAAGTGTTAATAGTATTGAAGTTGTTGCTGGAAAAGGAATAATTAACGATAGGCATTTTAAAGAAAATAATAGCAAAATAAGCCAAATTACTTTAATAGAAGTTGAAAATATTAAGTATTATAACCACCTAACTGGAACCTCAATCCCATCTATCGATTTCAGAAGAAATATTATTACAGAAGGTATTCAACTTAATGAATTAATAGATAAAGAATTTTTAATAGGTAGAGTTAAAATAAAAGCCCACGATTTATGTCGACCATGTAAATATTTACAGGAAAGACTCAAACAAGGAAATATAATTAAAGAGTTTTTACGTAAAGGTGGATTAAGATGTGAAATTCTGAATAGTGGCAATATTTTTGTTGGAGATAAAATAAAAACTTAAAATTTATTTCAAAACTGGAAAAACTGGACTAACTTTTAAGAATAACTTTTGATATTCTTGTTTTATACATTTGTTTGAAACATATAATATATTTTTAGCTTCAACAATTTCCTTAGCTTTCTCATTTTCTATACCATATTGTAACCAAAGGACATTCGTTCCAATTCTAACAGCTTGTTCAGCAAAAGTTGGAGTTTCAGCTGAAGGTCTGAAAACATTAACTATATCAACTTTATCTTTTATATCTTCCAATCTCCCAAATACTTTTTCACCATTTATTGTTTTCCCTACTGAGAAAGGATTTACCGGTATTACTTTATATCCAAATTCTTGGAGGTAGGTCATGACAATAATAGAAGGCCTTCTAACTAAATTAGATGAGTTTTCTTTTTTAACTGAACTAACTCCCACCATTGCAATTATTTTTGCTGAAGCAAGTGAGTCTTTAATTAATTTATCATTTGTGTCAGATTTCATTATTTATCGATTTTTCCATTTGGGATCTCTTTTTTCGATAAAAGCTGAAATACCTTCTTTAGCATCATAAGCCATCATATTTTTTGTCATTATTTCACTTGTATATTTATAAGCCTTTCTTATAGGCATCTCTAATTGTTTGTAAAATGCTTTTTTTCCGATTTTTATGGTTAAGTTAGATTTAGAAGCAATTTTTTTCGCAAGCTTAATTACTTCATTATCCAACTTTGCGATAGGGTAATGGTCATTAATTAGACCAATCTCTTTTGCATATTTTGCATTAATTGAATCTCCAGTTAATAACATTTTCATTGTTTTTTTCCTGTTAACTTTTCTACTCACTGCTACCATAGGTGTACTGCAAAATAATCCTATATTTACTCCAGGAGTTGCAAATACTGCATCGTCAGAACTTATAGCCAAATCACAACTTGCAACTAGTTGGCATCCGGCAGCAAAAGCTGCACCGTGAACTTTTGCTATTACTGGTTTTTTACCTTCTATGATTTCTAGCATTAATTTTGAACATGATTTAAATAGCATCTTATATTTATTTCTTTTTTTTAAATTGCGAATTTCTTTTAAATTATGTCCTCCAGAAAAACCATTTCCCATCCCTTCAATAATAATTACTTTTGTTTTACCATCATTATTTAAAATTTTTAAAGCCTTGATTAAAGATTTAATCATTTTAAAAGATAGGGAATTATAACTTTTAACATCATTCAGTTTAATTTTAGAAATACCAAATCTATTACTTTGAACAATAACAGTAGAAATTTTTTTCATTATAAGTCTGATTTTATATTTTTTTTTCAACTAGTTAAATACTAGAATTTCAATAAAAGTTGACATAATATATTAATACTAACAAAAATAAAGGATGGGCGAATGGCGGAACTGGTAGACGCGTTGGACTCAAAATCCAATGGTAGCAATGCTGTGAGAGTTCGAGTCTCTCTTTGCCCACCAAAAAGAAAATGAATTTTAATAAATTTAATAATTTAGTAGATTTATATTTTTACCAAGCTGAAAAAGAAAAATCAGAAAATACTTTCTTAGAGTGGCTTAACCCAAAAAATAAAATAAAATATTCTTGGGGAGAGACATCATCAGCTATTTATAAACTAGCTGCAGTTTTGAAAGAAAACATAAATAGTGGTGATAGATGTCTCGTAGTTTCTGAAAATAGGCCAGAATGGTTAATTTCTGATTTAGCAATAATGTTAGCAGATGGAATTACCGTACCTGCTTATACCACTTACACAGAAAATGATTATAAATATTTAATTGAAGATTGTGAACCTTCTATAGTTATAGCGTCTAATACTTTGATGTATAATAAATTAAAAAAAATAATAGATGAAAAAAATTTTATAAAAAAAGTAATCACTTTTGACCAAGTTCAAGGAGAAGACTATAAAAATAAATGTTTAAGTTTTAAGTCTATAATTGAAAAAAATTTAGAAAATGGATTTAAGATAAAAAATTTAAATATAAAAAGAAGTTCGCCAGCTTGTATAATATATACATCTGGGACTGGTGGTAATCCTAAAGGGGTAGTTTTAAGTCACGGTGGTATATTAAATAATTTAGAAGGTGCCTTTGAAATTTTAAAACCATTAATTGATAAAAGACCAATTTTTCTAACATGGCTTCCATTATCTCACTCATATGAACATACAGTTCAATTTGCACAAATTGCCGTTGGAGCAAAAATATTTTATGCAGAAAAAATTGAAAAACTTTTAGATAATATCTCAGAAGCTAGACCTACAATAATGACAGCAGTTCCAAGATTTTATCAAAACCTTTATAATAAAATAAATATAAGCATGAAAAAGGCAACAGGATTTAAAGCAAAATTAATTCAAGCTACAATTTATTTAGGAAAAAAAAAATTATTAAAACAAAGAATGAGCCCTTTGGAAAAATTATTAAATTTTATTGTTGATATATTAGTTAGAAAAAAGATTAAAAAACAATTTGGTGGTAATCTGAAAGCCTTTGTATCTGGAGGAGGAGCTTTAGATAAAGAAATAGGTCAATTTTTAAATGCTATAGGATTACCTACTCTTCAAGGCTATGGCTTAACAGAAACTTCACCAGTAGTAAGTTGCAATCCAATACACAACATTAAAGTCGAAACAGTTGGACCTCCATTTAAAAGCAATGAAGTAAAAATCGCCGCTGATGGAGAAATATTAGTTAAAGGAGAAAATGTAATGTTGGGATATTGGAATAAAAAAGAAGAAACAGAAAAAGTTATAAAAAATGGGTGGTTGTATACAGGAGATATAGGAGAAATAAATCCAAAAGATGGCTTTCTAAAAATTACTGATAGAAAAAAAGATATAATAGTAAGTGCTGGCGGTGACAATATTTCACCTGCAAAAATTGAAAATCAATTAACAAACTTTCAAGAAATAGAACAGGCCATGGTGTACGGGGATGCTAAAAACTATTTAGTTGCAATTATTGTTCCAGCTAAAGATTTTAGTAAACAAAAAGAAAAAATACACGAATTAGTAAAAAAAATTAACAATAATCTTACTTTGGTTGAAAAAATTAAAAAAATTTACTTAATTGAAGAAAGTTTTACTATTGAAAATGGTTTGTTAACACCAACAATGAAAGTAAAAAGAAACAAAGTAATTGCAAAATATAAAAATATTTTAGATAAACTTTATAAAAAATAATAATTATAATTAAGTTAAAGACTTAATAATAGTTAAAAAAACATTGTTATTACTTGTTTATTTAAATAATAAAAAAAAATAATAAAAATAAAATTAAAAACTAAATTATTTTTAAAATTGTCAACATAATTTATATTTGACATAAGTAAAAAAAAACTTAAAGATTATGTTAACGAACGAATCACTTAATGATTTGTTTAAATTAAAAAAAGGGAGCTCAAAATGGCTAAACGTAGAAAAAAAGCGAAAAAAGGTAAGAAGAAGAAAAAGGCTAAAAAAAGAAGAAGAAGATAAGTATAGCTTTTTAATAAAAGTGCCCTTCTTAAGAATTTTTTAAAAAGGGCACTTTTTTTTTACTTAATTTTATTATTTTTGATTGATATCTTTAACAACATCTTTAGAAACATCTTCGTTTATATCTTCAGCAATATTATCTCTTTTTAAAGCCTTATCCATTTTTTGTTGTGCTTTATCACCTACTACAACTTCAAACTCAGATTTTAATCTTTCATAAGCTTTTTCAAAAAGCTGTCTCTCACTATACGACTGTTCTGCAATTATATCTGTTTTTTTATTCAAATCTCTAACAACTTCAGTTAATTCATAAAGTTTACCTGAATTAATTTTTTGGTCATACTCTTGAGCTCTTCTACTCCACATAGTTCTTTTTATTTTGGGTTTACTTTTTAAAATAGTAATAGCCTTATTAACTTGATTAATTGTTGATATGGGTCTTAGGTGTGATTGCTGATTCAAAGGTATACTTAGAGATAACTTTTCTCTTTCTACATGAACTTTATAAAAAGTGATTTCTATACCACCCATTTTAGCTTTATCTACCCCTATTATTTTCCCAACTCCATGTTTTGGATACACAACATAATCATTAATATTATAAATTCTTTTTTCAGTAGGTTGTTTTTTAATTTTAGTTATTGGAACTTTTTCATCACTTTGCTTAAAAATATTTTGTTTAATTTTTTTATTAACAACCTTTTCTTTTTTTATTTTTATTATTTTTTTCTTTTTTTTAATTTTTTTCTTTTTTTTTACCATGTTTAATTATTAATCTCCTTTTCCTGGTTTTTCACTCAAATATTTTAACTTACCAACAACACCTCTCCATTTTTCATGATCTTTTGGAACATCTTCAGGTCTTTTTTTTGTGATGTTCGGCCACAACTCACTATACTTAGTATTAATCTTAACCCATTCTTCTGTGCCTTCATTACTATCTGGTTCAATTGCATCCACCGGACATTCTGGTTCACAAACTCCGCAATCTATACATTCGTCAGGTTTAATAACAAGAAAATTTTCCCCTTCATAAAAACAGTCGACTGGACAAACTTCAACACAATCCATTT
>Ga0114932_10006139_pt1 | contig 10365 bp, 8 predicted proteins | sample 2SBtaG_2_FD_87286 | JGI IMG/M metagenome (GOLD analysis project Ga0114932, IMG submission 87286) | Deep subsurface microbial communities from Kolumbo volcano to uncover new lineages of life (NeLLi) - 2SBTROV12_ACTIVE470 metaG | ecosystem: Environmental > Aquatic > Marine > Volcanic ... | reverse complement strand
CACCTGGCCACCTGCATCATCGATCTCTTTTTCGTCAATCTTTACATAGAGATAGTTGTTCTGGCCGGGAGCCAGAATCAGCGGTTGTGATACTTTGTTGGCTAACACCACTGAATTGTTGCTACCCACGGTAATCCGGATCTTCTCGATCCTGCCCACAGGAATATTACCAGTAGCCAATACAGTGTCCAATCCATTCCTGAGTTTCATGATATCATACACACCGGGTCTGATGTGCAGGGTATCCCATTTACCAAACTGGTCATGGTCTGTCCCGTCATTATCGCTGTCTTTATCGGCATCGTCGAAATGACTGTCGTGATTCAAATCAGGGTCGATTTTAACTTCCACTGTTTTAACGTCAATAAAGACATCGTTGAAAAGTGCAGGGTCATCTGTTAAATGCACTGTCAGGAATTTGTTTTGCGGAGTGCTCGCCGATTTGTTACAGGCGATTGCAAAGAATAATAAGAAAACCGGCAATACCATTGCCATCATCATGCCGAAGCGGTTCAAAGTAATTTTTTTCATACATCTGGGTTTTTGATAAGGGTATCAGCTATCTGTCAGGCTAATCGCAACAAGTATGCCAGCCTGTTGTGCAACTGTGTTTTATAAAAAGACAATGGAGCGGCAAGAAGGTCCTAGTGGGAAGCCCAAAAAAGGTAAAAATAACTTCAAAAGAAGATACTTGACTTGAAACTAAATACTTATGCATTATTGTTAATTACCTCTTGTTGTGGCGCCTGTAAATTGCTGTACGATTGCAGGCAAACGGGGCAAAGACAATTATCAAATTGTTCCCTCAATAAAGCGAGGGTTGGGGCATCAACACAGACCAATTCGCACCAGCAGCCCGGCGCTTCATTCTTGCAGCCAAACGTGGCTCCGCATTTTGAACAGGTCTTTTGCATGGGATGCTAAATTAATATTATTAATGGAGTAGCAATACCGTATATGCCCTACATTTAATTTGCAGAATATTAAATGAACGCATGTATGCAAGAGGATATCATTAACCAGATCAGCAACCGTTTACGGGAACTCAGGAAGGACAAGAACATCACATTGCAGGAACTGGCTGATGCAGCAGGCGTTTCCAAGGGAATGCTCAGCCAGGTGGAGAATAACCGAAGCATCCCCTCTTTAACAGTGTTGCTCAACCTGATCAAATCTTTGCAGATAGATTTTAATGAATTTTTCAAAGACATCAACCTGCTCTCCTCCGATCACAAAGTGATCTACCGGAAAAAAGAACAGTATCAGCCTTTTGAAAAAGAAAACGCCCATGGTTTTTATTACCAGCGGCTGTTCTCCACTACCGTACACGATTACCATGTAGATTTCGTGCTCCTTCGATTGGAAAGCAATGCCGAACGCCAAATGGTGAGTACGGATGCCTTCGAGTTCAAATACCTGCTGAAGGGTAAAGTTGAATATACCATTGGCGAAGAAACTTACCTCATGGAGGAGGGCGACTCTCTCTTTTTCGACGCCGGAGACCTCCACAACCCCCGCAACACCGGCCAGGAAGACGCCCTGCTGCTGGTCATCTATTTTTTCAAAAACAGGTCGGTATAAGACCAGGGTATATTTTGTGTTTAGTATTTATAAACGTAAGACCTTTTTAAGACTGTATTTGTTTACAAATACTTTACTTTTAGTTAACTTTAACTAAACTATTTCATAACACTGCGCTGATACTTTTGCCTTCTAAAACATCAAAACCCTTGTTTATGAAGCATCAGTTGATTCGCTATTTCAAGGCTTTGTTACTGTCGCTTACGACCCTTGTGATGTGCGCACATTTGTCTGCACAATCCGTTTCCGTAAAAGGAAAAGTAACAGATGCCGCTACCAAGCGCCCCGTGGAAGGGGTTAGTGTTACTGTTAAGCATACCAATATTGGCACTACTACCAATGCAAATGGTGAATTTGAACTGCATGTTGCTCCTGCAAATAGTCAGTTGTTGATCAATTATGTTGGATATGCACAAAAACAAGTGAATGCAACCAGCCAATTTTTGGATATTCTTATTGACCCTTCGTCAAAACAACTGGACGAAGTGGTGGTAACCGCCCTGGGTGTGAAAAAGGAAACCAAAAAACTGGGTTACGCTGTTCAGGAAGTAAAAGGTGCCGACCTTGTAAAAGCCCGGGAGCCTAATCCCGTCAATGGTCTGGTGGGCAAAGTTGCGGGCCTGGATGTGGCCATCAGCAGAGAAATGCTGGCTGCACCAGCCGTATCTCTCCGCGGTTATAATATCTCTTTATATGTAGTAGATGGTATACCCATCACATCCGATACCTGGAACCTCAGTCCGGATGACATCGAATCTTATACTGTCCTGAAAGGCCTCGCCGCTACTGCTATCTATGGTAGCCGTGCCCAGGATGGCGCTATCCTTATTACTACCAAAAAGGCTAAGAAAAATGATAAAGGCTATACCATAGAATTCAATTCATCTACCCAGCTTGACAAAGGTTTTATAGCCGTTCCGAAAACCCAGGCGCTCTATGGCGGAGGTGATTATTCGCAGTATGCGTTTGGAGATGGTAAAGGTGGTGGTATCAATGATGGAGACTACGATGTATGGGGACCTAAATTTGAAGGACAATTGGTTCCCCAGTACGACAGTCCTATCGACCCGGTAACCGGAGTTAGAAAGGGAACGCCTTATATTGCCCGTGGTGTGGATAACCTGAAAAAATTCATCCAGGCCGGTCTGTTAACCACCAATAACCTCAGCTTTTCATCTGCCAACGACAGATCCAATATCAGGATGTCGCTGTCTCATACTTACCAGCAGGGCATTGTACCCAATACCAAATTGAATACGGTTAATTTCAACATCAATACCGGGTACAACCTGAGTGATAAATTGAAGATTGAGGGTAACCTGAACTATAATCGTCAATTCTCTCCCAACTTTCCTGATGTTGTGTACGGTCCTAACAGCGTGATCTATAACCTGACCATCTGGACTGGCGCCGATTACGATGTGAATCAACTGCGTAATTACTGGCAGCCTGGCAAGGAAGGTGTTCAATCCATATTTGCTGAATATCAGCGTTACCACAATCCCTGGTTCATGAGTTACGAATGGTTGCGCGGTCATTATAAAACAGATGTGTATGGAACTGCTGCGTTAACCTATAAACCCAATTCGCATATCGAAGCCATTCTGAGGACAAACGTGAGCACTTTCGATATAATGCGTAATGAGAAACTGCCTTATTCGGCGCACCCATACGGCAGGGAACTGAACCGTGGCGATTATTCTGAAGACAGGCGCTCAATGTTCGACAACAACGTAGAAGGCCTGGTGAAATACACCGGTAAGATCAGGGGTGGGTTTACCATTGACGGCCTTGGTGGTGTCAATGCCCGCAATTTCAGCTATAACTCCAGCTTTGTGAAAACGGACTACCTGAACGTTCCGGGGCTTTATTCTTTCGCCAATACCCTGAACCCGCTGAAAGCTTACAATTTTAATTCGAAAATGCTGGTATTGAGCGCTTATTACTCTCTCAGTGTAGATTATAAAAAATACCTTTCAGTAACCACTACAGGCAGGGTAGATAAAAACTCTACACTTCGTTTGAACAACAATACTTATTTCTACCCTTCGGTTTCAGTAGCATCTGTTATTTCAGATTATATAGACTTGCCTCGTGTCATCAGCTTCCTGAAAATCAGGGGAAGCTATGCTACGGCAAAAGCGCCCAGTACCAGCCCTTATCTCGGGCCGGCCGGTTACCCGTTGGGTTATGGAACTCCTTATACAACGGTATATGGCGGACCTTCTTATTCATTGTCTGACCCTGCTTATGGTATTGGAACTGTGTACAATAACCAGACAGGCGCTTATGCACCGGGTAATAAAGTAGACCCCAATATCAAGTCTTCCGTTTCTACCAGTGCAGAGTACGGTCTGGATATCAAATTCCTGAAAAACAGACTGGGCTTGAGCGCTACTTATTACGACAATATCAAGGGTCCAGGCATCGTTACTTCAGCCCTTTCAGAAACATCCGGCTTAACCGGTATCATTACCAATGCGATCAAAACAGAGATCAAAGGTGCGGAACTGTCGCTGACTGGTTCACCCATCCAAAACAGGAAAGGCCTGTCATGGGATGTGTTGTTGAACTGGTCTACTTTCCGCGAAACTTATAAAGAACTGCCTGCTAACCTTTCGAACTACCAGTTCCAGCAGGGCGACAGGGTAGATAAGTTATACGCAAGTGTGACAGCCAAAACTCCCGATGGACAAGTGATCAATGATGCATCAGGCTATCCTGTTTATTTGCCGAAAGCCCAGTATGTAGGAAATGGGGATGTGGATTGGAGCTGGGCTGTTTACAACAAATTCACTTATAAAACCTTCAGCCTTGCTTTCCAGTTTGATGGTAAAGTAGGTGGAAAGGTACAGGACAGGGTATTGAGAAAAGGCATCGAAGGCGGAAGTAATATCGAAACCGTACAAGGTGCAGTAGGTGCAGCCAGGGAGTACGAGTTCCACCATTATACAGATCCGGGATTCAAAGGTACTTATGTAGGTGAGGGAGTACAGATCATCAGCGGTACACCCAAGTACGATCCGGTTACAGGCGTAATCACCAACTATAAAGACCTGCAATTTGCACCCAATAAATCGGTGGTGAATTATATCCAGGACTATGTGAGCAGTTATTTCAATGATTTCGAACACACTTCTGTAGCCAAAACCTACGCTAAATTGAGAGAAGTAGTGCTGACCTATTCTCTTCCCCAGCGATTCCTGGGCAAAAAATCCTTCATTACCAAAATCGATGTGTCGCTGGTTGGCCGTAATCTGCTGTATTTCTTCCCTTCCCGTTTTAAAGACATGGATGTGGACCAGTACTCTGGCAGAAACATCTATTCCGGCAACAGCAGGGAACCGAACCTGCAAACGCCAACAACGCGTAGCTACGGATTTAACGTAAACATTGTTTTCTAAACGACAAATAACCAAGCATGAAAAAGAATACAATAACCGGAGCGCTCCTTATAGCTATTGTACTGGTAGCAAGCAGTTGTTCCAAGAAGTTCGAAGAATATGCAGTCAACCCCAACCAGCCTGTGTCTGTACCTGCCTACCTGTTGTTAAGGCAGGTAGAAAATGACATCGTGGAATTTCCTGCAGGCGATGCTGATAAATTTTGTCAGTACACCTTGTCTACTTACACTTATTATGGCCTCAACGAATATTGGAGCGGTGGTGCAAGCCTGAATTATGGCACCCTGCGTAATGTGATAGCCATGGAAAAAGAAGCTGCAAAGGCGTCCGGAGATAATAACCCGTACAGCGCCCTGGCTAAATTTTTTAAGGCCTATTTTTTCGTGAAAATGAGCCTGAAAGTAGGCGACATCCCCATGAGCGATGCATTAAAAGGATTGGATAACCCCAAACCCAAGTACGACACACAGAAAGATGTTTTCAAACAATCTTTGCAATTACTTGAGGATGCCAATACACAACTGGCAAGTCTGATCGCAGCATCTAATACCTCATTATTGGGTGATTTCTACTACCAGGAGCGCATCAGTGGCGCTAAGGATCCGCTGACGGCTTTAAAGCAATGGCAGAAAGTAGTCAATACATTCAAGCTCCGTGTGCTCATCGAACTGAGCAAGAGAGCGGATGATGCTGACCTGAATGTAAAGCAGAAGTTCGCAGATGTATTGTCGAACCCTGCCAAGTATCCTATTATGAACGATCTCACCGATAACCTTGAGTATGTTTATAACGATGCTTTCAACCAATACCCCAACAACAAGAACAACTATGGTAACGATGCATTGAGGTTGTGTGTGGCGGCAACATGGTTGAATACGTTGGCCGGACTGAAAGATTTGAGAGCGATGAAAGTAGCTGAACCTGCACGCGGTCTGGGTTATTCTGATACATCCTACCAGTCATTTGTAGGTGGAAGCAATGGTGCGCCTACCAGTAACCTGGGTGGTGATGTGGTAGCGTTCAGGATATCCGCTATTGGCCGTAAAAGGTATTACGACGGATTCAAAGGTGAGAACACTTTTATCATCGGCTTCCCGGAAATGTGTTTCAATATTGCTGAAGCCATTAACCGTGGCTGGGTAACAGGTGATGCCAACAGTTGGTATCAAAAAGGTGTAAAAGCTATGTTCGCTTTTTATGGTGTGAACGATGGAGCCAATACTGTTAGCTTCTTAAAAACAACAGCACCTGGCGTATATGTGGATTATAATATTACCTTTAATTACAGCGACTATTTTGCCCAACCCGCAGTAAGTTATGCAGGTAATAATGCAACAGGGCTCAACCAAATTCTGATCCAGCGTTACCTGTCATTGGCCCGTAACTCAGGAATGGAAGCTTATTACCAGTGGCGCAGAACAGGAGTACCGGTTTTTGCCACCGGTTCAGGCGTAGGTAACGGAGGGGTGATTCCGATAAGATACCAGTACCCGGCTTCTGAATTGTCTACCAATAAAGACAATTATACTGCGGCTGTACAGAGCCAGTACAATGGCAACGACAATATCAATGCAGCCATGTGGCTGATCAAATAGATGATTTGTTCTAAAAGAATATAGTTTTCAGATTATAAAGGTGATGTCTGTAAAGGCATCGCCTTTATTTTAAACATTCATTGTTATGACGCAACAGGAGGTAACCCAGATCGTAAAAGAAATCCTTGCCCTCTATGAGCAATATGGAGATGCCGATTACATAGGCGAGCCGGTATCGCAGCTGGAGCATATGTGCCAATGCGCGCAACTGGCGGAAGAAGAGGGCTATGATAATGAAGTGATCCTGGCCGCATTCATGCACGATATAGGGCATCTCTGCGGTAACCTGTTGTCTGCCGCAGAGATGAACGGATTCGGCATTGTAGACCACGAGAAACTGGGCGAAGTATACATCAGGAGCAAAGGGTTCTCTGAAAAAGTAGCCAAACTGGTAGGGTCGCATGTGGCATCCAAAAGATACCTTACTTTTAAATATCCCGAATACTACGCAAAATTATCACCGGCCAGTAAAGAAACGCTGGTGATGCAGGGGGGTATGATGACAGTGGAAGAAGCAGAAGCATTTGAGCAGGAAGAACTGTTTCACCTGTATGTAACCCTTCGCAGGTGGGACGAAGAAGCTAAAAGAGAAAACGTTCCATTGGTTTCCCTGCAACATTATGAACGTATAATGGAAGAACACTTATTAAAACAATAGAGATCAAGAGATGAATACAGCATTGGTAGTTTTTGATATCGCCGGTACAACGGTATTGGACAAAGGAGACGTAAACGAAGCATTCCGCATGGCTTTTACGGCATCAGGTATTGAAGTGGATACACCAGCCATCAACAAAGTGATGGGTTACCGTAAGATAGAAGCCGTAGAGATCATCCTCGACCAGTTCGCACCTGGCAGGAAAGTGGCAGAACCCGAACTGGTAGCCACTATTCACGATGTGTTTACGCAGAATATGGGTCGCTTTTATGAAAACGATGATACATTGCAGCCACTGCCTCATGTAATGGAGACATTTGAATGGCTGCAATCAAAAGGTATCAAGATAACGCTCGATACCGGATTCACACGCATCATCACAGATGCCATATTGAAGAAACTGAATTGGGACAAGCATCCGCACATAAATGCCGTGATTTGCAGCGATGAAGTGCCACAAGGCAGACCCCATCCTTATATGATTCAAAGCCTGATGCAACAAACGGGCATTACCGATCCGGCACGTGTAGTGAAAGTAGGAGATACAGAAGTGGATATCCAGGAAGGACGGAATGCAAACTGCGGGCTCGTAGTGGCTGTTACTACCGGCGCTTACGCACGCGAGGCATTGATACCTTATAAGCCCGACTATATCATCGATTCTATGCAGGAACTGATTGCTAAAATTCAATAGGTATTGGAAACGAAACGAGAAAAGTGGGTTGCCCTGTATGCAGCTGTTATAACCTTCCTCACGTATGCCGCTGTATATGCGTTCAGAAAGCCTTTTACAGTAGGCACGTTTGAACATGAAAAGAATGTGCTGGGCCTGCATTATAAAGATGCCCTGGTCATTTGCCAGGTGCTGGGTTATATGGCCAGTAAGTTTTATGGAATTCGCTTTATAGCAGAGCTTAAAAGAATAGGCAGGGGCAAAACCATATTATTGCTGGTTGGTATTTCATGGCTGGCCTTGCTTTTGTTTGCCTTGCTGCCGGCTCCTTTTAATATTGTATGTCTTTTCCTGAATGGATTTCCATTGGGTATGATATGGGGCATTGTGTTTTCTTTTGTGGAAGGAAGAAAAACCACAGACTTCATAGGCGCTTCCCTGGCGGTAAGTTTTATTTTTTCTTCAGGCCTGGTTAAAACCATTGCCAAATGGCTGATGGTCTATGGAAATATAAACGAATACTGGATACCTTTTGTAACGGGATTGTTGTTTATGTTACCCATGATACTGTTGGTTTTCCTGCTGGAAAAAATACCACCGCCTTCTGTCGATGATACCAATAGCAGGGTAGCGCGTTTGCCCATGAATAAAGAAGAGCGAAAACAGTTTTTCAACCAGTTTAAAACAGGACTGGTGCTGCTCATCATCGTTTATGTGTTTCTTACCATTTTCCGGGACATACGCGACAATTTCGCAGCTGATATGTGGCAAGAACTGGGTTTCGGCAACCAACCCGAAGTGTTTACCACCACAGAAGCACCTACTACCATATTGGTATTGATATTGATCAGCTGCATGATGCTGATTCAAAACAACAGGCGTGCTTTTGTACTTACGCATCTGATTGTGGTACTGGGCTTTTTCATGGCCGGAGCCAGCTCCCTGTTGTTCGTTACCAACCATCTCTCGCCTTTTGTGTGGATGACCCTGACCGGTCTTGGGTTATATATAGGTTATATTCCGTTCAACTGCATCTTATTTGACCGGATGATCGCTAGTTTTAAGTGTGCAGGTAACGTGGGCTTTCTGATGTACCTGGCCGATTCATTCGGTTATATGGGAAGTGTGGGAGTGATCATGTTAAAAGCAGTTTTCAACCTGAAACTAAAATGGACTGCCATTTACAGCAACGGGGTAGTGGTACTGTCGGTGATGGGTATCGCACTTACTTTGCTGGCATTGGCTTATTTCAATAAAAAATATCAAACCATCGTGAACGAGCATGAGTAATAAGACAGCCATTGTTGTGGGAGCGGGAATAGTTGGACTGGCAACGGCACGCGCACTCTCATTGAAAGGATACAAAGTAACATTAGTAGAAAGAACGCAGAAAGCAGTGGGGGCTTCCATTCGCAATTTCGGAATGCTGTGGCCGGTGGGACAACCCGAGGGTACACTATACAACCGGGCAGTACGTAGCAGGGAAATATGGAAAGAAGTGGCCGACAGTATCGGACTCTGGTATGAAGATGCCGGAAGCCTGCACCTGGCACACCATGCAGATGAATGGGTTGTATTGCAGGAATTGTATGATACGTTCAAAGCATCAGGCAGGCCGGTTGAATTGTTGGATAAGGATGTGATTATGCGACGTTTCAAAGGAGTGAACGGGAACGGATTACAGGGCGGCTTGTTCAGTGCTACAGAGACCATTGTAGATCCGCGTGAAGCCATCGCTTCCATCCCTGCTTATCTTGAAGAATACCTGGATGTGGAATTTATTTGGGGAAAGCAGGTGAATGCAATTACCCCAGGGAAAGTATATATAGAAGGGCAAATATTAGAGTCAGACCTTGTTTTTATATGCAGTGGCGCAGATTTTGAAACCCTTTTCCCTGAAGCATTTTCAGCATTGCCGATTACCAAATGCAAATTGCAGATGATGCGTTTCGTGCCGGGAAGCCCTCAATGGCGTATGGGTACTTCTTTGTGCGGAGGTCTGTCACTGATCCATTACAACAGCTTCAAAGTAGCTCCTTCACTCGGATTGCTCAGGAAAAGGTATGAGACAGAGATGTCGGAATACGTGGCAAATGGAATACATGTGATGATCTCTCAAAACGACAAAGGAGAATTGACAGTGGGTGATTCTCACGAATATGGTCATACCTTCGATCCGTTCGACAGGGCACATATCAACGAAATGATCATACATTATCTCAAATTATTTGCAGTATGCGACGATTGGAAATTGATACAGACCTGGAATGGCATATATCCGAAAATGACGAACGGACAAACCGATGTTTTCCTGAACCCCATGCAAGGTGTATATATCATGAATGGATTGGGGGGTGCAGGAATGACTTTGTCTTTCGGTTTCGCAGAAGAAATGATCGCAACATTATAAACCAGTGATATGAAAAAGATAGTATGGGTATTGACTGTGCTTTG
>Ga0114932_10006138_pt1 | contig 10365 bp, 7 predicted proteins | sample 2SBtaG_2_FD_87286 | JGI IMG/M metagenome (GOLD analysis project Ga0114932, IMG submission 87286) | Deep subsurface microbial communities from Kolumbo volcano to uncover new lineages of life (NeLLi) - 2SBTROV12_ACTIVE470 metaG | ecosystem: Environmental > Aquatic > Marine > Volcanic ... | reverse complement strand
GCGTCAAGATCACCAACGCCCAGATGGCCGAACTGCCCCTCCACCCCCACGACTGGCACGGCGAGTGGAACTACACAATCACCCCGTCATAACCGCGCGACCTATCCCGCGGCGAACCCTAAGCCTGGATCCACCGATGAGGTAGGCGGCTGAGGGTGCGCGTATCCGCGGAAAGACCTCCCTGACCTGGGACGATTTCGATGTTCAAAGTCGAGATCGCAGACCAGCGGGAGGCACTTCCTGTGAGCACGGTAGTCCATGACATCGACCGGATCGTGCCGGTGTTCGATGACGACAACGCGGTCGCCGCACCAGGGCTGTTGCTGGCCGCGACCTTGATCACCCGCCTCGGGCTGGAATCACTGATCAACACCACCGTGAAGCTGCGGGGCCGCATCGGTGGTGCGTTGCCGGGCCGTAAGGTCCTCACGATCGTGGCCACCATGCTGGCCGGCGGCAACCACATCGACCACGCCGATGTGCTCCGTGCCGGAGACACTCACAAGGTGTTGCCGTTCCGGGTGATGGCACCATCCACGTTGGGCACGTTCTTGCGTAGCTTCACGTTCGGGCACATCCGCCAGCTCGACAAGATGCTCGCCACCGCGACGGCTCGGGCATGGGCGGCCGGTGCCGGACCCGGCGACGGTGAGCGGGTGGTGATCGATCTGGACTCCACGATCTGTCAGGTCTACGGCAAAGCCAAACACGGCGCCGCGTACGGCTACACCAAGGTCCTCGGCTATCACCCGCTGCTGGCCACCCTGGCAACAACCGGCGAGGTGTTACATGCCCGGATGCGCAAAGGGTCCTCCCAGCGCGGTCACAACCGTTTCCTCGAAGAGCTCATCGCCAGAGCCCGCCGCTGCGGCGCAACCGGCCCGGTCACCGTTCGCGCCGACGCCGGGTTCTTCGCCTGGAAGCTGATCGACACCCTCACCCGCCTCGGTGTGTCGTGGTCGGTGACCGTGCACCTCAACCAGGGCATTCGCCGGGCCATCGAAGCCATCGACGACACCGAATGGGTCGACATTGTCTATCCCGACGGCGGTGCCGCCCAGGTCGCTGACACCACCTACACCACCGGCAAGGGCCCCAAGCAACGCACCGTGCGCCTGATCGCGCGCCGAACCCGGCTCACCGACAAAGCCCAGCAGCGCCTGTGGCCCCACTGGCGACACCACGCCTTTGTCACCAACCTCGATGGCACTGCTGTCGAGATCGACCGTCACCACCGCGCTCACGCCGTGGTCGAGTTGAACATCCGCGACCTCAAAGAAGGCGCCGGCATGGACCACTGCCCCTCTGGGGTGTTCTTCGCGAACGCCGCCTGGCTCGCCTGTGCCGTGCTGGCCCACAACCTGTTGCGCTGGACCGTGGGGCTCGGCGGCATCCGCCCCGACGAACTCGTCGTCACCCGCACCATCCGCCGCCAACTCATCGACCTGCCAGGCCGGCTCGTGAACCGCTCCGGCACACCCACCCTGCGCCTGCCCACGAACTGGCCCTGGCAACACAGCTTCACCCACGCTCTCGACGCCCTACGCGCGGTCCCCGCCGTTCCGGTCTGAGCACCCGTCAGCGGACTGGCAGCACCGCAGCAGCACCCAGCGCGCCGACAACACGACCACCCCGACCCCTCACCTCGCACGCCCCGACACCACATCACCACCACCCAAACGGCCCATCCACCAGCCGATCCACCCATCAGGCCGGTGGATCCAGGCTAAGGGCACCGATCTGGTTCCCACAGTCAGGGTCCGCGTCACAAATCGACGCCCGCAATCTGGTCAGCGCACAACTGGGATCACACCACTCCGGCACTGGTGCGACACAACAGGATCCCGGATGTTAGTGAGCGGGTTCACCGCACTGTCGTGGGTTGGGGTGTTCTCGGCCGGGCCTGTGGTTGTCATGGTGGCGTCTGGTCGGCGCTGCACTGTGTGTCGGGAATGTTGTCGGTCGGTGTATGAATCGGGGGTGTTTGTGCGTGGGAAGGGTGATGGGCCGTATTCGAACTTCCTCGGCGGGTGAGAGCGTTGGCCGGCGCGACGTGGGCTTTGCTGGGTTCTACGAGGCCGAGATCGTGGGACAGATCCGCGGAGCGACGCTGATGCTTGGCTCGCGCTCGATCGCCCAGGACGCCGTGCATGACGCCTTCGTTGAGGTGTTCAGTCGGTGGGGAACGATCGCTGAGCCCGGGCCGTATCTCCAACGGGCGGTGGTGAACCGGTGCCGCGATCTGATACGGCGAGACCAGGTGGCAGTGCGCAATCATCACCTTCTCAGATCCGAGGACGTGCCGGATGCTGATGTGCCTCTCTACGACGCTTTGGCGAAGTTGCCGTTCAATCATCGAGCCGCGGTCGTTCTTCGGTACTACCTGCAGCTGAGCGAAGCCGACATTGCAGAGCACCTCAGCTGCCCGACTGGATCGGTGGGGCCCTGGATTCGCCGCGGCCTGGACCGTCTCGCTACCGAACTTCAACTCCCGACGGAGGACCAGTGACCCCGACCGACACCATCATCGTCAGGCGCCTCCAGGATGCCGCCGAGCGGATCCCAGTCGAATCCAAGCTCGACGCCATCACACAGACGTTCAACATTGCGCCCAGTCACGATCCCCAGGCCCTTCCTGGACCGGCGGTCCTTGTGCTCGACCCTGCGATCCAAGCCAATCGACCCGGTCGCTCTCGGGCTCGGCTCGCTCTAGCAGCGGCATTGTGCGCCGTTGTGGTCGGTGGGCTGGTCCTCTCAGCGCGGCCAAACGAGGAACCGACCGAGATCGCCTCCGAATCCACTCCCAAGGCCCCAACAGGCATCCCTGAAGGAGCACCACCACCGGGTTCGGTGGCCCCGTTCGTCGAGGAACCCCCCGAGTGGTTTGGCCGGCGTCTGGAGGGAAGACGCGACGCCGCAGCACGCACCGGGCGATGGGTCACCACCGCCATCGGACTCGTCAACGACGACGGAATGACTCGGTCCCCAATCATCATTTCTGTGACCGACGGAACCCATCGAGGACTGGACGGCGCCCAAACCGTTGTCGTCGACGGCGACACGTACCAACAGACCCAATACGGTCAGTGGCAAACCCTCGCCACCACCGGATCACCCACAATCCTCGCCAGCGGAGCCGTCGACGCCGCCCTCCTCGCAGAAGTGCACCGTGCGGCTCAGCTCACCATCTCACCCGAGGGCCCATCAGTTCACCTGATTGGCCTGCCCGACGGCTACCGCGAGCTGATAGCACCTCAGCTCCAGGCCGAAGACGTTCCCAACCGGCGCACCCTCACCAACGCCGCGGGCGACGTATCTATCAACGAGATATCAGACTGGGCACAACCCGAACTGGCCGCAGCCGCCACAGGGGCCGACTACCAGCCCGTCAACATCGGTGAGCTAACCGGATGGACCGGACAAACCGACTTCAACCCCGACGGACCGCTGACGTTCCTGATCTGGTCGCCGTCGCCGGGACTGGTCCTCGAGATCGACACCACCAACAGCGACCGCACAATCGAAGAACTCGTTGCACTCGCCGCTCTAACCCACGCACTGCCCATCACCCAATGGGATGAAGCCGTCGCGAATCTGTAAGCGCCCGCAACCCGTCGGCCTCATCCCATCTCACCAGGGCGGGAGCACGAAACCAGGCGCGGCCGGGCAATCTCGGCATCACAGCCTCGGAATGGCACGAAACGGTTGTGCCCCGACGATCTCCCTCTCGATTCCGGCGACAGTCGGGCGTTGCCGACCGATCGGTATTGCCGAACGGAATCCCGACACTCTGGCCGTCGACCTCCACCCGCCGGCCCGAGCACGGCATAGTTCCGGCCGAGCTGTCGCACGTGATCGCCTGACGGCGAGGATCAGTGATGGGCCTGATGAGAGGCCTCGTTCGACAGTGGCGACGGACCTTGCATGCACAAGAATACTGAGTATAGTGGAGTCTCTGTATACTGCGTATTGTGAGGGCCTGGGATGACGATTCCGCACGCGTTGTTGGCGCTGCTGGCGCCTGAACCGAAGTTCGGGTTGCGGCTCAAAGAGGAGTTCGAGACTCGTACGGGTGCTGTTTGGCCGCTCAACGTGGGGCAGGTGTATGCGACGTTGGGACGGCTGGAGCGTGACGGGTTGGTTGAGTATCGGGGCGGGTCTGATGATGCCCCGAGTCAGAAGTTGTATGAGTTGACGACTGCGGGGTTCAAGGAGCTTCGCCGCTGGCTCCATACCCCGTCGGTGGATGAGCGACCGCCCCGTGATGAGGTCGTGATCAAGGTGATGGTGGCGCTCACCGTTCCTGGGGTGGATGTGGGTGAGGTGATCCAGAGTCACCGGCGCCAGACACTCGAGGTCATGCAGGGCTACACCCGGGCCAAGGCCGATGCCGCTGGTGACCTGGCTGCGACCATGGTCATCGACGCCGAGTTGCTGCGCCTCGAAGCGGCAGCTCGTTGGCTCGACACGTGTGAGGCACGTCTTCGTCGGGGCGCGACACTCGACACGCCAGAACCCGTCCGTGATGTTGGTACGGCCGCCTCGGCCAAACCCGGGTCGATTCGATGAGTGCGACGTTGGAGTTGTGCGGCGTGACGCGGACCTTTGGTTCGGGGTCGACGGCATTCACTGCGCTGAGCGACGCCTCGCTAGCCGTCGACGCGGGCGAGTTGGTGGCGATCATGGGGCCGAGCGGTTCGGGCAAGTCAACGCTGCTCACCATCGCCGGAGGTCTCGACACCCCTACGTCGGGGTCGGTCCTGTTTCGCGGTTCTGACCTCGCGTCGCTCAGTCGTGATGAACGGTCGAAGCTCCGGCGCTCCTCGATTGGCTACGTGTTCCAGGAGCTGAACCTGTTGTCTTCGTTGACGGCCGTGGAGAACATCGCGATGCCATTGGAGCTCGACGGCATGCGAGCAAGACAGGCCCGCCGAGTGGCGATGGCTGCCTTGGACCAGGTGGCCATTGTGGACAAAGCCGGCAGTTTTCCTGACGAGCTGTCCGGGGGTGAACGTCAAAGGGTGGCCATCGCGAGAGCTGTGGTCGGCGATCGTTCGTTGCTGTTGGCTGACGAGCCAACCGGGGCGCTCGACTCGGTCAACGGCGAGGATGTGATGCGCATCGTTCGCAGTGCCTGTGATTCGGGCACGGCCGGAGTGATCGTGACCCACGATGCACAGCTGGCAGCGTGGGCGGATCGGGTCGTGTTCATCCGCGATGGGGTGATCACCGACGCGACCCAGCCGCTGCTCGGTCCGGAGTCGCTGATCGTTGCTGACGGTTCGACGTGAGTGCCCGTGTAGCGCTTGGCCGTTGGGGTTGGCGAGTGGTTCGACGCGAGTGGCGACAACAACTACTCGTCCTGGCCCTCATCACCGTGGCGACCGCGGCGGCATCTCTCGGTGTGTCGATGGCCCACAACTCGGTGCCTTCACCGTCGGATCGCGTCGGGTCAGCGACCCATGAACTCGGCTTGTTCGCTGAGCAGGGACTCGGCATGGCCGACTCGATCGAAGCTGCCGAGGCCGTCTTCGGGACAATCGATGTGTCCTACGCTGCCCAGGGTCACCGTGCGGGCTCCACCGATGACTACACGATCACCGACCGCGGTGAATCGACAGCCTTTGGAGGGGAGACGTTCCGGCTACGGAGCGGCAAGATGCCAGAAGTAGCTGGAGAAGCGGTGGTTGCCCGAGGCCGGGCCACGCTCGGAACCGACCTCGGAGACACGATCGAAGTGGCCGGCCACAGCTTCGAGGTGGTGGGCTTGGGCGAAGACCCTTCAGACCTTTCGCGCTCGCTCATCGTTGTCGCCCCGGGAACGGTCCCGGACCCGACGGCCGCCTATCTGCTGGTCGAGGCAACCGGCGAAGACCTGGACCGCTTCGGTGCGGCCTCAAGCGGTGGTTACTCCCTCGACATCATGGCCGAACACGACCGCCAGCGCCTCTTGTCGGTCGTCGCGGCGTTCGGGCTATCGACGGTCGCGATGCTCGAAGTCATCTTGCTGTGCGCTGCCGGATTCGCGGTCATCGCCCGCCGCCGCATCCGTCAACTCGGCGTGCTCGGCGCGATTGGGGCGAGCGAACGCCATCTGCGGCAGGCCATCACGCTCAATGGCGCTGTTGTTGGGCTTGTCGGCGGAATCCTGGGTGTCATCAGCGGGTTCGCTGCGTCGGTCGCAACCCGGCCGGTAGTCGAAGGGGTCGTCGGGCATCGCATCGCTGCGCTGTCGGTGCCCTGGATGTCGGTGGCGCCACTAGTGATGCTGGCAATCTTCGCCGCTGGCGCCGCGTCGTGGTGGCCGGCTCGGGCGATGGCTCGTCAGCCCATCACCGAAGCCCTCGCCGCTCGCCGTCCCGATAGTCACCCCACCCGCAAGTCCCGGTGGGCAGCCGTTGTGATGACCGCGATCGGTGCAGTTGCGCTCAGCTTCGGGGTCCGCCAACAGCACCCGAACGTGGTTGTGGTTGGGCTGGTTGTCGCAGTACTCGGCGTGTTGGTGCTCTCACCCAGCTTGGTCGCCTTCGTCGGCAAGGTCGCCCACCGGTTGCCGCTGGCCCCACGGATCGCGGCCAGGGACATCGCTCGTCATCAGAGCCGTTCGGCCGTCGCGATCGCCGCGCTGGTTGTCGCTCTCGCCATCCCCGTTGCGATCGTCGTGACAACCGCATCAGGCGACGCCCGCGCCGCTGATCGGCCACCCAACCTGCCCGACAACATGGCAGTCATCGACCGCAACGGATCGCTGTTCGGTGGGCCAATCTCGATCGATCCCATCTCAGCCGGGGTTACCGCCGGTGTGCAGGACGTTCAGGCAGTGGTGCCCGAGGCGCGACTCGTGCCTGTGTACGTCGGGTTGTCCGAACAGCTGTCACGGGATGTGATGGGGCCAGGTGCGCCGGAGAACTCCGCAGCGCCGGTCTTCGCGCAGTACCCATCGCCTGACGGGGACCCAAACACCTGGTCCGGTTCACCTGCGTGGATCGCGACCCCCGAGTTACTCCAGGCCTTCGATCTCCCAGCGGACCTCGCGTCCTCGGACTCCGCCGCGCTCACCACCACCAAGATCAGCGAGTTCGCGCTGCACACCGAGAAAGTGGACGGAGCTGGCCCCGACCTCCTGGCCGCGGAAAGGATTCCCCTCGCCAATCACAGCTCAGTCGCCCAGTTCTGGTTGACCTCGACAACCGTTAATGAACATCAGCTTCGAACCCGAATCGGCGGCTGGCTCCTCATCACAACGCAGCCCATCGATGACGAAACCAACACAGCGCTTGCTCGAGCCGCCGCCGAGAACGAGCTCACTATGACCCTGCAACGAGACGCTTCCAACCAGACCGCAGTCCGGCGAAACGCCATCACCGCCGGAGCGATCCTCGCGCTCACCGTCCTCGCGATCGTCGTCACGCTCATCCGCTCCGAACAAGCCCAAGACACACGAACCCTTACAGCAGTCGGCGCGCCAGCGCGAACGCGCCGCCTCATCAGCAGCGCCACAGCAGCGTTGCTCGCACTCACCGCAGCCCTGCTCGCCGTCCCAGCCGGATACCTCGCTCTACTCGCCGTCATGTCAGACCCCAAAGCAGAGTTCGGCTTCGTCGTCCCAGTGCAAGCGATCGCCGTTGTCGCCATCGGAATTCCAACCCTCGCAGCAGCCGGCGGATGGCTCCTGTCCGGGCGAGAACCCAAACACCTCGGCCGCGTCCCCAGCACGTAGAAGCGCACAGAGCGACGGCGCGTCTCGGCCGATCTGGCTTCGATCGACTCAGCCAACAGTCCGCAGCTCCCCCTCCCTCGTCGCCCCCTCTCGCCAGAGCGAAAGGACGAACTGGGCGCGGCCAAGCAGCCTCAGCGAATCTGCCTCGAAGATCACGAATCGATTCCGCGCCGGCGACACCTTCGCTTGCAGGCGATATTCCGTCCTGCCACCGATCGACAACGCGCACGCAGAAGCACGGCGAGTGCGGCGAGCCGCGCCGCATCACGAGGCCCTACTGCTGCACTCGGTAATCGCGAGCCAGGGAAGGTTTCAGACCTGTCTGGAAGTCCGGAGTCCGTCTGGTGATCTCAACGCTAGGAGTTCGGCAAGTCCGAACGACTGACGGTACGACCGCCGCTGGTGAGCTTCTCGAACAATTCCTGGGTCTCGGGCTGCACTTCCTCGTCGTAGCCGTAGGACTCCGCTGCTCGCTGCGCCTGGCGGTAGGCGGCGTTGACGCCGTCGAGGTCGCCGACTTCGGATGCAGCTTCCATCTTCATGCGATACATCGCCTCTTGGCCTTCGACAATCTCGAGACCTTTCTGGGCTGCCCAGTTCGCTCGCTCCACGCCACCCGCGGCAAGGGCGAGCTGACCGCGCCGATGGGCGGCGTCGACGAGCGCGGTTTCAATCATCGTGTAGGTGGTCGGGTCGCGCAGGAGCCAGCCGTAGAGCTCGGCTCGCGCATCGGCTGCGACGTGGCCGTCGATGAGTTCGCAGGCGGCGTCGAGGTATGCGGCTTCGTCGGCAGGTGCCTGGTCTTTGGAGGCGGCGATGAGTGCTTCGACTCGTTGCCAGTCGAGTCCGACCTCGTCGCTGATGCGGTAGCTGTTCGTCGCACGGACTGTCTCGAGGCGCTGTGTGCCATCGGTTGTGGTTCCGAGGAGTGCCCGAGCCTTGACCATGGCGTTGTCGCAGGCTTGGCGGTTGCCGGACCCTGGCCAGAATTCGTCGCGCAGGCGTTGGCCGACTACTTCACGGTGGAACGCCATGTAGGCGATGATGGCCTTGATCTTCGGGGTTGGGTCGCCACCGAGACCTGCGATGCAGGCCTGTCGTCCAAGGATTGTGACTTCGATCGGCTTCGGTTCGAGGATCGCATTGATCGCATCGATGGTCGCCTGGGTTGGCTCGGCATTGAAGTCGGCGCCGTCGTCGCGGACTTCGGGTTCGCAGGTCGCTCCGTCGCTGGTCTCGGGCGGGCTGTGTCCGTTGGATGGGATTCGATCCGTTTGGGCGATCTCATCGGCCCATTCGGTGGCTGGTGGACTGGCAGTAGTCTCCGCGGCGTTCGCGACGAGCCGGTCGATAGCGGCCAGGTCTTCGGCCGGGAGTTTGACGGGTTCGAAGGCGAGGCCGAACGGTTCGAGGATGGCCTCACTGTCGGCCAGCGATATGCGATATCCGCCGGCGAGGGCATGGCCGGAGACCACGACCAGCGGCGCGTAGGCGAGTTCTGCGACGGGACCGAGGTGTTGCGCGATGCCGGCCAGTGAGGAATCGGGGCCGATAAAGACGATGGTCGGGTAGTAGACCTCGCCGTGAGCGATGCGCTCCTCGTACGGGCTTCGGTCAAGGTTTCTGGCAATCCCCGACATTCGGGTGGCGAGCTGTTGTGCCCAGGGATCGGGTTCGTCAGGTGTGGTGGCCCGACTGAGGTGTTCGCTACCGATGCCATCTATCCCGATGGTCACGATTTCGCACTGCTCTGCCCAGGGGGCGACACAGGTTGAGGCGATGAGTGCGCGTTGGAACTCAAGGACCTGATCTGTTGCTCCTTCCACCGATAGGGCGGCGAGCTGTTCTAGGTCGAGGAGTATGGATCCGGCAGGGGTTGACCCAGCGACGCACAGGGCCGGAGCGAATGGGTGGGCGTCGTCAACGGTCGCCTGTTCCATCATTTCCACGTCGACGTCGGCTTGGAGGCGCCAGGCCGTTTTGTCCTCGGTCGAGGCGTCGAAGCCGTCGACCGGCTCGCACGGCTCGTCGAGGAGGAACTCGAGACCGAACTCGCCGGCCATGGCCGCGATGATCGATGGGATCGGTGTGACGGCGTGTTCGAGCTTGTGGCTGAGGTAGGCGTTGGCGGCGGCGAGGTAGCGGACGTCTTCGCCGTCGGTGCTAATGGCGCGGATCCGGTGTTCCACGGCTGCGGCTTCGTCGTCGGGCGGGTCGATGGTGGCGGTTGGGCGGCGGCGGGCCGCTTGGATCCGTCGGAGTCTTCTCAGGGTGAAGAGCAGGGCACCGCCTAGGAACGCGAGTCCCGCGGCTGCCACGCCGATCGGCTTCGCGTCATCGAGTAGCTCCGCCAGCCCATCATCCCCGTCTGGAGCTTGGTTCTCCGCCGGTGCTGACGGAGCCTGGGGCACGTCGGCGTTGCTGGACTCTGCGGCCGGGTCCGCTGCCTCATCTTCGGCTACTTCCCGAGGCGGGGGCTGTTCTTCGCTTGCCGGCTCGGCGACTGCGGCGGGCGGTGGATCGAGTACCGAGGTTCCGTTGAGATCGACAGCGATTCGCTGCCCCGGTGGGGGTTCGGGAAGCACGAAGGTCTGGTCGGGGTAGATGAGGTTGGGATCCTCTGGGGGCAGGAGCCGGTCCTCGTT
>Ga0114932_10006137_pt1 | contig 10367 bp, 10 predicted proteins | sample 2SBtaG_2_FD_87286 | JGI IMG/M metagenome (GOLD analysis project Ga0114932, IMG submission 87286) | Deep subsurface microbial communities from Kolumbo volcano to uncover new lineages of life (NeLLi) - 2SBTROV12_ACTIVE470 metaG | ecosystem: Environmental > Aquatic > Marine > Volcanic ... | reverse complement strand
TTTAATTCTGCATTAAACAGCTCAGTAACGCTGTTTGGTATTGATATTTACAAATCACATATTAAAAAAAATGCGACAGAACGAGAAACTGTAAAAGCAGGTAAACGATTTGGTATTATTCTGGCCATTCTTTCCATGTGTATTGCACCATTATTAATATATGCTTCCGATGGTTTATTTGGCTACTTACAAGAAGCTAATGGCATTTACAGTATTCCAATCTTAACAATAATAGTTGTGGGTTACCTTACCAAATATGTGCCTGCAATAGCCGCAAAAGTTGGCATTATATCTGGTTCAATATTGTATATCATTAGCCAATTCATTATTAAACCCTACGCTGTAGGCGAAGAAAACTACCCTCATTTTTTACATGTTATGGCAATACTATTTGTACTAAATGTACTTATCATGCTTCTTATTGGAAAATATAAACCTCGTACTAAAGCTTATGTTCAAAAATATACTAATCAAGTAGATATTACACCATGGAAACATTTAAATAGCATCGGCATTTCTATTTGTGTTATCGTTTTAGTAATCTATATATACTTTGCCTAATTAAAATTTCCGATCTGGATGATAAGATGTAAGTTCTAGAGATGGCTTTAGTTCAGAAATAATCTCAGAAACCAATTTCCCTGTTGCCGTTGCCATACTCCAACCCATCATCGCATGACCAGCAGCAATAGTCAAATTATTACATTTTTTAGATTTCCCAATATATGGTAATCCGTCAGGAGATACAGGACGTAAGCCACAAGCTGCATTATCTTTTTCCTCTTGGGTAAGTTTTATACTGGGATAAAAGCGTGTCACTGCATTTGCAATAGCTTCAACTCTTACTTTATTAATAGTATGATTTATTCCAGCTATTTCCATGGTTCCTGCAAAACGGGTAAAACCATGCATTGGCGTAAGTGCGGCTTTAGATTCCGCCATAATTGCTGGCATTGTAATCCCCGTTGGTTTTTCGGTATTAACACTGTACCCTTTTCCTCCTTGCAACAATAATTTTAATCCTAATTTTTTACTTAGTAAATTACTCCAAGCACCAGCGGCTAAAACAAATTCGTCTGCTTTAAGAATTTGTTTGTTGGTTTTTATTGAAGTGATTTCACCCTGCTGTACCTCCAAATCTTTAACTTCTTCATTAGTAAAGAATGTTATACCAGCTTGCTTTAAATACGCCTTCATTTCTGTCATAAATTCTTGAGGAGTCGTGTGGTGGTCACATTTAAAATATGCGGCTCCAATAGCATTTATTTTAACATTGGGTTCTAGTTTTTTTATTTCCTCTTTAGTAACCTCTTTTGCTTCCAGTCCAAGACTTTTAGCTAAATCTGCCATTTTTAATTCTTCCTCCAACATTTTTTCAGTTTGACATAACATCAAGAGTCCTTTCTTTTCATATTGAAACGTAAAATTTTCAGTGGTTTTAATATCATCATATAATTTCTGACTTAATACTGAAATATCTCTAATCACTGGAGCCGATTTTGCCACATGATTAGCATTACAAGATTTATTAAATGCCCAAGTCCATTTTAGAAAATCTAAATCTAAACGCGGTTTAATGAATAAAGGGCTTGATGCATTAAACATCCATTTCAAACCTTTTTTCATTACTCCAGGTGCTGATAATGGAATAATATGACTTGGTGATAAATACCCTGCATTAACATAAGATGCACCTCCATCTAAATTAGATTGATCTACAATAGTTACTTGGTGTCCTTCTTTTTGTAGGTAATAGGCGGAACATAATCCTATAATTCCTCCTCCAATAATCACTACACTTTTACTCATTTCCATTCTATTTATGAGATTAAACCACCTGAAAACCATATGCAAAAGGATCATCATCGTCAATTACAATAGTATTATATCCAAATACTTTTGCCCAACCTTTAATACTTGGAATTATTGCTGGTTGATTTCCTAAAGTCGTTTCCGCTTCAATTTTACCAATAAATTTTGAACCAATAAAACTTTCGTGGATAAATTCTTCTCCAATGTTAAGTTTTCCTTTAGCAAACAACTGTGCCATTCGTGCAGATGTTCCTGTACCACAAGGAGACCGGTCTATAGCCTTATCCCCATAAAATACTGCATTACGTCCCGAAGATGTTGCATCAAGGGGCTTACCCGTCCACATTAAATGCGTAATATCTCTTATGGTCTTGTTTTCTGGATGAATAAACGTGTTTGGATATTTTTTATTGATTCTTTCTCTTACAACTTGTGAATATTGAATAACTTTGTTCGCCGTAAAATTCTGTACCCCAGAAAAATTTTGTTGCGGATCTACAATGGCATAATAATTTCCTCCATAAGCAACATCAAAAGTGATTTCTCCTAACTCTGGACAATCTACTGTTAAACTTTCAGCCGCTAAGTAACTTTTTACATTGATTAGCTTTACCCAATTCACTTTCCCTTTAGTTTGTTGAAAATCAATATTCACTAATCCTGCGGGAGTTTCCATTTTTATTTTTCCTGGAATCTTGGGCGTTATTAATTCTTCCTCAATGGCAATGGTAATAGTTCCTATAGTACCGTGGCCGCACATTGGCAAACAACCAGAAGTCTCAATAAATAATATGGCAAAATCATTTTCAGGGTTATGAGGCGGATACAAAATAGAGCCGCTCATCATATCATGCCCACGAGGTTCAAACATTAATCCTTTGCGAATCCAATCGAATTCCTTTAAAAAATGCTGACGCTTTTTACTCATATTTGCACCCTTCAACTTTGGGCATCCAGCAGTCACTACTCTAACTGGATTTCCGCAAGTGTGAGCATCAATACATTTAAACGTATTTCTAGACATTATTAAATGTGTCTTTTTGTTTGTTCCCCATTAATTAAACGTGAAATTCCTAAAGGATTGTCATTTTTTAATTCAGCTGGTAATAAATTATTTGGCCAATCTTGAAAACTAAAAGGTCTTACCCATCTCTTAATAGAATTTATTCCTACTGCTGTAAACCGGCTATCTGTAGAAGCAGGATAAGGTCCTCCGTGAACCATCGCTGGACAAACCTCAACTCCAGTAGGCACTCCGTTATAGATAATGCGTCCAACCCTATCTTGAAGTGCTTCAATAACCTCTGAATACTGTTTTGCTTCATTATTACTAGCAATTAATGTTCCTGTTAACTGCCCTTCAAGTTTAGAAATAATTTCTTCTAATTGATTGGTATCTTCACATTGCACTACCATTGAAAAAGGTCCGAATACTTCTTGATGTAATGTTGTGTTTTCTAAAAATGTAGCACCTTCAACTGTTGTAACTGATTGTCTTGCATAATTAGATTTCACTTCCGATTCATATTCAGCAACAATATGTAATCCTTTTTGTGATATCGTTTTTTGCTTTTTGCTTTCATAGGCTCCAATAATATTTGGATGTAGCATACATGACGGTTCTATTTGAATTATTTCTTCAGATAATTTTTCAATAAACCTATTTAGAGCTTCTCCTTTAATTCCTAAAATTAATCCTGGATTAGTACAAAACTGCCCTGTTCCCAAAGTGATAGATCCTGCATAAGTTCTTGCTAGATCTGCCCCTCTTTTACTTAATGCCTCTGGAAGTATAACTATTGGATTAATACTTCCCATTTCTGCAAATACTGGAATAGGCTCATCTCGCTGTGCTGCTAAATTGTATAATGCTCTTCCGCCATTGATACTTCCTGTAAATCCAACAGCTTTTACTTCAGGATGCTGAACAAGTTGTACACCTACTTCGACACCTCTACTATTTAAATTTGAAAACACACCATTAGGCATTCCTGTTCTTTCTACGGCTTTTATTATTGCAGAAGCTACCAACTCTCCGGTTCCAGCATGCATTGGGTGAGATTTTACAATTACAGGGCAACCCGCTGCTAATGCTGCTGATGTATCTCCTCCAGCGGTTGAATAGGCCAAAGGAAAATTACTTGCACCAAAAACCACAACTGGCCCAAGAGGTATCATCATTTTTCGCACATCTGGTTTTGGCTGTGGTTGCATATCATTTATTGCGGTATCAATTGCTGCTTCTACCCAAGACCCTTCTTGAACTAAATTAGCAAAGGCACGTAACTGACCAACGGTTCTTCCTCGTTCTCCTTTTGCTCTACCTTCTGGAAGCCCAGTTTCGGAACAATACACATTTATCAATGCATCATCTAAAGCTAAAATTTCATCTGCAATAGCATTTAAAAAAGCTGCTTTTTGTGACCTTGAAGTTACTCTGAATGTTTTAAAAGCTTTTGTAGCTAAAGCCATTGCTTCATTAATTTCTTCTGAAGTAGCCTCAATGTAAATAGGTTCGTTTTCAATATTCAATTGAGGATTAAATGTTTTGTATGTTTTATTTCCTTTGGCTGAACGTTTATTTCCTATATAGTTTTTTCCTGTAATCATATCATTTATGTCATTTCTGTTTCTTCCTGTCGCTGAAACTTTAGCGGAGACACAAGGCAAGAGTTTTATTATTTTATTTCAATTCTTAATGGATTCCGCATCAGTTGCGGAATGACAATACTTATTCACTTATTATTTTGTGCTCTCACATCTACTGGTTTATATATTATTTTATCAGAAACTGGATGCTTTTTCAAGAGTCCTTGAGGTCGTATTGGTCGTTGCACAAAATTACCGCCACAATTAGGACATACACTTTGTAAAATATTCTCAACACAATCTTTACAGAATGTACATTCGAAGGTACAAATCATTGCCTCTTGAGAATCAAAGGGTAATGATTTATTACAATTTTCGCATGTTGGTCTAATGTCTAACATTTAGATTTTTATAACTTGATAATGTTGGTCGTGTTTTTAATGCTTTATTAATTACCTGTAATACTTGCTCTCGTTCTTCTCCTAACAAAGGTAAACGAGGCGCACGAACAGTTTCCGTTCCGATTCCAGTATATACTTCAGCCAGCTTAATATTTTGTACTAATTTAGGGTTAATATCTAATTCTAACAAAGGTAAAAACCAACGATAAATAACAATAGCTTCATTAATTCTACCTGCTTTTTGAAGTTCGTAAATGGCAACCGTTTCTCTAGGAAATGCACAAACCAATCCAGCAATCCAACCATCTGCTCCCATTAATAAACTCTCTAATGCTAAAGTATCAACCCCTGTCATAATTTTTAATCTGTTCCCGAAACGATTTTTTATTCTTGTAACATTTGAAATATCTCTTGTAGATTCTTTTACGGCTTCAATATTATCACACTTTAACAATTCTTCAAACATATCTAAGGTTACTTCTATCTTATAATCTATAGGGTTGTTATATACCATAATTGGAAGTGATGTACTGTTTGCTACAGCTTTAAAGTAGGCAATGGTTTCTCTATCTCCAGCTTTGTAACGCATTGGAGGTAGCATCATTAATCCTTTAGCGCCATCGTCTTCGGCTATTTGCGCTGCTTTGATAGCGCCTTTTGTAGTTTGCTCTGCAATATTCATTAAAACTGGAACTTGCTCTTTAACAATATCTACAGTTGTTTTAGTTAGCTCTCTCTTTTCTTCATCACTCAAAGTACTCGCTTCCCCCAAAGTTCCTCCAAGTACAATACCATGAACGCCTGCGTATAATTGTGCATTAATATTTGTTTCAAACATTTTCAAATCCAAGGTATCGTTGTTTGTAAACTTTGTTGTTACTGCTGGCATCACGCCTTCCCATTGTAAACTCATCATTATCTTTATTTTAAACAAAATTAGATGTAATTTAAGTGCTTTGATAATATGCATTTATCCAATAATGATACTATATTATCCACAAATATTTATTATTTATTATTATTGAATATTTTTTGCGTATTTTCATAAAATGAAAGTATTGCCCTTTAAAATCCCAAAGCCTGAACATCAAGCACTTATTTACCAAGAAGATTATGGCTTAGTTTTTTATGATAAACTTCATCAGCATGAAGAAATACAAATAAGTTTTATTAAAGAAGGTGAAGGCACACTAATTGTTGGCGACACTATTAATTATTATCAAAAAGGAGATGTTCTTATTATTGGCAGCAACCTTCCACATGTTTTTAAAAGTGATACAATAAACAAAACCAAGTCACATATGTTGACTTTGTTTTTTACTAAAAATGCCTTTGGAAGCTGTTTTTTTAATCTTGAAGAGCTCAAAGAACTACACTTATTTTTTAAAAAATCTGAAAACGGATTTAAAATTTCTTCAAATGCAAACCTAACCTTTTTGTTTTCTAAACTTACATCAAGTTCGTCACTACAGCAATTTATTTTACTATTGGAAATTCTAAGAATACTTTCAAAAGCGAGAAGCAAACCACTATCCTCATTTGTTTACGAGAAACTATATACAGATATTGAAGGCAAACGCATGAGTGCTGTTATGGAATATACCATGAATAATTTCAATCAAAATATTTCTCTTGACAAGGTTGCAGTCATTGCAACAATGACAAAGAACGCATTCTGCAAATATTTTAAAAAGCGAACAAATAAAACTTATTTTAGATTTTTAAATGAATTACGCATAGAAAATGCTAGTAAGTTACTGCTATCGAAAACAGATTTATCCATTGCTGAAGTAGCTTACAAATCTGGATTTAATAACATCTCAAACTTTAATAGGCAGTTTAAAGTTGTGAAGCATTTAGTCCCGTCCGAATACAAAAAAACAAAAGTTATTTAAACGCCTAAATCTATTCTTCAGGTTCTAAAATCCCTTTATATAACTCTGGGACAGAACTATAAATTCTATCGCCATGTGTTCCTGTTAGATATTTATCCATAACCTTATTATATTCATTTTCTCTTTCTTTACCATTCCAATGTGCTCTGAACAGTTTACCTTGCATTGCAAGTCCTTTTTCTAACTCTGCTAGTGTCTCTGTAACAAATACTTCTAAAAACTCCGTACGATCTGCACCATAAAAATGAACTTGAGGGTAATATGCTTTATAATATTCATTTTTATCTGTTACTACTTTATTATACTCATTAAGCATACTCATAAATTCATCACTAATAGCACCATCAACATCTTCTGGGTAAGCAAAATGGCTTGTTCTTACATAATATATTAACGGTAAACCGGTTTCTTCTAAACCTTTGACTCCTAGTATAGTTTTATAAATTTCGTCAGAATGTTCGTTTGCATAAAACTTCGCTTGATTTTTTAAAAATGCTTTCCTAACTTGTTCATCTGGCCATGCTTCTTTTTCTAATTCTTCATTTCTTTTCGTTGCTTCTTCAATGGCTATCCATGAATTGTATGTTGTAACAAACAAAATTTCGGAGCTATCTTCTGTAAAATGATGTTGTAAAACGGTAGCAGACAAAATATATTCATTCTTCATTGTTACCTTATCATGATATTCCATTTCAACTGCTTTCCATTCATGCATCGAAAAATCATCAAGATCCATATTCCAATGCATTGTTGTAACATTTACATACAGTTGTTCTTGAGAAAAAAGGGATGTTGAAATTAAGAATAATAAGATAGTTATTCCCTTAAAAAAATGGCTGGCTGTTTTCATAATTCCAAATTTAAATTAGTATACCAATGGTTAAAAATACTTTTCAATATTTGAGACAATACCAAAACTCTATCTAAACTAAAATTGCAGGTAAAAACTTGAAAGCCTTTTAAAGATACAAAAATTAATTAACTCGGTAAAATGAAAAAGGCTTACAAATCAAATATATTGTAAGCCTTTTGAAATAAAATATAAAACTATTTATGTTTTTTTTACATACTTAGTAATTATAACTATTTGAGTTGGTCCTACTTTACCTTCAATATATTCAGCATTTTCACGATTCAAACGAATATTTCTAACTGCTGTTCCTTGCTTTGCAACCATACTAGAGCCTTTTACTTTAAGGTCTTTAATAAGCACTACAGAATCTCCTGCTTGTAAAACAACCCCATTCACATCTCTATGTATAATTTTATTTGCGTCGTCTTCGCCTTCGTCTGTTGCTTTTGCAAATTCTAAAGTATCTTCTTCCAAATACATCATATCTAACAAATCCTGTGGCCAACCTTCACTACGCAAACGACTTAACATTCGCCATGCCATTACTTGCACAGCTTGATGCTCACTCCACATACTATCATTTAAACAACGCCAATGATTAGCATCAGTACTTTCAGGGTTGTCTATTTGAGAAACACAAGTGTTACATGCAAAAATTGCTTTGTCTAAACTTTCGGTTTTTGTTGGCCGAAGAATATATACCTGAAGATTTTCTTCACTTGTACATAATTCGCATTTTGAATTACTCCTCTTTTTTAAATCTCTTTTTAAACTCATATTTATAGTACTTTATAAGTTTTGCAATAATACAGTTATAAAATAGGTTCTACAAATTATTAAGTTCTTCACGCATTTTCTTTGTCATTCCTTTTACGACCATATCATAAGAATGATCAATAAGCTCAAGGACAAATTTTGGAGGTAACTCTCCTTTATAAATTGAAATCGTGTTCCAATGCTTATTATTTAAATAAGGACCAGCATATATACTCTCATATGTATCTCTTAAATCGAGAGTGTATTCTGGATTACATTTTAAAGTTATAGTTGCTTCTCCTCTTTCCCATTTTTCTAATGGTGCTAAAACAAACATTTTATTTAATACTTTAAATACTAAAGTATTTGTATCAAAAGGAAATCCTTCTGTAGCTGCTTTTTTATTTAAGCAATACTCTCTTATTTGGTCTATATTCAGCAAACTAGTCAATCAATTTATACAAAATAGGCTTGCTTGGTGACGCATCATTTTCAAAAGATGCTATTTGAAGGTTTAGGATATAGCAACCATCAACAACTGAATTTGGCACAAAAATAAACTCAGTAATAGTAGCATCAAATCTAATTTTAGCATTCGTATTCCAAAATGCTTTATGTGCTAATAGTGTTCCCTCATCTTTTTCTTTGTCAACACTTGGCAAGTCTATCAACAAATGCTTAACGCCTTTCTCACGTAAATAAATTGCAGCTTCTTCTAATAAATATGGAGGATTGGTGTTAGAATATTGTCTAGATAATTTTTCTTTTGTATTAGGTATGGTTCTTATAACAAGTGCATCTCTCTTCTTGTTCCCAAGCACATACTGGATCTGTTTTTTTGAAATAACAAAATCATCTTCATTTTTTTCGGGAGCTACAGTAATGACTTCTGCTAAAAAGAAAAACTGCTTTAAATTTTGATTAATAGAATAAAACTCTCTGGTAATATGACCTACACATTCTGTATGAGTTCCATGTGCATGAGGATTGAACTTTATATTATTAAAATTTGTTGAGCCCCCTTTTTTTACCTTCCCAATCCAGTTGCCTGATTTAACTGGCTTTATTTTTGGCTTTCCAATATACCATGCATTGACATTTTCTTTTGATGCTCGTAATGGCATCGAGATATCTATTGGTTTTGATAAATCTATAGTAAGTTTTTTGGAATTATATTGAATGGTAGTAATCATTTTCAAATATAGTTAAATCAAAAATAAATCTGAAGCAATACCATCGACTAGAAATTTTCCTTTTTGAGTAGTTTTAATTATTCTTTGATGAGATTCTTTGCTTTGATTAGAATGACAGTCTTCTATGACTAGTAAATTTTGATTTATAAACTTTTCTGCAGAAGCTAATAAATGAGATTTATAATCTGAACCAAAATCTATTAGAATTTTTTCTAATGAAACTCCCCAAATGGTACGTAAACCAGTCATTACATATTCATTGAACTTATCCTTTTTTGAAAGAATCTCCACTTCAATAGGTAATTTATTGTCTTGAATACTATTTATATACTTGGTGTTGTTTGAGACATTCCAACTCCGCTCTTTTCCATTAAAGGAGTGTGCCGAAGGACCAATCCCCAAATAGGCTTTTCCTTGCCAATATGAAGTGTTATGTTTTGAAAAATAATTAGGTTTTCCAAAATTTGAAATTTCATATTGTATAAATCCTTGTTTTTCTGTTTCGGTTACTAAGTGATTAAAATGCTCTAAGAATAAAGCTTCATCCATTGGTGGATAGGTCCCTTTTTTTATAAAACTATCCAACGCCGTTTTTGGTTCAACGGTTAATGCATAGCTGGAAATATGGTTAACACCAAAGCTAAACGATGTTTGCAAATTATCGTTCCATTTTTGCAAGCTCATATTTGGAATGCCGTAAATTAAATCTATAGTAATATTATCAAAATGCTTTGTGGCTTCTTCTAAACACTGTTTTGCTTCTTTAGCATTATGTGCTCGATTCATGCTTTTTAAATCGTCTTCAAAAAAAGATTGTATGCCGATGCTTAATCTGTTGATTGGTGTGTTTGATAATTCGTTTATTTGT
>Ga0114932_10006134_pt1 | contig 10370 bp, 14 predicted proteins | sample 2SBtaG_2_FD_87286 | JGI IMG/M metagenome (GOLD analysis project Ga0114932, IMG submission 87286) | Deep subsurface microbial communities from Kolumbo volcano to uncover new lineages of life (NeLLi) - 2SBTROV12_ACTIVE470 metaG | ecosystem: Environmental > Aquatic > Marine > Volcanic ... | reverse complement strand
TACATCCACCTGCATACCAATGGGTGTATGGGGATGCCAGCGAGTATACCCATATATTTTCATATGAGGGTATCTCTCAAGCATATCACTCCACCACCAAACATACTCCATAGAGTAGAAATCCCCTAGAATATGTAATCTTATTACAAACCCTAAAGGGTTTTTCTTAGCTATAGATTCGAGTTGTATTTCCATTTTATCCATAAGAGCTTGATTAGCCTTGAACCTATGAGCCATACCTACATTGTTACCATAACAATCATCCCAATGTTCACAATCACTTGAACAGGTAGCTCTCTCTTCAAGAGTTAGAGTATACATAGGCAGATCTCTCCAAATACCTTTGGTAATTACTTTTATCTCCTTCTCCAGAAGTTTTATGTTATTAGCCTTTTTGATTATATCAAATTTATAATCAGCAGCATCAAATACATATTTAGTATGTATTGTTCTAGCTTCAGAGAGTGCAGGGTGTTCTGGTTTTAATCGCATGATAGCCTCCAAGTTAAATATGGTGCAGGGGGTAGGATTCGAACCTACGTAGACACAATGTCGTGAGATTTACAGTCTCATGCTTTTGACCACTCAGCCACCCCTACAGTATTTTAATTAATTTATCTATCTTTCACTTTGTTCAAGATAGATATATTAATTAGTTGAAAGTTTTTCTTGGTGTAGCATCTTGAATCTTGATTCCATAAGAAGATATGATCTTCATCATATCTTGTGTTACTGTTTCTGTTTTTGCCAGTTTGCAGAACATTTTCGCTAGATTACATTCAGGGTAGTATAATTCCCTACCCCATTTAGAAACTACTTCAACGTGGATTGTGTCTTTCATGGCATTTCCTTTCCAGTTATTTAATTATTCTATCTACTGCTTCTATAAGAAGCTAAGTAGTAGATATAATAATTATTTCCTAAATACTCTTGGTGGATTTCTTCTAAACACTCTTAATGGATTCGTAAAGTATGCAAATATTCTCAACACGATATAAAATATAACAGCTCCTAAAAATACAGGAGCTAAGACCATAGCTGCTAATTCTAATCCTTCCAACATTATTTAAAACCCTCCATAACCTTTTTAAATGATACAGTCAGTCCCATAAATCTTTCAAGCTCCGCTTGATTATCGAACCATTGAAGGAAATCACCTTCTGCATCATGAACTTCTAAACCATTACATCCAATGGATGTAAATACTATAAATTCATTTTCACCAAAGGTGTCATCCAGAAAATCTTGAGCTACTCTAATGTTAGTCATAACCAGTTCCTTTCCTATTTTAATTAATCTCTCTATCTTTCATTCTTCAAGATAGAGATATTAATTAGTAAGTAAAATTCACAAAAACTTTAGTATCAGATTTTAGGAAGATTTCTCTTCCTATGTCCTCATAATCAATGCAAGTCCATTTTTTAATATCTCTATTAAAAAATTCTTTTGTATAAACTTTGTTTGAGTTTTCTTTTCTTTTGAAAAATTCATTTTTTGGTAACTCTCTCAGAGTTATCCAACCATTATTTTTAAACATCCAATCATTCGACATAACCAAGTTCCTTTCAATATTAATTAATCTCTCTCTGCTTCTAAAGAAGCTAAGTAGAGAGATATTAATTAGTTCGTCATTGGATTGTCAAGCCTCATCATTTGCTACTGCAAATCATCGTGTGTGATATTTGTGCAACAAATAACAAATACTTTTGTTTTACTAATTAAATCAACTACTTAGTAGTTGAAATCTTTAGTGGTTAGTGTGGTAAAAATACAACTCTTTAGAATAAAGAGGGTGATAATTTTAGGGGAAGGTCTACTTAGACCTTATAGTGTTGTATAATTACAACAACCTTCCCTCAAAATCACCATAATATTAATTAATTTATTTAACTTTCACTTCGTTCAAGTTAAATATATTAATTACCTCACTCCAAAGGAGTGGCATTTTTGCAACACTCCAATTACGAAGTAATTGAAATCAACAACATAGTTGTTGCATTTTTGTCACAAAAAAAAATCAACCCTTTGGGTTGACCCCCACCCCAAAAACATAGCGTGACACATATATATAAAAAAGACCCTCTCAAATATGTAGCCAAAATCAAGGGTTTATCATCAAAATAAAAAAATATTAAAAAAATCCTTGCATAGGGTAAAGGGGGAGCTATATAATCTATATAGATATATAAGATATATAAGTTATGTACTTAAATAATTATTATTATTAATAATAAAGGTTATAATATATAAATATGGTAGAAATAAATACAGAAATTTCTAATATTACAGAGTCTCTTGGAGAGATTAGTAAGTTAGAAGGTTATCTATGTATGCACGATCTTCTCAAGCGTAGAGTATTAACAAAAACAAATACAGATTTTCTATCATTTGTAAGGTATGTTGCTCCTGATTTGGTTCATGATTGGAAAATGGGGAGACATATCAAAATTATTTCTGATAAATTACAGAAAATAGAGAATGGGGAACTCAAAAGGTTGATGGTATTCCTTCCTCCTCGCTCGTCTAAGTCTGTTATTTGTTCTAAACTCTTTCCTGCATGGTATATTGGTAGAAATCCACAGCATGAGATACTGACTGTATCCCATAGTGACCAACTATCTAGTGATTTTGGTAGATCAGTAAGGGATATTGTAAATACAGACAAGTTCTCTAGTATATTCCCTGCTGTATCCCTACGAGCAGATGTAAGAGCAGCAGGTAAATGGAAAACAAACGCAGGTGGAACCTACTATGCAGCAGGTGTGCGTTCTCAAATTGCAGGTCGAGGAGCACATATAGCAATATTAGATGATGTGATGTCTGAAGAGGACTCTTTCTCTGCTGCTGGTAGAAGATATGTAAAAGAGTGGTATCCTGCTGGTTTGAGAACTCGTATAATGCCTAATGGTTCCATAGTTATTATTAATACACGCTATCATTATGATGATTTGTGTGGATGGCTCCTTAAACAGGAAGAAGAACTAAGTGAACAGGGTATTGAACCTTGGGAAGTAGTGAAAATACCTGCATGGGTAGACGAAGAAGCAAGTGAACTACTTGACTTACCAGTTGGGAGTTCTTATTTTCCTGAGTGGAAGTCCGATGAAGTACTGAAGGTAGACGAACAAGAGATCAAAGCAAGTAATGGTTCTAGGTATTGGGATTCATTATATATGCAGAACCCTACACCAGAAGAAGGTGGCTTAATTAAAAAGAGATGGTTGCAGGAATGGGAGTATGAAGAGCCTCCTTACTGTGATTTTATTATTCAAACTTACGATACAGCCTTTTCTACAAAAACTACAGCAGACTTTAGTGTTGTCCAGACATGGGGAATCTTTAGTGGGTATGAAGTAGAAGATGATGGAACAGAAGATTATAAAGGAAATTTAATTTTACTAGGAAATATGAAGGGGAGATACGAGTATCCTGAGTTGAGAAGGTTGGCTCAACTTCTATATGAAGAGCATAGGCCAGATGTGTGTATCATAGAAAAGAAGGCAAGTGGGCAATCGTTGATTCAAGACATGAGAAGGGCTGGCTTACCTGTCATGGAGTATCTCCCTGATAGAGACAAAGTAGCACGAGTGTATGCTGCAAGTCCTATGATTGAAGCAGGGAGAGTCTGGATACCAAAGAATAAAAAGTGGGGAGAGGAACTTATTCAAGAACTTATTCAGTTTCCTCACGCTGCTCATGACGATCAGGTAGATGCCTTAACAATGGCTGTTCACTACATGAGAGAATCGTGGAGATTAACCCATCCAGAAGATGCAGATTGGGATGACCCACCACGAGAAAAGAAAAGGGTTGCATATTGGAATGTATAAATGATATACTTAATATTTTAAAGGAATGATTATGCCTGTTGCTGTAATTCAATGGTGTGATAAAGCTGAACAGATATTTGAGTTGCTTTTAAAACCAACTACAAATTTAAAAGACTTGTGGGAAGCAGGATGTCATTGGGTTCCGCATCACTTACCTATATGGGGTACACCTGTTAAAGTAATATCTGAGATTGTGAGCGATGGTAAACTATTTCACGTAGTTATGTTTAAGTCTCAAGTAATGGGAGCTGAGATAGGATATACCTTACTGCTTGTAAACCCTCCTAATTAAAATTTGCATAATAAGGTAGTATTGCCTATAATAATATATTACAGCTAATGGGGAGGGCTGTATTATGGCAGATCAGATAACAGCCTATTGGCCTCAAGTTTTAGCAATAGTAGCAATTATTGTAATGTTTGTAAAACTCAAGAGTGCAGTAGCAGAATTACGAAAAGATGTAGATGATATAAATAAACGTGATACTTATACACAAGTAGTAAAGTTACGTGCGGATCTTGATGCACTTAAATCAAGCACTGATGAAAAAACAAAGTCCTTGTTTAGTTTATGGAATACAAAGATTTTTAAAGAATAATAAGGAATAAATAAATGGCTATTGAACGTAATCCTTTTAAAGAAATAATACAATCTGAAAAAGAACAAGGTGGAAATATAATTCCTATTGGTGGAGTAACAGTATCTGAGTCAGAAGGACCAACCTTTGAACTGGATGAAGATGGTGGTCTGACAGTTAATTTTGAAGAATCATCAGAAACTATTATGGAGTTTGATGAATCTAATTTTACAGAAGAAGAAAACTGGTATGAAAATATAGCTGATAAACTTGATGATGATCTTTTAGAACAAATTAGTTCTGATGTTATAGACAAATATCAAACAGATAAAGATTCCAGAGAAGAGTGGGAGTCTATGTTTGAGCGAGGCTTTGATCTGTTAGGACTCAAGCTGGAAACAACTGCTGAACCTTTTGAAGGAGCATGTACTGCTGTTCATCCTCTTCTTATTGAGTCTGCTGTAAAGTTTCAGTCCAAAGCTTCTCAGGAACTCTTTCCTCCTGCTGGTCCTGTTAAAGCTCAGATCATGGGGGATGAAACAGTAGCTAAGATACAACAGGCAAATAGAGTAGAAGATTTTATGAACTATCAACTTACTGAGCAGATGCCTGAGTATTTTGATGAGTTTGAAAGAATGTTATTTCATTTGCCTCTTATAGGATCAGCATTTAAAAAAGTATATTATGATCCTTCATTAAAACGCCCCTGTTCCGAATTTGTACCTATTGACCAGTTTTATGTATCTTATTATGCTAGTGATTTAAGAAGGGCTGATAGATACACGCATGTAATTTATAGGAATCCTGTGGATATGGCAAGGGAAATTGCCTCTGATATGTATAGAGATGTCGATTTACCTTTACCTACTGTTCCTGTAATGTCACCGATTACTTCTAAGATGGATCAAATTTTAGGACTTAATCCTTCAGGTGATAATGATCCACAATATACAATACTAGAACAACATTGTTATCTAGAGCTACCCAAACCTTTTGCAGATGAGGATGGAGTAGCTCTTCCATACATTGTAACTGTTGAGGAAAACTCTCGACAGATTCTTAGTATCCGTAGAAATTATAAACCAAACGATCCCACGAAATCAAAAACATTACATTTTGTTCATTATAGATTCGTTCCAGGTTTCGGTTTCTACGGATTAGGTTTAATTCATTTCTTAGGAAATTTGACAATGACAGCTACTGCAGCTATGAGAGCATTAGTTGATGCAGGTCAGTTTGCTAATCTACCTGGTGGCTTCAAAGCAAAAGGTGTAAGAATTGTAGGAGATAATGATCCTATTTCTCCTGGTGAGTTCAAGGAAGTAGAAGCTACAGGAATGGATTTAAATAAGGCTATTGTTAATCTACCTTATAAAGAACCTTCTCAAACTTTATATAATATGTTACAGTTTGTAGCTGCAACAGGACAGAAGTTTGCCGATAATACAGAAAAGATTGTATCTGATGCTTCTTCTTATGGACCTGTTGGAACTACAATGGCGTTACTTGAGGCATCAAGTAAGTTCTTTTCTGCTGTGCATAAGCGTTTGCATAAAGCTCAACGAGATGAATTTAAAATATTAGCGAGAATAGATGCAGACTTCATGCCCCAGGAATATCCTTATGATATGCCAGGAATTAGTAGAACTATTTTTAAGGATGATTTTGATGGTAAAGTTGATATTATTCCTGTTAGTGATCCTAATATTCCTTCTAACGCTCATAGGATGATGTTGGCACAGATGACACTTCAGTTAGCTCAACAGTCTCCACCTGGTATGTTTAATCTCGAAGCTCTTAACAGAACAATTTTAGAGAGTGCGAATATGCCAAATCTTAATCAGATACTGCCTCCTAAAAAAGTAGCAAAACCTTTAGACCCTGTTTCAGATATTCTAGCAGCTACTAAGGGTATTCCTATTCAGGCATTTCCTGGTCAAGATCATGATGCTCATATGCAGGTAAAGATGTCTTATATTCAAGATCCTGTAAATGGAGCTAATCCTGTAATGAAAAGGATTATTCCTGTTCTTCAAGCAAATATTCAAGAACATTCCGTTCTTAAATATCAAGAACAGGTAGGTGGTATGACGAATGAGATTATGAAGCGTGTTCCTCCTGAAACAGCATCTTCTAATAATATTATTGAAATGGCTCAAGCTAGAGCAGCTCAACAAGTTCTTAAAGCTAATCAATCAATGGCAGGAAAACAGATGTCTCCTGAACAACAGATGGTTCAATTAGAACAGGCACGAGTAGCTTTGGAGCAACAGAAGTTGCAACTTAAAGCAGCTACTGATAATGCCGATGCTGCCCTAGAAAATAGAAAGCTTGATTTAGAAGAAGCTGAATTACAAGCTAAAATTTTACAGGGTGGTATGAAAGAACAAGTAAAGATGGAGAAGGATGAAAGAGATCGTATTGCTAAACAATCAATGAAAGCGATTGATATCTTAACGAAAGTTGCAACGGATCAAGCAAAACTTGAATCAAACGAAAAATTAAAAGTGTTAGAAGTTGTAACTAAATTAGCAGGTATGGTAAACTCTGATAATAGAGATAAAGAACTTAAAGGAATGGAAATGCTTATGGAATTAGCAAAAATGGCTGAAGATTCAGAAAGTGTTTCTACTAAACTTCCTGCTAGAGTAAATGAAATAATTAACATAAAGGAGATTAACGAATGAGTTGTGGACCTATACATAATACAATAAGTCGCATACAACGTATAATAAAACTTGGGTGCGATTGTGTTGGCTGTGGATGCAGCCGATGGTTTTGGACAACTGCACCTGTATGGGTAGTTGTAGGTATGGCAATAGGATACTGGTGGATTGGGGGAAATCCTACCGATATTAGTACAGGAGTTGAATAATACCGATGGAAGCTTGGGATGAAATTATTCTGGAGCTGAATAAAGAACTAGATCAAGTTAAAGAAGTTATTTCAGAAGGGGGACCGTCTAACTTCAGTGAGTATCAAAACCTCGTTGGATATTGTAAGGGGATTACGTTTGCGAGGCACACCTTTACTTCAATTATAACCAAACGTAATCATGGAATAGATGACGAGGAGGATTTTTAAGTGAGACAAGTAGCGATGGGTAAAGCAGTAAAAAACGATCAATGGATTTCTAATGAAGGAGATATTCCTGATCCAGATGTTCTCCCTTCTTTACCTGGATATAATATATTAATTAGACCTGTATCCATTAAAAATGTAACAAAGGGTGGTATTTTTATACCAGACTCAACTAGAGATGATATGGCATATTTAACTACTGTAGGAAGAGTAATTGCAGTAGGAGAAGTAGCCTATCAAGATGAAATCAAGTTTCCTAATGGAGCTTGGTGTGAAGTAGGTGATTATGTATGTTATGGTAAACATACAGGAACAAAGCTATTTTATAAAGGAATTAAGCTACTAGTATTGTTTGATGACCAAATTATGATGAAGGTAGAAAATCCTAAAGATTTAGATCCTACATTTAATTTATCAAATTAATTTGGATAAGTAAAATACTTATGTTATATTTATATAAACGTAATCGTTGATTTCGTAGCAACGAGGTAGAAAGGAAAGATAATGAGTGATAATACATGGTCTGATATTACAGTAAAAGGTAGTAATCAAGAACAAGAAAAAGTAGAATACGAGATTGAAGGTCAAGAAGAAGAACAAAAACCTGTAGCAGTTTCTCCAGAACCTGAACAAAAGGAAGAAGTAGTAGAAACAGCTAGTGAAGAATCTTCTTGGATTGAAGCTTCTGAAGAAGCAGAAGAGAAAAAAGAAGAACCCAAAGAACTTGAAGGTGTAGAAACAAAGGGTGCTCAAAAAAGAATTAGACAGCTTGTAAAACAACGTAAAGAACGTGATGAACAGATACAAAAACTGATTGAGCAAAATGAAACTTTAAGTAGTAAGATATTAGAGAGAGAAAAAGAATTTACGCAAGCTCAAACAGTTTCAACAGAAACATCTGAAAAACAATTAAAAGATCGCTTTGAGTTAGCTAAAAGTAATTATGTAGAAGCATATCAAAGTGGAGATGCTGAAAAAGTATTACAAGCACAACAAGCTCTCAATCAAAGCCAGCTTGATTTACAAAATATAGAATCAACGAAGGTGGCTTTAAATAAATATAAAGAAGCTGTAGCAGAACAAGAGGAGATACAAAAAGCTGCTCCTCAACAGCAACAACCTAAAGCCGATCCCAAAGCTATTGCTTGGGCTTCAGATAATGAATGGTTTGGAAAAGATAATGTAATGACTGCTGCTGCTTTAGCGATTGACGGTGAGTTAAAAAATTTAGGACTAAATCCTACAGATGATGAATTTTATGGGGAAGTTGATAGAAGGATTCGTAAAGAATTTCCACATAAGTTTACTGAGGAAGTAGTTGTAACTGAACAAGAAATTCGACAACAGCCTACGAAACAGGCTGCTCAAGTTGTAGCAGGTGGGTCACGTTCCCCTGCCACTTCAGGTAAAAAAATAAAGCTAACACAAGAAGATATGCAGTTAGCTGCTAAATGGAAAATACCGCTTGAGATGTATGCTGCTGAAAAGATGAAAGTTACTCAGTCTGACGGTGGTTATACAGATGTTTTAACTAAACGTGGAGGATAAAAATATGCCATTGGAAAAAACACGTACCGTAGAGTCTAGGGAAAATAATACTAGAGAACAGGAATGGACATATGAAGAGCCAGATGCTCTTGATATTCCAGATACTGTATTAGAAAGATTTAATGCTGAAGATATGGTTTTACGTTGGGTAAGAATCAATACCAGAGGTAAAGATGATTACATTAACGTAGGAAAAAAACTAAATGAAGGCTGGATCTTTGTTACTCCTAGTGAAGTTCCTGAAATGTCTACAACCTCAATCGTGTTGGAGGAAGGCCGTTATGCAGGTGTAGTATCTCGTGGCGATCTCGCCCTAGCCAAAATTCAAAAAGGTAGACATAACGCCAGAACAAAGCATTTTGAGAAGAAGAGTGCAGACTTGATGCACGCTATTGATGTGCAACTTGATAAAGCTTCTGATTCTAAAATGCCTATTTCCAACAAAAGTAAGTCTCAAATTATTAAAGGAAGACAACCTTCTTTTTCAAATTAGACTTACTAGGTTTAACTTTATAGGAGAAGCAAAATGACTACAAGTAAAGCTTTGTCAGGCTTCACTCCTTCACGTAGGTATGGTTCAAGGCCAAATTCTACAGGCACTGACAGCCAGTATGTTATTTCAAGCGGTTACGCTAGTAATATTTTTGCTGGTGATTTAGTCAGGGTAAGTGCAGGAAATTTAAATGTGATTGCTACGACAACTGAATACGTGTGGGGCGTTTTTCAAGGATGTTACTACGAAACTGATGGCGAACCACGTTGGTCACGCTATTGGCCAGCTAGTACATCTGCCTCTAATGCTTATGGAATTATCAGTGATGATCCTCAGACTGTTTATGAGATTCAAGCTGATGCCTCTATTAGTGCAGGGGATATACGTTCTCAAAACTTTGATGTTACGCTAGGTAGTGGCTCAACTGTTACAGGTAATTCTGGATTTGGTATTGCAGCAGGTACTCGCAATCCAGCTCAGAGAATGACTCGTGTAGTTGGTTGGGTTGATGAACCAGGAAACAATATTGATGTATCTGCTGAAAGGGCTTTTGAAGTTGTAGAAGTCAAACTTATTCAGCATATAGATCGTTTCGGTTCTATTGGCGTTTCAGCAAGAGCATCTTAGGGAGTAATAAATTATGGCTATTAACAGAGCAAGTATTGCCAAAGAACTTCTCCCTGGACTGAATGCTGTTTTCGGCATAGAATACGGAGAAGTTGATAATGAGCACGAACCTCTTTTCGAGATTGAAAATTCAGATCGAGCTTTTGAAGAGGAAGTGTTATTTACTGGTTTCGGTACAGCACCAGTAAAGAACGAAGGTGCTTCCATTAGTTA
>Ga0114932_10006132_pt1 | contig 10372 bp, 13 predicted proteins | sample 2SBtaG_2_FD_87286 | JGI IMG/M metagenome (GOLD analysis project Ga0114932, IMG submission 87286) | Deep subsurface microbial communities from Kolumbo volcano to uncover new lineages of life (NeLLi) - 2SBTROV12_ACTIVE470 metaG | ecosystem: Environmental > Aquatic > Marine > Volcanic ... | reverse complement strand
TCTTTTCATGAGCCTAATGTAAAGTACCAACCAAAACTTGTCTCGGTCGGTGAATCATGGGTAGTCAAAGGATTAGATGAAGCATTAGAAAAAACTTCTGTAGGCGATAAAAAAACCATAGAGATTTCACCAGATAAGGGATTTGGTGAAAGAGATACGGGCAAAGTTAGAATGATTCCATTACGAAAGCTTGGAGAAGATGCAGAAAAGGTTTCAATCGGAGATATGGTGGAAGTTGATAACAAAAAGGGTGTTGTTAGATTTATTGGCTCAGGCAGAGTTCAGATAGACTATAATCATAGATTTGCGGGCAAAACAATTCTTTATGACATCAATGTCATCAAGGAATTAAAAACAGACGATGACAAGGTATCTGGAATTTTAAAAAGATACCTTCCAGTTAAAGATGATAAGATCTCATTCAAAAAAACTGGAAATATGTTGGATATCACTATACCAGAAGAGATGTTTCGAGCTGATGGCTTACATGCAATTAAGCACTTTGTTCAAACAGATGTTTTCAAATTCATTCCTAGCTTAGAACAGCTAAATTTTGTTGAATCACACGTGAACCAGAAAGTAAAATCTACGGAAAAAACTACCAAAACAAAAGCTAAAACAAAAAAAGCTAAAGCACCTTAGTGCTTTTAGCAAGTGAGAGAGCTTTTTCTTCAGTCATATCAACTCCACTTAGTATAGTGTATCTTTCCGGTCTTAATGACTGTGCAATGATTAGTGCTTTTGCTAGAACTTGAGGTTTTAATCCTATCTCTTTTGCAGTTGTTGGCGCACCAACATTCTTCAAGGTTTTTACAATTTGCTTCCAATTCTGTCCCTGTAACTTTGAGATCAAGATAGTACCAATTCCACATTTTTCTCCATGAAGACCTATCCCTGGTTCTAATTTATCAACAGCATGTGAAAACAGGTGCTCTGCACCAGAGCACGGTCTACTACTACCTGCTATGCATGATGCCACTCCAGCACTGATTAGGGCCTCCACAATCTCTCTTACATGTAGACCATTTTTTGAGAAACGTGCAGAGTTTTTTATCAAAAACTGTGCGCTCATTAATGCCAACTCGGCAGAATACTTTCCATAATATTCACCAGTTTTATCTCGACCCAATTGCCAGTCACGCACTGCTGTAATTTTTGCTATAAGGTCACCACAACCACTTGCAAGTAATTTTTTAGGCGCTTTTTTCATAATATCCACATCCACAAAAACACCAAGCGGAGCGGTAGCAACTAGAGAATGTGGCTTGTCTCCTTTTACTGATACAAATGGACTAGCAATCCCATCATGTGATGCAGATGTTGGAACACTAACGAATGGTTTGTTAAGATTAAACCCAATCAACTTTGCTATATCTACAGAACGCCCACCACCAATACCAATAACTAGATCACTTTTGCTTTGACGTACTTTTTTTTCAATCTCTTGTATAGTTTTTTGATCGTTAGTTTTAGCTAAATACCACATGGTTTTAATTTTGGATGCAGCAAGAGATGCCTCAATTTTCTTTTGCACTATTTTTTTAACGTTACCTCCAGAAACCATTGAAACACGTTTTGTTTTCTTTAGCGAATTTAGAAAATTTCCAAGATCGCTAATATTTTTATCTCCCACAACAATTTGGCGAGGCAGCTCCATTGTGTGTGATGGCATGCGTTTTTTACTTTTCAAGTGCTTATTATTTGCCTCACAAAAGTTATTTAAAGGGTAAAAACAACTCGTGATTATCTCAAACGAGGTAATTATATGACCACGAATATTGAAGAAAAAATCTTACACGGTACAACCACAGTAGGGATAAAAGCATCAGACGGTGTTGTTCTATGCGCTGATATGAGAGCTAGCGCTGGATATTTTATTGCAAATAATAATACCATGAAGATACAAAAAATATATGATCATGCTGGCTTGACATTGGCTGGTGGGGTTGCTGATGCCCAGAATCTGACTGATATTTTAAGATATCATGCAAGCGTGCATGCCGTTCAAACCAACGAAAATATTCCTATAAAATCATTGGCAAGACTATGTTCACTAGTCTTTCACCAAAACAGGGGCTATCCATTTATTGCCGACATTTTGCTCGGCGGATATGATCGTGACGGACCAGCATTGTTTAATGTTGACATGTTTGGATCTGTAGAAAAAAAATCCTATGTAACAACTGGAAGCGGTTCACCTGTTGCATATGGGGTTTTAGAAGATGAGTATCGTGATGATCTCACACTTGAAGATGCAAAGTCGATTGCTCTTCGTGCAGTCAAGGCTGCTATTGTAAGAAATATTGGAACCGGCGATGGAATCAACGTGGCAACAATTGATAAAAATGGATTCCAACTTTTGACAAAAGAACAAAAAAAATCTATAATTTCGCTTTAGTGATTTAATGCAAAAAAAGCAACAGGAAATAGTACCTAACAGCCAAAATATTATGGCAACCATACTGTCAAGTATACCCAAAGATGCTAATGTGACCAAAATTGACTATGAGGGTCCCAGAATTGCACTCTATACAAAAACTCCAAGATTTTTGATGGAAAACAACACCATAATTTCCAATCTTGTTAAGGATATTAAGAAACGAATTGTGATTCGAATCGATGAATCAATTAGAAAAAACGAGGACGATGTAAGAAAAATCCTTAATGAAAAAGTACCAAAAGAGGCAAACCTACAGGGATTATTTTTTGACACTACAACAGGCGAAGTTTCCATAGAGGTAAAGCGCCCATGGCTTTGTCAGCGAAACTCTGAAGAGTTCAGCCATGTTGATATATCTGAAAAAACTGGTTGGAAGCTCCGCATAAGAAAATCTACAAACAAACCATCAAATACAATACAGGCGATAAACTATCAGCTCAAACTTTCGTCATCTGAGAGGGTAAAACACCTTAAACAAACCGGCGAACAAATTTTCAGACCACGTCTTGCACAAAAATCTGAAGTATCCTTACTAACACTTGGTGGATTTGGTCAAGTAGGAAGATCATGCATGCTGTTAACTACACCAGATAGCAAAGTATTGATTGATTGTGGAATAAACCCAGGAGCACGCAGTCCAAGGGAGGCATTTCCACGACTTGATTGGGCGAATATAACACTTGAAGATCTAGACGCTGTGGTAATAGGTCATGCACATCTTGACCATACAGGATTCTTACCAGTTTTGCTCAAGTATGGCTATAAGGGCCCAATTTACTGTACAGAACCAACACTTCCGATGATGAACCTAATTCAGCTTGATGCAATCAAGGTGGCAACTGCTCAAGGCAGAACTCCGATGTATGCTGACAGAGATGTATTTCAAGTAATGAGGCAAACCATTACCATTCCTTATGGAGCAGTAACTGATATTTCACCTGACATAAAGCTGGTACTATCAAATGCTGGACATATTTTAGGTTCAGCAACGTGTCATTTCCACATAGGAAATGGTGAACATAACTTTGTGTATACGGGTGACATAAAATACGGTAAAAGCATGCTTCTTGAAAGTGCCAACACAAATTATCCGCGGGTAGAAACTTTGCTTATCGAAAGTACATATGGTCTAAAAGAAGACATTCAACCAGACAGACAAGAAGTTGAATCTGCATTTATCACTTCAGTAAACTCTGTTCTCAAAGAGGGAGGCAAAGTTCTCATACCAATTCCTGCAGTTGGACGTGCACAGGAGCTTATGTTGGTAATAGATCAATACATGAAAGCTGGCGATCTAGTTGAAGCTCCAGTATTCATGGAAGGAATGATACAGGAAGCTACTGCAATCCATGAAGCATTTCCAGAATACCTAGTAAGGGATCTCAAAAAGAAAATTTTGGAGACTGATGATAACCCATTTGATTCTGAATACTTTACAAACATAGAGCATAAGGATGGAAGAGATGAGGCATTACGAGAAAATTCTCCATGCATCATCATTGCAACATCTGGAATGCTTGAGGGCGGACCAGTTCTTGAATACTTTAGGAATATTGCACCAGAGCCCAAGAACAAGATATTGTTTGTATCCTATCAGGTTAATGGTACTCTTGGCAGACGAGTCATGGATGGTTCCAAGCAGGTCTCAATATTAGGAAAAGAAGGCAAGATTGAAGTAGTTTCGATAAACTGCAGTACGGAAAGACTTGATGGATTTAGTGGACATAGCGACTACAACCAACTTATGTCATTTGTCCATAGATTACGACCAAAATTAAGGCGTGTGCTTGTTAATCATGGAGAGAGAAAAAAATCAGAAAATTTGTCAATGTCAATTCGCAGAATGTACAGAGTATCATCACACTATCCGCAAATTCAAGAAGCGATCAAATTATTTTAGATCATAATCAGGCTTCCAGATCTTTATTCTTGGAGGAGTAACAACAATTCTTTCCTCACCAAGACGCGCAATGTCCGCACCTGAGTCTCTTGCAATTACATACAGTTCCTCAACAATCTTTCTCAACTTCTCAACATCCTTTTGAGCAAGAGGAGTAACTCGGAGAATTAGGATCATGCCTTTTTTGATGTCCTCCTTGATCGTATGGATGTCACTAGGATCCCTAATTGTTATCGCCTTCAGATATGTGGGGTTTGCCTGCTTTTGCATTAGCTATCTTGCGATCAGCTCCTTCAAAAAGGCTTTCTTGTCTTTTATGAGTAAATTATGGTTTGCTATCTAAATTCTTAGTTTTACATATGAGGCTTCTTCGGCAGATTGTATTGACACTTCGACGTCCTCAGTTTTATGAACAGTGACAATCTCAGTTTTGTTTTTTGGTGCATCAGAGTAGCGTAGTGTAATGCTAGCTGAAAATTCTACATGTTTATCTGCATTGTCTCCTCTTAACAAAACAGTTGGTCCAACATGTTCCTTAGCCTCTAGCAGAATGTCATTTGGTAACGCAAGCGCATTAATCATTTCGTTTTCATCTTTGTTTCTTCCAACAATCAGCTTTGTGCTTTGATCTAATCTGAAATGTCTTCCAATTTTTAGCAGATCAATATCATTTGTTGTTGGCGTCTCAATGTGTTTGAACAAGTCTTTAGCTCTTAACGAGAATGCGGGATCTGTCAACAGGCAACCTCCTCCTGCATTTGGTGGGTCTTCAATACCAAACTCTTTTGCCATTAGAAGCTGCTCTTTTCTAGAACGTCCTCTTATCATACCGAGATCTTTTCTTTTTATCAGACCATTCTTTTCTGGATCAGTGGCAGGTAGCAATGCAGCGGATAGTGGTCTTACAATTTTTCCTTCTAATCCAGATAACTTTTCAATTTTTTTCAATGCAGGTGCAAATTGACTCATTGGTCTTTGTCCAAGCACCTCACCTGAAATGATAAACTCTGCACCAATCTCTTCCATGTGTTTCTTACCGGCTTCAAACATCATCGCTCTGCAATCAATGCACGGATTCATTCCAGAACCGTAACCATACTTTGGATTCTTTAACATCTCAATGTATTCATCTCCGAGATAAACTGTTTTTAGATCAACTCCTAGTTTGTCTGCCTTCTCTCTAATCTCAAAACCACAACCTTTACCACAATCAAAATCACAAAACGGTGTCTTGATTGCAACCGCCGAAACTTCAAAGCCCTGTTTTTGCATTGTTTTTACAGCAAGCGTACTATCTAATCCACCAGAAAGGAGTGCAACAACCTTCTTTTTCTCTTCCTTTTCTGTCATTACAATTACAGAATAATATCAATATACAAACTTTGCAACATACATAAATTCACAAAAACATCTTTTTGAACAATGAAGGCACGCAGAAGGAGGCTCGAAAAATATTGTAATGTCCTTAATTGTGATACTCTTATCACTTTTGAGCCTGAAAACCTCTTCTATTTGACTGGTTTTTGGGGCGAGGCAATTGGCGTATTGGAAAAAGGCGGAAAAACTACAATCATTGCTCCGGAGCTAGAGGCACAGAGGGCTAAGGAAGACTCAGTAAATTGTAACGTTATAACTTCGCAAAGAGGAGGTCTTGTATCTTCATTAACATCTACTATAAAGACGAAAAAAATCTGCACGGATTGCCAAAACTACTCTATAATGCAGTCATTGAAAAAATCAATTCCTAAGATAAAACAATCATCTACTCCTTTTTACAATGCGCGCATAATCAAGGATTCCGAAGAGATTCGTGCCTTGAAAAAAGCATCTTCTGTTATAGATGAAATGTTTGAGCTTTGCGCGCAAACCATCAAGAAAGGCAGAAGAGAATCTGAACTGCAAGCATTTTTGATGGCGTTTGCCAATGCAAATGATCTATTTGATACAGGTTATCGTTCTACGTTGAATCCGCTGATAATTGCTAGTGGGCAAAACTCGTCGCTCCCACACGCACAAGTAACCAAGAGAAAATTTACAGACGGTGACATGATTACGGTAGATTTGACATTGAGATACAAAGGATACATTTCAGATGCAACTAGAACGTTTGGACTAGGTTCCATCTCTAAGGAGGCAATCACTGTTTATGAAATCGTAAAAGAATCACAAAAGGCTGGACTGAAAGCTGTCAGACCGCAAAAAACGTGCGCATCTGTAGATGACGCATGCAGGAAAATTATAGAGGAATACCACTATGGACCACATTTCATTCATTCAACTGGTCACGGAATTGGGTTAGATGTACATGAAGGTCCTAACATTTCTGCCAAAAACAAAGAAAAACTAAAAAAAGATATGGCCATCACAGTCGAACCGGGCATCTACATACCAAAAAAGTTTGGTGTTAGAATTGAGGACTCGCTAATAGTGAAGGACAGAGCAGCTGTGATGCACAAGTTTACGAAAGATCTAATTGTAATTTAAAAAATTAATAGGTTTTAGTGCCGTTTCCATTCTGATTTTCCCAAGACGCAAATCCACCCTCAAGGTTTACTATATCAACTTTCAATTCAGACTTTACTAGCTCTTCAGCAGCAAGGTTTCCCCTATATCCAAAAGAACAGTACGTACAAATTTTCTTGCCTAGAGATTTTTCTACATCTACTTGTTTTGTGAGAACTAAAAATAGACGATGTCTTTCGTCAGGACTAAACTCATCCTTTTCCGTCTTCCTTACTTTTCTGATTAATTGTCCTAATGGCAAATGAATAGAATCATCAATATTGCCACCAAGTAATTCTTCTTGTTCTCGTACATCTATCAAAATATATTGTTCACGATTTTTTTTCAACTCGTCAGCATTGATGGTTTTCGCCATTTTTGATTTGGTTTTGGTAGGGAATTTAAGCTATACACATTCAGTCACATAAAAAACTAGTACAGGTATCAAAGAAAACATGAAATTAAATACTCTGTTGTTCAGTGGATCGATCTGACTCAACAAACTCGTGACATAAGAAAAGCGTTTGGACAGTTCTCATCCAGTAAGACGCAGGTGTGTAACACATTGAAACCTATAGAGATTGAGTTTGATGCACAAGAAGATGTTCTTGAGGCAACACAATCAATTGATTTTGACAAGGGAGATGTTATAATTAAAAAATCAGGAATCTATCTTGTAATTGCAGGACCACAGATTGCAAAACTAAGAGGAGCAAGAAATCGTTGGATTGATTTTTGGCTAAGAGTGAATAACGTAGATCTTCCTAACTCTAATGTTAGACGTGTGTTGACAGACTCTCAAGAAAAAGATGTTATACCAATCAATGCTGTTTGTCCATTAAACCGTGGTGACACATTGAACATTATGATGGCTGCTGAAACTGAAGGTGAAGGTATTGGTATAGAAGCAATGCAACCTGATGGCGAACCGACCATTCCATCCATAATACTAACACTTGTCCAATTAGATTAGGACGTTGTTCTAATTGTCTTCTAATTCAAAGAAAAAACAAATACACAAAAGTTTACTTACAAAAACATTATTGGTTTTTTTCATATTTGTTTCATCTACATTCTTCATCCATATATCATTTGGTGCTACTGGAGAAAGAGATGCAAGCTGCCATGTTTTAGAAATTAGTGAGAATTGTGATCTATCAGGCATTGGGCATCTGGTTTATGGTGATCTAGTTGTAGGTGGTATCCTAGCACTTTTTTTCCATCATCTTGCGCACAAAAATCAAGTTAGAATAGATAAGATCATCAGTTCAAATGAAGAGCACAGACTAAAAAGAAAAGACTTTGCTGTATTTCATCTTAAATCCCAAGTTACTGCAATGCTATTCAATTTAGGCCGAATTAAGAAGACAGCAGAGTTTCACAACGACGCAATCAAGTTAGAGTATCACCCGCTTACACTGGAAGAAAAGGAGAGAACTTGGAAAATACGTACCTTAACTGAAAGAATAAGGTTTGAGCAGGAAAAGCTTGGACGATTGCTTGATGTTGTTAGAAGTACATTGGTAGGCGCCCAAGATGTTTTGGAACCTGAAGTGGTTATGCAGACAGATGGAGTAATTACATTTGTTGGAGAGATGACAATTGAGGAGCAGCAAGATGAAACTATGGAATTTCTGAAATATTCAGTTTCTAAGCAGAAGGTTTTGTACCTTTTAGAGAAACTAAAATCTTATTCGACTGTAACACATGCATTCAAAAAAATGGAGGAAAACATTGAGGACGAGCTCAATGTTTCAGCGTATCCTTCTTAAGATGTTTCATGCTCATCAATTATTTTCACTTCTTTTAATTCAAGCTTAATAATTGCATTCATCATAATTCCTTGCTCCTTCAAATAATCTATCGTTTTTTTGCTTAATGGTGCTTTTAATTCATCAAGTTTGAATTCACAAACTATGCCTTTTTCCAGGTCACCAAGCTTAATTTTTTTTGAAACAGAAAGTCCTTCTAAGATTGTAGCACCAGAAATTGGTTCGTAAGTTTGAATGTCAACTTTGTTATCTTTCTCATTAACATACAAAACATATCCAGATGCTGTCAACTCAGTTGGTTTTTCAAATTTAGGTGATTCTAATTCCTTATTGATATCCTCAGGTATATCGTTCTGTTTTTTTCCCATTTTGCCTAAATCACATTTACTATTTTTCTTTCTTGCTTTTCTGCCACCATTCTAGATAATCATACTGTTTGTCTTCTTTTGTAAATTCTCTTTGGTTAAGCTTCTGACGTATATCAGATATTTGTTCCCTAGTGGCATACAACCCACATCTCTTGCAAATGAAATGCTTTGTAGAAGGATCTAATTTCATAGGTATTTCTATATCAATTCCAATATCCCTATCATTTGGGATTAGGTAATCTTTGCCTTCTTCTTCTGCCTTCTCAGCTTCCATTTGATATTGTTTTTTGAGAGCATTTTTTTCTCTTGCAACACATTCTGGACAATTAGGCAATGTTCACAAGACCAAATTTTTTCCATAAAAGCGTTCGCAATCTAGCGTCTAATGTCTCCTAAAATCTCTTAAAACAATATTAGCTAGATTCTTTTCTTTACAGCTTCAAACTTCAAGCGATAGAGTTTAGGAGACATTAGGAGACATTATTCTCTGTAGCAAAAAGCAAAACCAAAACAGACTGCTTTGTCTATCTTTGTCGACTGTTTTGCCCTTTAACAATTTTTTTCATAGAAACCATGAGCAATTGGTATGATCCTGACCACCTTTCCGATGGTAAGGTAAGAGACATTAGCGTACATGAAGAAAATCCTGACGATTGGGATTGCGAGATAGAGTTGAATTGTCACAAGACAGAAAATTCCGGTCGTGTGTCAACCGTGTTTATGAGGTATTTGCGCGACAAATATGGCGGGAACACGGCAGATAGAGCACTCAAACGTGCTCAGAAAAGAGAGCAGCGGACGAAAATAGAAGATGCGCCAACTACATCAACAAAGATGGCAGGCGTTTTCTAGGCAAAACTCCTTTTTTGCAAACTTCATAAAGCCAGAAAAATCTGATAAATTATGGCGTTACGAAAGAAAGGAAAACACAAAAGATGGGCAGATCAAAAAGCTGATCGTAGAAAGGCAAAACAGAAAAAACGTTAGAATTCTGTAATTAATGATGAGTGATAAAATGAGCAAAATATTAGCCGGTAAGGTTTCTGACATTCCATCAGGCAAAATGATCAAGGTTGAAGCAGACGGAAAAGATATTCTGGTAACCAATATTGATGGAAATTATTACGCAATGGATGATACATGTGCACATGCAGGTGCAAGTCTTGTTGAAGGATCGTTGGACGATTCTACTATTACATGTCCATGGCATAGTGCAACTTGGGATTGCAAGACTGGTAAGATGGTTAAATTTGGCGTCCAGCTTAAGGATTTAGTGTCATACAAGGTTACAGTTGAATCAGACGACATCTTTGTGGAAGATTAGTGGATGAAAGAACTTGACTGAAATAATTTCTTGGGAAAATCAAAATGGAAACACCGGCACTAAAAC
>Ga0114932_10006127_pt1 | contig 10376 bp, 7 predicted proteins | sample 2SBtaG_2_FD_87286 | JGI IMG/M metagenome (GOLD analysis project Ga0114932, IMG submission 87286) | Deep subsurface microbial communities from Kolumbo volcano to uncover new lineages of life (NeLLi) - 2SBTROV12_ACTIVE470 metaG | ecosystem: Environmental > Aquatic > Marine > Volcanic ... | reverse complement strand
GGTTCTGGTGGTACGGGCCGGAGTTCGACACCGCCCACGCCGCCCACTTCGACGGACTCTTTCGAGCGCACCTGCAGGCGGCCTGGCGTGCGCTCGGGCGCGAGCCCCCACCCGCGCTGAGCGTGCCGGTCACGGGCTCGTGTCACCCGCCGCGCGGCTGGGCTCCGCGGCGCCGCGTCGGCCGCGCTCCGAGAGGCGTGTTGGACTGGACCGGTGCGGGCTTCCTGCCCACCGAAGCTGCGGGAGGGGCGATGGGCAGCACCCGCATCGTCACGGGCGTGAGCTACCTGGAGGGTCCGGGCACGATCTGGCTGCGGCTTCACCTGCATGGCCGACCGTCGGGCGACTGCACCGTGACGCTCGGCGATCAGCAGGTGACCGCGCCGCTCGGCGCCGCTCCGCTGGAGGTCCCGGGGAGACTGCCTGCGCGCCTCGTGGTGCGCCTGACGGTCGGCACGGTCGAGCAGAGGGTGCCGGACGCCGGGGAGCTGTGGCTGGCCGCTCGCCCGGAACGCGCACACTGGAGCGCCTGAGGGGTTGGCGATCGGGTTAGGTTGGCCGCCGATGTCGGTCTTGGTCCTCGCCCCGGTCTTCCACGCGCACCAGCCCCCAGGTACGCCGGACAAGCACGTGGAGCAGGCCTACCAGCAGCGGTACAAGCCGCTGCTGCTGGCCTTGTCCCGCCTCACGAACGTGAAGGCGGCGGTGCACATCGACGGCTGGCTGCAGAGCTGGCTGGCCCGGCACCACCCCACGTTCATCGAGCGCCTCGGCGAGCTGCGCGCGGCGCGGCGGGTCGAGCTGCTCGGTGGCGGCTGGGCGGATCCCTTCCTCGGAGGGCTGCCGGAACGGGATGCCCTCGGACAGCTCCAGTGGCAGACCCGGCTCATGAGCCGCCGCTTCAAGATGAAGCCGAAGGGTGCCTGGCTCGCCGAGCTCGCCTGGGATCCGGCCCTTCCGGGCCTGCTCACGCGGTCCGGCTACACCTACGCCCTGGTCGATGCCGGCGCGTTCGAGGCCACGGGCATCCAGGACCCTTGGGGGGTGTTCCACACCGAGCGCCAGGGCGCTCGCCTCACCCTGATCCCCGTGGATCGCCGCCTTCGAGAGCTGTTGCCTCCCGAGCGCTCCCTGGATGCCACACGCGCCTACCTCGAAGGCCGCATGGCCGACGGCGTGGAGTGCGTGGTCTGGGCCTGCGAGCTGGACCGGTGCCTCCCCTTGGACGACGAGCGGCGCTCGCTGCGGGCCTTGGCTGCTTGGCTGAAGGCCCTCGACGCCTGGGGCCACGAGGTGAAGACTCTCCGGGTGGGCGATCTCCTGTCGCGCGTGCAGCGGCAGCAGCGGGCCTACCTCGGCAGCTGGTTCCCCCGGGAGCGCATGGCCTGCGCCGCCGACCCCACCGCGCCGGGCTTCGAGGTGGGCGTGGTCGCGCCCTGGGAGCGCTTCCTGCTTCGCTACGAGGAGGCGAACCGACTGCACAAGCGCATGCTGCTGGTCTCCGAGCAGCTCGTGCGCCTGCGGAACCGCATCCGCGAGACCCCGCCCGCCAAGCGTCGGGCGCTCAAGGAAGCGCTCGATGCTGCCACCCTGCACCTCTACAGCGCGCAGGCGTCCGACGTGCTCTGGCACGGCCCGCACGCCGGCGTGTACGACGCTCGTCTCCGCCACCGCGCGTGGCGCGACCTGTTGGAGGCCGACTCGCGGGTGGCGCACACCCTGGGCGAGGGCACCGACATCCGGCAACTCCGGCTGGACTACGACGCCGATGGGCGGCAGGAGATCGTGGTGCGCACTGCAAGGCTGGGCGCGGTGCTCGACCCCAACGAGGGGGGAGCCCTGGTCGAGCTCGACCTCTGGGATCTGCCTGGCAACCTGGTGAACACCCTCCGGCGTCGGCGCGAGCGGTACCACGACGATCTGGATCGCTTCGCGAACCTGCCGGCGCTCGTGTTCGAGTCCGACGAAGAGCTCGCTTCGGTGGACACCGAGGCCGACGCGCTCAGCTTCGACGTCGACGGCGACGGCCATCGGATCTGGAGCGACGAGCTGGTCGAAGACGAGGAGTCCGACGAGCTGTCGTTCTACGACGAGGACGACGCAGGTGCGGCCCGCGTCGCGGCCATCCGCGTCGGCCCCACCGCCACGAGCGAGGCGATCGGGCCCGAGGAGCTGGTCCGCCACGTGGTGGTCGACAAGCTGCAGCGGGTCTGTTTCACCGACCACTTCCTCGGGGCCTCGGCCTCCCTCGACAACATCGCCCGGGGCCGCTTCGAGGACGCTGGGGACTTCGCCGACGCGGAGTACCAGGTGCTCGCCGCCGAGAACCAGGACCTCCTCGACGCGTACGGGGTGACCATGGCGCGTGAAGGACACGTGACCCAGGACGGCGAGGAGCGCCTCGTCCAGGTCTCGAAGCGCTTCGTGTTCCACCGCGATCTCCCTGCGGTCGACGTGCGCTACGAGATCACGAACCGCTACCACACGACGATCCGGAGCCGCTTCGCCGTCGGCTTGAGCTTCGGGCTCGACGGCCTCACCGGGCCGGGGCGCTACCTCGACTTCGGGCGCAGCCGAGCGCTCACGTCGGAGCGCGGCGAGGTCGACGGCATCAGCACCGTCGTCTGGGTCGACGAACGGCGAAAGTTCAAGGTCCGCATCGACCTGGGCCAGCAGGCCCGCATCTACCACTTCCCGCTGCGCACCGTGGCCTCGTCCGGCGGCAAGCTCCGCCTGCTCGACCAGGGCTTCGGCCTCCTGCTCGCCTGGCCGCTCCAGCTCTGGGGCGAAGAGCGGGCACGCTTCGACGTCAGCATCTGCACGGACTAGGCCATGGGCCGCTTCTGTCTCGTCCTCCACGGACACCTCCCACACGTCCTCCACCATGGCCGCTGGCCTCATGGCGAGAGCTGGGTGTTCGAAGGCGCGTCGGGCTCCTGGATGCCTCTGTTGGCGACCATCGACGCGGTGGCCGAGGCGGGGGCACGCGCGGGCTTCACGCTCGGGTTGACCCCGGTGCTGCTGGAGCAGCTCGCCCACCCGCGGTTCCAGAGCGGCTTCCCGCTGTGGCTCGACGAGCGCATCGAACGTGCCCGTCGGGACCAGGAGACCTTTCGGGGCTGGGGAGACGCCCACCTTGTCTACCTGGCGGAGCGCTGGGAGCAGCACTTCGCCGAGCAGCGGGCTGCGTTCGACGCCCTCGACCGCAACCTCCCGGCGGCCTTCGCGGCGCGCTGGGCGAGTGGGCAGATCGAGATCATGGGGAGCTTCGCCACCCACGGCTACGCGCCCCTGTTGCTCCACGACCGCTCGGTGCGGGCGCAGCTCCGCGTCGGCCTGGACAGCTCCGAGCGCATCCTGGGACGACGGCCCACCTCGCTGTGGCTGCCGGAGTGCGCCTACCGGCCTGGTGGCCGCTGGACCCCGCCCTGCCTGCACGGCGACGAGCGTGTGCGGCTCGGAGTCGATCAGGTGCTGGCGAGCGAGGGGGTACGGGCCTTCTTCGTCGACGCACACCTCTTCCAGGGCGCGCGCAGCGAAGGCGTGGTCGAGGACGGTCGCTACCGGAAGGTCGGCTGGGATCAGGCCGGCTGGGACACCGGTCGGGCGTGGCGCTCGTTGCTCGAGCCGCACCTGGTCACCACGGACGGGTCGGACACCGGCGTGGCGGCGCTGGCTCGACACCCTCGCGTCTCGGAGCAGGTCTGGTCCGGGGAGGTCGGGTACCCAGGTGACGGGCGCTACCTCGAGTTCCACAAGAGGCACGGGTCCGACGGGCTGCCGTACTGGAAGATCACCGGCAACAAGGTCGGGCTCGGCGACAAGCACCGCTACGTGCCCGACGACGTGGCGTCTGCCCTGCACGAGCACGCTCACCACTTCGCGAGCGTCGTACGGGACACGGTGGCCGAGTACCAGCGCGACACGGGACGTCCCGGAGTGGTGTGCGCGCCCTTCGATGCCGAGCTGTTCGGGCACTGGTGGCACGAGGGGCCCACGTTCCTGCGCGATGCGCTCTTGAGCCTGCACCACGACCCAGCGGTCGAGGTGTGCACCGCGAGCGAGCTGCTGGAGCGCCAGCCTCCCGACAAGGCGGTTTGGCTGCCGGAGGGGAGCTGGGGGGCCGGAGGCGACCACCGCGTCTGGTGGAACGACGAGCTCCGCTGGACCTGGGAGCTCGAGTACCGAGCCGAGGACCGCTTCTACCAGCTGCTCGACAGCCTGGCGTGGCGGGAGCACGAAGGTGTGCGCCACGCGCTCACCCTCGCCGCGCGCGAGCTGTTGCTGCTCCAGGCCAGCGACTGGCCCTTCGTCGTGCACACCAAGGGTGCCGTGGACTATGGCTACACCCGGATCTGTGGCCACGCCGAGCGCTTCGACCGCCTGATGAACCTCGCCTGGAAGCGCTCGGAAGGCCGGGACGACGACGCGGTCGATCAGCTTGCCATCGACCAGGTCGAAGGCCTCGACGGGCTCTTCGACGGGCTGTCCCTGGAGGCCTTCTGTGCGTGAGTGGCGTCGTTGCCCGGTCCGCGGGCACGACACCCTGCTCACCAACGAACCCCTCGAGCCTCGACCCGCCGTCCTCCCGAGCGGGCCGTGCCCGCTCTGCCAGGCGTCCATCGGCCCTGTGATCGCTCAACGGAAGGAGCTGCGCGTCGTGCCGAACGGCCGGCCCTGGCAGCGCGTGGAGGACCTCGAGCGGGTGCTGGAACCGGGGCCGTTGCGGCGTTGGGAGGCACCGGGTGCTCACGAGGTCATCGTGGAGGGTCACGATCACCGGGTGGCCTGGCAAGACGACGAGCTGCTCGTGGACAGCGCTCTGTTGGCCCGGGAGCGCATGCTCGACCTGAGACGGGACCAGCGCCTCACCGACGTGGTGTGGTTTCGCCAGCACGGCCGGGCCGCAGGAGCGAAGCTGGCACATCCCCACAGCGTGATCTGGGCGACCGGGGCGGCGCCGCGCTGGACGGAGCGTGGGTGTGCGAGCTGTGAGCTCCTCGCTGACGAGCGAGCCCGCGGCGCACGCGCGGTCGCCATCCAGGCGGACGCCATGGCGATCGCATCGTTCGCGCCGGTGGTCGACGGCGAGGTGTGGGTCTTGCCGCGAGGCCACGTCGGATCGCTCGAGGTCACCAGCGAGGCGGTCGTAGCCGCCGTCGCTGGCTGCCTGGCACGGGTGCTTCGCGCCCTCGATCGCGTGCTCGGCACACCCGCGTTCACGATCGGTCTGCGCGCGGCACATGGCGTGCCCGCGGCTCACTGGCGCTTCGAGGTCCGTCCGGTGCTCCGCGTCCCCGACGGGCTCGACGCCCTCGGTCGGCACCGGGTGCACCTGGCCCCGGAAGCCTTGGCGAGAGCTCTGGTTGCGAGCGATGGGTAGGTCGTCACTCCAATCTGAGTTACGCTCTTCTCCCACCCTGGAGGGACCCATGGCCGAGAAGAAGACCGGCACCGAGAAGAAGACGAGCACCACCCGCAGGTCGACGCGCAAGGCCGCGCCGAAGAAGGCTGCAGCGAAGACCGCGGCGGCGAAGCAGCCCGCGCCCCGGTCGGTCGCTGCGAGGAAGGCCACGGCCAAGAAAGTGGTCGTGAAGAGCGTGGCGGCGGACGCGCCGCCGAAGAAGGCCGCCCGTCGCAAGACCGCGCAGGAGCCGGTCGCTCCCGTGGTCGTCACCGCGCCCAGCCACGAGGCGATCGCCCTGCGTGCCTACACGCTCTTCCAGCAGGGGAGCCTCGACCCCGTGGCCAACTGGTTCCAGGCGGAGAACGAGCTGCGCGCGTCGACGCGCGCCTGATCCGCAGCCACGCGCGGGGACGGCTACGCTGCCCCCGTGTGGTGGCTCCTCCTGGCGTGTGGCACGAGCGAACCGACCGCGGCGGTCCCGACCGACGAAGGCACGGTGGACGAGGGCGATGCGTCGGCTCCGTTGCTCAGCGGGCCCGTGGACCCCTGCGCCGCGCCCGCAGGCCCCTGGCGGCTGGAGATCGTGGTCGACGGCCAGGCGGTGCGGTGTGAGCCGTGCGGGCTCCGGCAGACGGTGGCGTGGTGGGGCGACGGCGTGGTCGGCTCGGGCGTCGGTCCGGTGCTGTGGCCCCAAGCCCGGCGCGACGGTGCGGCCACCTGCGCGGTGGGTCCGGCTCGTCGCTCGACCACGCTCACGGGGTCGGAGGCTCTCGAGCGCGTGAGCTTGGAGGCGTGGGACGACGAAGACCTGTTGGGCCTCGCCGTCGGGACCGGTGCCGACTTCGACGGCGACGGCGCGATGGACCTGGTCCTCGGTGCTCCGTATGCCGACGCGCTCTACTGGGCGGAGGGTGCAGCTGTCGTGGTTCCCGGCGCGGCGCTGGGAACGGGCGAGGTCCTGGCCCTGGAGTCGGCTGGACGCCTCACGGGCTCCGCGTCGGCCGACTTCCTCGGCTGGCAGGTCGGCAGCCTGGTGGTGGACGGGGAGCCGCTGGTGCTCGTCGGAGCGCCTGGCGACGAGCGTGTGGGGGAGAACGCCGGCGCGGTGGCCCTGCTCCCGGCCCCGGGAGCGGGGGAGCGCCCCGAGCTTACCGACCTGGAGCACACCTGGCTCAGCCCCGTGGCCGACGCGTGGTTCGGCGTCGCTCTGGCGGTCGCAGACGTGGACGGCGACGGGGTCGACGAGGTGATCGCCGGCGGCTACGGCGCTGACGACGACCGGGGCGCTGCGTGGGTGCTGGCACCGGGCGCGGACCCGGAGCCGCTCCTCCAGGGCGGAACCTCGGGCGAGCTCGCTGGGCTCGCGGTGGCGCGGGTCGGGGATCTGGACGGCGATGGCATGGACGAGATCGCGGTGGGCGCGCCGGCGGTCGGCTCGCCGCTCACGCCGTGGGTCGCCGTGTGGAACCAGGGGGCCATCGAGCGCTTCGAAGGGGAGCTCGACAGCCACCTCGGCTACGCGGTGGTCGGCCTGGGCGACCGGGACGGCGACGGCCTCGACGACTGGGCGGTCAGCGCCCCGGGAGCCGACGACGTGGTGGTTCACACCGGAGGTGGTGAGGAGGTGGTGGCCGCGACCGCTCACGCGCTGGCCGGGCCCGGCGACCTCGACGGTGACGGCTTGGCCGAGCTGGTGCTGGGCGAGGGACGAGCACTCGACCGCGTGACCATCGTGCTCGCCGACCGGAGCACGGTCATTCACCAGGGCGACGAGCTGAGCTTCTTCGGATGGTCGGTCGCCGGCGCCGGCGACCTGGACGGGGACGGGCTCTCGGAGATCCTGGTCGGACGTCCGGGATGGGATGAGCCGGACACGGAAGCTGGCGGCGCCGTGCTGCTCACCCGGCCGCTGTCACCGTGAGATGGTGTCGAAGTCTCGGAGCTGGGTGAGGGCCTCCTTCTCGATCTGCCGGACCCGCTCCTTCGACAGTCCCATGATGGTGGCCAGCTGCGACAGGCTCAGGGGGTCGCCGTCGGCCAGCCCGAAGCGCCGCGACAGCACCATGCGCTGCCGCTGGGTCAGGCACGCGTGGAGGGCGGCGCGCAGGCGCGTCGTCTCGGCCGAGCGGTGGGCGTGGTGTTCAGGGTCCTCGCCCTGGCACACGAGCACCGCCTGCAGGGTCCGACTCTGCGGGTCACGGCCGTCGATCCGATCCTCCAGGGAGACCGTGTAGCCGTACCGACGCACCTCCCGGGCGCGCCGCAGGCTGACACCCGCGAGGGACGCCACCTCCGACGGCCTCGCACGCGCGCCATCGCGCTCCAGCCAGTCCTGAGCCTTTCGCAGGTTCCGGATCTGTTCCATCGCGCACGCCGGCAGGCGAACAGGACGGCCGGTCCGGTCGATCGCTCGGGAGAGCTGGGCCCGCACCCACCAGTGCGCGTAGGTGCCAAATCGAATCCGACGGCTCGGATCGAAGCGCTTGGCCGCCTCGTAGAGCCCGATCAGGGCCTCCTGGAACAGGTCGGTGTCGTCGAGGAACGGGCCGGCGTGCTTGCGGGCCTCCGCGTCGGCGATGCGGGTCTCGCTGAGCGCGAGCCGCCACAGCAGGCGCTCTCGGGCCTCGCCGTGGGCGCGGCCGGCGGCTTCGGCGAGCTCCACCTCTCGGTCGGCGCTCAGCCGGCGTCCACGGATGGGGCGCGGCGTCCGCGCTCGCACGAGAGGTTGGACCATGGGCGCCTCCTGGCCGGTTCGGCCGATGGAGGAGTGCGGTGCAGCCCGGCGTTGTTGACCTCCAGGCTCAGAAGAGGTGGTCGAACTCGAGGTAGATGCCGAGCGACGGGAGCGGTCCGTCCGGTCCCTTGTCGCGTCCGACGCCAACGTCCACCCGGCCCACGAACTGTTCGTCGACCACGAGCTTCACCGCCCCACCCGCCGCGACGAAGGCCCCAGGTCCGGACCCGCCGACGGCACCCACGTCGCCCCATGGCGCCAGCTGCAGGGCGACCGAGGTGTCGCGAACGGAGACCTCGGCCACCCGGAAGCGGGCCTCGGTGTTCAAGAGCGCCTTGCCTGGCCCGCGGTACCGCCCGCTGGGGATGCCGCGCACCGTGTCGCCGCCCCCGAAGCCGGCGATCGGGGTGAGTCCGCCCCAGTGGACCTGCTCGTAGAAGGGCACGTCGCCGAAGAGCCACTCGCCCAGGACCCGCGCGCCGAGGGTGAGCCGCGGCGCCATGGAGGCGAAGCCCCGCAGCTCGACGAGCGGGCCGCCGACGCCGCTCGTCGCGTCCACGCGTGCGGCGACCTGGACGAGGTGGCCCTCGGACGGATCGGCCTCCACGTCCCGTGTGTCGTGCACGAGCCCCGTCGAGAGCCACACGGCCACTCCTCCGGCCACGCCGGGTGCAGGAGCCTCGGACAACAGGGTGTCGGGGTAGGCCGTGACCTCGGTCCAGGTCGGGTTGACTGCTCCGAACACGGAGTAGTCGTCGCGGAGCGCCCAGCGGCCGGTCAGGCGTGCCGTGGGCTGGAACAGGTTGTAGGTGTAGTAGTCGTCGGGCGCGCTCGGGTCCCGCACGGTCCCTCCGCCCAGGCCGTAGTAGCCGTCGTGCAGCCACTGGCGCCAGGACCCGAAGGCCGTGAGCCGCAGCCGGTCCTGCGCCAGGCCGGTGCGGTCCCAGCGCACCTGGTGGTCGCGGTACCCGGACTGCGTGGCGTAGGACATGGCCATCCAACCCACCCGGTAGGGTGTGTCGTCGGGCTCGCCACGGGTCAACTCGAAGCGGCCCCCACCGCCGAAGCCGTCGTCGGAGCCGTAGCCAGCGATCGGCACGAGGTACCAAGCGGTGTCCTCCGCCGCGAACGCCAGGCCGAGCAGGCCCCCGATCACCGGCAGCTGGCAGGGGTTCCGACGGCTCCGCCGGGATGGGAGAGGAGGCACATCAGGCGGATATAGCCGGCTGCATGACCTGGTTGTGGCTCACCCTCGCCTGTCGGCACGCACCGCCCACGCGTGTGGCCCTCACCGAGCCGTGGGAAGCCTGGTTCGACTGGCACGCCTTGGAGACGGAGGGCACCGGCTGGCTGTCGGCCTACCTCGCCACCGACACGCTCAATCCGCCAGGCAACGAGACGGCGGGCGCGGAGTTCCTGGCGGCGTTGCTCGAAGCGGAGGGGATCGAGACCGAGATCCTCGCCTTCGCGCCGGGCCGGGGCTCCCTGCTCGCGTGGCTGGAGGGCACGGGAGAGGCCGACCCCCTCTGCCTCGTCAGCCACCTCGACGTGGCCTCGGCCGAGACCGCGCGTTGGCCCCAGGCCCGCGGACCGCTCAGTGGCTACGTCGACGACGAGGGCGCGATCTGGGGCCGCGGTGCGCTCGACATGAAGGGCATGGGCCTCGTGGAGGTCCAGGCGATGATCGCGCTGAAGCGGGCCGGCATCACCCTGGACCGCGACCTGGTGCTGCTGGCGGTAGCGGACGAGGAGATCGGGAACGCGGGCATCCGGCACGTGCTCGACGAGCGCTGGGACCGGATCGGCTGCAGCCACAGCCTGAACGAGGGGGGCATCGGGGTCGAGGACGCGGTCTTCGAGGGGCAGGACGTGTGGCCGATCTCGGTGGGCGAGAAGGGCATCCTCTGGGCCCGCATGATCGCGGAGGGGGAGACAGGCCACGGCTCGACGCCAGGCCCAGACGAAGCCCCGTTGCGGCTCTTGCAGGCGGCCAGCGCTCTGGAGGCCCTGGAGCCCGAACCCTACCTGCACGCCTCGTTCGAGGCCTTCTTCGCGCGGGTCGGGCGTCACCGGGGAGGCTTCGCGGGATGGGTGCTGCAACACCCGTGGCTGGTCGACCGGCTGGTCGTGCCCCGGCTCCTGGCCGACCCGCTCACCCGCGCGGGGATCACGACCACGGTCCACGTCACCGGGCTGTCGGGTGCCCTCGAGCCGAACGTCGTGCCGTCCGAGGCC
>Ga0114932_10006122_pt1 | contig 10384 bp, 10 predicted proteins | sample 2SBtaG_2_FD_87286 | JGI IMG/M metagenome (GOLD analysis project Ga0114932, IMG submission 87286) | Deep subsurface microbial communities from Kolumbo volcano to uncover new lineages of life (NeLLi) - 2SBTROV12_ACTIVE470 metaG | ecosystem: Environmental > Aquatic > Marine > Volcanic ... | reverse complement strand
CAGGGAATTTTCGACGACAAGCGGCCGGATTGTGTACTCGTCGATGGGAAAACTGTGAACCTCCAGCCAGCCGGCGTTGGTCTGCGCCGACAGCAAACTGACATGAAGTTCCTGCATCCCATGAGAACAAACCGGAATGCCATGCGTCCGGGAAAGTTCCGCGACCTGCAGCCAGCCGGTAATGCCGCCGCAGTTTGACCCGTCCGGTTGAATGAACGACAGCTTCGCCTGGTCGAAGGCGAATTCGAACTCATGGATGGTGTGCAGGTTTTCGCCCATGGCCAGGGGCACGCCGGTGGCGTCGGCGATCTTCGCGTAGCCCGCATAGTCGTCGGGGATGGTCGGTTCTTCGAACCATAGGATGTCATAGCTCTGAAATGCCCGGGCCGCGTCGATGGCCTCATCGACGCTCATGGAATAGTTGGCGTCGACCATAAATGTCACGTCGGCGCCAATCAGCTCGCGAACCGCCTTGACCCGCGCCACGTCGTCAGCCAGCGACGGGCGGCCGACCTTGATCTTCACCGCGTTGAAGCCGGCATCCAGATAGCCTTGAACATTCGCCAGCAACTTCTCCAAGGGAAAATTCAAATCGATGCCGCCGCAGTAGGCGCGGCACCGGTCGCCGGCGCCACCGGCCATTTTCCACAGCGGTTCGCCACGTGATTTGCCGCGGATATCCCACAGCGCGATATCGACGGCGGAAATGGCGAACGACGCGATGCCGCCCCTGCCGACGTAATGAATATGCCACTGCATGGCTTCGTAGAGGGCTTCCACGTCATCGGCGGCCTGGCCAATCAGAAACGGCGCCAGGTCCTGGCGGATCATCGCCCGTACCGCCTGGCCGCCGCGGCCGCCCGTATAGCTATAGCCGGTGCCTTCGGTGCCGTCGTCGAGCCGCACCGTCGCCGTGATCAACTCGAAATGGGTATGGTCGCCGTGCTTGGCGTCCGACAGGACTTCCGCCAGGGGCACGGCAAAGAGGCGTGCCTCAACAGATTGAATTTTCGCCATGTCATATCTCCCTGTGGGCGGACTGAAACACATGCCGGTTTCTTTTTTTGCCGGGATCGGTTGAACTTGGCACGCAAATAATCATCAACGGCGTTTTAGACGTCGGGTAATCACAGGGGAAACATCGTGGCCATCGCCAATCTCAAACGCCTTTTCGCCGCCGACAAACTGAAGGTCGGGCATTCCATTTTCGAGTTCAATTCGCCCGGCGTCGGTCAGATCATTGCCACGGCGGGCTGTGACTTCATCTTCCTCGACATGGAACATTCGGGCTTCGATTATTCTGAAACCAAGCGCGCCATCGCCGGCCTTCGGGCCGGCAGCATCCCGGCCCTGGTACGGCCGCCGTCGAACGCCTACCACCACATCGCGCGGGCCTTGGATATCGGCGCCGACGGTTTGGTCATGCCCATGGTTGGATCGAAAGAAGAGGCCGAACACATTCTGTCGTGCATGAAGTACCCGCCCATGGGCAACCGCGGCGTCGCCCTGACCATCGCCCACGATCATTACCAGCCGGGCGATCCGGCCACCACATTGGCGGCGGCCAACCGGCGGACCGCCCTGGTCACCTTGATCGAGACCGAAGACGGCATCCGCAACATCGACGCCATTGCGTCCGTCAAAGGCGTCGATTGTCTGTGGATCGGGCACTTCGATCTTAGTTGTTCACTGGGTATCAACGGCCAATTTGACCATCCCGATTTCCTCAAGGCCTGCCGGGCGGTCGAACGCGCCGCCAAGAAACATGGCAAGGCGCTGGGCCGGTTGGCCGGTGATCCGGCCGGATGCATCGCGCTTTATAGGAAAGGCTATGACGTGCTGTGCTACGCGGGGGACCTCTGGGTCTATCAGCAGGCCCTGATCGACGGCATGAACGAGATTCGCGCCGCCTGCAAACCGCGCCGGAAAGCGAAGCGGGCGAAAAAGAAATGAGCAGCTTCCGCGTCGCGCTTTCGGGGGATTTCAAAACGCCCGACGGCGCCCTGGCCTTTCCCATGTTTGATCTGAGCCCGCTGGCGAACGACCCCGATATCGAGTTCGCCTATGCCGACCCCGTCAACGGCCGCATGAGCGCCGCGTCCTTGGCCGGATTTGATGCCCTCATACTGTTGGCCGCCGTGTTCGATGCCGACAGCATTCCCGACGACGGGCGGCTCAGTGTCGTCGCCCGGTTCGGGGTCGGCTATGACACGGTCGATGTCGACGCCTGCACGGCCGCCGGCATCGCCGTGTGCATCACTCCCGACGGTGTGCGCCGTCCCGTCGCCGTGACCATTCTGACCTTCATTCTGGCCCTGGCCGGCAAGCTGTTCGACAAGGACAGATTGACCCGTGAAGGGCCGGCCGGGTTCGACAAACGCGCCGATTACATGGGGCTGGGGTTGGTCGGCCGCACCATGGGCTCCATCGGCATCGGCAACATCGGCGCCGAAGCCTTCAAGATGTGCGCGCCGCTGCAGATGAAACATATCGCCCATGATCCCTTTTGCGACCCGAAGGTGGCCGCAGATATGGGCGTCGACCTGGTGTCCCTTGAACAGGTATTCACGGACTCAGATTTCCTTTGTGTGAATACGCCGCTGACCCTGGAAACCCGGCACATCGTCAACGCCCAGCGCCTGGCGACCATGAAACCGACGGCCTATCTGATCAACACCTCGCGCGGCCCGACGGTCGATCAGCCGGCCCTCGTCGAGGCGCTGAAGACCGGCGTCATCGCCGGCGCCGGGCTCGACGTCTTCGATCCCGAGCCGCCACCCCCGGAAGATCCGATCCTGCATCTGGACAACGTCATCGTCACCCCGCACGCGCTGTGCTGGACCGATCAATGCTTCGCCGGCATCGGCGCCTCCGACGTCGCCCAGGTGCTGATGATCAAGAACGGCGAAGCGCCGGCGCATATGGTCAACAGAGGCTTGGCCGATGACGCTACGTTCCTGGCGCGGTTGACGGCCTACGCGGACCGCAATTAGGTGCCCAGTCTCCACCGTCATTCCCGCGCAAGCGGGAATCCAGAGCCGCAGATGCCGAGATTGCTGTCCTAGATTCCCGCTTGCGCGGGAATGACAGTCGGTGTTGCAAGCCCCAGGAAAGACTAACCGAGAATCTCCCGCACCTTGCCGGCCACGGCGGTGCCCAACACCGCATGCTGGTCCGGATCGAAGTGTACGCCGTCACCGTCGCTCGACTTAATATGTTCCCCCGCATCCAGAAACGGCACGCCCCGCATCTCGGCCGCCCTGGCGAAGTTTTCGGCCAGGCCCAACGACTTCTCCGGCCCGCCGGCGAAATGGCCGGCCAGCAGGTTGAGCTTGCCCAGCGGTGGCGGCGAAATCAGCAGCCGCTTCGGCTGCCCACCGAACAACGGCTTCGGCGGATTGGCGACAATGTCCAGCAATGCCCCCGCCCCGCAGGCGATATCCCAGGCGGTGACGCCGAAGCGCGGCTTTAAATCGTTGGTGCCCAGCATGATGATCACCAGATCCAGCGGCGAATGGGATTCCAGGCAGGGCCAGAAATAGCGCTTGGCGCTTTTATGCTCGCCCTCGATGGGATCGTCGAAGACGGTCGTCCGGTTGACCAGGCCTTCGGGGATCACCCGGAAGCTATCGCCCAATTCCCGCTGCAGCGCCGTCGTCCATCGGTCCTCAAATTCATAGCGTTCGGGCGCGCCGAGGATGGTCACGGGCTTGGCGCCCCAGGTGTTGGAATCGCCAAAACAGAGAACGGTTTTTACCTCAGAGGTCATCGGCCGTTGTCCGCTTGACCCGCGCATCGGCGCGTTTGGCGACGTCCGGGTTGAGCGCCGTCCCCAGTCCCGGCCCCGCCGGCGCGGTGATCCGGCCGTTCTCTACCGGCGGCAACTGGGTCACAAGTTCTTGGTACCAGCCGTAGTAGAAGGCCCGCACCATTTCCTGGATGAACACGTTCGGCGCGTGCATGGTCATGTGCACGGAAGCGGTCAGCGCGATGGGCCCGGTGCAGTCGTGACCGGTGAACGGCGTGCCCCAGGTATCGGCCAGCGCGGCGACCTTCCGGGCCTCCGTCAACCCGCCGCCCCAGACGATATCCATGATCGCCAGGCCGACGCCTTGCTCCAGTAAATCCTTGAACTGGGCCTTGCCGCCCAACAGTTCACCGACGGCGATCGGGTTGAGAGTCGAATCGATGACATCGCCGATCTTGTCCAGATCATCCATATGAACCGGGTCCTCGACCCAGGTCAGATCGAAATCCTCAAGCGCCGAGCAGATGCGTTTTGCCATGGGCACGTTCCACAGGGAATGCAACTCCGCCATGATTTCCATCTTGTCGCCCACCGCGTGGCGGATTTTCTCGAAGGGCTCAAGGGCCGTCTTCAAGTCGTCGTTGGAAATGTAGTGCCCGCCGGACGCCTCGGCGGCGAAATCGAAGGGCCAGATTTTCATGCCCGTGATGCCCATCTCCAACAGGCTCTCGGCCAATTCGTCCGCCGTGTTGAGAAATCCTTCCAGGTCTTCATAGGGGCCGGGCGCGTTCTGCTGACCCAAGCCGAAGTTGGCCGTCACCTGGGCCGGCGCCTTCCGCACATACTGATAGCCCGCACACGTATTATAGACGCGCACGTCATCGCGGCAGGCCCCACCCAGGGCCTGATAAATCGGCTGGCCGATGGCCTGCCCGAAAATATCCCAAAGCGCCACGTCGACGGCCGAGGCGCCGCGCATCTCCGCACCAGATCCGCCGCGGCCCGCATAGGGCACCATTTTTGAATGGTGCTTCTCGATCTCCAGGGGGTTCTTGCCGATCAGGTAGGGCGCGATGAAATCATGAATGTGGGCTTCCACGGCCAGGGCGCCGAAGAAGGTCTCGCCGAGGCCGATGAGGCCTTCGTCCGTGTGTACCTGAACCCAGGAAATGTTCGGAAACTCATCGACCAGGATGGTTTCAAGGGCGGTGATTTTCATGGTTTCTTCCCAAGCTGTGTCGGGGACAGTCTAACCAGGAGACGGGAGGCCGGGCAATGCCGGGCGGCACATGAACATAGGGTTTCAAATAAATCCTCATGCTGAGCCCGTCGAAGCACGCGGCTCATGCCTCAGGAGCATGCGGCATTCTTGCCAATTTTTGCCATCCTCGCTACAGTCGCCCCATGAGCACCATGAACATCTCTTTACCGGATACCTTGAAATCCTTCGTCGATGAGCAGATCGAAGCGCGCGGCTTCGGCACCAACAGCGAATACGTGCGCGCCCTGATCCGCCAGGACCAGGAGCGCCAGCACCTCAGGACGCTGCTGCTCGACGGCGCCGGATCGCCATCGGCCGGCCCCGCCGACGCGGATTATTTCGATGGGCTGCGGGATCGCGCGCGGGCCGGGCCCAGCGGGTGACGCCAAAGCCGGTCCTCCTGCGCCGGCAGGCCAAGCACGACGTGGACGCGGCGCTCAACCGTTACCTGATTGAAGCCAGTGAGGCCGTCGCCCTCAATTTCGTTGACGCGCTCGCGGCGGCCTTCGCCCACATCGCCGGTCAGCCGGCCTCCGGCTCGCCGCGCTACGCCCAGGAATTGGACCTGGCGGGCCTCCGCGCCTGGCCGATCACGGGTTTTCCGTATCTTGTGTTCTATATGCGGGGCGCCGACTCCATCGATGTCTGGCGAATCCTGCACGGCCAGCGGGACATGGCCGCATGGCTGCGGATGGAATGAGAGGCCGGATATGACAGATCTCCGCATACTCAATAACATCACCTGCCTGGAAGACCTGGACCCGCTGGCCGAACGGTTCCTGCCGAAGGCGCTCTGGGAATTCGCCTCGGCCGGCGTCGAGGGAAACCTGTCGCGCGACGCCAACCGCACCGCCTTCGATGACATCTGGCTGCATCCCCGGGTGCTGCGCGATGTTTCCGAGCGCTCCATCGAACAGAGCTTGTTCGGCAAAACCTACGCCGCGCCCTTCGGCATCGCCCCCATGGGATCGAGCGCGATGTTCGGCTATCAGGCCGATCTGAATTTCGCCCGCGCCGCCAAGGCCGCCAACATTCCCTTCATCCTGAGCGGTTCCAGCCTGATCAAGATGGAGACCATCCTGGATGCCAACCCGAACGTCTGGTTCCAGGCCTATGTCGATTCCGACCCCGACTTGATCACCGCCTTAACCGACCGAGCTTGGCAGACCGGGGTCCGGCATCTGGTGATCACCGTCGATGTCCCGGTGCCCGGCAACCGGGGGCCCAGCCTGCGCTCGGGCTTCAGCTATCCCATCCGCCCCTCGCCCCGCCTCGCATGGGACGGCCTGACGCATCCGCGCTGGCTGTTCGGCACCTTCCTGAGGACGCTGCTGACGACCGGCCTGCCGCACCTGGAAAACACCGGCGAGGCGCGCGGCCTGCCGATGATGTCGCTCAGCGCGCCGAAGCGCTCGCAGGTCCACGCGCGCCTCAACTGGGACGACATGAAATGGCTGCGCGACAAGTGGCGGGGCAAGCTGATCATCAAGGGTGTGCTGTCGCCGGCCGACGCCGCCCTTGCCGCGAAGACCGGCCTCGACGCCGTCATCGTCTCCAACCACGGCGGCCGCCAGCTCGACACGGCGGTGCCGCCCCTCAAGGTTCTCGCCGACATCGCCCGGGAAAAAGGTGACATGGCGATCCTCTTCGACAGCGGCATCCGGCGCGGCACGGACGTTCTCAAGGCCTTGGCCCTGGGCGCCGACTTCATCTTCGCCGGCCGGCCGTTTCTCTATGCGGCGGCGTTGGGTGGTGAGGCCGGTGTCAGCCACGCCATCGACCTGCTGGCGGCGGAGGTCGATCGGAATTTGGCGTTGTTGGGATGCACGGAATTGGAAGACGTTGGCGACCGTCTGGCGCCCACCCCGTCATCACCGGGCTCGATGTTTCGCCCGGGCATGACAAAAATATAGGCTAACTGAGATCGAACAACCGATCCTGTTCCCGCCGCAACCTGCAAAGCGGCATCGCCGTATCGATCTCCAGCATACCTGCCGTGATCAGCGTGTCGGCGGGCACGTCCTCCCTTAGGCGCTGGTCCGTTGCCAGGTAGTAGGGGCACGGTTGGTCTTCCGCGAAGGCGACGGCCGGAATCAGTTCCGGCCGCAACCCGGCAACTGCGTGATGATGCGCATCGGTAACGGTCAGCACCTCGCCGGCGGCGAAGTCGCGGTCCGCCCGCGCGACCAGATCGACCACCGGCCTGGAGTCCATCGCACCGGTCGGCAGGCCCAAGAGCGCGGCGGAGAGGATGGTGATCGGCGCTTCGATACCCAGCAGGTGCTGCGGGTTGTAGAGCAAGGCCGTCTTGGCGTCCACGGAGACGATGTGCCCTTTCTCGCGCAGCAGTTCCCAGGTCCGGGTGTCGTGGCAGGCGGCCAACACGAAGACGCCGCCGGCGAAGCTCGCCTCGTCCGGCCGGCGCAGGCAGTTGAAGACGTCGATGCGGCCGTCACCCGCGAGCAAGCCGCCCGCGTCGGTCCGCTGCAAGGCGTCGGCCAGTTCCGTCGGGCGCAGGATCGGCGTATGGAAGTCGGGGCGGTCGGGTAACAGGCCCGTGGCATTGGCGACGACGCCCATTTCGCAGAAGTCAGGGACCGTGCGGGTCGGCACGCCAAAACGCGCCACGGCGGCGGCGCGGGCGCCGACCAAATCCGGCCAGGACAAGTCATCATTGGACCAGAAGTCCGAAAGCCCGGAAACCGGATGACGCTGGCCGCGCCAGATCAAGGTGTCGTCATCTTCCAGAACGAAATCGTATTCGCTGGATTTGCCGGCGGCACGGATGTCCAGGCCCAGGGTCTGCGCCCAACTGATGAGACCGATCAACAGGCTCGGCTGGTCGCCGTCAACCTCCGTGTAGACCAGGCCCTTCTGACGCGCTTTGTGATGCAGGATCGGCCCGACCAGAATGGCGGCTTCTTTTGAAACCATGACCAAATGCTGTCGACGCCGGATCGCCAGTTCACCATTTGCCGCCGCGGCAGCCGGATTTCCCGTTGCCTCCACCAGCACATCCAATTCCACATTGCCGGCTTCGCTGAAATCCTCGACCATGGCGATCCTGCCGGCGTCCGCGCCGGCAACGCCAACGGCCGCCTCCATGCGCGAACGGTCCTTATCGCACAGCAGGGCGATTTCCAGGTTGGGGATGTGCCGGGCCTGGGCCAAAAGGCTGGCGCCGAAGTCGCCGACGCCGACCAGGCCGGCCCGGACGATACGCCCGCCGGCATTCGCCAACAACGCTTGATAGTTCATGAAGCCGTCCCGTTTACCCTTGTTATTTGATCGCTCCGCATCCTAAGACAAAGACCAACGCGGGAAGATTAAGGGACAGGACACCATGAGACTGCAAGGGAAAGTCGCCATCATCACCGGTGCGGCGTCGGGCATCGGCAAGGCCAGCGCAAACCTCTTTGCCGCCGAGGGCGCGACACTGGGGCTGGTGGACATCAACGAAGCCGGCGGCATCCAGGTTGCCGACGCCATCAACGCCGGCGGCGGCACGGCGAAATTCATCACGGTCGACGTGTCCGATGCCGGGCAGTTGGAAGCCGCCATCGAAGACTTCGCCGCGGCCTTCGGCGGCATCGACATCCTCTACAACAACGCCGGCGGCGCGACGCCGCGCGACGACCACCTGCTCAACATGCCCCTGGATGAATTTGACAAGGCCATCGGCCTCAACCTGTTCGGCCCCTTCGCCGGCTGCCGCTTCGTCATTCCGCTGATGGAAAAGCGCGGCGGCGGCTCGATCATCAACACCGCCTCGATCCGATCGATGGTCGGCACCTCGGGGGCCGACGGCTACACGTCGGCGAAAGGCGGCATTGTCACCCTGACCCGGGCCCTGGCCGTGCAATGCGCCGCCAAGGGCATCCGCGTCAACGCCATTGCGCCGGGCGCGGTGCTGACCGAGCGGGTCAAGGCATTGATGGCCGGCGGCAATGATTCAGGACCCGACCGGAAAATGATCGAGCGGCACCTCTTGGGCTTGGGCGAGCCGGAAATGGTCGCCCCGGCGGCACTGTTCTTCGCCAGTGATGAGTCGAAATGGATCACCGGTCAGATTTTGCCCGTGGACGGCGGCGCTTGTATCAATTAGATCAAGGTTGGGCATTCCGTGCGCGCTCGCGTCATTCCCGCGAAAGCGGGAATCCAGGGCGACGACACGGGTTTGCCAATCTGGATTCCCGCTTTTGCGGGAATGACATGTATCGTTTGGCACCCGCTCCATAGCGGCCCATTTGATGGCGGAACACGAAAGCGCCGGTGCCACGCAGACCAAAAGGGAGACCCACCATGCCCCCAGCCCCCTATCTGTTCATCGCGTCGATGGACGTGGAGCCCGATAAGCTCGACATCTTCAACGACGTTTACGACACCGAACACTGCCCCATGCTGCTGAAGGTGCCGGGCGTCGTCGAGATCACGCGGTTGTCGCAAGAGCCCCTGAAGCTCAGCATGGGCGGCGAGATTATGGAGATCGTCGCCGAGGGCGAGCCCAACTTCGCCGCGTTTTATTGGATCGACAGCCCCGACGTGCTGACCTCGGACGCCTGGGCCGACGCCATCGAAGACGGCCGCTGGCCGGAGCACGTGCGGCCCTACACGAAGAACCGGCGCCACGTGCTGCGCAAGGTGATGTAAACAGGCATTGGGCCAACTAAACAGGCACCGGGCCAACGAAGGAACCACAGCTATTTCCACGTCAAGTTCCAATACCGCCGTGGTCGCCACCGGCGGCGGCATCGCCCTTCTGGCGGCGCTGACCTTTTTCTGGGGCACCAACTGGCCGTTCATGAAGACGGCGCTGGCGGAAATCCCCATCTGGTGGTTCCGCACCTTCTGTCTGACCGGTGGCGGCATCAGCCTGTTGACGATCGCGCATTTTTCCGGCCAAGGGCTGCGCCTGCGCCGCTGGGAGATCGGGCCTTTGTTGCTGTGCACCTTGTTCGGGGTACTCGGCTGGCATTTGTTCTCCGCCTACGGGGTGTCGCAGATGCCGGCGGGCCGGGCCGTGATCATCGCCTTCACCATGCCGGTCTGGGCCTCGATCATGGGCGCCAAGGTGCTGAACGAACCGCTGACCAGATCGAAGCTTTGGTCCCTGGCCTTCGGCATGGCCGGACTGGCGGTGCTGATCGGACCGGACCTGGTCGATCTGAAGACCGCCCCCATTGGCGCCATGCTGATGTTGGGCGCGGCCCTGGCCTGGGGGATCGGCACCATCTTGTTCAAGAAGTTCGACTGGGCGGCGCCGACCGTCGCCCTGGCCGGCTGGCAGTTGTCCTTCGCCGCCGTGCCCATCGCCATCGGCGCGTTCTTTTTTCAGGCCCCGCCCGACTGGGCGGCGGTCAGCGGCCGGGCCTATT
>Ga0114932_10006118_pt1 | contig 10389 bp, 6 predicted proteins | sample 2SBtaG_2_FD_87286 | JGI IMG/M metagenome (GOLD analysis project Ga0114932, IMG submission 87286) | Deep subsurface microbial communities from Kolumbo volcano to uncover new lineages of life (NeLLi) - 2SBTROV12_ACTIVE470 metaG | ecosystem: Environmental > Aquatic > Marine > Volcanic ... | reverse complement strand
GCCGGCTCGCCCGACACGCCCGACACGCCCGACACGCCCGACACGCCCGACACGCCCGACACGCCCGACACGCCCGACACGCCCGGTTCCCACCGCGATCTACTGCCTCCCCAGGAACTGCTCTGGATCATCAAGCGAATTGTCACCGACGAGCACTTCCAACTCGCCGACGACAAGACACACGTGATGCCCCACCACCAGCGGCAAACCGTCACCGGGCTTGTCGTCAACCAGCGGGTGTCGCTGCCCAAGCCACGACGGCGTATCCTGCGAGCGATGCTACACCGGCTCGAAACGTCCGGCCCCGAGGCCCTCGACCTGCATCAACTGCAAGTCGCACAGGGACACCTGGCGCTGGCGCGACTGATCGACCCCGGCGGGTATGAGCAAGCCTGCCGTGACCTCTCGGGACTGGTCCGGCAAGCCATCCACCCGGAACCAATTTCTTGCAAAGTGGAATCTGGAACCGATTTCGCAACCACGATAGACTGACACGACAATTGGGAGGCCCTCCACGACCCACCAACACAATTGACTTGGGGTTCCCTCGGGAACCTTAGCTACTTTGGTTTCGCTTGGCGTCTATTTTGACTCCACGAGACCTCCTTGGGCGTTTCGCCCCGGGATACGTCACACCGTCCTTCGCAAGCGGACCGGTGCAGATTGCACCAATCCTCGCGCGAGACGGCTCGCGACGGAGGACGCGCCGCCGGCGGCGGCTCATCGTCCTCCTGCTCGCCTCGCAAGGATTGGTGCAATCTGCACCGGTCCGCCAGCTCCGGAACGTAAGGCATCCGGGGAACTCCAGGTCATTTCTTCTTGCTGCTGCGGGCCGCTTCTCCCGCTGTCTTCGCCCCGGATCCATGGTAGAATCGCCCTCCGGTGGCCTCATGATCTGTTTTGACTCTCTTCCCGAATCCCTGCACGACGGCCGCCCGATCTCGAGGCGGCGGGGATTGCTGGAGATCGGTGGCTGCAGCCTGCTGGGACTCTCGTGGCCCGAACTGCTCGCCGCGGAGGGAAGTTCGCCGGCCAGTGACGCGGCAGGATTCGGACAGGCCAAGAGTTGCGTGTTGATCTTCCTCTGGGGTGGTCCGTCTCAGCAGGACACCTGGGACATGAAGCCCGACGCGCCCTCGTCACTGCGGAGCGAATTTCAACCGATCGCCACCCGCGTGCCCGGCATCAACATCGGCGAACACCTGCCGCACATGGCAGGTGTCACCGACATGCTGACCATCGTCCGCAGCATGACCCACCGGGATTTCGAACACGGCTCGGCCGCCTACGCCGCCCTGACCGGCCACGCCCACCCGTTGCCGGGAACCAACACGCCGGTTCGGCCGGACGATTTCCCCACCTACGGGGCCCTCGTTTCGCGACTCGGCCAGAATCCCAACCCGGTCCCCGACTCCATCGTGCTTGGACCGGTCATGCACCAGGGAAACCGCCCCCCGATCGCGGGACAGAACGCCGGTTTCCTGGGACTGAACTACGAACCGTTCCGCATCGCCGCCGACCCGGGTGCAGCCGGCTTTCGGGTCGACAGTCTCAACTCTCCCGCCGAACTTCCAACCGATCGCCTGCGACGTCGTCACCAGTTGCTCCAGTCGTTCGACCAGGGCCGACACCCGGTCGAATCGGTCCGCCAGGTGACCGGTGTCGACAACCTCTACCAGCGTGCCTTCGGCCTGCTCGGATCAGCCCGAACCCGTGCCGCGTTCCAGATCGATACCGAATCCGACTCGCTACGAGACCGATACGGTCGTCACCGCTTCGGCCAGACACTGCTGCTCACGCGTCGACTGGTTGAGGTCGGTGTGCCACTGATCACCGTCAACTGGGCGAAGCAGAATCGTGACCAGTGGGACACTCACGCCAAGAACTATCCACGGCTGAAGGACACTCTTTTGCCACCCTTCGATCGTGGTCTCTCGACCTTCCTGTCCGATCTCAAGGACCGGGGCCTGCTCGACAGCACCCTGGTCGTCTGTGTCGGTGAATTCGGCCGCACGCCCTGGATCAACAAGGACGCCGGCCGTGACCACTGGCCCGATTGCTACTCGGTTGTCACTGCCGGTGGCGGCATGAAGCCCGGCACGGTTTTTGGTGCCTCGAGCCGTCACGCGTCCTACCCGGTCCTGTACCCCGTCGGCCCCTGGGACCTGGGTGCCACGATGTTCCATTGCCTGGGAATCCGACCCGACCAGCACATCCAGAACCGCCGTGGCCAACCGATCCCTCTCTCACCCGGCTCTGTTATTGACGGGCTGCTGACATGAGACCTGGGCGGAACCTCTTGACGACACTCCTGGTGGTCCTGTTGTGGACGGCGTCGGCCCAAGCGGCCGCCCCCACCGCAACCCGACCTCCCAATATCATCTTCGTTCTTGCCGACGACCTGGGCTGGGCCGAACTGGGATGCTACGGCAACCGTTTCAACCAGACACCCTACCTGGACCGCCTGGCACGAGACGGCCTGCGACTGACCAACGCTTACGCCGCCGCCCCGGTCTGCTCGCCATACCGGGCCGCCCTGCTGACCGGACAATACCCCGCCCGCCTGGGCATCCTGGATTATCTTCGGCCAAACTCCGCCAACGCACTGGCCACCTCCCACGTCACGCTTCCGGAAATGCTCGGCCGACACGGTTACAGCACCGGCATGATCGGAAAGTGGCATCTGACTGGCTACGCTCATCACGGTGCCGAACACGAGATCACTCCGCGCGACCACGGGTTCGCCTGGGATGTCGCCCGGGAGGTGAAGGGGGTGGGCAACGGGGCCAACTTCTGGCCTTATGTCTTCCGCAAGCAACCCATCCGCTGGATCGATCTCCCCAAGCCGGCTCTCGGCCCGTCCGAACACCTCGTGGACCGGATGAACCACGAGGCGGTGCGATTCATCCAGGACAACCGACAACGGCCCTTCTTCCTCTACCTGAGCCACTTCGCCACCCACAGCATTCTCAACGGTCGCCCCGACATCGTCGCCCGTTATCGCAAGAAACACGCCCCCGGCCCCAGCACCCGCGAGAAGTGCTACCTGTGCGAGGACTCCGGACACGCGGGCGATGCGCTCAACCACTGGGCCGGTGACCACAATCCTCACCTCGCCGCGATGCTCGAGAGCATCGACACGGGAGTCGGGATGATCCGCCAGGCTCTCCAGAAACATGGACTGGCCGAGAACACGATCATCGTCTTCACCAGCGACAATGGTGGCGAAACCAAGGTCACCTCCAACGCACCACTTCGCGGTGGCAAGAGCCAACTCTACGAGGGAGGCATTCGGGTTCCGATGATCGTCTGCTGGCCCGGGCACGTGCCGGCCGGCACCGAATCGGCCCAGCCCACCTCCAACGTCGACGTCTATCCCACCCTGCTCGCAGCCGCCAACATCAAGCCCGACCCCCGTCAAACACTCGACGGAGTGTCAACGCTCTCGACCTGGACGACGCCCGGGACTCCCACCGCCCAACGCCCGATTTTCTGGCACTACCCGCTCGACCGTCCCCATTTCCTCGGCGGTCGTTCCTCCGGAGCCATCCGCGATGGAGACTGGAAACTGATCGAGTTCTTTGATTCCGGGAACAGGGAACTGTTCCACCTGGCCGACGATCCCTCCGAGCAGAAGGATCTCTCGGCACAAGACCCCGCCCGCGCCGACAAGCTGGCTGCCAAGCTCGTCGCGTGGCGCGAACAGGTCTCGGCCCGTCGGCCCTCTCCTCCCCTGATCACCAATCCCCGCCAGCTCTATTTCGCCGATCACTTCGCGGCAGGCCACGTCAGTTCCCGGTGGCACTTCACCCGGAACTGGTGGACCGAAAACGGTGTCCTGCTCGGCCAGGGCCCCGACAAGCCCACGCGTGTCTTTCTCAAGAAACCCGAATACCGCGACGTCCTGATCCGTTTCGACTTCCAGTTCCGCCAGGCCGAAGAGATCCGCCTGATGACCGGAGGCGATGGCCACTACAACGCCGTGGTGCATCTCCGACCCGATCATTTTTTCGTCCAGACCGCCCTCGACAGGACCGGCCCCTGGTTCCCGCGTCGGCACGGCGAGTGTGCTTTCCGATTCCAACGCGATCGCTGGTACACGATGACCGTCGAATTCCAGGGCGATCGCCTGGTGGCTCACATCGATCACCAGCACCTGGCCTTTGCCCACCACCCGATCCTCGACAAAACACGCCGCTACTTCGCTTTCCAGGTCAGCGGCCCGCCGGCCGCATTCGACAACGTGCAAATCCTCACCGCCGCCCGGCACAAGGACCAGGCCGCGGGACTCAAAATGATTGCGCGAGCCTCGGGCCAGCATCCGGTCAAGAAATCTCTCGCCGACGAGTACGACATCCGCAAACGCAATGCTCACGAGTTGTTCCATCGCACTCACCCAGCTTATCGCAAGCTGATCGAACGATTGGATGAACTCGACGAACAAAACAAGCAGGCATTCCCCGGCGTCTTCCGTTCGCACAAGGAATTCCACAAGGCGATTGCCGACGAACGTCGTCGACTCCACAAGGACGACCAGGACTACCACGCGATGCTCACCGCCACGCACAAGGCCGCCCGGGCGATCGAGATGCACCTGATCTCCAAGCAGCCCGACGTGGCACAGTTGCCGGCCAGCAGGCGGTCCCGCGCGATCGAAACACTGCGACAACGTTACCGCAATTCCGACGACTACCGGAAACTCGTGGCCATCGCATCGACACTCCAGTCGAAACTCGAAACGGCCTACCCTCGGCTGTTCGTCACCGACAAACAGATCTCCGACTCTCGCCGCCAGCGTCGCAAGACGCTTCAAAAGGATCCCGGGTTTCGTCGGGCCAACGACAACCGCGCCGCCGCCTGGCGTGCCCAGCAGGCCTACCTGTTCGAACACGACAAACGACTTTCCCAGTTGAAGACACAATTGGACAACGCCCCCAAGACAGGTTCACGCCAACCATGACCAGCTACCAGGATCTCGGCCTGACCCCCATCATCAACGCCTCCGGCGCGGTCACCCGCCTCGGCGGCGCCCCCATGCCCACCGAGGTGCTGGAGGCCTTTTGTGATGGCGCCACCAGTTGGGTTCCCCTGGAACAACTGCAGGCCGCCGCCGGCAAACGGATCGCCGAATTGACCGGGACAGAATCCGGGCTGGTCACCGCGGGCTCGGCCGCGGCGCTGACCCTCGGAACCGCCGCGATCCTGTGTGGCTACAATCTTCGTCGCATCGAGCAACTCCCTCACTGTGACGATTTCCCCTGCGAATTCATCATCGCACGTGAACAGCGCAGCGGGTACGACCACGCGGTCCGGGCCGCGGGTGCCCGCTTCGTCGAGGTCGGGTTCAACGAGATCGTCTCCAATGCCGGAGTCCGACGGACCGAGGCGTGGGAATACGAGGCGGCATTCACCGATCAGACCGCCGGAGTCTTTTACGGCTATGGTCGTGATACCGAACCGCCGTTGGCCGAGGTCATCCAACGGGCACACAAGCACAACCTGCCGGTGCTGGTCGATGCCGCCGGAGAATTGCCGCCGAAACGGAACCTGAAGGAGATCGCCACACTGGGTGCCGACCTGGTGGCCTTCAGTGGCGGAAAAGCCATCCGTGGCCCCCAATCGACCGGTATCCTCTGCGGTCGCAGTGACCTGGTCTCCTCGGCCGCCATCCAAATGCTCGACATGGACGATCATCTCCAGTTGTGGGATCCTCCCCCCGAACTCGTCGACCGGAACAAGTTGGACGGGCTCCCCCGTCACGGCATCGGCCGACCGCTGAAGGTCTCCAAGGAGGAGGTCCTGGCCCTGATGACCGCCCTGGAATTGTTTGCCTCGGGCGACTACGACCGCGATTGGGACGAACAACATGCACGTCTGGAATCGATCGCCACGCAATTGGCCGATCAAGCCGTGACCTGCACGATCGACGGAACCGCGGACGCCGAGAAGTCCCCGATGCTCTCGATCACGATCGACGAGACAGCGGTCGGACACACGGCATTCGAAATCTGCCGGTCACTCCGAAACGGCACGCCGCCGGTCTACGTCAGCCACGGCCAACTGGCCCAGGGCACCCTGGTGGTCAATCCGCTTTGCATCTCAGACGAGCAGGCGTTGGAACTGGCCCGACGGATCGGTGAAGAACTCGGTGGCTGAAGTCTGCCGGGTTGCAGCTACTTGTGACCCCGCTTCAGCCAGGCCCAACGATACAGGTTGCGCGAGTCGGTGTATCTTGCCGCTGACGCGGCAGCACCCAGCACCACCACGAACAAGCGGTCCTTTCCGCGGTGGCCCGTCGACACCAGGCAGGCTCCGGCGGCCGAGGTTGTCCCGGTCTTGATTCCGTCGTAACCAGCCGTCGGCAATAGCCGGTTGGTGTTGCGCCACACGACATTCCGTTGCCGCCCTCCCGGCCCCACCAGGCGGCACCCGTGCTGTCGAGTCCCCACGTAATCACGAAAACGCTTCATCTTCCAGCCGGCTCGTGCCAGCTTCAACAGGTCACTCGCGGTCGACAGGTGTGCCTCGGCTGTCAGGCCATGAGTGTTCTCGTAGTGTGTCCCGGCCATTCCCAGCCGCGCGGCCGTCCGGTTCATTTCGGCCACGAACCGCCACAACGGGTCAGCTGCACGTTCGGCGGAATCGTCTGCGGCTGGTCGAAATCGTTTGCCAAAGTGCTCTCCCAGTGCCACCGATGCGTCGTTGCCCGAAGGCAACATCAACCCGTAGAGCAACTCGCGAACCGGAAGCCGCTCGCCGGCCTGGACACGAGACGATGACCCACCGGTCCGGTCGGCTCGTTCGCTGAAGACCACCTCCTGATCCAACACGGCCGGATCGGCTTCGATCAACTGTAACACGACGACGGCCGTCATGATTTTCGTCGTGCTGGCAAAATCGAGTCGCTTCTCAGCATCGTGCTGCCACAGGACTTCGCCGGTCTGGCCGTCGGCGATCGCCCAGGCACGGGCGGTCACAAATGGCGGGCCATCCAGCGAATCCTGTGGAGCCCGATCCAACGTCTCGGCATTGACCACCGATGGATCGGGCACGGGGGGATCGCTTGTCAGCAGCGGCCCCAACCGGTCCCACGTCCTGGAGCCAACACGCCCCGACACCTCGATCTTGTTGGCCGCCTGAAACGCCTTCACCGCCGTGGTCGTTGCTGGTCCGAATTCGCCATCGATCGCGAGCCGGGGCGATGGGTTCATCTTCGCATTGAGTGTTCTCTGCAGAGACTCCACCAACGCGCCACTGGCACCCGCCTCGAGCGTGGCCGGTGGCTTGTGGACCGGGTGCGGATTGAAATGCAACCACGCCTCTCGCGAGATGTCAGCGATCAAGCGGGACGCGGCGTTCTCGGCCGAGTACCTCCGATCCTGGTTCTCGGAGGTCAACACGCACACCACGATCGGCCCGGCGGGCGATTCGATGATTCCCGCATCGGTCCGCACTCGCGACACCGACCCGGTCTTGTGAGCCACCACGGTCCCCTCGGGCAGATACCTCGGAATCCTCTCGGTGCTCTCGCACGCTTTCAGATGCTCGAGCATCTGTCGCGAGGCTCGCTTGCTGACGGCACGACCGCTTCGAATCGCTTCCAGCAAGTCCGCCGTCTCGGAAGCCGTTGTGCTGCCCAGGCCAAACTGTTGGCTTCGCTCCGGATCAATCGACGTCTCCCGACGAAAGACCTTGGCGTGAATCCGCGTGTTGGGATGTCCCAGCCGAGCCATCGTGCGATTGGTCGACTCCAGCCCAATGTGATCCAGGACCAGGTTGGTCGCGGTGTTGTCCGAGACTGCGATCATCAGTCGCACCGCATCTCTCAGGGTCAATCGGGAACCGGTTGTGAAATACTTTCGTAACACTCCCGATCCGGGCACGGTGTCGTCGGAGGTGAGTTTCAATCGATCATCCAGATCCACGCGGTCGTCATCGACCTGGCGGTACACTTCCACCAGTACGGCCAGCTTGATCAGGCTGGCTGTTGGCATCGGGCGGTCGGCCCGCCAGGAAAATCCTCGCCCCGAATCGAGATGCCTGACCACAACTGCCACTTGCCCCTTGTGGCGAGACACCAGTGGCTTGATCCGGGCCGTCAACCGGGCGTCATCGGCGGCGAACAGCCCGCCGCCGCAGGCCAACACCAGCACGCAGACCATCAACAACGGGCTCTGCAGGCGGATTCTCACGACACGTCTCCCAGCGACAATTCCAACTCGTGAATCGCGTTCAGCGCCTCGTCCAGGTCGGGGACGACCGCCCCCGGCACTCGACCATCCCGGTCGCATTCGCATAGCAAATCCAGTTCTTCATAACTCTCGTGGGTGAGTAACCTCCGCACCGCCCTCACGCCCAGCGTCCCCTCGCGGCGACGCCTGGCCTCGAGATGGTGCTCGATCAACCAGGCGGTCCTCTCGCTGATCAATCCCTCGAGCACGGCCAACCCCGCGGCGATATGATCCGCCGGATCGATTCCCTTGCCGACATCGTGCAACAACGCGGCCAGTTGCAGGTCGATGTCGTAGGGCCTGTCCTGTCGGATCAACTCGTAGACCTGCAGGCTGTGATACAGCACGTCACCCTCGGGGTGAGTGCGCCGCGGCTGGTGAATCGACTCCAGCGGTTCCAACAATGTCGCGAACGCCGCATATCTTATGGATGCATCCGAGGCCCCCTCCTCGAGAGCCTCGACAGGCACCAGTCTCTGCAATGCTTCCCGAACCTCCAGGTCGGTCGGCAGATCACTCGACCTCGCCCAGCCTCCACAAACCGCACGAGCCGCCGCTCGCTTGGCCCCGAAAAAATCGCTCGCGCGACGCGTGTCCAGCAAACGAGCCGCCTCGCAGGCAATTCGGTGACGGAGTGATGGGGTGGACATGTCTGTTGACCGGCCAGAGGCACTGGTTGAATCCCGGAACGGGTTTACCCGCTGAGCACTCCGGCCCATGTCAGCCCCACCACGTACACCACCGCAACGACAATCTGGACCAGCGCAAACGGCACGGCCACCTTCACGAAACCCATGAACGACAACGGCAGCTTGTTCTTGTGGATGATCGTCATCGCCACCACCGTCGAAGCCGATCCGATTGGCGTGATGTTGCCTCCCAGGTTGGCTCCAAAAATCACGCTCCACCAGTAGGGAGCATTCGCGGCGTACGCGGGATCGTGATTCTTGAGAATCTTGGCCAGCATCGCCGCGAGCGGAATATTGTCGGTCACCGAACTGGCCACGGCAGCCGAGACAAGTAACATCGCCGTGCCCAGGCTCGCTCCAGCGTCAATCAGTGTCTCGATACCCGTCCCGATGACAGCCAGCACCTGCGCATGTTCCATCGTGTTGATCACGACAAACAGTCCCGCAAAGAAAGCCAGCAGGTCCCAGTCCACCACGCTGTAGAACTTGTCGACCTCGTGCTTGTAGGCCAACAGTACGATGCCGGCGAACGACAGGGCCACAAAGCCCATGCCCAGATCAGCCAGCACCGGGATCTTGCTCTGGCCAGCCAGGAAGAAGACAAACAGCACCAGTGCAGCAATCGAAAACCAGAAGAACTTGGCGCTCGTGACACTCTCGTTCTCATCAAATCCATCGACCAGGCCGGCTGCTGCCTCTCTCTCTGCCTCGTCTCGCAGTCCTCCGATGGCGAACCTCCAACGGCCCATCCACAACGTCACCGCAGTAGCAATCACGACGTAGGGGGCAGCCAACAGGAAAAAATCCACGAACCCGATACCGGCAATTCCACCAACGATGATGTTGGGCACACTTGAGATCAGTGTCAGCAGGCCCCCAACGTTGGTCAACAGGCCCTCGACAACCAGGAAACCCAGCAACAGGTCGGCCCGTTGCAACTTGGCCAGTGACACCCCCGTCAGGCTGCCAATGATGATCATTGCCGTGACGTTGTTGAGCATCGCTGAAAAGACAACCGTCAGGACGCCGTACGCCAGCAACAGCTTCCACGGATCACCACCAGACTTCTTTGTCAGGCTGATTGCCATCCAGGTGAACACTCCCGAGCGGCTGGTCACTTCGACGAACAGGCTGGCCCCCAGGATGATCGTGATCACCTCCCACTCGATCGACGTGCTGTAGATCGGCGTCGGAAACGTGTGGCCGTCTGGCAGTATCACATCACCAAACTGAAACAAGTCCAGCGCTGTCGCCAGGACGAGGCAGGCTCCGGCAAACGCACCCACGATCACGGACTTCTTGGCATGAATCTTCTCTTCCAATGCCAATGACGTGATCATCGCAAACAGCAGGACGGCAAGCAGCGCGGTCACACCGCCGGGAACCTCATGCCCCCCCACCTGGTGGGCCGCCTCGGGATTCGCCAGCAGCACTCCGAACATGAACTCCGCTCCCTCACGAGGTCAACT
>Ga0114932_10006117_pt1 | contig 10389 bp, 11 predicted proteins | sample 2SBtaG_2_FD_87286 | JGI IMG/M metagenome (GOLD analysis project Ga0114932, IMG submission 87286) | Deep subsurface microbial communities from Kolumbo volcano to uncover new lineages of life (NeLLi) - 2SBTROV12_ACTIVE470 metaG | ecosystem: Environmental > Aquatic > Marine > Volcanic ... | reverse complement strand
CACTGGATGCCGGGCGCCAAGTTCAATTGAACCAAATAAGACAACGTTTCCAAAACTAGTTGGCGCCTTTAAGGATTAACTGATAAATAATCTCTTAGCTCCCGATAGGGTAAAGATTCCAAATTAACCGCCAATGGAAAGTTGCAGAGAAAGGGTTCCTCGGCTACCGCAACTTTCAAACGTCTATCAAGGGCCGCTGTAGCCAGTGTAAACCCTCCTCCCTGACTCCTACTCCACATACCCAATCGTTCAGGTATGACTTCAGTCCTAGATTGCAAAAAATCTAACCCGCGTATGCAATCCATATAAGCACCCCTGTAATAATAGTAGTGTTTATCTTCAATATGATATGTGAGCTTAGTACCGGTATCTAAAGACCACTCTGCTACGCTCTCACCTTGGCCCCTCGGAAAAAGCGTAAACACACAATAACCAGAGACAACCAATTGCGTTGGGATGTTCTTGTTGCCTTGATAACCGGGCACCGCTAATATAGCAGGACCTCTGCGCTTTTCTGAAATATCATTTGGGACAGAATACCAACCTCGTAAACGTACATTCTCATAACTGGATAGAACTACATCATAAGTAGCAAATTCCCGATCGCTCAAATTCTCATTAAGCTTCACTACAGCATTAATTGGGACATTGCCTAGTCGATCAATTGTTTCGGACCAAAAACTATGAATATCAGAAGGTTTCATATCAATCACCCCGAAAGTTATTGCGTTACCGTAGCACATCGTCTGGGATACCTTCTACATAAATAGCACCCAACCTACAATGGTATACTTTGCTCTGTTTACAGACTATTAAAACTTTAGCAAAGGCAATCACTGTCCAAGAAACGAGGATATACATGACTATATTAGAATCATCAAATAACCCTTTTAAAGGAGTTATCCCTAAACCTAGCGGACTGCCCAAAGACCCACTTATATTTCGCAAGACATTGCTAGCTTCTTTACAAGAATGGACAAGTGAAGGCATGTTAACAGTCTGGCTAGAAATACCCATATCAAAAGCTCACCTTATACCAATCGCAACTGAGGCAGGCTTTGTTTTCCACCACAGCGATACAGATTATTTAATGATGACTTACCAACTAGTTGCAGATGCATTTATCCCGCCTTTTGCAACTCATTACATTGGAGCCGGAGGCGTAGTACTAAATCAAAAATCTGAGCTGTTAGTAGTGTGTGAACGTTATCGCAGACCTGGACAGGCTCCATTTTACAAACTACCTGGAGGAGCGTTGATGCCATCTGAGAACCTTTCAGAAGCATCGGTCCGAGAAGTCCTAGAAGAGACCGGCGTAGAGACACAATTTGACGCATTGGTTTGTTTTAGACACATGCATTCCTACAGGTACGGCAAATCTGATATATATTTCGTATGCCGCTTAACCCCATTAAGCGAGCGCATCACTATGCAAGCCGAAGAAATCGAGGATTGTAGATGGATGCCAGTATCTGAATTCCTAGAGTCTCCGGATACTAGTATTTTCAACAAAAGCATAGTAGAAGCAGCTTTAAACAATAAAGGCCTTAAATCTAGCTCAATAGAAGGGTTAGACGGTCCGGACCGTGAATTCTTCATGCCTGCAGATTAATACATAGATTTTATTGCCACTAGAAATAGGTACTATCCAGACATCACTTCAACCCTAGAATGGTGCAGACAATGCAGCCAAACTCTACTATTCGGCCACAGCTATCTTCCGAGGCCTACCGCGCCTGCTGACCAAAGGCATAAACTCGGGAACAGTATCCTTAGTATCACTTTTATGGTATCCGCATTGCAGACATAATAGAAAACGCCCGTACTTGTCTGAGTCTTCCCTAAGATCACCCGCACACCTGGGACAAGCCTTCAATAGGAACATTTTATTCTGACCTCGCTGAATTACCTTCTTTAGTTATCCGAATCTGCCGGTTATGTACGCTTCAGTACGCTCATCAGCAGGATTAGTAAATATCTGACGGGTGTCATCATATTCAACTAGTTCTCCTATCCTTCGCTCATCCGCTGTTATAAACGCCGTATAATCTGATACTCGAGCAGCCTGTTGCATGTTGTGCGTGACTATCACTATCGAATATTGCTTAGATAAATCACGCATTAATTCTTCAATTGCCAGAGTAGCAATAGGATCCAATGCTGAACATGGCTCGTCCATCAGAATAACCGTAGGCTCCACAGCTAGAGTTCTTGCTATGCATAGACGTTGCTGTTGGCCTCCTGACAGTTCTAACCCACTCGTACGCAACCTGTCCTTAACCTCATCCCACAAAGCAGCTCCAATCAACGACTTTTCCACAAGCTCATCCATGTTTCCCCTAAAACCATTGATTCGTGGGCCGAAAGCGATATTGTCATAAATCGACTTAGGAAACGGGTTAGGCCGTTGAAAAACCATCCCGATCCTATATCTAATCTCTGTCGGGTCGACGTTCTCAGCGTAAATATTATGTCCTTCAAACAATATTTCACCGGACGTTCGAGCTATTGGAATCAAGTCATTCATTCTATTAAAAGATCGTAGAAGAGTAGTTTTGCCGCAGCCCGATGGGCCAATCAAGGCCGTTATTTTTTCTCGTTCGATTCCCAGACTTATGTCAGAAACCGCAGGAGTATCTCCATAGAAAACACTCACATTCTTGGTTTCTATAATTAAATTGTTTTCTGTAGTGACCATATAATCACCATTGAGTCCCTTTCTGGAATTTGTGCCTAAGGAATACTGCGAAAGCATTCATAGTCAGTAGTACTACCAACAGAACAATAATCCCAGCAGCAGCAGCAACATGGAATCCCTCTTGTGGTCTTGATACCCAGTTGAAAATTTGAATCGGCAGAACAGTGAAACGACTCATGGGTCCATCCGGAGCAAACGGCACGAAGGTTAAGGCTCCCATGACAATCAATGGAGCCGTCTCTCCTACAGCCCTACTTACGGCTAATATAGCTCCTGTAAGTATCCCAGGAAAAGCGTATGGCAATACCAATCGCCGTACAACCTGCCATTTAGTAGCACCCAGAGCAAATCCCCCCTCCTTCAAAGACGGTGGAACGGCCCTAATAGCCTCTTGAGAAGCTATTATGACTATTGGTAAGACTAACAGGGCAAGGGTCAATCCTCCTGCTATAACACTTTTTCCCAACTCCATGATTCTCACAAATATTTCGAGACCAAGTATCCCGTAGACTATCGACGGAACACCAGCTAAATTTGCTATATTTAGCTGTATGAAGCTAGCAAATGTACCCTTCTTCGCATATTCTTCTAGATAGATTGCTGCACCTACACCCAAACTAAAAGCGACCACACCCGCTATAGACACCACATATATACTCCCCAAGATAGCGGCATGAATACCAGCTCGTTCAGGGAATCTTGAAGGGAAATTCGTGATAAAGTCCCAAGAAAGTCGACTCAATCCCTCAGACAATACGTTGTACAACAACGCTGCCAGCATCAGCAGACCTAATGCTACGGCAGTAAGACATAGAGCGTAAAAGACATATCCTCGGATTTTCCTTTTCCTCATCTGCGCATGGAATGCAACTTCAGTTATGAGAGCCATTATTCATATACCTCTCTAAATCGCTTCACAAAGTACTGGCTCAATAAATTCATAATTAAAGTCATCACAAATAGACTTAGCCCAACGGTAAATATGGTCTTAAACTCAATTGTCCCAGTCGGAGTATCGCCCATACTGACTTGGACTATATATGCTGTCATAGTTTCTATTGGCACAAAAGGATTAAAGGTAAAGTTGGGGTTTTGACCTGCAGCTATGGCAACGATCATAGTCTCGCCGATCGCCCTAGACATAGAAAGTATGAAAGCCGCGACGATACCCGATAATGCGGCAGGCACTACTATTTTTGTGGCAACTTCAAGTTTAGTAGCTCCCAAAGCATAGGCACCCTCCCGTAAAGACCTAGGAACAGATTGCATCGCATCCTCACTCAAACTGGACACCATTGGGAGGATCATTATTCCCATCACTATAGCGGCGCTTAGACCATTGAAAACCATTATGTTATCTGATATCGATCGCAAGATAGGTGTAACAAATAGCAACGCGAAATATCCGTAGACTACAGTCGGTATTCCAGCGAGTACTTCCAGAATCGGTTTTAATGTTGCCCTGACTCGCCTCGGTGCATACTCAGACAGGTATATAGCGCTTAACAAACCTAGAGGCAGGGCTACCAGCATCGCACCGACAGAGGTTAATAAGGTTCCAGTTACGAGAGGCCATATTCCAAAGTGCTTAGAGGAAAATAAAGGAGTCCATTTAGTACTTCCAAGAAATTCGAATATAGATACCTCTTGGAAGAATTGAATAGCCTCAAACAAGAGAACAGATATGATTCCAGCTGTGGTAAAAATTGAGAGGATCGCACACAAGAAGAGACCATACTTTATGAAAGCCTCTAGCAGGTTTCTCTTCCATCTGAGCCCGAACATCCTCTGAGGAAGTCCTAACACCTGCTTATCCTGATCCATAGACGACACACCATCCAACCCACTTCCGAATTTTATCCGGCCCACACCTATCTGAGACAAATTAACACCTACCCTCATTTTTGTACAGAGATTTACTAAAATCGGGTAGTATCCGGGGGAGGATACATTGGGGAGTCACGTATACTACCCGACTAAATTAAGTTACTGGATGCTACCAGCCAACACTTCTGCTACCGATCCTTTCTGGGCATTATCACCGCCAAAGACTGTCCCTGTTATTCCGTCCAGGAATTTGGTCATACCAAAGTCATACACTTCCTGGGGAAATGGTATGTATCCAGACTCCGCAACCAGTGTTTGACCTTCAGCACCAAGAAAATACTTTACGAATTCAGACCCGTGCGGGGTATCCGATGAGTCTTGACTCACGTAGATGAATAACGGACGAGATAGCGGGGCATAGGTACCATCGTTGATGACTTCATCATTAGGAATGACGCACCCATTTCCACCGTCAATAGCCACTGCCTTTAGTTTGTCTATGTTTTCTGCGTAGTATGCGTATCCAAAATACCCCAGGCTATATTTACTGCCGGATATACCTTGAATCAATACATTGTCATTCTCTGATGCGGTAAAATCACCGCGAGACGCTTGGGATTCACCGTTTACTGTCTCGGTGAAGTAGTCGAAGGTACCAGAATCCACACCAGGTGCATAAAGGTCCATCTTTTCATTGGGCCACTCAGGACGTATCTGATCCCAAGTAGTTACAACATCCTCAGATTCTGGACTCCAGATCTTGTTCAATTCATCTATTGTCATACATTCAACAAAGTCATTTGACTTGTTAACCATTACTGTCAATCCGTCGATCGCAACCGGAAGTTCAATGTACTTAACGCCTTCGAGGGAACACATGTCTACTTCCTTTTGCTTGATTGGTCTGGAAGCGTCTGAGACGTCGGTCTCACTATTACAGAACTTCTTGAAGCCGCCGCCCGTACCTGAGATACCTACGGTCACCCGCACATTACCACCTGTCAGTATTCCAAATTCTTCAGCCACTGCCTCAGCAATCGGGAATACAGTACTTGATCCGTCGATCGCAATATCGCCCCTCAGTTCAGACATATCATTTATCTTTTCAACTTCGACTGCGACTTCCTTGCTAACTTCCTTAGACTGGATCCCTGAGAGGTCCGATATCGTTTCCAATTGATCAGGTGAATTACCGCATGCAACCAAAAACATCGACCCTACGAGTAAGACTATCAATGACAAATAATTCCTAGATTTCCAAATGAGTAAACTTGGTTCAAGTAACACGGTTTATATCTCCTTAAAAAGATTTATCTTACGATGCAATACTAAAGGGGCTACTTGAAAAGCGGATTATCAGACAGTTAATTCACTGTTAATACAATGTTAATTAAAGGTTAAGTACAGTACTGCCCCACCACAGATACCTTTGAATCCATTCCCCGGACGTTTATAACAAGCTAATAATTCCTTTTATAATCATTTTATTTAACAATTGACGCTGTCAGTTCTACGCCATATACTCCGGGCATCCGGACAACGTGATAGATTCCCATAACCATGAAATCTCCGTTTTTTCAAACGAGAAAATAAGAGGATTATTAATATGCCGTTAGACGCACAAATTGAATCAGTAATGGAACAAGTCGCTGCATTAGGATTTCCACCATCCCACACTGTAAGTGCTCAAGAGGCTAGATCTAACGCCAAAGCACGCCCACGGGGAAAAGGTCCCGATGTACATAAAGTAGAAGACATAAAAATACCTTCAGACGCCGGACCTATACCAGCACGAATATACACACCTTCTGACGAAAAATCCCTTCCTGTTTTAGTATGGTTTCATGGAGGTGGCTGGGTTGTAGGTGACTTAGAAAGCGCAGATGCTACCGCCAGACACCTCTGTAATGAATCCAGTTCAGTGATCATATCTATTGATTATCGATTGGCGCCCGAAACAAAGTTTCCCGGCGCGTCAGATGACTGCTACGCTGCAACCCAATGGGTATCAGAAAATGCGTCTTCTTTAAATGCAGATCCAGACAAGATCGCTGTCGGAGGAGACAGCGCCGGTGGAAACCTAGCCGCTGTGGTAAGCCTAATGGCGAGGGATAAACAAGGTCCTAAAATAGGATTCCAACTACTGGTATATCCAGTAACTGAAATGAACTTCACCACCAAATCTTATATAGATAATGCTGAAGGGTACCAGTTGAGCCGAGATGGGATGATTTGGTATTGGGACCACTATCTTGAGGATAAAGAAGCCGCTAACAACCCCTATGCAGCTCCCATGAAAGCAGAAAGCTTACAAAACCTACCCCCAGCTCTCATCATAACAGCTGAATATGACCCGTTGCGAGATGAAGGAAAAGCTTATGCCGAACGATTAAAAGCTGAAGGTGTGACTACTCAATACACAATGTATAGCGGTATGATTCACGGATTCTTTGGAATGGCTTCAGTGGTAGACAAAGGTCGAGCAGCCGTCAAAGAAGCAGCTGACGCTATGAGAAAGGCGCTAGATGCCTAACAAGTTCCGATCAGGTATCTGCATCTGGGGAATCTGTTGACTCTGACGCCATCCGATCTGCAAACTCCCGTTGCCTTTGTTCGATCCAATCCTGCATCCATCTGCGAAATTCATCCAAGGCTGGCGGGGCCACATAGAAAACTTCTATATCAGAGGGAAATTGTATTTGATGGCGTTCTGATGCCAGAATTAAGCCTACGCTTCCCTCACCAAGAGTTCCGCCAATAGTCTCAGAAATTCTGTCCCATCTAGACTTACTGGCTTCTGTGTACCATTCCTGAAGACGGGTAGCGACTTTTTGGCTAACCATAGGAGACGCCAGAAATCTTTGTAAGTCTATAAGTTCAGACAATGATTCCAGTTCCTCTATAACTTCTAAAGTGGCTCCTTCGGACACTACAGTACTGACTAGTTCATAGGTGCTTTGGTCCGCGGCTTGCAATTGCTCAAGTCCTTGGTCTCCTCCCTCCGCCAAGTTTTCGCAATAAACTACGGATATCGCTCCAAGCTGAGTTTGCATGACTTCCAGTTGCGTAGTCACCTGGGCCCAATACGTCGATATAATAGTTGCACCAGCATCATCAATGGATGGATGAGACTGAATCAATGGAACCAGCAATAGTTTTCGCTTGTCCTTATATTGATCTACAGGAGGACGCTGCACTCGGCCTAGTTCCTGAGACATCCACATCTCCTATAGCAAGGTAAACAAGCCTTGCACAAATTAAACTTTTCTCCGACAAAAAGCTTACATCTAAACAATTTACGCATCAACCCAGGTCCGACTTCTATGAACGGCTTTAGTCCAGGATTCTCTCATTGATCGTCGAGCCACCTCAGAACCCTGGGGGTAAAACGTATCGAATTGATTATCAGCGTTGCCGATAGAACCAACATCTTTCCAGAAACCTGCTCCCAGTCCAGCTAGAAAAGCAGCTCCAAGAGCAGTCGTTTCTACCATACTAGGTCTTATTATCGGTATTCCAGATATATCCGATTGTACCTGCATGAGAAGGTTGTTAACCGAAGCCCCACCGTCTACCTTCATTTCTTTCACCGCAATACCAGAATCCTTCTCCATATATTCGATAACATCTACACATTGCTGAGCAATACCTTCTAGAGCAGCTCGTGCCACATGAGCTTTTGACGTACCCCTATTGATACCTATAAGCAAACCCCGAGCATACGGGTCCCACAGTGGAGCACCTAATCCAGTAAAGGCAGGTACAAATACCAGACCACCAGAATCATTTACTTCTAGGGCCAAACTCTCGATATCGGCGGATGAACTTATAATTTGCAGCTCATCTCTAAGCCACTGTACAGTTGACCCTCCATTAAAAACACTACCTTCCAAAACATATCCTGGTTTTGCAGTTGTACCTGCGGCTAAAGAAGTTAGCAAACCACCATCAGATACAACCGGTTTCTCACCAGTAGACATTAAGATAAAACAACCAGTACCGTAAGTTGTTTTTATATTGCCAGGATGAACACATTTTTGCCCAAATAACGCTGCCTGTTGATCTCCAGACACCCCACATATTGGTATCTCGTTACCAAACCATTTTTTATCAGTAACTCCAATAAATCCGCTTGATGGCTTGATTTCGGGGAGTATATGTTTAGGAATATCAAATAACCCCAGTAGATCATCATCCCAATCAGATGTATGGATATTAGCCAGCATGGTTCTACTAGCATTCGTGTAATCTGTGGCATGGACACGTCCACCGGTCAAATTCCAAATCAGCCATGAGTCTACGGTACCGACCAGCAAATCTCCTGATTTAGCCGCTTGATTAGATCCTTCAACGTTGTGTAACATCCACCATATCTTCGATGCCGAAAAATATGGATCGATTACCAATCCTGTCTTAGAAGAAATAGGGGCTGATAGCCCCTTTTCCTCAAGACTGGTACAAAAATCCGCAGTACGGCGATCCTGCCAAACAATTGCGTTATATATGGGAGCCCCACTTAGCCTATCCCAAGCAATAGTCGTCTCACGTTGATTAGCAATACCTATTGCAGCAATATCCAGAGACGACACTCCAGACTCTTTCAAACATGCTCGGCACATTCGCAATTGAGTTTCCCAAATCTCGTCAGGGGATTCTTCAACCCATCCTGGGTTTGGATACACCTGAGCAATTGGGGTCTGAGCTATATGTTTTATTTGACCTGAATAGTCGAAAATAACAGCTCTTGAACTTGTAGTTCCTTGATCTATTGCTAAGATGTATTTTTTTTCAGAAATATCCATTGAAAATTCAATCAAACACTTTATATCTATTAATAGAGTACCCTCTATATCAGTCTGGGGACCCCGTAACGGGATCCCCAGATGCTAATCTAATAATTGCCGAATCTTCACATCTTAATAATACACAGCGTTCCCAGCTCCACCTGTAGCAGCTATCACTTCACCTGTGACGGCCCATGCTTTATCTGAAGCAAGGAATGCAGTCAGCGTTGCAATCTCAGAGGCATCCACCATACGGCAAATAGAATTACCTCTTGGAGATCCAAATTCATAATCCTGCTTCTCTACTTCCTCTGAAGATATTCCTAACTCAGTGGCCCGTGCCGATACAAGTCCCGCCGTACGTTCGGTTCTTGTAGTTCCCGGATGCACACAGTTAACCGTAATACCAAATCTGCCCAATTGTGTTGCAAGGGTCTTAGTCAAATGAACCAATGATCCATTACGCGCCCCACCACTAAGGTTACCCGCCGTTCTAGCATTCGTGCCACTTATGTTAATTATTCTCCCCCAACCCTGTGACTTTAAATGAGGAATAGCGGCTCTTGCACATCGTAAAGCGCCAACGTATTTAACGTCGAAATCATTAAGGAGGTCTTCATCTACAACAGTCTCAATCGCCCCAATAGCAGTAGGAGATCCACCTGGAAGTGAAGCACTGTTTACTAGTATATGTAGTCCGCCCAGTTCTTTTACAGCGTCCTCAATAACCTTCTCAACTTGTGATCGATCTGTGACGTCTACAACCATAGGCACTACTTTACGCCCAGTCTCTTGTTGTATTTCTTTTGCGGTAGATTCAAGTTGATCGATAGACCTGGAAGCAATGACAATATCCATGCCTTCAATACTCAGCTCACGCGCGATAGCCTTACCAATACCTCGCCCGCCTCCTGCCACGAAGCCATATTTCCCATTTAATCCGAAATCCATATTGAGTAATTCCTCCATTCTAATAGATACCCTATTATGTAGCTCGACGCATTGTAACCGACCCTAGTTGTAGCAGCAACCTGACCAGTATTGACAAGCCCCATCACATTGCTAAACTCTGAAGATGAT
>Ga0114932_10006114_pt1 | contig 10393 bp, 9 predicted proteins | sample 2SBtaG_2_FD_87286 | JGI IMG/M metagenome (GOLD analysis project Ga0114932, IMG submission 87286) | Deep subsurface microbial communities from Kolumbo volcano to uncover new lineages of life (NeLLi) - 2SBTROV12_ACTIVE470 metaG | ecosystem: Environmental > Aquatic > Marine > Volcanic ... | reverse complement strand
TCGAAGGTTGATTCAAAGTAGTGCATTGTTTTATCTGATAAAAGTTGTGTACCTTTAATTGTATTAATTTGGCTGTAGTTTCCCTCTGATTTTATGTAGTAAATATCAGATAGAGAAATTGAATATTGCTTTTTGGCGTGATTAATTTTAATTAATTCAGCGTCATGTGGCATTGCATTTATTGCTCTTTGAGCAACGTGCAAAAAACGGCTCTTTTTTATCGGCTTGCAAATAAAATCAAAAACCGCGAACTCGAATGCCATTGCAGCTTGATCTTGGTAAGCTGTAACAATAATTACCTTGGTGGGGTCGACACTTTCTGAATTTAATAATTCAAAGCCATGTGAACCATTTAAGTTCAGGTCAAGGTAAATTAAGTCATAGGTAAACAGTTGAATGTGCGTGAGTGCACTTTCAATGTCGAAAGCTATATCGCATGTGGCATTTGCAAAAGCAGCCACACACAGACTTTCAATCCGTTTAGCGACTAGGGTGGCGTCTTCTATGATTAATATTTTCATTGCCTAGAACTTAAAAAGTCTTTAATTGTAATAGTATTTTTCCAGCCATTGTTTGTGGGTTCACAGTTAAGGTGCCATTTATTGGGTTGCCACATTTCAAGCTGTTGTCTCACATAATGTAGACCTAAACCTGACTCTACTTTATTTGCATGATGATTGTCGCCATTATTCTCAACCCATAAGATAAGGTCATTAGAGATAAGGTTAATTTTGATTACAAATATGCCTGGCTCAATGCCTTTAAAACCATGTTTTACGCCATTTTCAACGAAAGTATGTAAAATGCCTGCTGGGATCATCAAGTCATGACACTCAATATGTGTTTCAAGCTTATAGTCGGTTTGCTGCTGTTTACCCATGAAACTTAACAACTTTGCACACATCTCTATTTCATCCTTGAGGGGCACAAATTGTCTGCCTATATGCTTGTGAAGCAATTGAAACTCATCGCTTAGTAGTTCAATCATGTCTATTGCATCGCTAGGAGACAATTCTATCTGTTGCTGAACACTCATAAGCGCATTCATTAAAAAGTGTGGTTGTATATGTTTGTTGATTAGTTGCAGTTCTAAGTTTTTCTTTTGTATTTGAAGCTTTAAATGTTGCTGAGACTGTTTTTGAAATTGTTGAGCGCTATCAATGAGAAAATATATAAAAAATAAACTGAGCGCAAAATACTCTAGTTGATATAAAAAAGACTTTAAGATCATACTCTCTAAAGTTCGAATTAAATAATCAAAAGTATTAAATTGGTCTATCGCTGTAAAATAGCACACTAGAGTAAGCATACCTAAATAGACGGAGGGCCTTTTTCTAGGCGCGATGATGATCGAGATTAAAAGCGTAAAGATACAGAAGCTTAGAAAAATAGGAATTGGCAGGAAATATAATAAAATGCTTATAAAAATAATTAAGGCTGCTTGAGTATTAACGGTTATGTTCATCAAGCTTAAGTTCATAATCAAAAAGCTTAACCCCATGAGATAGCTGAGAATAGTTGGAGTATCATTGTATAAGCTGGCAGGGAGCTCTTGTAACCAAAACAACGCCCAAAAAGAAGTCAATAAGGCGGCGTTAAAGTAAAAAATGGCACTGAATAAAATAAAGTTTTGATGTGTTAAAAATAAATAAGTACACAATAAAGTTATAAAGAAAACAATAAATAGCACCGCATAGCTTGTGGTAGCGATTGAGTATTGCTTAGATTGCTGATGAAGAGCCTCTGCATTTGCCAATGCAATATCAAGAAAGGCGTGACTCTGTTGCCCGTCAAGTATATCAAACTCAATGGTTAACTCGTTTTTATATGCGTTAAGCTGATCTTTCGGCAGTAAAAGGCGGTTTAGAGGCATATATGTGTGAGTCAAGGTATGCTGGTTCAGAGTTACTTTTTTATAAAGTTGCTTGGTTCTGAGTTGTAGCCAAATATCTTGTGTTTGCGGCTGTGAAAAAAAGAAAATTTTCAGTTGATAGGTACCTTGATTCTTATAAAGAGGTAGCGCTGATTTGTTATTTAGATTCTTGCTTATGAGCGCAAACTCTCCTTTGTTATCCATAATATACAAAGATGAAGTATTTAAGTTAGCAAAATCAATCGGTTGACCAGTATAGTGACTCTGTGCATTCGCCACACTTGAATTACAAGAAAAAAGCAAAACAAGTAAAGTAGCTTGTAAAATATGACTTAAATATATAGACAAGCATTGGTTTAGATATTTGAGCATTGCTTTTTATAATTTTATTTTCATTAATATAATATCAAACCGCCCGCCTTTAAATTCGGATTGTAATGGTTTAATGGTCTCAAAGTTATGTGAGTTAGAAAGTCCTGTAACGGTGAGCATGTTATGTTTATCAATCACAGCTCCTTCAAACACATCTGTTTTATTACCGCCTAACACTGCTGATAATAAAACTTGAGAGCCGTTGTTGTCTAATTTTATGATAAAGCCATTATCATAGTTATCGTCAAAATAGGTTTTAAAATACTGCTTAATATTCCCCCATATACCGAGGGGCTTGGCTGTGACGCTATCATTAAAATGCAAGGCTTCCGAGTTAGTCTGCCCGATAATAATGATGTTATCAGAGTCATCAACCAGCGCGTTTCTTGGTCGGTCTATACCTGAACCGCCCAAATAATCTAGGTTAGTGAGTGTGTGTGTCTTGCTGTTAATCTTAACTATAAAAACATCACTTTTGCCTTTTAAACGCTTCTTTTGAATATGATGACCACCTGACATATTGGGTGAGTGAGTTTGCCCGACAGCAAGTATATTATCTTGACTGTCAATGATAATTGATACGCCAGTATCAATACCCGCACCACCAATGTAGGTTGCAAACTCAATTTGATTGTTTTTATCATTTAAAAGCACAACGAACATGTCTTCTTGACCAAAAGGGTGATGATAAATGGCGTTTTTTACGGGGAAATCTATGGAATCAGTGGAGCCAATAAGTGCTTTTTTACCAGAAGACAAGAGTTTAATGTCAAATCCTTTATCATACCCTTTCCCTCCTAAATAGCTCGAGAAAAGCAGTCGTCCTTGTGGGGTGAATGAAGCTATAAATGCATCAGTTTGGCCAGCCAAATCGGGTTGAATTGCATCCTCAGTCACCGTGAGATCTTTTGAATTTGTGCGACCAATAATATGAATATTACCATGGTCATCAAGTACTAAGTTTCTACCATCTTCATCTCCTGCGCCACCAAACAAGGTAGACCAAATAATCTCTCCATGTTGGTTTAGTTTGATAAGAAAGGCATCACTTTTACCTGCAAATTTTATTTGCTGCGCATTTGCGCTCGTTGGGAAATTACTCGAGTAAGTTGAACCAACTGCATAGATATTACCAGATGCATCAGTGGCGAGCCCTTGTACCCCCTCCCATTCATCTCCTCCAAGTCGAGTAATAAAATCAATGTTATTTGAGTGCTTATTGATTTTTATAACGAATGCATCCATACCGCCTTTATGATTGAATCGGTCTAATTTTTTATTTGCAAGGTACCTTGAGGTCGAATGACAGCCAAGAAGCGTATTACCGGAATGATCGAAGGTAACAGTATCGCAATCATCAGTACCTTCACCACCGATAAAGGTTGAGTGGTGTATTACGTATTGCTCATTGGCAATTACTTTCACTGTTATTACTAAACAAAATAGTATTAATAAGTAGGGTGACGCTGTAAATAACTTCATTGTGTTTCTCCTTTGCACTTAAAAATACAAAAACAAAGAAATAAGTCTGCATTTCTTTGATGAAAAACACCTAGGGTGGCTCAAAAGCACTTAATCTCAGTTTAATAAGGGTATTTAGTAAAACTCTGTTACTAAGGCGTTTTACTTTTTTCGTTAAGTGCTGTTTTATTGCTTTGATTAATTTAGGCAGGAGTTAAATCAATATAATCACTTTGTTTGAGTTAGAGTATCAATTTGAGTGTTTTATTGACCAGTTGATCGGCTTGACGTGTGGTCTCGGGAAGTCGATATTTGGGCGAGAGTTTTAATACCCAGTCAACGGCTGTATCTAGACTGATTTTGTGGCCAATAGAGACAAATACCGGCTTCACATTGTGTTGAGTGCGCAGCACCTTTCCAACTACGTCTTCATTAATTAATAAGTCACTCATCTGGCCACGAGTTTGCTCTACTTGCAAAAAATCACCGATAAGTTTAGTTTTAGCACAACCAACAGTGGGTAAGTTTAACGTGACACCCAGGTGGCAGGCTAAACCAAAGCCCCTCGGGTGGGCGATGCCGTGACCATCACATACAATGAGGTCGGGTTTGATTGTGAGCTTTTCAAACGCATTCAGCAGTGGCGGAAGTTCACGAAAAGAAAATAGCCCCGGTACATATGGAAAGCTAATTTCTTCTATGCTGACTTGAGCCTCTAATAACTCTAGCGTGTCAGCGTCAAGCACTGAAATAGCGCCAACAACCTGATTAGATTGTTCATGATAAGCAACATCCACACCTGCAACGGTATTTATGCTGTTAAATTCGTTATGTGTAATGACTTGTTTTGCAAGTGTTGCTTGCAACAATTCTGCGTCATGAATTGTATCTGTCACAGTAACTTCCATTTATAATTAGTATATTGTTGGGTAGCGGCGATCACTGAAAATCCCAAGAGATATTCGACACCAGCTCACAGCTGTCACAGCGAAAATCAAATAAACCAAACCAAGGCTCGTCTAACTTCCAATCACCGCCACAGCTTGGGCATTTACGCGTTTGCTCTGCTGCCAAGCTCTCACCGCCTACGCGATATAAATAGTAATACACCGGTTTTTTGGTGAGATAACGAATACGCTTAGACAAATCCATACCGCGGCGGAATAAGTCACTTTCGGTGCTAGAGATCTCTTCTAACGCCGCAAATTCACAGCGCGTGGCCCCGTTGATCTGGATCTGATCGCATGCCTGCCAATCCTCTTGCCACTTAATTAAAGCCTTGTAATCGCCATTTGCAATGGCAGGAATTTTATAAAGTGGCACAGGCTGAAAGTCATCGCCGCAATAAAGCGGGCTGCATGTATGCACATAGGTGGTATATAAAATATAAGAAGACGGAGCGTCGCACAGGTCGGCGCCATTGGCATGAATATCCTGACCGATCACCTTTACCTTCGGTGCTAACAAGCCTGCATCTTGTAAAAGCTCAATGGCTTTTTTTACAAATGGGCTGTGATTAAGTGGGTGAAGCGCATCCTCAAGCGGACACATAACACGGGTAATAAAGTAGCCGTCTTTTAATACGGTCGGAAACTCATCTCCGATGATCTGTCCATTAAAACGTAGTGCATTGACCACGCGATTAATGGCGCGCTCTGCATCATCTAGGGTGGTGTCTTGGTAACAATCAAAAGTTAAATCTACAACGAACATAATTAGTTATCTTTTTCTAATAGCGCGAGTAAGCGGTCAAGTTTTTGTTCAATGCGGTCAAGCTGGCTTTGCTCTGTAGCCTTGGCTTTTGGTGCTGCTGCAGGCTGAGTGTTGATGCAACTGGGGTCGTTTTTATAGGCGGTTAACCCAGCAATAACCAAAGGCATAGGTACAGGCTCTGACAACTTAGATTTAGTTAAAGCAACTGTGGGTGTTTTGTTTTCAGCGATTAGGGCTGCAATAGCAGAATGAACGGCGGGGTGCATGCGTTTTACTCAACAAAATAAAACGCATTCTAGCATAAATCTGCAAAGCGCATAGCTGAGCTCGTATCTATCCTAAAAGGTTTGTTTTGCATTGTAGGTAGTGTTCGGTTCGTTCTCTTAATGCTGAATTAAATAACGAGAGACTAGATTGTACTTGCAGAATTAAATTGTCTTTTTGCTTAAAAAACACTCAGTAACTATAGTTGACTTAGTTTTCTAGTAAAAGTTAGGTAGCAGGAAGAATAATGAAAATATTAGAAGCAGATCAACTGAGCCTAAAGTATTTGGAGCCGGAAGAAATCAGCATTGCAGCAAGCCTGCTATTTTTAGCTTATCAGAGTGATGAGTTATTAATGCAAGTATTAAATGCAGATTCTGATGACGACTTTGCTAAAAAGTTGCGCGCGCTTATTCGAGAAGAATTACAGACTTTTTCGCAAAGTGGTCAAGCTATGTTAGGCGCATTTATCGACGAACAATTGGTGGGGGTTGCGTGTGCAATTGCAACTAATGGACCTTTGTCTGCACAGCGTTTTTGGCACTGGCGGTTAAAACTTATGCTCAGTGCAGGGTATGTTCAAACTAAGCAACTGGTTGCCAAAGAGCAAGCGATAAGAGCGGCTTTAGAGCAATATGGCGAATGCTTTTATTTGTCGTTAATAGCCATCCATCCGAATGCGCAGGGGCAAGGCCTTGGTCATTATTTATTAAACGGGGTTGAACAACTTCATCTAGCTGAAGAAGAGATCACAGGCGTGGCGGTTTTCATTACACAAACAGCGCAAAAAACCTTCTTTTTAAAGCACCAATATGAGGTGATTGAACAAATGACCTTCGGCGAAGTGTCTGGGGAGTTGATGTATAAAAAATTAGAGTCGGACGGATCGGAAACTTAGCTGTGAGATATTTCCCACATGCTTGTGGGTTTTGGTGTTTTAAACACTTTGCTCTGACTGTGGGTTTTTTATAACAGCATGAAAAATAAAAAGTATTTCATTGTTAAAATAAAATGACAATAAATAAATTGCCGTAAGTCGCTTTTGCACTCTGCAAATTACCGTAAACTAAATCATGTCAGGAAGGCAAATGGATAGGAAAAACGGAATAAGCACAAGGTTATGGATTAAGTGCTAGGGCAAGAAGCTCAACAGGATCCTCTGGAAGAGGCGTGTAACGGAGTTGCACAATGGAGATAGGATACACACAGGAGTGTGAGGGAAGCCCAAAGACGGGTGAAGTGGAAACCAGGATGGTTACAGGTGTTAGGACAACACCTAGGATGAGGATGGAGTACAGGGTGTACTAGGAGCGCATAGGATTTTGCGAAGCGGATTTAGGATATTAGGAACACAGGATGTGTATAGGATTTTAGATGGATTTTTGGTTGTCGATGGAAGATAACCATTCAGCGGAAGATAAAACAGGATATAGGCTTTGGAAGCTTTCATGGATGTTGTCAACTTTAGGCGCGACTTATGTTGCGCCTTAGTTCTTTTTGGCGTTTGGCTATTTCTTTTATCATCTCTAATTTTATCAATGTTTATCTTTTCTTAGGTAACAAGCTCGACAAGAAGTCTTTTATCTATTGAATCTTTCCTCGCTTAATTAACCTTGTTGCGAATGCTTATTTAATTCAACGCATACAGCAAATCTAACAAAGCTCAAATTTAAGCAGTTGGAAATCAAACTATCCTTGTTCTTTGAACAAGATTCTCATATTGGTTGATAAATCAAAAAATTAGATAAGGACGGATCGGAAACTTAGCTGTGAGATATTTCCCACATGGTTGTGGGTTTTGGTGTTTTAAACACTTTGCTTCGGCTGTGGGTTGGTTGTAACAATATGAAAAATAACAAGTATTTCATTGTGAAAATAAAATGACAATTAATAAATTGCCGTAAGTCGCTTTTGCACTCGGCAAATTACCGTAAACTTAACCATGTCAGGAAGGCAAAGGGATAGGAAGAACGGAATAAGCACAAGGTTATGGATTAAGTGCTAGGGCAAGAAGCTCAACAGGATACTCAGGATGAGGTGTAACGGAGTTGCACTTAGGAATAGGATACACACAGGAGTGTGAGGACAGCCCAAAGATGGGTGAAGCGGAAACCAGGATGGTTATAGGTGTTAGGACAACACCTTGGATGAGGATGGAGTACAGGGTGTACTAGGAGCGCATAGGATTTTGCGAAGTGGATTTAGGATATTAGGAACACAGGACGTGTATAGGATTTTAAACGGATTTTTGGTTGTCGATGGTAGGTGACCATTCAGCGGAAGATAAAACAGGACAAAGGCTTTGGAAGCTTTCATGGATGTTGTCGACTTTAGGCGCGACTTATGTTGCGCCTTAGTTTTTTCTGGAACCTGTCTTTTATTACCCCAAACGATGCGGTGGAATATCTGCTTGCACTAACTTTTCATTTTCAAGATACAAATAACCTTGATATAAACTCTCGCCGTCTGAGCTAAATTCAAACAAAAACTGACTTTTTATCCCTAAACGACCATTTTTTAAAATGCCGGGTAGCACTTTTTTACAGGCGACACTGAGCAACTGCACTTGCAATTGCTTTGCTTGTCTTTGTGCATGTTCGCTTGCGGCTTCTGCAATTTTACGGCTATACCAAAAAAAGCCGATAATGCTGCCGATAACAATAAAAAGCCAGAGAGTTGCCATTAAGAGAATAACCTACCTATCGCGCGAGATAAGGTGTCGCTGCGATTTTCTGCTCGAAGAATACCTAGTACGTGTGGGCGAAGTGACGGAATTGCAACTAGGTCAGCAAAAATACTTGGGAATAATTCAGGCATTTGCTCATTGTTAGCAGCCGCATCAAGTAGTTTGAATAGGGCTTCTGGCTTTTCAAAGCATAACCAATAACGACCTGCTAGAGTAAGCAACACGTCTGGTTGACTGCCCAACTCGCTTGCTAGTACTTGCTCGACTAACTGGGACTTTAACCCTTGTGCTTTGCTACCTGAAAGTGCACGCATGTTGTTAATTAACAGGTTTAAATTATTTTCAGCGATGGCTTTTTCGCACTGTGCAAAGAATAACTCAGCAAGTTGCGTGTTAATTTCAACATGTTCTAGCATCGCACTTAAAGGCTGCTGCACCTCTTGTGGTAAGCTCGTCCACACTTTAGCGAGGCTTGCACTGTTTTGGCCGTGGTCGAGTCTAAAGGCGAAATCAGCCAGTCCTTGTACCGCAATACTTTGCCATGCATCGTCTGTTAAGTTGCCAGCAAAAAATTGCTCGGTAAATTCATAATACTGAGATGCAGGGCGCTTTAATTCAGTTTTTAAAAGTGCATTGAACGCGGCAAGTTTATTGGCATTAGGTGTAAATACATATGGGTTATTGTCTAGCTTGCCATCTGCTTGCTCGCCCGTTAACTCAGTACCTAATGCTTCAAGCACCATATTTGCGAAGTGGTCGCGGCTTGCAAGCACTAACTTACTTTGCTCATCAAGGGGCATTTTTAAAAACCACACATACGGATCAACGGTGGCCTGGTTATCCCAAAATTGAATGGCGATCAGGGCATGACCAGCAAGCGGGTAAGGGTAAGGCACCTGACCGTTTTCAAGTTGATTGAAGAGGGCTTTATCAATTTTAGTGATTTTTCGACCCATGTCGTAAACACGCCACTGTGTGCCAGCTGTGTTAAGAAGATCACCTAAAGTAGAAATATGCGCAGTCATAGTTCGCTCATGCAAATTTTAAATTAGCCGAATTATACGGATTTTCTCGGCTCTTGATAAGCGAAGCCGTAAAGCTACTGCAAAGAAGTTAGCTGGGCTATAATTCGCGGGTTTTAAATAGTCTATTAAGAGTCGGTTTGATGAGTCACGCCCAATACCAAGCAGTTTATACCTTATTGAAAGAGCTCGAAGCGGTATTACGCATCGCCAAGCTTTGGCAAAGTGAAAGCATTGAAGCTGAAAAGCTAAATTCTACAGCGCCATTTTGTTGTGATGTGATGACATTTGAGCAGTGGTTGCAGTTTGTGTTTATTCCTAAAATGACCTTGATGATAGAGCAAGGCATGGCGCTACCTGCCAATATGTCGATTGCCCCCATGGCTGAAATGAGCTTTGCCACTCACCCGCAATATCCGCAGATTTTAAGTCTACTGACCAAGTTAGACGAAAGCTTACAACAGAATTAAAAAGAGAAAGACCATGCTTGAGATTGTCTATCAAGACGAAAACTATGTGGCGATTAATAAGCCTTCGGGCTTACTGGTGCATCGTTCATTTTTAGATAAACGTGAAACACAATTTGCCATGCAAATGTTGCGTGATCAGCTCGGTCAGCACGTATTTCCGGTGCATCGTTTAGACCGTCCTACCAGTGGTATTTTGTTGTTTGCACTCAGCTCAGAAGCAGCCAGAGACATGAACCAAGTCTTTATTGAAGGCAAAATCGAAAAACGTTATTTGGCACTGGTGCGAGGCTTTGCGCAGGAGCATGTTTATTTAGATAAACCGTTAAAAGAGCATTTAGATAAAATCGCTGACAAATTTGCTGATCAAGATAAAGCGCCGCAAGAAGCCCAAACAGAATTTAACTGTTTGCATCAGGCAAGCTTGCCTATTCCTTTTGGTAAGTTTCCGAGTATTCGCTATTCGCTGGTGGAGTGCTTTCCTAAAACAGGACGTAAGCATCAAATTCGACGTCATTTAAAGCATTTAGCGCAT
>Ga0114932_10006113_pt1 | contig 10394 bp, 7 predicted proteins | sample 2SBtaG_2_FD_87286 | JGI IMG/M metagenome (GOLD analysis project Ga0114932, IMG submission 87286) | Deep subsurface microbial communities from Kolumbo volcano to uncover new lineages of life (NeLLi) - 2SBTROV12_ACTIVE470 metaG | ecosystem: Environmental > Aquatic > Marine > Volcanic ... | reverse complement strand
TTTTCACCATTAGCTATATTAGGCAATTCATTGTTGTCACATGATCAGTACTATAAGTTGAATACAAATATTTTTACTTTAGAAGAGTTTATAAATATAAAACACAGTGAGCTGACAGTTTGTGAAGATGAACTGATAATTGACCAATACCGACTGAAAATATTTGAAGAAGCACTAGAAGAATACAGTAAGGAAAAAAAGAAACTATTTCAGTTAAACCCCTACAAAGACAAAATAGATACAAGTTTTTGGAGTCGTTCTGTAGCTAATGATTCTCCCAAAGATATGGAGCCAGTTGTCGATGATGTTCATCTCATTGGTAAAAGTACAAAGGTGGCTACAGCGGGGAGTTGTTTTGCTCAACATATAGCCAGAACGTTGACCCAAAATGGTTTGAATTATTATGTAACAGAAGATGCTCCTGAAGAGTTAAGGGCTGAAGAAGTCATTCAGTGTGGGTACAGATTATTTTCGGCAAGATATGGAAATATTTATACTGCTAGGCAGTTGCTTCAACTGCTCAAAAGAGCTTACGGCGAATATCGACCGTTAGAACAAATCTGGATTTCAAAATCAGGCAAATTGATTGACCCATTCAGACCAAACATGGGTGAAGAATTTAATAGTGAAGAAGAATTAAATAATAGCCGAGATATTCATTTGTCAGCAGTTCGGGAAATGTTTGAAAATTTAGATGTATTTGTTTTTACACTTGGTTTAACTGAGGGCTGGGTTAATACATATGATAGTGCTGTATATCCATTAGCACCGGGTGTTATAAGTCAGCATAGTATCTATGATAGTTACCAATTCAAAAATTTTTCTCATGATGATATTCTAAAAGATATGATTGAATTTCTGGAATTGCTACGTTCCGTTAATCGAAATGCTAAAGTAATACTAACTGTTTCACCTGTGCCATTAATAGCTACGTATGAAGATGAACATGTTTTGAGTGCGACTACTTATAGCAAGTCAGTTCTCCGTGTTGTGGCTAATCAATTGGCCAAGAGTTTTGGTTTTGTCAGTTATTTCCCATCTTTTGAAATCATAACAGGGCACTATAACAAAGGGATGTATTTTGAAGATGATCTTCGTTCAGTAAAGGATGAAGGCGTCGCACATGTTATGCGAGTATTTATGAAATACTTGGTTTCAATCAATACAGATATAGATATAGATATAGATGTTCAGGTTGCTGAAGAAGTTAGTATTGAAAAATCACTATTGCTAGAGATAGAGAGAAATTCTGATATCTTATGTGATGAAGAATTAATAGAAAATAACTCCTAAGCAATCTGTCTAAATATTGGGGTGCATATTTATATTAATAATTATGAGTCTATCGTTGATAATAATAGAAAAATGTTTTTGTTATCGTTTAATCCTGCTGTCGACTTTGAAAAATAAGTAACTAATTATAATGAAGATTACATATATTACGCATGCTTGCGTTATGATTGAAATCGCAGGGACAAAATTACTTTTTGACCCATGGCTTGTTGGTCCGTGTTGGGGAGGCAATATTTGGCATTACCCACCACCAAAAATAACACCAGAAGAATTAACTGGTATCGATTTTTTATATTTTTCTCATGCACATGATGATCATTTTCATCCACAGTCATTAAATAGATTTAACCCGGAAGTTAAGGGTGCTGAAGTAATTATACCCGCCTTTGAAACACCCTATTTTGAAAGAATTGTTCATGCGAATGGATTTAATAAAATTAAAGTGATGAAACATGATGAATCATTTGATTTGTCTCCAGAAGTTACGGTTGTTATGTTTGTAAATGATGTTGGCGATCATGATTCTTCTTTGCTTGTCCAAGCAGATGGGAAAACTATTTTTTTTCAAACTGATAATTTAATGAGTATTGACGAAGCTAAACGAATTGGGGAAAAGTATAATATTGATATTGTTTTTACAATTGCATCACTTACAGGTTTATTTCCTGGTTTTTTTGATTTTCCTGTAGAAACAATGACAAAGTTAGCGAAGCAAAAAAGTAAGAGAGCTCTTAATTACAGCCTTGATATAACAATGGCACTTGGCGCTGAATACGCTATTCCATATGCCTGTGATTTATGTTATCTGGGCGAGTTATATTTTGCGAATGATATTCACAAAGCAGATAAGAGAGAGTTTGTTAAATTAGCGAAAGAAAAAAAATCAAATATAAAAGCTTTGTTGATGGGGCCTGGAGATCAGGTTGAAATTAATGAAGAAAAAATGGAATGCATGTTTTCAGAACATGATTTTTCTATGGAGAATTTGGGAGCATATGCTAGCTCAAAAAGAAAAGAAATATTCGAGGTAGAATGTCAAGAACGTTGTTACGCACATACATCATATAATGACGATATTAAAAGCTTAAGGAAGCTTTTAGATACTGCTGCAACTGAATGGACTCATGAATCATACAGAGTTCTTTGGAAAGTGATAGGTGATGATGGAAATGCCATAATTTTTTCCCAGACATTACCAGGCAGAACAGAGGAGTGTGGGTTGGATTGGGAATATGATTTGTGTATAGAAATTATGAGCTATCGTTTACAACGTCTAGTAAGGGGTGATTATAAAATGGGATTTGTTACTTTGGAAAACGGTTCTATACGATGTCACAGGCATGTTGAAGAATTTGTTGAATTGGAAAAAGAGTTTTGGAAATGGGCTCTTTCAAAAATTCATTTTAAAGGATAACAGGTGTTTTTTTAAAGATATTTATTATTGAAATAACCAATTATATGAATATTGAAGTAAAAAAGAATCTTATCAAAAACTGGAAAGATAGTGGAATTAATGAACGAGATATAGTATTAATTCATAGTAGTTTAAAACAATTATTTAGATTTTATTTAAAACAAAAAATAAAACTAACTGCAAATGATATATTAGATTCTTTATTGTCTACTGTCGGTTCTCAGGGGACATTGCTTTTTCCGTTGTTTAATTTTGATTTTACTAGCGGGGTGCCGTTTGACTTGCGAACGACGCCATCTCAAATGGGAGCTCTATCTGAAGCTGCCAGAATTCATCCAGACGCTGTAAGAACTGGACATCCAATTTATTCGTTTGCGGCTATAGGCGCACAATCACATTTATTTGATGGTTTAACTAACTATAGTGGTTATGGAAAAGATTCTCCATTTGGAATATTGAAAGATTTAAATGGAAAAATAGCGGTACTTAACTTAGCAGAACAAAATAGTATGACCTTTTATCATTATGTGGAACAAACTCTCCAAGTTCCATACAGGTGTTATAAGGTTTTTTCTGGGAAATACGTTAATAAAGCAGGTAAAGAGTCTATTAGAGAATTTGAACTTTTTGTTAGAAATATTGAGCAAGGTGTTGAAACAGATGTTAATAACATGGGTGAAAAGTTATGGCGGTTAGGATTATATAAAGGGAAAAGATCCGGAGAGGGATTCAGCTGCAGAGTGATTAATACTAATGATATCTATAATACAACGGCTAAAGTTATTCATGATGGTCATGCAGAAGGATATCTGTATAGCATTAAACGGTAATTTAATTCATATATAAGATGGTTAATAAAAATAAGAATATTGCAGAGGACATGTACAGATGGGCCACGGATATTTTTCCTATTTGCCGAAGTTTAAGTGGTTCGGGAGTTCGTGATACTTTAAATTATATTAAAAAGTTATTGCCAGATTTGGTAATACATGAAGTCGTCTCTGGTTCCAAAGCATTTGATTGGGTTGTGCCGGATGAGTGGGAAATTACTGATGCATACATTTCAGATGAAGCCGGTACAGTTTTAGTAGATTTTAAACAGAATAACCTGCATGTGGTTGGTTATTCGGAACCAGTAGACATTTGGATGGAGAAAGAGGAATTAGACAAACACCTTCATTCTATACCAGAACAGCCTGAAGCTATTCCATATGTTACTACATATTATAAGCGTGACTGGGGTTTTTGCTTAACACACAAACAAAGAAAGGCATTAACCTCAGGGAAATATCATGTTGTAATTAAGAGTAACTTAAAATCAGGTGTTCTTAATTACGGAGAGTTGATTTTAAAAGGAAAGGAAGACAAGGAAGTGTTGCTGTCAACTTATATTTGTCACCCTTCAATGGCAAACAATGAAGTATCAGGTCCTGTGGTAACAACTGCATTAGTACAATTGTTACAAAGCTTAGAAGAACGCCGTTATACCTACCGAATAGTATTTGTTCCTGAAACAATCGGTTCAATAATTTATCTAAGCAAGCATAGCAAAGAAATGAGAGAGAAAACTATAGCCGGTTTTGTGGTGACTTGCGTAGGAGATGACAATAACTATTCATTTCTACCCTCTAGAAAAGGTGACTCTCTTTCCGATCGAATAGCCCAGCATGTACTTAATGTAGAAAAAATAAAATACACTCATTATAGCTTTCTTGATAGGGGTAGTGATGAAAGACAATACTGCAGTCCTTTAATTGATTTGCCTATTTGTTCAATTATGCGTTCTAAATATGGCACGTATCCAGAATATCATACGTCACTGGATGACTTGTCATTTATCAGTTCTTCTGGACTGATGGGAGCATATCAAGTAATTAGCTCTTGTTTAAAAGCCTTGGAAAGTAATTATTACTATAAGGTTACATTACCCTGTGAACCTCAACTTGGTAAAAGAGGTCTTTATCCTATGTTAAGTACTAGAAATAGCGGAAATGAAGTTTCAACGATGATGGATTTTCTAGCATATGCTGATGGTAATATCGATTTAATTGATATAGCTAATACTATTGGTAGTAGTTATTCAATTTGTGCCGAAATTGCAAGTAATTTAGAAAAACATGGTCTATTAGAAAAGCACACGAGACAATTAAACTATATTTTTCGGAAATAATGCTGATTTTCAAGAAACAATACTTATACCACATATGATAAAACTCAATATTATTTAAAATATGGAAATAAATATATGGCCAAATTCAAACAAGAAATTTAGTAGCCGACTAATTAGTAATGTATCGCATCATGATGTAGAAAATAAACTTTCAAGCATGTTTGAGCACGCATATCCTGTCGTTTGTTCGAGTGCTCGTTCTTGTATAAGCCTAATAATTGAGGACCTTAAGCTATCTAGAGGAAATTTTGTTAAGGTACCCGCATATGCAAGTCATTGTGTTTTAGAATCAACTTCCCGTTTTGCTACACCAATTACATATAATGCAGATGTCTCATGCGATGCTAGTATCATTTATCATCAATGGGGTATAACTCAGGAAAACACAAATAAGAGTCCGGGGGTCATCATTGAAGATGCTTGTGATAGTATTTATTCAGAAAAACATATTCGAATGCCATTAGGCGGTGATTATGAAATATGGTCATTACCGAAAATATTAGGTTGTAGCTCCGGTGGAGTAATTTGGTGTAGAAACAAAGCGGATGCTAAAAACTTAAGTTTATTAAGAAATAAACGAAAACATTCAGGGATATTTCATTGGTATTTAAGAGTATTAGGAAGAAAACATCCTGTTGCTATGAGTTATTGGAATGGAGTAGAAAGCTTATCTGGCCAACTTCCATCTTTGGCATTAAATGAAATATTATTTACGTTGGATTCGTATGATGCAATTGTTGAGCAGCGTAAGGATAGATTAGACCTTGCAAGATCATGTTTAGATCCTGTTTATAAGAATAAAGAGGATGGGAGATTGCCTTGTTGTTTACCATTATCAGTCAGTAATAATGAAATAAAAGAATTAGCGAACATAGGTATTGATATTGGAATTAAACATTTTGAAAAAATAAATTCAAGCGGAAAATCAGAATTAACAAAAGTGTATCCATTGCCAGTGCATCAAGATATACCGATGGATATGCTTGAATCAAGTTTGAAGATACTAAAAAAATAAATGCACAACTTAAAGAGAATTTAGCATGTCAAAATGTGTAATCATAGGAGCAGGTACTGTCGGTATATTGTCGGCTTATCTGTGTACAAAGAAATATGATGAAGTAATTCTAATAGACAAAGATACTAACTTAGGTGGTCTTTTGTCATCGTTCCAAATAAATGGCGCAACATATGATTATGGAACTCATATTCCAGGTCGTACGGGAAACGAGAATATAGATGAATTTTTTTATGGCAAAAAAGAAGTGATTGATGAGAATTATTATAAATTCCCATATTTAAAGTCAGAAAATTACTTCAGAGGTGAGTGGAATACAACTAACACATTACTTGATGTAAGAAAACTTGAGGAGATAGATTATCTTAAAGGTCTAGTTGCATTGTTTGAGGCGCCAGGTTTAGATGGCACTGAAAAAACATTAGCTGACTATTTAAATAAAACTGTTGGTGGAATTTATACAGATAAAGCCTATAAGCCAGTAATAGAAAAGTTACAAGGCGCGGATATTTCATTAGATGAAATTGCACCAGATGTTCTTAGATTGTTTGGTTTGCAAAGAGTAATTGCATTAAACAATGATGTGACTAAAGAATTAAAAAATAATTCACGATTAGATGCGAGTCTTGGCTTTCATCGATATGAGGATGGTGATAGAAATAATTATTACTATTATCCAAAAGGAAATAATGGTATCGGTAAGTGTATGGATGATGCTGTTGATAAAATAAAAGAATTAGGCGTCAAAATTATCACAGGCCAAAGTGTTTCCTATATATCACATGTTGGAGGTAACGTTGAATCTTTAACTTTATCTAATGATGAAAAAATAGAGCTTGATAAGCTTATCTGGACTGTGCCCGCATTTCTTGCATTTAAAGCAGCAAATATTGAAAATTTAGCCAAGCCACCAGCATTTAGAAATCATCTGTTATGTCACTATGAATTCGATAAAAAATTACTTAAAACTAAGCCTCAATATTTGCTGTGTTGGGACCAAGACTATTATAGTTATCGAATTACTTTATATCCGAATATAACTACAGATAAACAAAAGTCATCAAGATTTAACCTCACCGTAGAAGTTTTGTCTGGCAAATTAGATGATGCGACTATAAACAACATGATTAATATAGTTCATGACGAATTGATAAGGCTTAAAGTGGTAGATGCAGATTCTAATATATTAGAATCAAAAATGCAGAATTTAGGAGCTGGCTTTCCTGTTTTCTCAATCGATTTTATTGACGAAGTTAAAAAACAAGCTGAGTTACTTTCAAATAGTTTAAAAAACTTTAGTTTATTGGGTAGGGCATCAGGCAAAGGATTTTTTATACATGATCTTTTACTAGATGCTTATAAAGAAATTATTGATGATTGAAAATGGATAAAAGACAAAAAAAAGCCGTTGCACAATATCAGGAGCTTATAAGAAGATCTGACAATCTGGCAGCTACAGTAGGTAGATCTGTTAATGAATTAGGGATGGCTGCCGATATTGCAAAGGATATTGAATCTAAATTACACATGGAACCAGAAAAAAATCTGCTTGAGATTGGATGTGGGTATGGTGAACTTACTCAATATATGTTCGACCTATATAATAAATATCATCATAGTGTTGTAATGCTTGATATCGACCCGGTCATAACTGCTATTGAAGAAAATTTTTTTAAATATCTTAATGACAACATTGATTTAATCACTGGTGTTTTTCCTTGTGAGACTGATTTAAAGGAATCTCATAAAAAATCATTTGACTATATAATTGTGTATTCTGTTATTCATTACACAGATAATCCTAAAAAATTTTTACTTAGTTGTCTAGATTATTTAGCAGACTCAGGGAAGTTGTTAATTGCCGATCTACCAAATGTGAATAAACGGGGAAGGTTTCTTGCAACAGAATTTGGCAGAAAATTTGAATCGAATTGGAAAAGTGTAAACATAGAAGATATTCCTGTTTACAGTGATCATAAAGAATACGTAAATAAAGAAATACTTCATACCCCACAGATATGCGATGAACTTTTGTTTTGGATTTTTAGGGAACTTCGTGACAAAGGATATGATGTATATGTATTACCACAAAATGAAAAATTACCATATCATTATACTAGAGAAGATTTGCTGATCGTTAAGCATCATTAAGCAGACCATGTATATGATTAACAACGTTCTTTTAAATAACCCCAGCTAATTTCTGATAACGTTTTACCCTAACTATTGCTAGTTTATCGAAAGAATATAGTGATTGTGTGAAATATATAATAATTAATCTGCTTATCATATTTATATCTGTGTTTTTTATGAACTTATCCTAATGAAGAAATTTTACCATTGTGGGCAGGCATATAACGAATATAGGAAAATAATGGATATTTGTGAGAGTTATCTTTCAAGAAGAATCAGTTCATTTATTGATTATGAAAAGCAAGATACGATTGAAAGATTAATCCAAATAATTATAGATATAACCCGTGTTTCATATACAAAAATATGTGGGGATAATATAGATAAAAATAAAGATATGATTCCGGCAAAGGAACTTGTTTTAGATTTAAATGGCATCTCAATTAGTCAGACTACAGGTGAAATAAAAATAAAGAAAAAATTAGCGATTAAAAATTTATTATATTTTACTGTGTTTTGGGGACAATTATTTTTAGTTAATCTAGTAGGAATGGTATCATTTAAAAAGAAAAATAAGTATTCAATTACTATTGCCTATGGACTAGGTCTTAAGCAGGTGGTTTTTAACGGCTCAGATTCAAGGTTTATTGATTATTGTAAGGATGGACCAATAAAGCCATTGAATAATGCTAATAAAATATTTGTTCATGATTATTGGTTTAAAGGTAACTTGTCGAGCACAGATGTTTTTTATACAAAACATCCAATAGCAAAATTGTTATACGAAAGTAATTTGTCCTTTAATCAACGCTTGTATATAACCTATGTTCAAATTATTTATGTTATTAATTATTTTATAAGAATTATAAAAGAACCTTTAGTTATACTTTTGGCAAGAGATATTGCTGTTTGCCCAACAATTCTTGGCCTAGATTGTTACGGTTACATTAAAAACATATTAATCACTAATTCATGGTGTATTTATCAGCCTCTTTGGATGAGAGGTCCATCAAAACGTAACTATTGTGTTCATGAAATATTTTATTCTCATAATGACAAATTAGTTACATTCAATAAAGATAAATTAACGCCAGACGACTTTCCAATGTTGTTTAAACAAAAGGTTGATGAATATTGGGTGTGGACTGAGGGAAAAAAAAATGAACTTGAAAATAATGGTGTCAAATCAAAAATACATGTGGTTGGGCCGATACTTTGGTATTTGCCAGAAAAAGATAATACAAAAATACCCGATGATGAAATTAGAATAGCAATTTTTGATATTATGCCATTTGATCCAAAAATAAGGAACTCACTTGGAGTCATTAGAAATCAATATACAACAAAAAATTCGATTCTTTTTCTTGACGATATTGTCAGCATATTACATAAACTTAATGAACATACAAACAAAAAAATTGTATTGTATTTGAAGCATAAAAGACCACATTCAGATATACATGATGTTCGATATCTAAAATATGTACAGGAATTGATAGATAAAAAAATAATCATTAAATTATCAAATGACATTAATTTATATAATTTTTTAGAAAGTTGCGATTTATCAATAAATATTACCTATACGTCTGTTGCATATATATCAAGCCACCTAAAAAAGATGGCAATTTATTATGATCCAGCGGAAGAGATATTTCCAATATATGAGAAGACTCCATATATTCAATTCATTTCTGGAAAGAATGATTTGTTCAAAGTAATTACGAAATTAATTATTAAGGATGATTAATCGTAATAAATAAAGTTTATTTCGTTATATTAGGTCCTGATGAAAACCATCTGTGCGACAATATAAATTAGTAAAATGAAACTTTAATTCATTCAGTTATTTACATATTAATATAATTATTTATGTATTATATTTATAATTTCTGCATAGAATTGAAATTCTCTAATGATTTTATCACATATCAACACAGTACTAAAAAATAGGTTTCAATAATGAAAAATAAAATATTAGAAGTTGGTTACGGTGCTGCAAGTAAAGTAAAAATTGGAAACAATCTACCTTTAGCATTTATTGGTGGACCTTGTGCTATTGAAAGCCGTGACCATGCTTTTAAGATGGCCGAATCAATTGGAGAAATATGTAAACGCGTCAATATACCTTGGGTATATAAGTCCTGCTACGATAAGGATTGTCGCTCTTCTCCAGAGAGTTTTCATGGACTTGGCCTTGACCATGGACTGAGAATTCTTGCAGATGTACGTGATGAATTTGGAATTCCAGTTGTTTCTGATTTTTCTGAACCTTCATGGGGAGTCGCAACGGGTGAGGTCTGTGACATGGTGCAAATACCAGCTTATCTCTGTCGACAGACTTCTATACTTCGAGCTGCGGCAGAAAC
>Ga0114932_10006112_pt1 | contig 10395 bp, 9 predicted proteins | sample 2SBtaG_2_FD_87286 | JGI IMG/M metagenome (GOLD analysis project Ga0114932, IMG submission 87286) | Deep subsurface microbial communities from Kolumbo volcano to uncover new lineages of life (NeLLi) - 2SBTROV12_ACTIVE470 metaG | ecosystem: Environmental > Aquatic > Marine > Volcanic ... | reverse complement strand
TAATCCATTGCCATTTGTTCCATCATCATTTACTGATAAATAATCTGATGTTCCATCAAACACTAATCCTCTACCGCCATATACCTCGGCTCTTGAAGCGACATCTGCTGTAAGTAGTGGAGAGTTTGCTCTTCCAGATGAAATTGTTGTAGCCATTAGATTAAACTCCCATAATTTCCATTTACTTTTTTAACACTTATTCCAGTAAGAGTAAATTGTTGCCCCGCTTTCATGTTATATGACGGATAAAAAGTATCGTTATTTGCGTGAGATGCAGTAAAGTAATATGTTTTTGTTGTTTCTTCTGTAGTCCAAACATCTGCACTTTCATATTGATAAGCACCCGCATATAATGAAGGATATGATGCTACTGATTGACTATTTGTTTCTGACATATATCCACTAATAACTATTTTGTATATTTGGTTTGCAACTGCACTTCCTGTTAGCATACCCGCATTGGCTGAAGTAAATTCAATTTTACCGCCTCTATGTTGATTTTCACTACTAAATTCAGCAACTGTTGTAATAAAAGTAACATATCTTGTTGATGAATCTTCAGTAACACTCGCACTTCCTCCAGTAATTTCCCAATCGCTTCCTAAATATGGTTTAGGTGCATAGCTTCCTCTAAATTCTTCATCACCTAAATTTTCACCAAGTGAATTAGAAGTTACATTTTTAACATTTAAATTATTTTCTGTTGAATCCAAACCCCAGTATCCTGCAATTTCGTTTGTGACTTCTTTTAAAGATAAATTATCAATCCATACTATTTCACCACTTCCCATACTTAATGCATCAAGATAATTTGCTGTTGCATTAGAACATACAAAATCAATACTTTTAGAAGTAAAACTTGTTTCAGTTACAGTTGCACCTACAACAGAACTACCATGAGCAGATACATCAACTGATGAGCCACTATTTACTTTAGCATCAAAAGTAAGTCTATATAATTTTCCAACTGTTAAATCTGAAGATAAATCACTTGCATCTTTAAACCATAGATAAGCACCTCTTGCATCATCAACATAAGTTATTTTTAAAGCACCAGAATCATTAGCTATTGTATTACTACCATAAACAACCCAAGAATGTGTACCACTATCAAATGTACTTGCATCTGCATCAAATAACTCACTACCTATTGTACTCTTAACATCTGCTGGTATCTTGGCATAGGAAGTGGATTCCATGTGTGCTTGAATCTGAGCTTGAGTTAGCTCTCCCGCCCAAATTCCAAGTTGAGAAATACTACCTAAAAAATACTCACTCCCTGCACCTGTAAAACCAATTTTTAAACTTGCGGAATCAGCAGTTCCCTGTCCTTGACTTGCAGTATTATCTAAAACACCATTAATATAGAATTTTTTATTACCACCAGATTGCACTAATCCTACATGAGTCCAAGTATTATTTGCAATAGTAGAGGTGCTATAAACATTACCGCTTCCATTCCAACTGGCAAGTTTATCATCATCACTACCACCTCCTCTAATGTAAAATTGAACTTCTGTAGCTACATTTCTTATTCCTATTATACCTGCGTGGTTTGAGTTACTTGTATCGTGGTAAACCCAAGCAGATACTGTAAAATCACCACTTGAAAAATCATGTACATCTGCACCTACATCTATATAATCTGATGTACCATTAAACAAGGCACTCCCATCCCCAATCTGCCCTGCTTCACCTTGTCGAGCCACATCTACTGCTCTTGGAAGAACTGGAGCATTACCACCATATACTGATGTGGTAGTTGTTGCTCCTGTGATTCTACCATTATTACCAGTTAATTTTACCATTTCAACATCTGACATACTAAATGAACCACTTGAAGCATTAAACATTCCTATTCTTAATCTTTGGTTATCGTACGCACCCCAAACATAATTTGTATGAGTACCATTAGCAAAATTAGCAACTTCTCCTATACCAGAATTACCCATATCATAAAATTTTAAATTTGCAACACCAGATGCTAATCCACTAATAGTAAAGGTCATTTTATAATTGTCAGCTGCATTAATACGAGTAGTTTGATTAGTATTATCAACTGTGCCAGTGCCACCATCATCGTAATCAAATGTAGCATTTGAATTATTTATAACAACATAAGAATGATTTGCAGTCCAGTCTGTTGAATTAATTGATGTGAGCATATTACTGCCAGTTGTACCAAAACCATGTGAGTCTACTACAAGTCCTCTTCCAGTAATAAGTGGATTAATATCTTCATCCAACGCCCACCAACTAACTAAACTTGTTTTTTCTACAGAGCCTAACTGACTGTAGTTCTTCCTCATTACAGAGTTGATTTCTTCGAGGGATAAAGCTCTTGACCAAAGCCCTACATTGGCTATCTTACCATTAAAATCATAATTATCATCACCTAATATTCCAATTAATAAATTTACAGTATCGTTATCTATTGACGCTGGAATTGAAGATGTATTTGTTGCATCTAACTCACCATCTACATATACATTTACACTTGTTGATGGAACAAATGTAAAAGCTACATGATGCCATGCTCCATCACAGATATTCACATCTCCTGTTGCAAAATAACCAGTTCCACTACTAAAGATACCACCAGACAAATAATTACTTGCATTTATTGAAAGATGAAAATTTCTATTTGTATCATCATCTTTTGAAACAATCACTTTTACTGCTCCTGTGTTAGATGTGTTTATCCATGCAGATATAGTTAATGCTCCTGTAATTTGCAAAGCACTATTATTACCGCAATCAATATAATCTTGAGTACCATCAAATGAAGTAGAACCTTCACAAGGAAACTTGAGGGTGTCTGACTTATTTGATTTGAAGTCGAGGTATAGTTTAAGGTTGTCCTTAACGTAAGTTAAGAGGGATGCTCCCCCTTTAGCTAGACTGCTGCCTAATCCCAGCATTGATCTAGCCTAAGTATGCTACTACTGAACCGCTTGATAAAGTAAACGCAGACCAGCGACCAAAGATTGTAACTCCTTGTGGAAAAGTAACACTATCAGAAGTGTCTCCATTATTATTGGAGTCTCCTATGTATAAGTTTGTTCCACTTTCAGGTGTTAAGACTGTAAATACTGAATCCTCTAGAAAAGTTATTGCTACTATCTTTTTACCAGATATGGCAGTAGTTCCTGTTTCTAAGATTGATCCAGCTTGTCCTAAGCCGATATTATTTGATTCGTTTACCGAGTATTTATGCATTGTCATCTTGTTTCTCCTTGCTTATGACTTACCGAGCTTGACAATTCTCATGGTCATATTGGTTACATTAAAAAGCCGTCTGCTGGCTTTATGTTAAATCCTGTGTTATCAAAGTTTCTATTTCCGTATTTTGTTCCCATTTTTATACATATGTTCCAATAATTTCTAAAATAACCTGCTTTTTGCATACTTCCTTCAGCTGACATTTTGTTTTCATATCCTTTCATAATGACATAGTGAACTAAACCTTCATGAAACTGACTAGGTATATTAGGCTCTTCTGTTAATGCAATGCCAGTACCAGACTCAACAAAATCTTCATCATATACAGAACCGTATATTCTTACACTTTTACCTGATGTTGCTGTTGTAAAACTTGTAGTAGTATCTGCACTTGTTACTTTTGCTACCGCAATTGATGGAACATGGTAACCTGTGCTTTTTTCCGATGAATATTCAATCCACCATACATGGTCTAATGCTTTTGATCTTTCAGACATTATGAACTCGAATACTTTTCTGGCGGCTCTTGCAGCCTAGATATTTGGTAATTGTTGTAGTCAACTCTATCAACATCAATAAACTTATGTTGATCAGCCCCACTACCATCAGAATCAAGATCGTCAAGCTTATAATAACGAGTGTCAGCAGTAGTAGTAAAAGTCTCTTGACCTTTAAGGATTTTAGTTTGTTCACAAAATTCATCTAATGCTTTATTTAAGTATATTCTAATTTCTGTTTCTGTCATCTCGGGATGATGTTTTTGGACCATCTCGATCATTTGCTGTTGTTTCATTATGAAACCTCTCCTATTAATATATCTACTTTAGCCAAGGTAGAAGAACTTGTTGAAACTAATTCTACAGTAGCATCATCTTTATTTAATCCACGCATTGGCATTATTGTAAAGTCACCTACTCCTATAAGCCATACCCAAAATACTTCACTATAACCTTGTAATTTTATTTTGCAATCAGGAGTTCCTGAACCCGCTGCTTCTTTTATTGTTACCATCATCCAATCTATATTCAAATCTTTATTAAATATAGTAGAATGACCAAGTTCAACTTCACCTGTTGTTGTGGTATAGTTTTTATATTCAAGAAAACTTGCATCGCCTCCTAACTCATATTCCATTGAGCCAGCAATATTTTTATCAATATTACTATGAATTATTCTAGTCTTACCACCATCTGCAGCTTCAACTTCTTCTATTGGAGTTGCTTTACCAGAATATTGAATTGCAAAAGTATCAGCCATTATCTTTTTTGTATCCCTTGTACTGCTTGTGCATATTGAGCTTGAAGAACTTGTAGTTCTTGAAACATTAATCCATGTTCTTGAGAAAATCTTTGTAAATCATTTGTATATGATTGTACCTGTGCGTTCAATTCGTTGCTATAATTTTGAAGTTCAGCTTGATACTTTTGTAATAATTGAGCATCATCTTGTGATGATAACCTAGCGTTTTCTACAGCTTTTTGAACTTCTGCCTGATACTCTACATTAGCATCATTAAATACGTTCATTTGATTCTGCATTGCTTGAGAATAAGCATTTAAATAAGAACCAATTTTTTGAATCTGTGCAGACGCTAATTCTATATCTTCAGAATCTTCTATATACTGACCAGCAATATCAAACCATTGCTCAGTATCTAAATGAGAACTTCCAATAGTTCCAGATTCCATTTCAGTTATTTGATCTCCACTCGCATCTAATGATGGAGCTGTATAAGTAGGTGCTGTTGCTAAAGAACCTATTTGATTTGACGATAAACTTGGTACTGAAGGAGTAGATGGAAATACTAAACCAGTAGGTAAAGATGTTCTTTTATCTGCTAATTGTCTTAATCTTCCTTTAACTGCTGCACCTAATACAATTACAGGCTCTAGGTCCTGTGCTACTATGGTCCCACTACTTGCGTAACTTCCAAATGAATCTCCATACCCTATAGTGGGAAACTTAACTGCAAATACTTGTCCACCAGATGGTTTAACGTATGCTTTATTTTTTATAATATAACATATAGGGTTCTTAGTAGTAGCATAATAAATAGAGTTAGAATCTGTATATCTTGCTGTTTTATTAGGATCAACTTTACTTGCCTCATATCCATCTTTTTTAGCATAAAGAAATTTAGAATTAGATAAACTAGCTCCTGTACCTGTATCATCTATTTCTTCAGACATTACGTGAAGAATATCTTTAGGAGCAATATTAACCAGCTCCCTAGCTGTATCGGTACAGAAATCAGATATAGCAGTCGTATCTCCTACGCTGCCGATTAAGTCTTCTATTTTTACTTGATATGTTGCCATAATTTATTCCGAGGGGAGACTATTAATCTCCCCCCGAGTTTAGTTACCGTTATGTATTAACTTGCTCCAAACGCTATTCCGTTTGTAGTTACTTTTGAGCAACTATCAACGACATACCAGTTTGATCCGTCAGATACTAAAGAAACGTAGTCACCAGCAACTGTTGCAGAGCCAAACTGAATAAAATCATCAGTTCCAGCCGCATTGTCACCTGCTCCTGTTTGAGCCATTATGCCACCCACAAGATTATTACCTTCAGCAGAAAGTACTTTACATACTGCTGTATCATAAGCACTAATCTGAATGATTTTTAACTCGATTCCTTTATCACATGCCGGTAAAGTAACAACTAAAGCACCTGCACTACTTGGAGGTGTAAAGAGTATTACTTTTCCACTATCTGCTTTTTGCAATGTTGCACTAGCAGTAAGGGCTTTAACGCCACCAGTTGAACCACCTAGATAAGGTCTAGCCATAATAAGCCTCCTTAATCTGTAACTTTAAACAGATGATGACTTTCAATCAATGAGATACCAACGCCTTCATCAGAGAAATATTGGTCCTTCACTCCGTCAAAAGCATTATCTGTTTTGATATTAGTTTGATACATTGGCGAACGATACTGAGCATGGAATAAATTCTCCTCACTTACAGCGAGCATATATTTATTATAAGGTCCACGCAAAGCTGGAGTTGGAATTAATTGCAATACGCCATGAGGAGTTTCAAGGGTTTTATAATTAAATCCAAGAGAATCTCTTTTCATATCACTCATATTAACTGTCCAGCCAGAGTTACCTGCCATACCAGAAGTTCCAGCAATCTTTGACCAATATCCTAATGCACCAGCACCACAAAAAGCTCTCTTTACGCCAGCTTCAGGAACATACTGGAAAACTTTTTCCATATCATCCACAAAGTTAGAATAACTATAGCTTGCCTCTGAAATACTAAAGACATTCTGATAATCATAAGATCCGGTTTCACCATATTTATCCATTGCACTTACTATACCATAAGTAGAACGAATAATATTTCCAGCAGTATCTATTCTGCCACCATCAGCAAAAGTCTCAGCAACGTCAGATGATTTGTTACCTGCATCATACGCTGCACCACCTAAATCAGTTCCACCAACACGAGTACCAAAAAGGAAAGCCTTTTCTTTCTGCATTTTGTGTTCCTGATTTTTTTGTGCACGTAAACGTGCTAACTCTGATGATTCACCACGTAAAGACGCAGCTAGAAGTGTTCCGGTAATCTGCAGAGGAGTTTTGAATATCTGTGAAGAATTCCAAACTACTTGCAGCTCATCAGACCAAGCTTCAGGTGCTGTCATACCTTCACCCTGTGCATTACCAATTACATGGTAAATATCACTGGTAGTGGGGCTAAAAGCTCCACTTAAAGATACAACTTTTACATGACTTGCATCTGTTACTGATTTTACTACTACGACACCTCGTTTAGTTGTCTCAGTAGAATTCCAACATTCACAAACTAATCCAATCCATGAATCATCACAAGCTGGTAATCCTTTAATGCCTGTAATGCCGTCAATTGCTACAGCTGTATCATCGTCTGCTATTGATGTAGCGGAACCTGATCCTGCTGTAAATGTTTGCTTAACCCAAGGATTACGATGTTCAAACATCTTATAGATTGGGTCGGGTACTTTTCTGGTTTCTCTATTTGAAATCACGGTAGTGAAAGGGGCAACGTCTGTCCACAGTTCTTTTACAACTTGTGGGCTTACGTAAAAATCCCGTCTATCCGTAAAGAGGACACCAGAACCTTTTAGGAGCTTTTCTGTTGCTGCCATTTTTATTGTCCTTTATTTTATCGCTTCAAAGCCATTAAGCCAGCGTTAAACAAGTCTTCATCAGTCATTGGAGGTTCTGTTTTGCCAGTCTCTACTGCTGCAGATCTTGGCATAGCAGCAATCTCCCTTTCTTTGATAACTTGATTCTTACGCTGTTCGACTTGAGCGTTTGGTGCATCTTTCATTTGAAACAGCTTTGCTAAATGATCAACAGTAACATTTGCAGGATTACTAGCCCATTGTACAAAATCATTTGCACGAGCTTGGTCCCAACCATAGTTACTGACCGCATGATTATATGCATTACTGCGTAGTGAATTTGCTTCCTGTTCCAACATAGCTTGCTGGTACTTTTTAGCATATTCAGTTTCACGAGTCTGCTCTCTTTTTTCAATAAAAGAGATATAATCATCTTGGTATTGTTCCTTTTGCAATCTGAATTTAAAAGACGCACTTTCGGGGTCATTATACGCATCAACCTCGTTGTAGTTGACTGGTTTCTCCGGTTTAACGGGTGACTTCAATGAAGGCTCTTGAGCTTGCTCAACAGGTTGTCCATTGGAGGGTGATTGCTGTGCACTCTGCATAGCTTGCTCACGATAGTAAGCTAACTCTTGCTGAGTTGCGGACAGTTCGCCCTTCACCTTGTCTGCCTGACTTTGCCAGTATTCAAACCTACTCGGGTCTGCTTTTGCAGATGATTGTTCTTGAGAACTCTCCACACTTTCAGCCTGTTGTTCTCCTACAGGCGTTTCGTTGATTGATGGTCCAGTTGTGTCCACATCAAACATTTGAGTGTTTGTTGCGTCATCACCTGCCGGGATAGCTGCTCCTTCAACAGGAACCTTTGCATCCTCTACTCCGTAACCGAACGGGTCAGCATCAACTTGTATTTTTGCTTCTTGTGCTACTTCAGCCATTTTATTCTCCTTTGCGATTTGTTTTCAGCAACCGCTGTTATGATAGACCTACTTTAGTATTGGTAGCTTTTTTCACTTCTTCACGAAGTTTTTTAAGCTCATCTGAGGCTCTTTCCTTATATAGCTGTGTAGCCATCTCGGCTTTTGCCTCAGCCTTTGCCAATTTTTTCTCAAATTCTTTAACTTCAACTCTTTTACGATCATGGATTGATTCACGTTGTGCAGTCTGAAGGTCGCCTTTAAGCTTTTTAATTTGTTCAGTTTGCTGCTGAACTTGACTTTGCAACTGTTGCATTTGCCCAGCTCTCTCTAGAACGCCTTCCATATCAGCAACATCAGTTTGTTTTAAAACTTCTGTTTGATCAATCAATCCTGATTTATATAGTTCCATATAATATTCGAATCTAGCCCATCTATTAGATGGCAAGGTAGAGCCAGAAACAACAATTATATCATATTTTCCTACTGTAATGTCATTTATTTTTTCAATTAGCTGCCCAGATACATCATCATAGATATTCTGGTTTATCCTTACTTCAGCTGGTTTATTATTCGGCTGTATCAGTCTTACTGTCTTTTCACTCTGATATACAAACTGAATTAAACCAACGACAGACCGTGCTAGTTGATTTAAAGATGCTTCAATATCATCTTTTTTTGAGTTAATTCTTCTTTGTCCAAACTCATCCATTGCTATAGTTCCTTTGAACGTCTGAGGTGCTCCACCTACATCACCTTGCATAAACGTATAGATACCTAGTATCCTTTCAATATCCTGCTTTGCATCTGCTTCATTCTTATAAAGCTCATTTGGTAACGGGACTGGTCCGGCTACAATAGGCTGACCGAGTTCTGGATCAAACTCTATTACAGCCGTACCAGCTTTTGCCCACTCTTCCTCAAGTTGTTTTTTGTTCATTGAGCCACGAGGTATGAGTAACTTGACGTTCGTGGAAGAGCTGGCGTGAGCAACGATGAGCGAACGAATTTTATTAATGTATTCTTGCAATCCTCTTACAAGTCTTACATCACTTGTAGGATATGGATTACGATTATGACCATTCATAAATGGAACAATTGGATAATCCTCTATTGGAAGTACAATAGAATAAAGATATTCGTCTCCAACTGAAATACATTGTTTAATATTTGTATTCATTACCTTAGTAACCATTATCTTATCGCTATCAATAAGAATTCCTTTATCGATAACATCTATATTTACCGTGCTATTAGGTATTGAATCTAATGTTTCTTCTCCTTTTACAGGGACAGGCTGCCCAGTTTGTGGGTCCTGTTCTAAATGATATATTTTACCAACCTGCTGTGCTATTTGCATTTGCTGGTTTACTGCTTGAGACTCTGTAAGTATTTGCTGGTCCTCAGCAGTTGTCACTATAACTGCAGGTTCTTCACGATACTCAGCATACTGAGGGTCATTTAGGATAACTTCCCTATTTTGAAAAGGGTCAAATATTTTATAATAAGGAGTTTTTACCTTTGTGTATCTTTCAAATACTTCTAGTTCTCTCTCATCGTCTGTATTTAATAATGCTTGTTTTCTAGATTGCGGCACAACTTCTTCATCAAAGAGTCCAAATCTATTTTCATCATAATCACTTATATGGCTTGTTTCCTGAGAACTTCTAATTGCCTCTTCAAATTCAGGATACATCTCAATTAATTCTTTTTCTGTCATACGCTTTGCTACAACAATATTAGAAGCATCCCTGCAAAATGGATCTTCTGCATCTGGATCAAAGTACACAGATAATGGGTCAATAGACTTAACCATTACTTCACCTCTGCCAAAATCAGCATCAGGCTTAATATAGGACATCATCACTCCCATGCCTTTAACGTAATAATCATCTATGCAGCGTTTTAATTCTGCATTGCCTACTGAGATATCCCATACCCAAGACATCAAATCAGAAAAGATTCTACCTACTTTTGTATCAGAAGTATCTCTTCCTGTTGATTGAAACTTGGGTGCATTAGACGTAAGCATTGCTTTTGCTTGTTCTACTGCTGGATGTATTACATTAACGACCAAAGGCTCCTGTGCTCGTGCACGGAGAGCATTTACTTGTTCTTTTTTCCATTGTTTACC
>Ga0114932_10006111_pt1 | contig 10397 bp, 12 predicted proteins | sample 2SBtaG_2_FD_87286 | JGI IMG/M metagenome (GOLD analysis project Ga0114932, IMG submission 87286) | Deep subsurface microbial communities from Kolumbo volcano to uncover new lineages of life (NeLLi) - 2SBTROV12_ACTIVE470 metaG | ecosystem: Environmental > Aquatic > Marine > Volcanic ... | reverse complement strand
GTCGACCAGCCGGCCGTCGTGCTTTGCCAAGAGGTCGAGTAACTGACCAGCCTCGGCTGCGCCTTTGCGGCTCCAGCGGTCGAAGTCGTAGACGATAATCGTGTCGAACTCGGCGGCCTGGTAGTCGGCCAAGCATCGCTCGAACTCGGGGCGGTGGTTATTAGTGACCGAGCTGGCTGATGTGCCGTCGTCTTCTCGATAGATGGCGACGATGTTGATGCTCAGGTCTTCGGCCTTATCTCGTAGAGTGCGCTCCTGCTGGCCGACGGACTTGCCGTCGTCCTCGGTGCTCTTTCGCAGATAGATGGCTGCGGTGTTGTTTCCCATGTTTGTCATATGGACGGATCTCCCTGTGATCTTTCAGGGAGAGCCGGATTTCTTTGTCATCTTTTGAGGTGCGAGTCCAGTAGCCCCCACGTAGAGACTGAACAATCGGGCCCTGTCCCTCCATGGTCGCTCGCCTCGATGAGGCTTAGCAAGCCCGATTTTGCACTGAGCTCGGTGCATGGAGTTTCATATCTTGTTCAATACGCGAATTTGCTTTGCGTTACTGGTATTTCACTGGTCATTTAGTTTGCGGTAACGGGTTGTTCATGAACGCCGACAAAAGTATCTGCGTCAAGGAAAACGTCCGGCCGTCCCTCCCTGAGCCTGGCGTAGGGGTTACCCCCTCCGAAGGACCGCCTGTCCGTCCAGGCGGTCCTTTGTCGTTTTGAACCACGACTCATCTTCGTCTTCGCAGTCAGTGTTGGTGACGTTGACGCATAGTTCGTTCCGTTGGTGGGAAGCTCACGCTCTTGCTGGCCGATGGACTTGCTGTCGTCTTCGGTGCTCTTTTGCAGGTAAATGGCTGCGGTGTTGGTTTCCATACTTATAGACATGGACGGATCTCCCTGATCTGTTTCATGTCAGTTCCGGGTTTTGTCTGTCTTTGTGTGCGAGTGCTGTAGCGCCCACACACAACCCCAGATCGTGTTAGTGGCCTCTGTCTTCAGCCATCGCCTGTGTTTACTGCAGAGGTACAAATCCCTTATCTAGGAGGGTGATGTGCGCGAGTTGTTTCCAGAAAATGTTTCAGCAGTCTTCGTGTTTTCGGCCACTTTCAAAATTTAATCTCTTCCAGATATTTTGACGACGGCGTTGCCAGAGCGCAACTTCCCAAGACGATTCAGAAGGTAAATCACATATATTATTTAATGCTTTTTTGAACGGATTTATGTCCTTAACCCCATATGCCAAACTTAAATGCAACCATTCTTTGACACGCAAAGGATCCTCATCGCTTAAGTGTTTGTAATTGGACGAAAACAAAGAAGTGACAGTCTTTAACATTTCGGACTGTATTTCAATTCCTAACCAATCCGGCTTATCGATAGAAAGATTCAATGAGTCAATAGGGATATCAATCGACTTCACACCAATATCGCTAAGTGCCTCAATTGCTTCGTTTGATCTTGAGGCTGACCGATGAAAGAACCCAGTCATAGAGCAATGCGGAGGATAATTTTGTGCCTCGGTGCCTCCGTGTTGGGCAGCAATATCAAAGTAATCGTTGCACCATGAAAGTAAGTCACCAGTTGGCGTGGCGTAAAGGATCAACTCGTGAAGATTGGCGCCGTTAGCTACATTCATATTCCATCCGAACATCTTTATGGTAATGAGAGTGCTTGCTTTCCAATAATTGACCCTGCGCTTTAACAAAAGATTGCTCAAGGGTAAATTTAGTGAACCAATAGGTAAACAGTGTCTAAATGCCATGTCATAACAACTTTTGATTTGTTATGTATGAGTTGTGCCAAAATATCTATGTCTCGCAAACATGATGAGCGACGAGATTAATTCGTTAAAGTTCGGTGATTCATTACCCACTGAGCATGAATTAATGCATGCTCACGATGTCAGCAGAGTTACGGCTCGCGAGGCATTGCGGGAACTTGAAATCCGGCACCTTGTTCGACGAGAAAGAGGGTCAGGAACAAAAGTCGCGCTTAGGTTGCCGTATCCCATTAAAGACGGGATTGCGCCGAGTTGGTCAGAACTTGTAAAGGCCGCGGGACACGTACCAACGCGACAAGTAACTGAAATAACTGTGTGCAAGCCCCCGGAGGCAATAGCGAAAAAACTAATTATTTCGCCATCTCGGTTCGTAACAAAAATTTCTCGTTTGGGACTAGTTGATAATGAGGTAACTGCATACCAAGAACATTGGCTTATCGAAAAGCTCGAGAATATTGAAGGGAATTTAAAGAACGGGGAATCTCTAACTTATCTTTTCGAAAAGTGTCTCGGTTACAGAGTCGTTCGTAATTGGTCTCGGGTGGACCTGACCCCAGCACCGTTACATGCTGCGAAATCATTGCAACTTGTCGGACAACGCCCGGTTTGGTACATCAAGTCGGTCAACGGGTGCGCAAATTTGCGGAAACCGGTCGAGTACTCAGAATCATTCATGAGAATAGATGCATTTGATGTTTATCTCGAATTTGGTGAAACCCAAAAGAGCGTTGGAGAACTATGAATAAATTATCGAGAGGTGAAAGATCGGAACTTCTTGCAGCGACAGACCCAGACTTACTTACCGCAATGGGTGACTTGTGTCTGCAGGGTACTGATAATCCCGAGATCATTACCGGTCCTCAAGTAGGAACGGTAGTTCTCACCCTAAGGGAGCCGATTGAAGAAAAGAGATTTCATCTAGGAGAAGTCCTAGCAACCAAAACTGAAGTGATGCACAGGGGAACGCAAGGTTGGGCGCTCCTTATGGGAGATAACCCCATCGCTTCGTTAGCTGCCGCTATTTGCGATGCAGAGATTGAAGCAGGAGGCCCTTATGCAGCTGATGTTGAAATGCTCCTTGGGGAAACGACGCAGAAAATCCAAAATCAAAGAGCAGCAGAGTGGCAAGAACTATCAGAAACCATTGTCAATTTTGAGGCAATAGAATGACAACGTATCTTGATGCTCAAATTACCGAGGATGTAGCTCAAAAGGTATTTGATGTTCTGCTTCGGACGATTTCAGAGCCGGGCAAAGTCTTACCTCTTCCAAACGAGATCATCTCTAAATCACTGCCGCTGAATCTGTGGCTTCCACTCGTGCTAAGCGATGTTGACACTACTGTGCATATCGGAACGGCGGATATCGATTATCAACGACTCGTTTTTGATGCTTCTGGGGCAATTCCTAAGGCACTTCCTGAAGCAGAGATTGTCGTACTCGATGAATTGAATAGTGGAAGTATTTCAAATCTGAGGACTGGGACAGCGTTAGCACCCGAGCTAGGGGCGAAAGTAGCTCTCAACGTAGTTAAGTTCAAAGCTGAAGCAGGTGATGCCGAAAACTCGGTGGAGTTAGAGTTGCAGGGCCCTGGTGTCAATGGAATCAGAGATATACAAATAACTGGTCTCTCACTCGACGTCTTAAACCGATTGGGAACAAATAGCGGGACATACCCGCAGGGGTTTGACGCATGGCTTTTCAGCGAAGACGGCTTAGTCATGTCAATCCCAAGAACAACTCGTATAAGTATCAAAAACGGAGTCAACTAAATGGGCTATGTATCAGCAAGGGGTGGTTTTGAAGCTATTCAAGCCGCAGAGGAACTAGTAAAAAGAAAACGAGTTGAATCTGGTAGCTCCTGGCTGGAAATAGACCAAATTGTCGAACGTCTTCAGTATTCAGTCGATCGTGTTATGGGAGAAGGAGGACTGTGGGACGAAAAGCTGGCAGCTTTTGCGTTCCGTCAAGCTGAGGGAGACTTAATTGAAGCAGCTCACTTGCTTCGATCTCATAAATCAACATTGCCTAGACTCGGATATACCGAAGTTACCCATGTCAATCAGATAGATGTCCTCCGAAGAATTGTTCCTGCGTTTCGAGAACCACCTGGACCCCAACTCTTAGGAAAAACTCTTGACTATAGCGGGCGGCTGTTAGAAGAGTTGGATGAAGATAAGGCGAGAACTGAGGCAGTTGAAGCATCAGCGAAGCGTCATGACAACCAACAAGTTAAAGCTGAAATTGCTACCAATGACCATGACAAACCAAGAGTCCCAGGTCGACTTCTTGATGTATTGCGGTCAATGGACGCCGTTGTTGAACGAAGGTCAGGGGCAGACCCCGAACCAGTTGATATTTCGCGAACACCCGCTAGGCCTGGCGCGCCTCGGTCATCTTTATTGTCAACTATGGCACGCGCTGAAACAGGCGCTTTGGTGCAACTTTGGTATCGCAATATTCTAGGCCCTGACAACAACATCAATGAGGTAACCCTCGGTGAAGTTCGTCACGGCCGCCTACCAATTATCGTGCCGCACCCCTATACAGATGAACCTGTAAAAGTTGGAGACGTCAGAATTACAGAGGTCGAAGCAATAGAGGATTTAGACCGTAGCGATGAAGATAGGGGACGTTTTGACGTTGGGTATGGCATTTGCTTTGGGCATAACGAGCGAAAGGCAATAGCCATGGCAAATTTAGATGTCGCCTTAACACGTGAACCGGAAGGCAGTTGGCTAGAACAGTCGCTTTTGATGACAACCGATGGTCTTGACTCGTCAGGTTTTTTAGAACACTTGAAACTTCCTCATTACGTCACGTTTCGATCAATGATGGAACGAAAAATAGCAACAAGAAAAGCAGTCCTAGACAGAGACAAAAAGGGCGAAGCTATAACCAGCCACCATGCTTTAGAAGAAAAAGTGTGAAAGCCATGACAATCAAAGATGTGATATCGGTTCAACGTAACCGGAACCAAATAATGGATGAGCACACGAAACGAGAAATAAGACGTGCAGTGCTAACAGCAGTTGCGGTTCCCGGTTATCAGGTGCCATTTGGGTCTAGAGAAATGCCCGTATCTCGAGGTTGGGGATCTGGTGGTTTGCAAATCACTGTTGCGGTAGTCGGGAAAGAGTCTGTACTTAAGGTGTATGACCAAGGAGAGGATGGTGGAGTAAATGCAGCCAACCTCCGGCGACTTATTAGAAACTCAGAAGGTGTCAAGACTACAACGGATGCAAGGAAAGCTGACGTAATTCAAACTCGTCACAGAGTTCCCGAAGATGAGTTGCAAGAAAATCAGATATTAGTTTTGCAAGTCCCTGTTCCTGAACCTCTTCGTGAGGTGGAACGTGACATGAACGAACTAAGAAGGATGCACGCTGAAGCAGACTACGCAAAAATATGGGTAAGTCTGTACGAAGACATCGTCCACAACGGTGTCGTCATGAAAACAACAGGGTACCCCTGCTTAATTGATGGAAGATACATCATAGCGACTACCCCAATACCACGATGGGACGTCCCGAAACTCCATCAAGCACCTTTCCTTGCCCTTTATGGGGCAGGTCGAGAAAAAAGAATTTATGCCGTGCCACCGTATACAGATGTTGAGCCTTTGACATTTGATGATGTTCCATTTCAGGTTGAAGAAGTCAACGCTGTCTGTAGATCCTGCGGATGCAGCGGAATGAAGACTGATGGTGGTGAAGCTGGCTACCTGGTCGAGCTCCCTCAACAAGATGGGTCATCACAATGGGTGTGTAGTGATACGGATTGGTGTAATCGCCAGCTGAACACTTATCTACCTGAGGACCAAGACTTTAAGGCTGGTGAGTTGTGGTAAATTGGTCAGTTCAACTACAAGATCTAGGTTGCATATACGGACCAAACGACCATGCGTCAGCCGACGAGACTGGACCATTGTTCGGAACTAACGTCAGCGAGACATATGACTCCGTTGTGGCATGTTGGGACGTGAACCTTCATGCCTCTCCGGGCGAAGCATTGGGCGTTATAGGCGAATCCGGGTCGGGTAAATCCACTGTTATGCGATGCATTGCCGGAGACCAGAAGCCGACGAAAGGAGATCTGAGACTGGTAAGTGTAGAAGGGGGACAGCGAAATATCTTCGAGATGGATGACAGTGCTCGACGAGCCCTACGAATAGACCAGTTAGCAGTGGTGTATCAAGATCCAAGTGAAGGCCTAGATCTTAAAATCTCAGCTGGAGGTAATATTGCTGAACGCCTGACTGCTGCTGGATGGAGAAACTTCAAAGACATTAGGGATCGAGCCACCGAGTTGCTCCATCGCACAGAAGTTCCTCTAAACAGAATGGATGACCCGGTGCAGACCTTTTCTGGAGGGATGAGGCAACGTGTGCAGCTAGCGAAGGCGCTGGCAAACAAGCCACCAGTGCTCATTCTTGATGAACCTACAACTGGATTAGACGCATCCGTTGCTGCAGGCGTCCTAGACCTCATACGAGGGCTACTCGATGAAACAGGAATTGCAGCTGTCGTAGTCAGCCATGATTTCAATGTGGTCGAAATGCTTACAAGACGTTGCATGGTTATGCATCATGGTCGGACGGTTGAAGTTGGATTGACCGATCAATTGCTAGAAGATCCGCAACATCCATACAGCCAAAAGCTCGTAGCTGCGGCAAGGGGTTGATATGGATACTCCACTTCTTCGCATATGCGATTTGCGTAAATCGTTCACGCTACATGCGGTTGACGGGCGTTTAATTGAGGGACTTAACGGGGTTGACCTTGATATTTATGAAGGCGAGCATGTCGCACTTGCTGGAACATCAGGGGCAGGTAAGTCGACTCTTTTAAGGTGTATCTACCGAACGTATTTAAGTGACTCCGGTTCAATAGAGTTCAACGTCGGAATGGGTTATGAGCTAACTGCTCTGACTGACGATCAAATAGCAGATTTACGGGAACACGAAATAGGGTATGTTTCTCAATTCTTAAGAGCTGAACCCAGGCGAGGCGTAAAAGACATTGTAATTAAATCTGCACTCAAAGAGGGAATTGATGAAGCCGTAGCTGATGAAATGGCAGCAGCCATTCTCACAGAGCTAAACATAGATGAATCATTATGGGGCACCTATCCGACATTGCTTTCTGGAGGGGAAAAACAAAGAGTTAATCTGGCGGCAGGAATAGTTGTAGCGCCAACTCTTCTGCTTCTTGACGAACCAGTTTCGGCTCTTGACCCGCGAAATCGTGAAGCGGTCTTACAAGTTATCCAACGCCTGGTGGAAGGCAATACCACGGTACTTAGTGTCTTTCACGATCTTGACGCCATGTTTCGATTAGCCGATCGCGTTGCGGTTCTTTCCAATGGAAAAGTTATCGATCAGGGCCACCCAGATGTAGTAATTAACCGATCACTAGAAACTGTTGCACCATGACACTTAAGACTCGGACCAACACAAAACTGCTATCTATAAAGAATTGTAGGTTAATCCTCGAAAATCGAATTCTGGACGACGCAACCATTGTTATCGAAGATGGAATTCTTACATCCATCTCGACGACTGGTGCAGCACCCGATGGGGCTATAGATGCCTACGGTTGTTTTGTCATGGCTGGTTTGGTTGACTCCCATAGTGATGGGCTGGAAAAGGAGATTTCGCCAAGACCAACCGTGCGTTTTGACACTACCTATGCCCTCTCTTCATATGAAAGTCGCGTTCGTTCAGCAGGAATAACAACGATTGCTCATGGTGTCGGCTATCAAGACAACCCGAAGATGGGCAGATCTGTGGAAGGGGCAAAAGAACTTCGACAAGTAATCCTAAGTAGAGCCTCAAATCCTGATTCGCTGGTATCGCATAAAGTTCTGCACCGCATTGAAGCACGTGATGAGGCTGGCGTGGAAGCTCTAGTCCAGGGCCTCAATTCTGAAACAGGTGAAATGAACTGGATGGTGTCGTTTGAGGACCACACGCCTGGACAAGGACAATATCGGGACCGGAAACAATTTGAAGCCGCAGTGGAAAAACACGAACTCGCCCCTGGCATGACGGTAGAGGAATACGTAAACAAAAAAATTGCAGAAGCTGAAGCATCTTTCAGTCAATTAGAAGCAACAAGAAAGAAACTACGCCCCTTTGTGGAGAGCGAAAAGATAAAGCTAATAGCCCACGATTTAGAAAATCGTGATGAAGTTCAGCATGCAATACTTGAGGGAGCAAAGGTAGCTGAGTTCCCCGTGACTCTCGACGCCGCTCAGTGCGCTGTTGAGAACGGTCTGGCTGTTGTCATGGGTGCACCTAATGCCTTGCGGGGCAGTTCTCACAGTGGAAATGTGTCGGCAAGGGAAGTGATTTCTCTAGGTCTTTGTACAGCTCTCGCTTCAGATTATATGCCTTCATCATTGTTGGCATCAGCCTTTCTCATGGCTGAAACGAAAGTGTGCAGTCTTGTTGAAGCTATCAATCTCATCACAAAGGGTCCGGCAAGTATGATTGGACTTGAAAAGGAAGGAACTCTTCGAATTGGTTGTTCTGAAGATCTGCTAATCGTTCAAAGCAAAGGGCGATGGCCTCAAGTGGTGAAAGTCCTTCGTCCGAACGAGCCCTCTCTTCTCGTTTAGAAAATGAAAAATATTTCGCCAATTATTGCTGATGCTGCCGCTGCCGCTGTCGCTGCTTATCATCACGCGAAGAAAAATCTGGGACTTCATGAACTCCGAGAAACACACCGGATGGGTCAAGATGGAACCCCAACTAAGCTGCTAGATGAGTTAGTGGAATCAGCAGTAATCGAAAAAGTAGATTCCTTTAACATCAATGTCTTAAGCGAAGAAGAAGGCTTTATAGACAAGGGATCCTCAATTACTTTAATAATTGACCCGGTTGATGGAACAGGAAACGCGACGACGGGAATTCCTTTTAGTGCTTTTACAGCTGCTCTCGTAAAAGACTCTATTTTCATGGAAGGGTATACATATTGGTTTGAGGGCGATAGAGCATGGTGGGCAAAACGAGGTGAATCAAGTAGTTATCAGACAAGTGGCTCGACCGAACTCGCGACGAGCACAATTTCGATGATCCGACCCAAAGGTGACGGACACAAATTTCTGAAAGTCGCAGAAGCATCCCACAAAATAAGAGTTCTTGGTTCATCTGCTATCGAAGGTGCACTTGTTGCCGAGGGGTCCCTTGACGCAGCTATTGATCCCGATTCGAACACTCACCGAATTGTCGACCTTGCCGCTGCAAAAGTATTTCTTGATGTTGCCGGAGGAGTACTTGTAGACCTCAACGGTAAGCCGTTTGAATACACTACGGATATCACACAGCGGTGGAGCGGGGTTTGTGCAGCGAATGAAGCTCTTGCAGAAAAGATAATTGAGTTATTCGCGAATTCGTAAAGTTGGCCGCGAGGAAATAAATTAGGGCTGCAATTGGATTCCGACACAGCCTTTTCGAAAGCCATGACTGATTTCTGATAATCGCAACAGTCGGATTTTGGGCAGTTTTCCCGCTTTTGATGGGTGACGTCCATCCAAGTACGACAGCCCAATCGAGAGCTCCGTTCGGATGCTTGCTATTCGGATCTTCTCAGTTAATTGCGTGTTGGTTGGCAAATCCGATAGAAAAAGTGGCGCAACTGAGCGTTACCCCGATGGCTCTTCCGATATCGATGTTCCTGATAGCTCAGCAATGGATTAGCGCTCAAATGACCAGAATGGATTGCTTCGCTCCGTCATGGTTGGGCGTCTTTTTCAGTTGAAGCTGCGCCTCTGATTCAGTTGAAGCTGCGCCTCTAATTGTTGCGCTTCACAGCGATTCGATTTCATGCTCAGCAATCATCGGCGTAGCTATCGCGATGTCAGAGCTCTATGAGACGAATTCCAATTAGGTAGTCGCTTCACTCCGAACAAGTACTTGTGACTACGTTTGCGAATTGCTCGGAGTCGCCCTGCTTGACATACCATTCCCACTTGAGATCATCGGGGCCTTCAACCCAAGTTTCAGTCTTTTCTGCATAGCAACAGAGTGTTTCTTCGACTCCCGTCGTATCTAGCCCACTGGTAGCCAAACGTGATTCAGCCTCTGAAACCTCTGTCACGTCCGCCACTTCGACTCCAAGATGGTTAATCGTTCCCGCTTCCGACTTCGTTGATTCAAAAAGCACCAACTTCAAAGGAGGATCCAAAATTTCGAAATTTGCATAACCAGGTTTTAGCTTCCCTGGCGAAACTCCGAACATCCGTGAATAGAAATCAATGCTTTCATCCAAATCTGAAACATTTAGAGCTAACTGCAAACGACCCATAACTCACTCCCGTAAAGAAAGGTTCTCCCTTTCACATGCTAACTCTCGGAAATAGATCCGGATTAACGACGTGGTGAACGTTAGATGAATGGGTGATCAAGTAGCTGCCTAAATTACATCGGGGTGTCAAAAGAGTGACGAAAAAGTTAAGCGCAACTTCGTAGTTACTTTCTGGTGGGGAGAAGTTTATTTGGAGGAAACCTTCCGGTTGATTGGCGAAATTAGTTTGGCTCAGCAAATACGAAGTATCGAAGACCCCAAATCGGAGGGAATATCCATAATGAAGAATCGAAAAGGACTGCTTAAAGTTCT
>Ga0114932_10006109_pt1 | contig 10399 bp, 7 predicted proteins | sample 2SBtaG_2_FD_87286 | JGI IMG/M metagenome (GOLD analysis project Ga0114932, IMG submission 87286) | Deep subsurface microbial communities from Kolumbo volcano to uncover new lineages of life (NeLLi) - 2SBTROV12_ACTIVE470 metaG | ecosystem: Environmental > Aquatic > Marine > Volcanic ... | reverse complement strand
TGTTTTGGATAGCGCCCTTTCATTTCTTTTTGCACTTCTTTGTAACTTGTTCCCCAAAAATTTGCTAAATCTTGAGTCAGTTGTAAAGGACGTTGCGCCGGAGATAATAACTCTATCAACAAAGGAAGCCGCCCTTCACAAAGACTTGGTGTTTCGAGCATGCCAAACACCTCTTGCATGCGAACGCTCAGCTTTGCTGGCCCTTCTTGCTGATAAGTGAGTTTTATATTTGACCCTGAGGGCACTTGTATTTTGACTGGCAAGAATTGCTCTAATGCTCGCTGTTGAGACCAATCTAAACGACTCATCAGTGCATCTTTTAGCGCTAGTTTAGTTAACGCGCCAAACTGCTTTACTTGCTCTAAATATGGATACAACCATGTTAAATCTGCTGTTAATGCATGTTCCGATAAATCATTGAATGTATCAGGGTAAAACTTAGAGGCAAGCTCAAATCGCGTAAGTAACTGCTCACACTCACCATATAATTTAAATAAAGTAAGACCTTTTTGAGCTATCAAACTTAACCACGCTTGCGTTCTTGCTTGTGTGTCAATTTCGGCTCTGCTTGGTTTGCTCGAGAGAATTATCTGCCCCAATAGTACTCGGTCTTCATGGATAAACTTCTGTTGTTTTGCATCAAATTCACAAACGGTATTTTGACTTATCAAGTATGGAAGGTGAGCAATTAGCGCTTCAATATCTAAGGGAGTCGCACCATACACCTGCATACCCTTTTCTCCACCCAAGGATACAATGGCTAAGTACTCAGCAACTGGCCACACTTGCTCATTGACTTTTACGCCTGCACCGTTAGCCATTAAAAAGCCTTGTCCTCTGCGTTTTGCAATGCGATCGGGGTAAGTTAATGCAATAAGTAGTGGTAAAGCTGACATGGGTAGCTCTGCGGGTTTAGAAATTCTCAGCCTTTTACACCAATGCTGATAAGCCTGTTTAAAGCTTGACGTTGGCTTATTTAGCATTGTAGACAGTGCAATAGCTACATCAGGATTATTTTGCTTTCCTTGCTCCCATAGACTGACCAACGCACAGGCTAAGGCGCTAATATCAGGGATATCAACTTCAAGCTGTTGGGCTTTTAATAACATGTGGGCATGTCTTGGCTCAGTGCCAAAACTATGAATCTGAGCGCCTAATTGGGTTAATTTTCCGTTGGCATCCAATACTTCTAACATCTGAAGTAATTGAGTCGCTTGCTCTTGCTGAGATAACGAAGGCTGATCAAGTAACGGTAAAGTTGATACCTCAGCCCCCCAGACTTTGGCTTCGAGCATTAAAGCACTAATATCAGATGTTTTTATCTGAGGTAAATCATGGGCAATGCGTCGGTCAAACTGCGCTTTTTCACCAAGTCTATAAACAACTCCCGGCTCAATACGACCTGCTCGGCCTGCTCTTTGCACCGCCGATGCTTTTGAGATTGACTGAGTTTGCAGCTCACTCACTCCGGTATTTAAGTTATAAAGCGCAGCGCGTTTTTTACCACTGTCTATCACCACTCGCACACCTTCTATGGTCAAAGATGTTTCGGCCACATTGGTGGTTAATACCACCTTCCTTCTTCCTTGAGGTGCAGGTGCAATAGCAAATTGCTGTTGTTGTTTGTTTTGTTCGCCAAATAAGCTAACAACGTCAATGTTATCAGTTAGTAAGCCTAAGTTTTGCGCTACAAAGTTGATTTCTTTTTGACCTGGAAGAAAAACTAGAATACTGCCAGATTGCTCCTCAATCGCTTTATGTATGACATTAGGTATGGCTGCCAGCCACTCACGCTCGTTTCGAAGTGGCACATAAATCTCTTCTACAGGATAACTTCTACCTTCAGAACAAATTAAAGGGCATTGTAAAAACTGTTGGTAACGTTCGGAGTCTAATGTCGCCGACATAACTAAGATTTTAAGGTCATCTCTCAGTGCACTTTGGCTTTCCAGAGATAAAGACAGCGCTATATCCGCTTGTAATGAACGCTCATGAAATTCATCAAAGATAAGTAGATCAATACCGTCTAATTCCGGGTCTTGCTGCAGCATGCGTGTTAAGACCCCTTCGGTGACAATCTCTAAACGAGTCTGTGCACTGATTTTCGCTTCTTGTTTAATTCTGAGGCCGACCTGTTCACCGACAGCCTCCCCCAATTGAGAGGCTAAAAATGTTGCAATATTGCGTGCTGCTAGTCTTCTTGGCTCTAACATGACAATTTTTTTATATTGTCCTGATTGCATTAATTGCATTGGCAGCCAAGTTGACTTACCCGCACCAGGTGGCGCTTGTAATAATACCGTGGGGTGAGATATGAGAGATTCGTTAAGTTGTGAATAAACCGACTCTATTGGCAGCACTAGTACGCTCTTTGTGACAAACTTTTTGCCAAGTTTATCATGTTAAAGCGACTTTATAATATCTTCACGATTTGAGATTGCTTTTAACTTACGTTGCGTAATTAAGGCTCGTGTATCTCGTAAAATTGATTTTGCATCAAAAGGCTCATGATCGACCAGCCCTGTCGCACCAACCCAAGCATTCCGCCCTCCATTTTTCGCTAGATATAAGCAGAAGTCTGCCAGTTCAATTGTTTGCTCCCAATCTAAAATTGATTTGTCGTGAACTAGCGGAATAGGTGTAAAACCAAATGAAGCTGTCACAGAAATACGCTCGTTGTTCGCAGTAAAATCATACTCTTCAATATTTAGTCTGATCCGTTCAAGAATTTCCGCAGCTGCCTTTCGAGAAATGTTCGGCATAATCAGCAAGAACTCTTCTCCACCCCAGCGGATTACAACGTCATTTTGCCTAATCGTACTCTTTAGCACTTTAACAAACGACTTCAGCACCACATCACCCGCGTTGTGCCCATAACTGTCATTGATTTGCTTAAAGTGGTCGATATCTATCAAACACATAATAGTTGACTCTGAGAAATTCCCCTGAGGTAAATACTCGTCAATATGCGTAAATAAAAAGTGGCGATTGAAAGAGTTCGTTAAACTATCGGTGTAGCTTAATGTTTGTAGTTGTTTATTTCTTAGCGCCAGTTCCTGAGTTCGCTCTGCAACTTGCTGCTCTAAAATGTTTAATGTGCGTTTACTTTGCCAACGCCAGTACATAAAAAACAAAAAGGTAAAAAGCAGTACAACAATGAGAATGATACGTTGCTGGGTAAGCGCAGTATTTTCGATTGCCTGTTTTTGTTGCATAATCTGCTGCTGCTTTATCGCATTTTCTTTTTCTAGCAAAGTCAGCTGCTGCTTCTGCTGCTCAAAATCAAATTTGGCCTCTAATTGAAGGAGTTTGTTGTTTCTCTTCTGAAGGTCTAATGCCTTTTGTGTAAATGCAAAACGCTTCAAATATAAATGAGCCCATTGATAATCTTGAATTTGAGCAAAACTCGACGCCAAAGTATGTTGTAATTCGGCTTGCTGCTCTAAGAAACGGGTATGAAAAGTACTCTTTAACGCATCTTGCGCAGTTAAAATTGCTTTTACAAACAGACCAGCCTGTAAATAAACCTTTGCTTGTAGAACTTTAATTATCAATTGGGTGTATTGGTATTGATTGCCAATATTGTAATGAGCAATCTGATCTAGGAAGTCTTGTGCCTCAATATGCTCACCGAGCCTCAGTTTAACTTTTGCTTTTTCAATTAATAGCTCAACAAAAACATCCTTATTGGCATTCGACTTATTTATTTCACTATCAAGCACATAAAGCGCTTGTAAATAGCTGCCTTGATGAAAATAAATACGTGATTTCCATAAATTTATTTTTGCTTTCAAACGGCTCACCGCTGGTAATTGCGCCATCAACAAATCAATTTTTTGCATTTTTTCATTGGCTTGTTTAAAACGCTCCAGTGACACTTCTAAACCAACAATTGATAAATATACTTTTATTAATAAGCCTGGATCTTGCAATTCCATAGCAATATCCAAAGCGGCTTGATTTAACGTTAAGCTTTCTCGGTAATCTCCATAACGATGTTTTAGAAGCGCTACCAGCAAAAGTGCCTCGGCTTGCACACTTTTATTATCTACGGCTTGAGCCTCTTGCTCTAAAGATTTTAAATTTGGAAGTAGCTTTAAATCATAGGTGGCTAAAACTGCTTTTTTATAAATTTCTAGCTTTGCTGGCAGCTCAGCAAAACGCTTAGTCTGCAATTTTGTCGTCGAGGTGCTTTTACTTAAAGCTTCGAAGCCATAAAAGAAAAACAGTAATGCAAAAAAGGTTTGAAAACATTTACTCATTTTTGCCCCGGATTTAGCATCTGTATATTTATTGTTTGCCAATCCGTGACCTTCTCATTTATGAAACCTGACTGCTTTAACGCTTTTTCTATCGTGCCATTTTCTCGCAAAATCGCTAAACCTTTATTTAATGCCTCAAATACCGCTTTTCCTTCTGGGTGACGCTTACTGACTACAAAATGTCTTGAATCAGGTAAAAAAACCTTCAAATTATTAATTGGAACATAAAGCCTATTTTCGAAGTTTAGTTCAAGGGTTTCGCTTACACTAAAATTAATCAACATGGTATCGACAACGTTGGTTTCGACCATCTCTAACATGGTTTCCCAAGGACCTATAAAACTGACTATGCTCAATTCCGTATTATGTAAAGCTCGCCAATCTACTTTCCACCTTGGATTAGCAACTACTGTTAAGTTATCCAGTTGGTTTTTTTGAATGTTATGAAGATGAAGGTTACGCTTTGCCACATATAAACCAGCTTCATATTCACCAAACTTAACAAGGGGTTCACTGACATAGAGTGAGCCCCGATAATCGAGAATATCTTCATGCCAAACTGAGCGTGCCAAAATAAGGCTGTCGCCAGAAATCAAATCTGAATATTCTAAAATGTTTACTGAGGGTTTCGGGTTAAAAACAATCGGTTTATCTATTCCACCTAGAATTAGGGCTTGCTGTAAAAGGATCATTTCAACAATTTCTATGTGAGAGCCTTTAGTCGTTGCATGAAAGTCATTAACTTCTTGGACTGAACGACCATTTAAGAAATTTTGATATCTATGTGTGAAGTTTTCACTTTGAATGATGTCTATCACCATAGGAGGTTTAGCAAACCCTAAAGAAGAGAAAAGCAAGGACAGGACTAAGAAGATATACCGCATAGATAACACCATCACACTCGTGCAGACTATGCACTTTTTGTGAACATTATATGAGCGACAGCATTAAGATCAATAAATTTAATGCAAAAGGATTAATTTATTTTTTATAAAAGAACAAAAAATTTACAAGTTATGTATTTATAGGAACAAACTTACAAAGCGCTTATCAAATATTTCGTGTTTCAATGAATATCTTAGTGGTATTATTCTTTCAAAATTTAATAAGGTGGCGTGATCATGGAAAAATACGAAGAGCTACTCGTCTCAATTAGAAAAGTCATACGTGCAATTGATTTACATTCGAAGCAATTGAACAAATCTTCTGGCCTTACAGGACCACAATTATTAATCATGCAAGAAATTGCTCGAGTAAAAGGGGTCACTGCAAGCTTAGTGGCTAAGCAGATCAATCTAAGTGCAGCAACGGTTACCAATATATTAGATAGGCTTGAGAATAGAAACTTAATTCAACGGGTTCGAAGCTCCGAAGATAAACGCCGTGTAAGCCTATTCTTAACAGATGATGGTAAAGCAGCTTTAATTGATGCGCCACAACCGTTACAAGAGCATTTCATACAGAAATTTTGTCAATTAGAAGAGTGGGAACAATCTTTGCTCCTTTCTTCTATGCAGCGCATTGCTTGTATGATGGATGCGACTGAGATTGATGCAGCGCCAGTACTTGAAATCGATCCAATGCATTTGAGCAGTCAAAAGCAAGGGACTGAATAGCCTTCGCAAAATTGGGCAGCTACTAGGTTGCTGCCCAATTTTATTGATTAACTATCTAATTTACAGAACCATAAGTTCATTGACTTAAATTCATCTTCGATCCGGTTATTATTCATTAACCGACCGCCATATTCATATTGTTGCTGTGCAAACACCTTGTTAATAGGTAAAGACGTTGCTAGGCATAAAGTATAAACATATCTTATATTTTGTTGCTGCAAAGCATACTTAACCCTATTCAACAGGGCTGATGCAATACCTTGATTTTGAAACTGTGACATTACACCTAAATCGTATACACGCGCGTTATTAGTGTCTTTATCTAATTCGACTCGCAAACAACCTACTAGGATCCCCATATAATCCGCACAATAGTATTGTATGCCTTGTTCAATACTTAGCTTGATAAAGTTTTCATTACTAATGGGTGACGAGTAGTTAGAATAAACTTGCGCATAAAGCTTACTAAGTGCTCGAAGGTCTGTTTGATTGCACTTTCTAAATTGAACGGGTTCATTAAATTGTCCAGCATGCCAAACTCTTGCTTTAATCGCATCAGCAACAACCACATCATATTGTGTAGCTAACTTGCTGCACTCTCGATTTTTATCGAGAAAATAAGAAATAAATACCGCATCCTCATTACCAAAATAACCAGGTACTGTTGCTTCAATTTTGTAGCCTTTTTTTAAAAAAGAAAGTAACTGCGAGCCTTTTATTTTCGCAATAATTTTGCCGTACCCTTGTGAAAGGGCAACTTGAAGCAACACATCATGAAACGTATTAGGTGCCTTTATAGTCGCGTCAGTAACATAAATTCGGCTGTTTAACTGACCGTGGCGGATTTGATTAAATTCAACAATTTCATCGCAGTCGTAATAACTGTTTGATACAGCTGACATTATCTCTCCAAAATAAGTTAATGCGAGAAAACACTTACTAAATACAAACCATTATCGAAAATAGTTTGACTTGAAACTTTAAGATACACAAAAAATCACGCAAATCATTAAGATTATTTTTTTTCATTGTTTTATAAATCCACCCAAGGCAAATGTGACGAAAAGCGGATTTCAAATACTTTGTATTCGAAATATATTAACAATTATTAGAACTCGAATCAAATTACCGTTTGAGGAGAAAACTAGTTAGAATGGCTATATTTATAAGCTTATTTTACGTAGTTTTAAAAATATTACCTCAGAAGATAAATTCTTATTCCCTGATGCCAATCTGCATGAAGATTGGGTCAGTTTTATCAAAACTCTGGTGTACACACTTTTAAAATTCTATGTCAGCAAAACAAATAGGTTCAAAGCAATTTAAAACGTATCAAATATTTTTTAATATCCTGCAAAGACTATCTTTGACAAGTGATGTTGCCGAAGCCAACTTCAAAAAATGTTCTACTCGGTTTAGCTCGGATGAATACATTGACAGCCTAGTCAATGTAAATGTTTAAAATGGCAGGCAGTAACATAATGTTTTAAAACTTAAACGGATCATGGGACGCTCTTTTTAAGGTATCTGTTCTAAATTAAGAAAGGTAATTGTTATGAAATAAAACTCGGTATTTGAAATACCTAGAATTAAACATCTCAAAAAAGGACTGATAATAATTCTGACGACAGTTTAGTTGTGAGTGAGTAGGTTTTGGAGGTCAGCGAACTGACCATACTGATGTTAGCGGTTCGAGAGAGACCACTTTGGGCTGTAGTTTACGATTTCAGAACATAAAGCGAAAACATAACCAACAGAAAGAATAGTGTAAAAACAGAAAAACTCTGTAAGGTTTTTATATGTATTCATGATTTCCTCTATATTTTGCTTATTCAGTTACTATACTAATCATTAGAACTCAAATCATCAAGTTTGTTTTTTGAACTTTTTGACCGAACAGAAGTTAAGCCCCCCTGTTAGAATTATAAACATATGTTTTTAAATGATTTTTTATTAAAGTTTTATCTTTTAGGTATAACTTTTATTTTTATGTGGAGAATAATTAGATATGAAAGTAATTTTTCTAAAACGAAAATAAGTTGATTTCTGGTTAGTGAGACTTGTAATGTTGCATTTTTTATTTCTAATTTGTTTTTATTTAATATATTTCGTAAAAGCTTAGGGTACTAACCTTTTTATTTTGGTTAATAGTAAAAGATGCGATAAAGCCATTTACCAAATAAGCTTCTTATCATTAGTCCATTTACTAGAAAAGCCCAAAAAATAATTAAATGTTACTAACCATACAAGTATGTATTTACACGTGAGATGACATACTTATATAGATTGCTACTAAACAACCAAATTAGCATTTACAGCCAGAAAAAAGCTACAAACACAAATTATTTTAACTATAAATTTAACTACTCAAACAAAAATAATTGAAAGTAAAAAAACACAAAACAAAGACCATTAAAAACAATAAGATAGGGGAATTAAATCATCTAAAAAAAAGTTCAGAATTCGTAATAAACTTGAAGAACTACTTAGAACTCTATAGAATTTATTTTAATTGAATGGTCAATTAATAAAAAGTTATGCCAAAAGTAGGAATGGAACCGATACGTCGCCAACAACTCATTGAAGCAACGTTAGAGTCGGTCGCAGAAGTGGGCTTACATGCCACGACCATAAACAGCATCAGTAAGAGAGCGGGCTTATCCTCAGGGATCATTAGCCATTACTTTGGGGGAAAACAGGGTCTCATCGAGGCCACTGTACGCTTTTTATTAAATAGTTTGAAAACCAGTTTGATCAGTAAAACTCAGCAACATTGCTCTGCTGAAGAGCGGTTAATGTTCATTGTTGAAGCTAACTTTTCAGTTATTCAACAACAAACCAGTAGCACAAAAACTTGGTTAAGTTTTTGGGCGCAATCAATGCACGATGAACAATTGCACCGATTGCAAACCGTAAATGCAAAACGCTTATACAGTAACCTAGCCTTTTCTTTCAAAACGTTAATGCCAGAAAACGATGCCAAACGCGCGGCTAAATTAGCAGCGGGTACGATCGATGGCTTATGGCTAAGGGCTGTTTTAAGTAAGGCCTCCGAGCAAGAATTTAAGCAAGCTGAGCAGCTTGCAAAACATTATGTGTCTTCCCTCATTTCATCTTGTGGAGCTTAAAAATGACCACACCTGTTTATCAGAACTTTATCCATGGCCAATTTGTGCCAAACCAAAGCAAAGAAACTTTTGCAGTGAAAAACCCTGCAACTGACGAAGTGATTTACCATGTCGAAGTTGCAGATGAGTCAATTCAAGAAAAAGCCATTGCCAGTGCACGCGAAGGTTTTGCAGCTTGGTCAGCAATGGCTCCAATCGAAAGAAGTCGAATTCTAAATAAAGCAGTGTACTTATTACGTGAACGTAACGACGAGCTAGCAAAAATTGAAGTATTAGACACAGGAAAACCAATTCAAGAAGCGGACTGCGTCGACATTCAAACTGGCGCTGACGTGATTGAGTACTTTGCAGGTCTTGCACCAACACAAGTCGGTACACAACAACCCGTTGGTAACGACTTTTTCTATACCCGCAAAGAGCCTTTAGGTATTTGTGCAGGTATCGGCGCATGGAACTACCCGCTACAAATTGCCTGTTGGAAATCAGGCCCCGCTCTTGCTGCTGGTAACGTTTTAATCTTTAAACCATCAGAAGAAACACCTCTAGGTGCAATTAAGCTGGCTGAAATCTTCATTGAAGCAGGCATGCCTGCAGGTGTATTCAACGTCGTGCAGGGTGCTGCAGAAGTCGGACAATGGCTACAACACATCCTGAGATCGAAAAAGTATCGTTCACTGGCGAAGTTGGCACAGGTAAAAAAGTCATGCAGAGCGCAGCATCGAATTTAAAAGATGCGACCATGGAGCTTGGCGGCAAATCACCTTTAATCGTATTTGATGACGCCGATATCACAGAAGCTGTAAGTGCGGCCATGTTGGGTAATTTTTATACTCAAGGCGAGATCTGTACTAACTGTACTCGTGTATATGTTCACAAATCGGTTTATACGCAATTTATTAAAGAGCTTAAAGCGCGCACTGAAGCGAATATTATCGCAGGAGATCCCCTTAATCCTAATGTTAATCTGGGCGCGCTTATTTCCAAAAAACATCAAGAGTTGGTGCTGGATTACATCGAAAAAGGCAAAACAGAAGGTGCCACTTTATTAACCGGTGGCTATGCTTTATCACCTGAATCAGCACCTAACGGCTACTTCGTTGCACCGACTATTTTCATAGACTGTACTGACGACATGACCATTGTCAGAGAAGAGATCTTTGGCCCAGTTATGAGCGTGTTAGTTTTCGAAAATGAAGCTGATGTGATCACCCGCGCTAACAATACTGAGCTAGGGCTAGGTGCCGGTGTATTTAGTCAAAATATTCAACGCGCGCACCGTATTATCCACCAGCTTAAAGCCGGTATTTGTTGGATAAATAGCTATGGTAATTCCCCTGCCGAAATGCCAGTTGGCGGTTACAAACAATCAGGTATTGGTCGCGAAAATGGCATT
>Ga0114932_10006105_pt1 | contig 10400 bp, 8 predicted proteins | sample 2SBtaG_2_FD_87286 | JGI IMG/M metagenome (GOLD analysis project Ga0114932, IMG submission 87286) | Deep subsurface microbial communities from Kolumbo volcano to uncover new lineages of life (NeLLi) - 2SBTROV12_ACTIVE470 metaG | ecosystem: Environmental > Aquatic > Marine > Volcanic ... | reverse complement strand
ATCATCTTCAGCAAGCTCTTCCATTAAACGTAGCTCTTTTTCAAGCAACTTAATAACACTTAAATCACCACTATTCATACCAACAAATGGGCGAGCCTCTTTTATCAGAACGGTATTATCAGTGGATTTTTCTTTACCAACATATACCCCTCCAGCATTTGAGTGCTTAATACAACTAATAAATTCAAACTTATCGAACAATTCTGAACTCGAATTATCAGTTGAACTTGACTCATCTTGCTTAATTGTTAGCTCATAATCTTTATCAATAATAAAAGTTGGCGTGACATATTTAGGACTTCGGATATCTTCTATTTCAAAAAAGTCATCATTGAGTATCTGAGATGAACGCTCTCCAAATACATTCATATGCTCTATTCGTTTAAATCCACCATATCTATAAAAAATCACTTCAGAATCTTTATAAGGTTTATCTGAGAGAATATAAGGTCCTTTGCAATCTTTAAACGCAATATAAAGTGCTTCGATTAATTCATCGAACTGATTAGGGGAAGGATAAATTGTAATAAACTTACCCGAGGCTGAACGTGTGCAGTTTTTGCTTAGTAGTTGTGACAAAGTAGCAGGATCACTGGCAAACTTAAATTCGGTGTTATGAGCTAAACAAATCTTAAGTGCTGTCTCTAAGGTCCAGATGTCGCTATCGTGATGGCAACTGACATGTATCTTCCAGCCTTGATTCGGATAGTTTTTTTTGGGTGCGAGCACTTGAGTCCAGAAAAAACCTCGGCTTATACGCCATCCATTTGGAAGAAGAGATTTAACCCTATCAATATAATCTTTATCAGGCTCTCGACTGTGTCGAGGTGAGTGAATATTTCGAAGGCTATTTAATTTTTTTTTATCATTATGAACTCCAACAAGGGGGCAAAGCCCCCTTAAAACCAGATATTACTTCAATACTTTTTTATTGTTGCGACAGTCGTTGCTCCACGTGCTCCATTCATCGTCATCAACGCCGCCACAGCCTTCGCTTGAAGTACTCCAATCTTGCACTTCAAAACGACCGCCAGTAACTTGTGCTAGTTCTTGTAGTTCTAATACTCTTTGTTTTTCTGAATTATTCATTTATATATTCCTTATTTTTAATTAATTCTCGCTCGACATGAGCAACCCTACTATTGCACAACCTTCAAATGTGATCAATATGTAAACAGTTACGAATATTTTACAAAACCATCTTCATCCTATATTCGTCTTGAAGTGATTGCAGTTATGCAAGTTGATGTCATACACTGATAATATGCCTAGTGACTCATAGAGGTTTCAGTGACACAGCAAGAAAACAAACCAAGTGGCTTTTTCAGCCAGCTCTTATTCAATATCATAGTGCCCGTTATTATCCTTACTCGATTTTCAGGAGAAGAACACCTCGGGCCAAATTTAGGTGTGGCATTAGCGCTTGCATTTCCTCTGGGGTTTGGCCTGTGGGAATTAAAAAAAATTGGTAAATTTAGCTTTATCTCTATCTTGGGGATTGTTTCAGTCTTGTTGACTGGCGGGATCAGCTTACTAGAACTAGACGTGAAATATATTGCTATTAAAGAGGCACTGGTACCGGGTTTAATAGCAATCGCAATTTTTATCAGCCAACACACAAAATACCCGCTTTTAAAAACCATGCTGTTTAATCAAAACACCCTTGATGTTGCCCGAATAGAAAAAGCACTCGCGGAAAAAGGTAACTTAGAGAAACTACCTAAAATACAAGCCACAGCATCGAATATTCTAGGCGGTTCTTTTTTGTTTTCTTCTACGATGAATTACATCTTAGCGAAAATGATTGTCGTGAGTCCAACTGGCACGGAAGCGTTCAATAATGAGCTAGGCCGGATGACGGCGCTCAGCTACCCAGTGATAGCCATCCCAAGCATGATTTTATTTTTCGTGGCGCTCTATTATTTACTCCACTCAATCAAAAAACTGTCCGGGTTGTCTCTAGAAGAGATGTTTCCTGAAAACTAGAACAATTTTAGAGGTCAGAACAGGCGTGTATGAATATTACTCAAATGCGCCTACCTTTTGTTAGAACCAATGAATTCTCAATGCCACAAAGCTGCTAAAATAGGTCACTAGCTAAACACTTACTAGCCAAAAATCAAACTTACCTCTGTAGCTTAAAGTATTTAAAAACGTCAACATTAATTCCTTAAGTATGATCTTCTCACTCTTTAAATCTTTCTTCACTGCTTTTAAAAGCCATTCAGTTGTATTTTTTTCATTTGCCAAAGAGGCTCTTTTACCGATAGATTTTTAACGTTTTATTTACAAGGAAACATTATGAAACTACAAATCAAAAAACAGTCACTTAAACAGCTTTCACAAAAATCTTTGAGTAACGATCAAACGGCAAAAATTGCTGCGGGTTACTTCACGCCTGATCCGTATTCTTGGCAAATGTGCCCAACTCACCCAGCGCTTTGTCAAAGTGCTCAAATCACACAATGTTGGAAAGATTAAAGCAAAATCTGACATTTAACCGTTAAGTCAGGTCTGAATAAAGACCTGATCTTTCACGTTCAGATAGATCTAATATGTCGTTTATTATAGTTGGTGAGATCGACAATCCTAACTCATTAACATACTTGTAAAGGTAATTTTATTTCAATCCGTAACCCGCCCAACTCACTATTCAAGGCTTGGATTTGTCCTTCATGAGCCGAAATAACTTGCTTGCAAATTGCCAGCCCTAAACCTGAACCATTTTTATCATTATCTCCTGCACTACTGCAGCGATAACTGCGTTCAAAAATCAGTGATAATTCCTCTCCACTTACTCCAGGGCTTGAATCTTCAATCATAATTGAAGCATGCTCATCGTTCAGTTGAAGAGAAACCTGACATTGACCCCCACTATCAGTATAAAAATGACTGTTTCTCAAAAGATTGAAGATTACTTGTGTTAAACGATTGGGATCGGCATTTAAGTTAATTGGATGACTTACCCCAGAAAAGAGCAATGCTTGATTTTTCTTATCAAAGAGCGGCCTTAACTCATCACATGCCGTTTCAATAATTTCATGCAACTCGATTGAACATGTTTCGATTGTAATGACATTATTATCAAATTTCGAAGACTGATAAATATCGGTGATTAAATTATCTAACTCACTAACCTTTCGCTCAATTTTTTTATATGCCGTATCTGGGTTTTGCTCAACTTTAAAAATTAAGCTCTCAACAATCAAACTTAAACTGGTCAAAGGTGTACGTAAATCATGAGAAATATCAGCAAGCAATTTATTTTTCTGCTGCAAAGATTCCTGCGCAAGGCGCTGCTCTAACGCTTTGTACTTCGCTAACTGTCTTAGTCTTAAAAAATAAATAACTAAAACCGCTAATACTAACAAGGCTATTGCTATGCCTAACTCTCGTTGCAATTCTAAATTATTTAATTGCGCCTGCTGTAGAGATTTAGCTTTTTGCAACAGCATTAAAGCCTGCTCCTTTTTGACTAACTCCACATTCATTTTCATTTGCAATGCTTGCCGCTCATCACTCATTGTTCTCAATTCTGATTGCAAAATTTGATATTGCTGTAAATGGTCTAATGCCAACGAAAACAACCCTTGTTGTTCAGCAATATTGCTTAGTTTTTGATGCGCTTCACTTTGCATCTGAATGCCCAGTTGAGGCTCTTTAAGTAAAGTTTGTAATTGTGTTTTGGCTAACTCAAATTTACCCATTGCAAAATAAGTGTTAGCTAAAGATAATCTAACTGTACGCTCAGTGCGCTTAGCATTACTACTTAGGGCAAGTTTTAATGCCTCTTGTGAATTTTCCAGTGCTAATTTGTTGTTTTTTTGAGCTAGGTTAATATTGATTAAATTACTAAGTTGCCATGCAGTATCACTATCTGCTTGCATTTGTCGCGTAATTTTCAGCCCTTTCTCAATATAATTAATTGCTTAAACATAGTGCCCCTGTTGAAATAACACCTGTCCAATTTTTCCGTAACTGTTGGCGATATGCCGTGGGTTGCCTAAAGACACATCGACTTGCAGAGCTTGTCTGAAATATGCGAGAGACTGATTAAAATCTTCTAAATCTCTGAATAATTCGGCGATATTATATAGAGAATTTGAAATTCCTTGTTGGTTACTAAGCATTCGCTGCACATTCAAAGAGGTCTCATGTGCACTCAAAGCAGCTTCAAGCAACCCCATATAATCGAGTATTACACCCAAATTATTATAATAATCTGCAAGACGTCGTTTATCTTGAAGTTGTTCAGCGATGGCTATCGCTTTTTCAACGTTAAGCTTCGCTTCTAAATAATTTGCTTGTGCACGATAAACTAAAGAAAGACCATTATATAAATCTGCTTTAAGCGCCGGGTCTGAAACAGAAAGCTGTAATGCCTTATCTAACTTTTGTTTTGCCAATAAAGATTTATTTTGAGTTAACAACACAGATGCATGGCTAAATAAAAATTGAGCTTGAACATCTACCTGCTCAAGATCCGCTATGCGCGGTTCGATCTCTTCAATAATGTCATATGCCACTTCATAGTGGCCTAACTTAATAAGTGCCTGGATTTGCAAAAGTTGTATCTGAAAATATTCAGAGGTAAAAGGCGAATCCGATTCTTTGTCTTGTAACTGTTCTTTTATTTGCTCTAATGCCCCAGCGGGATCATTTTGTAGCATTAATTGAATTTGCTGAACACCACTCTTTGACGGTGCTGTAATACTGTCGAAAGAGAGGATAGAACAGAAAAATAAGCAACAGTTAATAAACACACTTCTAACTTTCAAAGTTCAGTATTACCAAAAATCTTTCATGTCAAGAAAGTATAATTAGCTCTTAACTAAAAAAGAAGTTTTCACCTAGAATAATGAAACATTTTAATTACACTTCCCACCTTTTAACACAACAATGTATAAAGTGTTTATTAAATTCCAACTTAAAAAGAGTCTGTCATCAGTTTTTTTCTGGAATAACCTAATTACAAAAAGGCACTAAAATAAAATGCTTTGAACAACCTAAAAAAGAAGGATTGTGAGGCTAATAGTCAATAAGGTTAAAAAAGTACATTTCACCTTTTTTTATAGAAAATTTAAAAGTAAGCCAATGTTTCTATATTAGAAAATTTCATTTTACAACCCCTCCTATTAAATGCACTTTATTTACAAATTTTTTACAAGAGTTCACCAAGGACTAGGTGGTAGTCAAAACACTTGTGTTTCAATAAATCCGTCAACAGGTCACTGTTTGACACTTAAAACAGCAAAAGGAATTAAACAGTATGTTGAAAACAGCATATTTAAATTTAGCCACCGTAATTACTTTGGGTTTATCTTCATTATATTCTGGTGATGCCTTTGCTAGCAGTGGCGACCTTATGGTTAATCAACCCAATGGGGTCGTTGTCGGTTATTGGCATAACTGGTGTGATGGCACAGGATACAAAGGTGGTAATGCACCTTGCGTGACACTTGAAGAAGTAAATAGTCAATACAATGTGGTCAATGTCTCATTTATGAAGGTATATGATCTCGCTGAAGGGCGTATCCCGACTTTTAAGCTCGACCCAAAAATTGGGCTGTCCGAGCAAGACTTTATTGATCAAATTGCGAACTTGAATAGCCAAGGTCGCAGTGTATTACTCGCGCTTGGTGGTGCTGATGCATTAATTGGCCTCAAAACCGGTGACGAGCAAGCATTCGCTGATGAAATCATTCGCTTAACCGACAAGTTTGGTTTTGATGGTTTAGACATCGATCTTGAACAAACCGCAGTTACCGCAGATGATAACCAAACCGTGATCCCTGCAGCTCTTCGCCTTGTGAAAGATCATTATGCAGCACAAGGCAAAAACTTTTTGGTGACCATGGCGCCAGAATTCCCCTATTTAACGCAAGCTGGCAAGTATATTCCTTACATCACAGCACTCAATGGTTATTACGATTGGATCAATCCGCAGTTTTACAACCAAGGTGGTGACGGCGTGTATGTTGATGGTGTGGGTTGGATAGCACAAACCAACGAATCACTTAAACAAGAGTTTATTTACTATATGTCTGACTCTCTTGCCAACGGGACTCGTGGCTTCCATAAAATCCCACACGACAAACTAGTGTTTGGTATTCCAACAAATAATGATGCTGCAGCATCCGGCTATATTCAGAACCCAAATAACCTGTACAACGCGTTTGATCAGTTAAAACAGCAAGGTCAGCCACTTAAAGGGGTGATGACTTGGTCGGTTAACTGGGATATGGGTACCAACGCGGCTGGCACGGCCTACAAGCAAAGCTTTATTAAAAGCTATGGCCCATTTATTCATGGTCAAATAATTGATCCACCAAAGAATGCACCAATATTTAGCGGTGTGAGTAATGCACGTATTCGCCAAGGTGAGGTGTTCGATGTACTCGCAGGTGTAAGTGCCACTGATAAAGAGGATGGCAACTTGACTGATAACATCCTGATTTCAGGCAATGTCGATACTTCAACAACGGGCCAGTACGTATTGGTATACAGCGTAAGTGACTCTGCTGGCAACGAGGCCAAGGCAACTAGAACCGTTGAAGTTTATAGCAACAAGCCTGTGTTTAGTGGTGTTAGCGATGTGCAACTGGCTGTTGGCTCAAGCTTTAATACACTTGCGGGTGTCACAGCAATTGATGAAGAAGACGGTGATTTAACAGCGAATATCAGTATTACAGGCAGCGTTGATACAAATACAGCAGGCCAATATCAACTGACTTATAGTGTCTCTGATAGTGCGCAGCAAACAACGACGGTCGTTCGCACAATTACCGTGTCTGATGCTTCATGTGCACAGCCATGGGATCGCAATACCGTGTATTTAGCCAATCAACTTGTCAGCCACAAAGGCGACATTTACAAAGCGGGTTGGTGGACGAAAGGCGAAGAACCTGGCACAACCGGTGAGTGGGGAGTTTGGAAATTAGCAAACAGCGCTTGCCAACTATAACTTAATTGCCTAAGCTCAAGTTAACAGGGCTCTTAATTAAGCCATTCATAGTTCTACTTTTTTACTATGGGTGGCTTGTAAAAAAAGTCAGTTTAGGTACAAACACTAGGCCTTTTTTAAAAAAGCAAATTCAATGTCTTCAAATATCTACGTAAAACTTCTGATAAGCTTAACAACTTTCAATTCATTCTACTTTCTGATTTCAGCTTTTTCTGAACACCAATACTCTCTCTCCACTGTCATTTCGGTGTCTTGTGGCATTGCGTTCGCTTCACTTCTTTTCAGAAGTAAGCGCAGCTAGAGTAATTAATGCTTATCAGAGTTTTTAGGCGTTGAGCAATCAGAGTTGAAAGCATCACACTTCCAACTCTGAACACTCACGAGTGAGACTATGAGGCTTTTGAAAGCTGCTCGTGAGGTTGTGCTGCAGATGCGTCATGCGATGCGACTTCTGCATTGGCTGCATCACCCAAAATACGATGGGTGATCGTACCTGCAGTCATTGAACCTGATACATTCAGCGCGGTTCGCGCCATATCAATCAATGGCTCGATAGAGATAAGTAAAGCAGCTATCGTCACTGGTAATCCCATTGCAGGCAATACAATCAGGGCTGCGAAAGTTGCGCCACCACCAACACCAGCAATACCAAACGAGCTTATAGTGATCATCGCAACTAATGACACGATAAAGGAAAAACTCATCGGGTCAATGCCTACTGTCGGTGCGACCATAACTGCTAACATTGCAGGGTAAATACCCGCACAGCCATTTTGTCCAATGGTTGCACCAAATGACGCTGATAAGTTAGCAATAGCAGGTGGCACATTTAATTTGTTGATTTGTGTTTCAACATTAAGCGGTATCGTTGCTGCACTGCTTCGCGAGGTGAAAGCAAAGGTCAATACAGGCCAAATCTTTTGAAAATACTGTTTAGGATTTACACCAACCAAGCCCACCAATAGGCCATGAACCACAAACATTAATAAAATAGCGACATAAGACGCAACAATAAAACCAAGTAGATTCAGAATGTCAGTTAGGCTAGAAGTCGCCACAACTTTCGCCATCAGAGCAGCTACACCATAAGGAGTCAATGCAATTACCATTTTTACCAGTCGCATGACCACGGCTTGTAATGTTTCTACAAAAGTACGAATAGGTGCTTCTAACTCTTCACGCTCTTGCATTACTTTGCGTGCTGCAATGCCAGTTAAAATACCAAAGATCACCACGGCAATAATCGACGTTGAACGGTCCCATGCCAGATCTTGGAAGATATTGGTTGGAATAAAGCTCACCAGCATTTCAGGAATTGATAAATCACTGACTTTTTCCATTCGTGTTTCCAAGTCTGCAAGCCGAGTAGTTTCGCGCGTTCCTTCAGTCAGCCCCTCTGCGCTCAGGCCAAAAAGCTGCGTAATGGTGATACCAATCAGTGCAGCAATCATAGTGGTAAACAAAAGAATTGAAATAGAAATACCACTAATTTTGCCAAGTGCCCCTGACTTATCTAGTCTAACCACCGCAGCTATCATCGATACTAACACCAATGGTATGATGATCATCTTAAGCAAACCGACATAGCCACTGCCGACCACATTAATCCAGCTCAAAATTTCTTGAATAGCGGCATGCCCTTCTCCTAAGAAGAATTGCAGTGCCAACCCAAACACGCTACCTAAAAATAAACCGATTAATACCAACCGAGAGAGCGGTGCCTCTTTTTGTTGTATTTTAAAAAGTGCCAAGAGTATTGCTGCGAAGACAGTCAAACTCACTATAGCAATGAAAGACATAGCGTTAACCTATTAATACTGTTTATAACTTAAAGACCAGAAAACCGAATGAATCAATTCATCGGTTAAAACGAAAACTTCTCATACGAAGGAAAACTTAAATTAGAAGATAATTTTTAAAGCTTTTACTCAGCGCCGCACAGTAATAAATTATTGTCTTCGAGAAAAGATTGAATCGGAATGAGATATATTTTCGAGTTATGACATTGCTTAAATAGTGATGCTTGTCGTATCGTCTCTTACTGTTTTAGCAATTCTAGCTCAGGTATACTCCCGCAGTATTAACTCTTAATCTTTTGGGTTCGTTTATGAAGAAACTTTCAAAAGTACAACAAAAGCAACAAGCCTTAGTTTTACAAATCGCTAATATGATCGAAGCGCAAGGTCGTGAAGAAATTCCAGGTATGCTGCAATGTTGGTTCGATGTTGAATATCATTTATTTCCAGGCTCGCTGTTATTGTGCTTTCAATTTGAAGATGAGCAATCGCTAGAAGCGGCAAAACCTGATTTATTAAAATGGCAGAAACGCTTAAGCGCAGCCATGCTTAAAAAAGGCGTGATTTTAAAAGACATGCGCAAACATTTAACCTTTACGTTATTAGGGCCAGAAGACTAACAACATAGAATAATCGTACTAAACTCTGTTTTGCCCCTGTTGGCTATACCGCTAAAACTAACTAGGCTCGTTTTTCAATGAGCCTCATTAGCGCCCCCGTTCTCAGCCATATGGCATATAATTTTGGTACCAATAACTTTCACTCACCAAATCTTCCGTCGACTCCAGTCTGTCGATAAAAGTCAGGCCATCTAAATGATCGATCTCATGTTGAAAGATACGTGCAATAAAACCAGTAAAGACAGATTCATGCTCTCGCCCTTGTGCATCATGATATTTCACTGTTACAGCATGATGCCTTGGCACTAAACCGCGCATACTCGGTACACTCAAGCAACCTTCCCAGCCTTTTTCTATTTCTTCACTGACAGCGATTATCTCGGGGTTGATTATGGCAGTAGGGGCCATCAGAGGTGCATCGGGGTATCGTGCATTAGGCTTTGAACACATAATAAAAATACGCAAGCTCTGATAAATTTGTGGTGCCGCTATCCCAACTCCACCAGCTTCTTCCACCGTTGACATCATTTCTTTAATTAAATCTTGGCATTCGTCGCCGAGAATATCTTCTACAGCTTGTGCTTTTTGCTTCAAAACAGGCTGACCTAGCTGAGCGATTATTGTTTTTTCATTTTCTGTTGGTTGCATTCATACTCCTCACCATGCTCTCTTTGAGCAGCTCACCCTAAATTGAAAGTTTCTATATAAACACTATTACAGTTAGTTTAACCATTTGAGCACTTTTATACATCGACGTATTGTTCCATCGATACACATTTTACAGTAAGCTTCTTGATTCTGTTTAACCCCAAACTAAAGGTAAATGTTTTGAGTAAAAGAATTGAACCTGAGCTGCCTAGTATTATGCCCGATTTAGACCAGGTTAAAGACTTTAAGCAGTCTCAAGCACCATCTAATCACAAAGCACCTGCATTTGACAAAAGCAAGGCGGTTAGTCAACAACCCGCAAAATCAAGTAATGCTGCATTATGGCTTTGTATGGTTTCAATCATTGGCTTT
>Ga0114932_10006102_pt1 | contig 10405 bp, 8 predicted proteins | sample 2SBtaG_2_FD_87286 | JGI IMG/M metagenome (GOLD analysis project Ga0114932, IMG submission 87286) | Deep subsurface microbial communities from Kolumbo volcano to uncover new lineages of life (NeLLi) - 2SBTROV12_ACTIVE470 metaG | ecosystem: Environmental > Aquatic > Marine > Volcanic ... | reverse complement strand
TGTAGAGGGCGCTTCAACAGAAATTTGAATGATTGACTCTAGAACTTCGGGTGGTAGTGAGTTAGCCAGAACCCAGTGTCGAAACGGGTATTGGTAGACCGTGCTTTTAGACAGCGATCGGATGAAATTATTGGAAATTCGGTCTACTGGGTCCATTAATGTTTGATCCCATCATAATATGTTCCCTCATTCCCAACATCCCACTAACACCGTAAACCTTTTCGCCTTTTCAGCAATCTTCAATCTTTGTCTCCAGCCTGTGGATGAGTGCTTCAAGCCCTTTGGCCTTGACCATCGGGGTCGTACTGGAGGCGATAAGCCATTACTAGACTGACATGGTCAATCCTGATATCCAAAATTCGCCAATGGTCGTCCTTGCTCCTCCACATAACATAATCAACCAACACTGGTGTTGCAAGTTACCTGATTGAGATATTTCTCCAGCAAGTCAGATAATGTCGCGGTTTCAAACGCGCATGTCCTGAGTTGACCGATGTCGACCAGTCGTTCCATTTGTGTGGCCCACTTACGAGCATCGGATAGCTGTAGGAAAGATTTAGCTTTAGGGGGTTGGTTCTTACGCCGGATTTGGACTTGCCAGCGCTGACCTCGCTTTCGGATAGACGCCATGTTGCACCTCGCTGTGACACAGTTGTGACAGCGATGGGCTAAGGTGCTGACCGGTATCTAGTACAGCTATCTAAGAGATTGATAATTTGAGGAAGAATAGGTGGAGCCGAGGAGGATCGAACTCCTGACCTTCGCATTGCGAACGCGACGCTCTCCCAGCTGAGCTACGGCCCCAGGAGGAGGGTGAAGTGTCCTCCTATAACGAGGACTATAAACTTCCAGCTGCTGGCAAGTCTACTTCGAGCGAGTTTATTAGATGAGCGACCTAGAATCGATCTATGACTGCCATGCCAATTTCTTCGAAAGAGTTCATGTTTGATAGTGCAAACGTCGAATCTTCCAGGCTAATTGTTCTCCCAATGAGCTTCTTTGGATCCAACTTTCCGAATTCGATCATTGCTAGCATTTCAGGGTATTTGTGAAATTGCATTCCAAAACTCCCAAGTATTTCAAGTTCCTTGAAAATTATCTGGCCCATGGCAATTGGTGATTGTGCATCACTACCGTTCATTAGACCTACTTGTATGTGTTTTCCTTTTTTTCTAAGGCAGTTAATTGAGTTAATACACGTTTCGGTACTTCCCAATGCATCTATAGATACATGTGCGCCACCGTTTGTTAAGTCGAGAACAGCTGATGCAACATCATCTGTTTGCTTAGCGTTTAACGTCAAAGAGGCTCCAATAGTTTTGGCAAAATCTAATTTCTCATCTGTTATGTCAATGGCGATCGTACGGGCCCCCATAGCTTCGGCAATCATGATTGCTGAAAGGCCAATACCACCGCACCCATGTATGGCTACCCATTGTCCCGCTGATACCTTTCCTTGGGACACTACCGCCCGAAAAGAGGTAGCAAAACGACAACCGAGACTTGCTGCAGTTGCAAAGCTAATCGATTCTGGTAGTGCAACAAGATTTGTATCTGCAAAATCTATAGACAGGTATTCGGCGTAAGAGCCCCACCGCTTGAATCCTGGCTGATAGGTATTGTTGCAAAGGTGGTGATGGCCAGAGGTGCATTGAGTGCAGTTTCCGCAGACACCCATAAATGGCATCGTAACGCGATCGCCAATTTTCCAATTTGCAGTCTCTTTGCCAACTGCCTCAACAATTCCGGCAAACTCATGGCCTGGTACGTGCGGTAGGGAAATATCTGTATCGTGACCCATCCAGCCATGCCAATCGCTTCGACATACACCGGACGCCAGTATGCGTATAACAGCGCCGTGCGGTGTAGGACTGGGGTCAGGTAAGTTCTGAATAGTGAGAGGTCCTTGGAACCTTTCGTAGACTGTTGCTCTCATTTCGGATGTTCTCCTTTTATGATTGAGAATTATCTAATCATTTAACCAGAATTTATGTTTGGACCCAGTACGCAAGCTTATTAGTTAGAAAGTGAGAAGCCATAATATTTGTTCTGTGAGACGTGCTCACAAATGTTTCGATATTTGTCAGCACCACCTACGTAGGGCATGAATACTCGTGGCTTGCCAGGTATGTTAGCTCCCATATACCAGGAATCGCCATGAACATATAAGGTATCTTCTGCTACTTCATTGACGTGCTGTACCCAATGTTTCTCTGCTTCATCAGTGGGTTCTATCAGGGTGTATTGATTTTCAGTCATATATTGAAGACAGTTTGTAATCCAGTCTGCATGCTGTTCAATTGCAAGTAGCACATTTGAAAGTACTGATGGACTACCAGGACCGGTAATCATAAAAAGATTAGGAAATTTAGACATAGAAAGCCCTAGGTACGTTTGGGGCCCCTCTGCCCATCTTTCACTAAGTAATGTCCCATCGGAACCCCGAACATCAATATTTAGTATAGGCCCAGTCATTGCATCGAACCCGGTCGCAAGTACGATACTATCTAGCTTGAAGAAGCCTTCACTAGTTTCTATACCTGTCGCTGTGATTTCCTTGATTGGGTGGGACTTAATGTCAGCGAGAGTGACATTTGGTTTGTTGAATGTTTCGTAGTAGTTGGTATCGACACATAAGCGTTTCGACCCTAGAGGATAGTTTCGTGGACAGAGTAGATCAGCTGTAGCCGGGTCCTTAACCACTGCACGAATTTTCTTGTGTACAAAAGCGGATACCACATCATTGCTATCACGATTTTTCATGATATCGGCGAAGGCATTCCACATAATGAGCCCACCATATTTCCAGCGCCGTTCCAATTCCTCTTGTTGTTGAGAACTCGTGAGATCGACAGCATTCTGGTCACTATCCATATTTATGATTCCAGAAGATGATTGTTCGGCTTCAACTCTCAGTTTTCTATAGTTGTCTTTCCATTGTTGCTGTATTTCTTTGGCTAGTGGTTTGTTCCATGCAGGGATACTGAAATTTGCTGTTCGTTGAAAAATAGTTAAATGTTTAGCCTGTTCAGCTATTAGTGGAATGGCTTGTGTCGCCGATGAACCTGTTCCGATCACGCCAACTGTTTGTCCTGTGAAGTCGACTGTTTTATGAGGCCAGAAGCCGGTGTGGTAGCAGTTTCCTTCGAATGTTTCTAGGCCAGGGATAGAAGGTGAGTGAGGAGATGATAGACAACCTAGTGCCATGATTACGAATCTAGCTATAAATGTCTGATTCTTTGATGTAGTGACCAACCATCGATGATTGTTTGCTTCAAAAGTGACCTTCAATACTCTGGTGTTAAATTGAATATCCTTTTTAAGGCCAAACCGTTCAGCGACATGCCTGGCATATTCCAGAATTTCGGGCTGAGAGGCATACCGTTCCGTCCATACCCATTCCTGCTCAAGTTCTTCAGAGAATGAGTAGGAATAAGCCATACTTTCAACATCACATCGTGCACCCGGATATCGATTCCAATACCACGTCCCACCGACGTCACTTCCGGCTTCGAATACGATGGTTTGTAATCCTAATTGTTTTAGTTTGTAGAGTTGGTAAAGACCAGCAAATCCAGCGCCTATGACAACTGTGTCCAGTACGGGTTTACTGCCAACGGGCTTATTTTTCTGATTCGAAATCATCTAAATTCTGGCTGAGTGTTGTAATTGCTAGTATTCTTCATTCAGATATATCTGATATATTTCCAAGGTATACCTTAAGTTGTTGGTTTGCGTCTAGCATTAATTGTCAATTCAAAGGTATTGATCTATTGTTATTAAATCTCACGCTGAGAGATAAACAATTTTGTTATCTATATAAAGGAGATAAAACCTAAATGATGTCATCTAGATTTGTAATAGCTCTTGGAGCTATAGGTTTGTTGGCAGTCGGAAGCACTCAAGTAAGTGCGAGTGGGGAGCTTAATGTGTTGACCTGGGAAGGTTATACCGATCCAAGCTTTGTCGAGCCATTCGAGCAAGCTTCGGGCTGTAAGTTGACCGCAACTTATGTAGGATCCAATGATGAATTTCCGGCTAAATTGGCAACAGGTGGGGGAGCTTATGATCTGGTTTCACCGTCGGTCGACACAACTTCTATTCTTAGAAAGATGGGTCTTGTTGAAGCATTGGATAGTTCTAAACTGACTTACTGGAATGATTTATACGAAGCTTTCCGAGATCACCCGGGAGTTTCCCATGGAGGACAGGTATATGGTGTGCCTGTGGCTTGGGGCTCGATAGCATTCATGTATATGAAGGATAAGTTTCCAACACCACCGACCTCTGCGTCGGTTATGTGGGACAAGAATTTATCGGGAAAGATCTCTATGTGGGACGATAAAACCTCAATCTATATTACAGCGCGTATGCTATTCGGCAAAGAAGTCAACGTATATGATTTATCGGACGACCAACTCGAAAAGGTCAAGGAAAAACTGATCGCACAGAAGCCCTTAATTAGAAAATACTGGGCCACCGCTGGTGAACTTGTAAATCTTTACGCTAACGGTGAAGTGTGGATTTCAAATACGTGGGGTGGCTATCAATCCGCGCTACTTGCTGAGCAAAATATAGAAATGGTTGAATTCCTTCCCGAAGAAAATGCCGATGGCTGGGCGGATGCCTGGCAGATGGTTAAAGACACACCAAATGCAGACTGTGCACTGAAATGGCTCAACTATGTGATAAGTCCTGAAGGACAATGTGGTGTGGTTGGGGTAACGGGCTACTCAGGGTCAAATCCAGTTGCGCTTAAGGGTTGTTTGAGCAGCGATCAATTCACTGCTCTTCACCAGGATGATTTTGGCTATATCAACTCTCTCGATCTTTGGAGGGAGCCTGCACGGGTCGATAAGTACATCGAGATTTGGAATGCAGTAAAAGCAGCTCAGTAGAAAAACTAGCTGTAAATCTACTCAACACGCCGGGTGGCAAAACCACCCGGCGTGTTGGTTTCATGAATTTGATTTGGACAGTTGTGGATGAAGAATTGCAGTGCATTCAGGGCAGAATAAAAAAATGACTACTGTTTTGGAACTTAGAAATCTGACAAAAAAGTTTGCTGGTGATGTGACTGCAGTCGACAACATTTCCATGTCGGTAGAAGGTGGGGAGTTTGTTACGTTACTTGGGCCGTCTGGTTGTGGCAAAACAACAATGCTTCGGATGATTGGCGGTTTCGAATATCCTGATGCTGGATCTGTTGTGCTCGAAGGTGTGGATATTACAGATGCACCGCCCTACGAGAGACCGGTCAACATGATGTTCCAGGACTACGCTTTATTTCCTCATATGACCGTCGAAAGTAACATTGGTTATGGCCTTAGAATCTCAGGAATTGAAAGTCGACAGGTGCAACATGAAGTTGGCGAGATGCTGGAATTGATTGACTTGCCAGGGATGCAGAACCGACTACCTTCGGAACTGTCCAATGGCCAGCGACAAAGAGTTGGGCTCGCGCGAGCGTTGATTCGTAAACCAAAAATATTGTTGTTGGATGAACCGATGTCGGCCTTGGATGCAAAACTTCGTCAGTCCATGCAAATTGAATTGCTTTCACTACACAAAAAAATAGGCATTACTTTTTTGATGGTTACACATGATCAAACTGAAGCCATGGTGATGTCTGATCGAATTACAGTCATACGCGATGGTGCTATTGAGCAAATTGGAACACCTACTGAGTTATATGATCATCCAGTTACACCATATGTTGCGGAGTTTTTAGGCCAATCAAATATGATTCCGGCAGTTGTCCAGCGTAGTGCTGCAGACAGACTGATAGCACAAGTAGGTAGTAACGAGTTGGATGTAACCAATGCAACTATTGTCGGAAGAATTGACAACAACGTAACATTATGTATTCGACCTGAAAGGATACGTTTATTGGAAAGTAGCAGTGAAGTGGATACCAGTTTGGAAGTAATCACTGGCGTTGTGCAACAGGTTCTTTACAGCGGTAACTCACTTCATTTCACCATTTCTCTGGATAGCAACCGATCTATTCACGTGCATCACCCATTAAATACCGTGTTTAACTCCTCGGCGATTGCCGGCATAGGGGACACCGTTCATTGCGGTATTGCTTCCGCTACAATTTCAATATTTTCCAGTTAAGTTTAGGTCGGGCAATCTCAAGTGAAGCACAGTACCAGAAAAACTCGAGATTTCTGGTTACTGTTTACCGGTCCCGCTATTTGGTGGTCGTTAGTGCTGTTAGTGCCGTATGTCATTATGTTGATGATAAGTTTCTATAGCAGAAAATTTCCTTTTCACGTTCCTGATTTTCAGTTTGGTAACTACCTAAAACTAGTTGAAGACCCTCAGTATTTTCTGGTTATCTTCCGAAGTCTGAAAATAGCTTTTCTTGTTGGAGTAACAGCTTTTGTAATTTCCTATCCGCTATCCTACTGTCTGGCTAGAAAGATAAAATCTGACCGGGTTCGTTTACTGCTTTACGTTGCGACAATTATTCCACTCTGGGTATCCTACCTGCTGCGGGCATATACCTGGAAGACAATCCTTGGTAGTGAAGGAATACTCAACTCATTCTTAATGTGGACAGGTATCATCCAGGAGCCGAGCACTTTTTTTCTATATAACCAGTTCGCTATGGTGATTACCATGGCGTATATCTTCACGCCTTTTATGGTTATGCCAGTTTATGCATCGCTTGAAAAAATTCCGCCATCACTTATAGAAGCCTCCAAAGACTTAGGGGCAGGGCGGATCAGAACTTTTCTCAAAATTACCCTTCCGCTATCTATGCCTGGCGTCTTGGCAGGGTTTACCTTTACGTTCTGTTTGTCTGCGGGCGATTTTATCTCACCCGCCTTGGTCGGAGGACCTTACTCGAATATGGTTGCGAACGTAGTCGCGACCCAATTTGGAATAGCAATGAATTGGCCGCTGGGTTCAGCTCTAGGGATGGTGCTTTTATTTATAGTTCTTGCGGTAATTACTTTGTCTGATCGATTGGAAAGAGCAGGTCGCATAAACCTGGCCTGACGGTTAATTGGCATCGACACGACTGTATTAAATAATGAATAAGGTAAGTCAAAGGCGTCGTCGGTTAGATCTAGGTAATACAGCACTTGGCATTGCCGCTGCATCCGCACTTGGGTTTCTTTATGGACCCATTATCACGTTGATGATATTTAGTTTTAATGACAATCCGATTACTAAATTGCCCCTGACAGGATGGACATTAGACTGGTATTACAAAGCATTGACCAATTCGGATCTCCTTGCGGCACTCTGGAATAGCGTTATCGTGGCAGTATTTGCAGTGATGATCTGCCTTGTAATTGGTATACCAACTGCGTTTGCGCTAGATCGATTTGACTTTAGAGGTAAGACGTTGTTCCGTAGGTTGGTTATTTTACCCATCACTCTTCCAGGTATTATCACAGGCGTTTCTATACTTGCGTTCTTTTCGATGTCGGGCGTAAAACTTAGCCTTGTGACTGTAATTATCGGCCATGGCACTGCGCTTACCGCTATCGTTGTGACCAATGTATTCGCAAGGTTGCAGCGATTTGACCGTCGAATTGAGGAAGCATCAGCTGATATTGGAGCAAGACCATGGCAAACCTTTGTTTACATTACTTTGCCAAACATAAGGTCTGCAATAATAGGTTCAGCGCTTATTGCTTTTACCCTGTCATTTGACGAAATTCCAGTCACTTACTTTCTAACAGGCCGTGATAACACACTACCGATGTATATCTGGTCTGTTGTCCGTCGTGGCATAACACCGGAAATCAATGCAATTGGGACGATTATTGTAGCGTTTTCGATTGTGTTGATATTTTTGTCAGTTCTGCTTATTCATAGTGATGGTGGGACTAGAAAGAACAGACGCTAGAGTTAAACCTTTGTGATTTACTAATACCGCCAAACGAATTATGGCCGCACACCACCCCAGTTATGAAAGCCTATCGCATCTTGCTAGTGAGCTTAGGTCACAAAAGCAAGCAATTGCACATATCGGAATTTTTGATCTAAATGCCTATTTTCGTGAACGCCGAATTCGCATCGATAATCTTGAGACAGTGTTTGGGGAGAATGGCACATTCGTGAATGTGTTGCCAAGGTGGGATACAGGGGAAAAAGTTCAACATCCTGGTCCATTTGTCGGTGAGCAGGTCAACATAGATCTTGGATCTTGTCGACCCTACCCGTTCGAAGAAGACGCAGTGCTATTGATTGCTGACTATGCTGGAATCTCCCAGGCATTGTCGCCGCGTGAACTTCTGCGTGAGCAGTTGGCAAAGGCGACTAATCTCGGATATGGGATTAGGGCGGCTTTTGAATTTGAGTTTTTTGTGCTTGACGAAAATGGCCAGTCTTTGAGAGACACTGAATTTTCTGTGACTAAGAAGTACGCACCAGAAAATCATTGTTGGGCTGGTGAAACAGGTGCTGTCTATGCAGAATTTATTGCTGCGCTCGAAAGCGATTTGATTAAAGGTGGAATAGAACCGCTCAGCGTAGGTTCTGAGCTCGGGCCAGGTTGTTTCGAGATCACGCTGCAGCAAACTAATCCACTCAGAGCGGCTGATGACGCCGCTTTCTTAAAACTATTTACAAAAGCTAATTGCCGAAGACAAAACCGGACCGCTTCATTTATGGCGCAAATGACTGCGGACAGTGCTGGCTTATCGGGTCACTTGCACCTTTCATTGTTTGAGTTAGCAACAGGAAAACCTGTATTCCCTGATCCGACTGAAGAAAATGGAATGGGCAAAGAGTTCAGTAAGTTTGTAGCTGGTGTGCTGAACTTAGTGCCGGACGGGTTAGCATTCAGCCATCACACAGTGAACTCCTACCGGCGGCATGCAAAAGGCAACTGGGCACCACGAGTGGCATCTTGGGCAGTCCAGGACTATGCAGCTGGGATAAGGGTAGTGCCGGAACCGACTGATCAATGCAGAATGGAATATCGCTTGCCAGGTGCTGATACCAATCCATATATGACGTTAGCATTTGTTTTAGGTGCAGGCCTACATGGTATTGAGACTAATTTAGAGCTGCCTCCCCCACTCACCAGTTCTGTTGGTTCTGACACAGGTCATGTTGTAGGTAAATCATTGCCGCATGATTTGTATGAAGCGTCGACCCGACTGAATGCATCACAGAAATCTAGAGAAATATTTGGTAGTGACTTTGTTGACTATTTGGTTAGTGCGTGTGTTCACGAATGTGAAGAGACCAAACGATATGTTAGTAATTTAGAGCGTCAGCGATACCTTGAAATTGTTTGAGTTAAAGAGATTGATAAAAAAGGAGATGAGATGACAGATCTTGCAGATTATTTGTCTGAATCAGTTAGGGAAGAGCGCATTAGGCAAGTAAGAAAAAAAATTAATGAACTCAGCATAGATTATATCTACTGCCAGTACATTTCTATTACCGGCCGAATCATGGGAAAGGCAGTACCAGCGTCCCATTGGGAACAATTAGCGGCTGAAGGCATGCAAACTTGGCTAGGTGGAGTCGCTAACGTATTTCCTGATCGACACGGCAATTTAATCGGATTTCCTCCAAATGCATCTGAACTTCTTGCTTTACCGGACCCAGAAACATTCTGCCAATTGCCTTGGAAAAAGAGAATTGCGCGGGTATTTTGTACGGTCTTTTGGTGTCGCGAAGATCCAGATCATCCGGAGCAATTTCTTGATTCAGATTGTCGTGGAAATTTAAAGAGGATCCAAACCGAATTTGAAGATAAACATGGTTTGCATCTTAGGGTTGGTTGTGAGCCAGAAATGTTATGGCTGAAACCGGGTGATAAAGATGCTCCTTACTATGAGACCACCAAGCCGTATGCGTACCACATCGACCAGTTTGAACAGCTGTCGGATGTTTGGTTGCGAGTTTATGATTATTCCGTAGCAATGGGGCTAGATCTTATACAAGGCGATCATGAGGATGCTCCTGGCCAGATTGAATTGAACTTTCAATACGATTGGGCAATACGAACGTCTGACCGACTGACAACTTATCGTCAAATATGCGCCCAGGTCGCGCGGGAATTCAACCTAATAGCGGTATTTATGTCTAAGCCCTACATGGGTATGCCAGCGAATGGATGTCATCATAACGTTTCATTATGGCAAGGTGGAGAGGATTCGCTCGTACCATTGGTCGACGATCCAATCCCAGGGATGGAAGATAATTTTCTTTATCGCTCTGGAGGTGAAAACAAATTTCGTGACACCAATGAGAAATGGTTGCCAACAGAGCTGGGGCGTTGGTCCTTAGGGGGCATGATTCATCACCTCAATGCGCTGGTCGCTATAGGAGCGTCGACAGTGAATAGTTATCGACGCTTAAATGATACTGGTATGTGGGCACCAGTTGGTGCTAGCTGGGGGCTTCAGAATCGTTCTTGTGCAAT
>Ga0114932_10006097_pt1 | contig 10409 bp, 17 predicted proteins | sample 2SBtaG_2_FD_87286 | JGI IMG/M metagenome (GOLD analysis project Ga0114932, IMG submission 87286) | Deep subsurface microbial communities from Kolumbo volcano to uncover new lineages of life (NeLLi) - 2SBTROV12_ACTIVE470 metaG | ecosystem: Environmental > Aquatic > Marine > Volcanic ... | reverse complement strand
GCAACATAGTAACAAAGTCTTTCAGAGCAGGTATAATATCAGCCACGATAGACTTAGCCAAATCAACGAACACCTCTTTGTTCTCCACGATAGCAGGTATAAACTCGCTAATCAGAATCGGTATTATTTCGTCTTTCAAAATTGGGCCGAACTCTTCACCAATAGTGATGAGTAATTTTTCCCAAGCCGAGTTCAACATACCGATTTCAAACGCTGTGGATTGCATAATATCCTCTGAAAACTTTTCAAGAGTTCCACCCGCCTGTTCATTCGCCTTTTTGAGTTCCAAAAATGAATCCCGCTGACCCATCAAAGCCAACATAGCAGTTCCGGCTCTCGCCTCAAAGAGCATCATGACCTGTGCTGTCGTAAGACCAACATCGTTGAATTGTTGTAGCATATCCTCAAGGCTCGTCACGCCCGTAGTTTGTTCGTTGATTGTTGTGTTGAGCGAAGTCGCTTGACCCTCCAATTCTTTTTGTGTTTCAATTAATTTTCGTTGTGCGCGCCTTTGCACATTCGCCTCAAGTGACAGTTCCTGTTGTTGAATAGAGAGTTGCGAATTGGCTACTTCTAATCTGGATATTTGTGATAATTCTTGTTCTGTCAAATCACGATTATCTCTGCTCGCTCGCAATCTAATTTTTTGTATTTCAATAGAGTTCCGCTGTTGTTCAACAGATAAATCGCTCATAGCATCATCAAGTTTTGTCACTGCTAAAGTCGTCTGTTCAAGTTGTATCTGTGTGCTATCAAGTGACATAGTTACTGCTTTCAAACTCGCTTTCGCCGCTTCACCGGCAGGGGTCAAAACCATGAATGAAAATCCGAGTCTATCCATCATTCGGCGAGCATCAACCGATGGTCGCAACATTTTCATCAATGCCATTCGCAAACCTGTTCCGGCGAGAGAACCCTGCAAACCCGCATTACCAAGCGCACCTGCCGCCGCCGCCGCCTCTTCTATTCCGACACCTGCCGCTCTCGCCGCCGGCCCCAAGAACTTCATTGTTTCACCTAAAGTTTCAAGTGTGGTGAAAGACGAAGTGAAAGTTTTAGTCATTACATCTGCAACATCAACCAATTGATTTATTTCAAGTCCAAACGATTTGACTGACGCGATTCCAATAGCCGCCGCAGTTTCAGCATCTGTGCCTGCCGCGATTGAGAACTTAACTAAGTTTTCAATTGCTTTATCATCAACCATTTCAGACATTGTTAAACCGGCGAGAGCCAAAATCTGTGATGCCTCACCGACTTGACGAGCAGTAAAAAGACTCGCTGTGGCAACATCTATGATTTCATTTTTGAGTTTGTCAGATTCTTCACCGACACCGCCCATAATCGCTTTCGTTCTGACAAAAGTTTCCTCAAAATCAATGAAGGCCATTGTTGCTTTTTTGACAAACCCCGACATAATGCTGACACCGGCTTTCACCGCCGCCAAGCCAAGCAAACCAAACCCTGCCGCTAACCCTGCGAGGCCCGCCGCACCTGTTGTGACAAAGCCGCCAAGAGAGCCACCCATCTGACCGAGAGTTCTGGTGAAGCCAGAGCCATCAGCCGTGAACTTTGTGCTAACAATGTTGTCAGCCATTAGCGACCGCCTCGCTTTTCAAGTTCATTACGCTGACGCCTGTTCTGTTCAGAGAATGCTGTTGCCAAATAAGCCGCTTCGCGTGGGTCAAGTTCTCTCCATTGTTGAGGCGTCATGCCCAATGCGGAGAGCAATTGAAAGTAAAAAATCCCTTCATCGGTGCGAGCGAAGGTCACGAGTTTCCCATAGCACCACCACCGTCTATATTGCCGACAGCGGCCATGATTAATTGTGTCAATTGAGTCAGTGTTGAGAGGGGTAGCGAATTGAACTTTTGCCAATTCATCTCTGAATCGCATTTGGCTAACATCTCGTAAATTACTCTCATCCCAAGTGCTTCGTTGCGCTCGGTTTCGTTGTTGAGTTTTGAAATATCTGGATGCGCCCGAAGTGCTGAAAACTCTGCCGCGCTTAGGGGTAAAATATCTAATGAGTCTGTTCCCAAACCGAGTTCTGAAATATCCACACTGATAGGTTGATTCGCCTGTTCCAACGCATTGTCTAACCATGACATAATCCCAACCTCTCAATCAATCTCGCGACCATGTTAAGCCTTCAAATGTTGCATTCATCATCAATGCCCCATCTGACCCTGCTTCAAGACCTTCAATTGCCAAGTCGGTTAAGACACAACCACTAACAGTATAAGTGTGAGTTCCCGCCGCATCAGCATCAAACTCTATTGCCAATTCAGTATCGTTGTTGAACCACGAATAAAATGTTGAGTCAGTTATCCCCCATGCCGCTTTGAGAGTTCCATTCGCGGTTTTCATTCCGCGAGTGTGAGATGTTGCAGTATTACTACCAAGAGTCGTATATTTTCCTGTTGCCGTTGATAGTGTAAAGTCGCCCGACACGAAGCCGGTTATACTGCCGCTAACTGTCACTTTGCCGGTGACGCCTGTAAATGAATGAATAGCCAAACTGAACCCTCTGTTAGAGAGGGTGCAGTAACCGGCTTTTAACGGTAATGGTCACGACCGAGTTCAGTTAAGTGCTTCACCAACGGTCTTAGGGGTGAAATAATAGTCACGCTCTGTGCGGCCAAGTCTGTTTGATTCGTGGTCTGCTGTGAGTTCAGAGAGGCTGAAATATCCCCATTCTGGAAATTGAGTTCCTGTGATGTATCCGAACATTGTGTCGTTGCCATCGTATTCAGTAATGAAAATGCTAACTGCCGCATCTCTGAAAAACTTTACCTGTGCTACTGCATTCATCCCCTGTCCGTCTGTTGAATACAGTGCCGGTAGGTTGTTTCGGTTCTCTTTGGTTAGCATCATTTGGTTCGCCATGTTACTTCGTAGGGGTCGCCCATATATAAGCGTTCCGGTATCTGACTAATTTGGATTATGACCGATTATTAGACACAATTCCAAAGTGAATCGCAGAGTCAGATGAGGGGATTACAGTGCCATTTTTGATTGCATTCTTGATTGCATCCTTTGACATTTTGGGCGCAACGCCGGTCGCGGTTGAAATGGTGATGTGAGGCATTCCAGAAGTAACAACCGAGTCTTTCATACCACTGACAAAAGTGATAATCGCCGCCTGTATTGAATCAGTGACAACCATGCCAACGATTTTGAAACCCACTATTAATCCGGTTCGTGGAAAACACCAGATTTGGTCTTGAGTCGCATGACCAATGTGAATAGTCACATGGTTGTTGTGTTGAATCGGATGAACGGGGCTGATGCCACCCACCATAGGGGCTTCGCGCACACTTGAAATGGGCTTGACGCTCTTATACACATTGTTCCTCGCCATGATTAAACCGAGTCGGTTTGTGTTATTAAAGGTTCCGGTATCTGACTGTTTTTCTATATCAATAGAAAGTATTATAAACAGGCTCTGACTCGGTGTAGCGAATGAACATATTTGTATTGGATAATGACCCCGCAGTAGCGGCACGAATGATGTGTGACAAACACATACCTAAATTACTTCTTGAGTCAGCACAGATGATGGCCCAAGCCCTGCGCCGACATGGTGCGACTGATGATATGATGCCCCTAACCAAGAGTGGCACACCATACAAAGGCGGTCACAAACACCACCCTTGCACAGTATGGGTAGGTGATACTCGCGACAACTTTGTGTGGTTGGCTAACCACGCTTCGGCATTATGTCATGAATACCTGTCACGATTTGGTAAAGTCCATGCCTGCGAACAACCGATTCTTCACATGATTAAAATGTATCGGATGATTCCCTTTGGTGGTCTTACGCGCTTCGCTCAAGCCATGCCCGATGAATACCGTGACATTAATGCGGTCAAAGCATACCGAGCATACTACCATTCCAAGACATTCGCCAAGTGGGATAAGGGAACACCCACGCCCGATTGGTGGCGGTAAATCGGCTATTCATTCCTCTTCATCAATGACGAACTCTGTGTCTATCACGCCTTCGTCACGCTCACGACTTTGCCTCTCAATAACTGTCATAGGCTTGATACGACCATCGTGTTCATCCTGTTGATAGAACCCTGCTTGACGACCCTCTTCGCGCTCTATCACACACAAATCGCAATAGTGCAACGAAGTGGAAATGTGGGTAGGCGCACCTGCCTCTTTCGCCGCTGTCAGTGACTCGTTGCGACTATCACCATCTGGATACTTGAGGGGTATCGCGCAATATCTGTCGTGGATATGGCATTTTGACTCGGTTGAATCTCCGCAGTATATAATTTCGCTATCAGTGGTCATAGCAACATCTCCGAATTATCTCCGAGCGGGTGTTTGGTTTCAGCAACATTGTGGATGAGTTCTTCAAGTTGGTCAGTTAGTAAATCCCAAGTTAGATTCTTGACCGCCCATTCACGCGCTGACTCGCCTTTACTTTTGACGAGTTCGGGATGGTCGTATGCCTCTTGAATAGTGTCGGCCAATGCTGATTCATCAACGAGTTTCAGATTGACGCCCCATTTTGGCCCAACGATATTAGTCGCACATGGAACGAGCCACCCACGCTCGTTGTCATTTCCAATGAGTTCGGGGCCGGTGCTGTTATCCGGCAGTATGATTGGCGTTCCACAGGCCATAGCCTCTGCTGATGGCACACCAAATCCTTCACCACCTGTCGCCAACACATGAACATCAGCGAGTCCATACAACATGGCGAGTTCTTCACGCGATAAACCGAACAACGGATTTGTTGTAGTGTCAGAGAATGCGATTTGACTTTCAAGCCCCGCCTCCTTGATGAGTTGGGGGAGATTCCACCCACCCATCCCTGTTGAATCAGTGGGGTCGCCAACATGAAGTATCATCCCGACATTGAATGGTTTGTCATTACGAATCCAAAACTCACGGAATGCGTTTATGAGTCGGGGTATTTGTTTGCGATTTGTGTTGCGACCAACATGAAGCAAAGTGAAATCCCATTTCAAACCGAGTTTTTCCTTCGCTGACTTTCGTTGTTCATCCGTCATGGGTTTGAATACATCAGCGTCTATGCCATGTAATAGCACTTCACCAGAGTCACCAATGTAGCGGTCAAGAACGGGGTCTTTGAGTCCTTCATCACCGTTTCCATCACTGCTAAAATCGTTGATAAACTCGCTGAATATATCGCGACCAAACTCGCTCATCCACAGAGGGGTGTGAAGCATTTTCAAAATGTCTTTCCAAGCATACGATACAGGGTAGCCATCAATCGGCAAATATGCTATGTATGGTGTTTGAGTTCTGTTCGTGCTGACAACAGCATGGCCGATGAACCACAGGTCTATCAGTGAAATATACAAATCCGGTTTGAGTTGTTCAAGGTGCATATCCAACACTGTTGGTGAACCTGCCCCTGCAATTGTTTCAGAACCAAATCCACCAATGCCCGCGTGAACCATCGTCCAACCCTCTTCATGCTTCATTGGTTCGCCGTTGTAATCCCAACCCATGACAAAAACTTCATGGCCTTTTTTGACCAGACGCTTTACGAGTTCGCGAGTAACAGTAGCATAACCTGTCGGGCGAGTTGGCTGTTCTGAACCCCACAGGATTCGCAACGGTTTGCGACCAGATTTAGTTCGTTTCCCTTTGCGGATAGCCCGTTTCATATTTGGCTTTTCCAGAGTCTTTTTCATTTTTTTATGACGCTTTTTCGCCTGCTCATCCAATGTCGCCCCGCCCATGTAGGGTCTTGAACAGTGGTCGCTTATTGAGGCTTTCGCTTCACATAGTTCCAATGTTTTGATTCTTCATTTCACGAATCGCATTTTCAATCACAGTTCCCACATCGTAAAAATCACTTCGGCGACCATAAAGAGCGTAGCCGCGAGTCTTGATGAAATCATCCATGACCATATAACAGTGTGTGATTTTACGGCGGTCAGCCTTTCGTGGGTCAGTGTCAATGACTGTGTTGCCGTTGCTGTCAACGAATACTGCATGGCCTTTCACACGGATAATGTAGCCGGCCACTTTACCGCCGATTGGATGCGCCGAGTTCTCTTTTTCAGAGATGGTGGATAACGCTTTGCGAGCCGCCCCAACGCTTTTGCCTTTCACCTTACTCATGCGTGAGCGAACCGTGTATGATTTGCGAGCCGCCCTCACCAAGTCAGTTATTGTGTGAAGGTATCTGACAGTTTTTTCAACATTTAAGTATTCAGCCACACGAAGCGCACAGATGTTTTTATTTGCATCCATTGGATTGTTGCTGTTCTCTCTCTCTAAAGTTCTGTTAGTAGCCATATCTGTCACCATCCTATGCGTAGCGAACAACCGTCTGAACACGGTATGAGTTGCGAGTGTGTGTCTGTGTGCTTCGGCGAAGCATGACTGTCTTGACCTGTCCGTTGCGAACAATTGCTACGACCAAGTTGCCGTTGCTCTTCTGGCCCCATGCTTGACCACGCTGTTCACCGATGTTCTGTGTGATAACTGCCATGTCGCCGCCGTATGGATTTTCCTTAAGTGCCTGCTTAACCTTCTGAACAACGACTGCTCGCTCTGAATCGCCAACGAGTCGGGTATCAATCCGACTGAAAGCGTGATTACTGACGAGTTTTCCCATGTCCGGCCCCTCTCTCTAATTAATCGTAGGGGGTTTGGGTATATAAACACTTCTGTTTATCAATGAAAATCGTCTATCAATGAAGCGTATTTTTATTCTAAAATCAAGGATAAAAACTCGTTGATTCTGACGAGTTTTTGACATAGGTGGCCTATCAAAATTGATAGATGGAAAAACTCGCTACACCTGTTTGCCAAAACTCGGTCTGAAAATCCGCGTTTCGCGAGAATCAACAGCGGATTGAAGAGAGCCTGTTCCGCCATGAGTCGGATAGCGAGCAACCGATGTTGGTGGTGTGAGAACATTACCACTAACGGTCAATTGTGGCGTGGCGTATGGCGACTCAAGCGAGCCAACAAACGCGTCTGTGTATCCTGTTGTTCTGAATCCCGAACCGGAATGCGGCCATTGTAATAGAGTCGGTGCAGTCGTCTGAACCAACACACCTGCACCAATCGCGGTGCGAGATGAAACGGTTGTTCCAGATACCCAAGTTCCCCATTTGTCACTAATATCTGTGAACGAGTTTGACCCCGACCAATTGGGTGTGGTGTGTGCAAAGCGAATTAGACTCGCTGTGAGAGTATGCCTCATCAAGAGTATGTCACCAATGGTGGCTAATGAGGGTTGCGAGCAGGGCCGCCAAGAAAGTCGCATGAGAGATGCGCGGTCGGCAACGACCCTGCCCGACTATTCCACATCTCGCGATGTGGGGAATACGCCGACCTATTGTGAAGTCATATCCCCACCCTTATCAACATTAGCAAAGTGAATCAGATACAGCGGATTAGTCGGAACGATTTGAGTCGGCTGTTGTTTTCGTTTTGGCACATTACGCTTTGCTCGCCGGCTCGGTTGTGGTTTGCATTCTTCACAAAGCACACTGACAAACGGATTACCTACTTGAGTCACCAATTGATTATCGGCTGTCTGTCCGCAAAGTCGGCATTTATATTGAGCGGGTGCATTTGGTAAAAGTCGCATACGCTCTTCGTGAACGATTGACCAATCCTTCGGGTCATGAAGCCCGTCAGATTCATCATCAGTCATGGTTGACGCACCTTCATTCTTGATTCAATCCAATTCAAAGTATTCACAGCGGCTGTGTCAAAGCGAGTTCTCGTTGCCTCTTTATTCTCATCAACCAATTCAGATTCTAATTCTCGCAAATCTATTTTTTCAAGTATGAGTTTCAGTATCCGATATTCGGCATAAGCAATACTCTTAGCGACAGGCATCACGGCCACCTCACATAGCGACACCGTTCACAGAGTCCACAACCACATGGCATCATTCTGATACCTCCCTTCGCTTTGCCGCTCTCTTTCGTGAACCATAGAGTCTTGATAGATTTCCAATAGGAGATTTCGCATTCCGATTTTCAACCCACCCTTCATCATTGAGTTGCCGCCTTCGCCGAGCGAGCAATTCTTTGATACGCTCATCCTCTTCGGCTGTTCTTTCATCTGGTCTAAGTCGCCCATGTTTCATTTTAATCACCTCTCGTCAAGTAATGACACGCACCACAGAGTTTGTATCCCTCTGGTGTAGTGAATAAAACTACTTCGGGCGAGTTACGACCACACGGTTCTGATATGCCCAATTCCGGTTTCGTGACAGGATTAGAACAACCATGCTCACTATCCTTAATCATCTGATTGATGATTGCCATTTGACGCTCATCAAAGACAGGTGTTGGCTTACGGTAAAATCCACGAATCTCTGCACCCATTGTTCATCACCTCATTCATAGATAGTCGTTAATGTCAATCGGTTCATCAGCCACAGGTTGTTTCGCTTTACGAGCCTGTTCAAGTTGGTATTGTTCTTCTGACCAACAGAATGCTTCATGTTCAGTAACCCTGCGACCGAGCGCGGCGAAGCATGAGTTCAAATCTCTGTGAATGCGCCTTTGCCGCCCTTTGATTTGCGACAGACTAAGCATCCCATCACAGGTTAGATTCTCTGGCGAGAGAGCGCAGTAGTGTCCTACTATTTGATACATGATTTCATCCGACATTAATACCACACCCCAACATTACATTCTGAACATACCCACCAAGTTTCACCTAAACCTTCGTGGTGATGGCCTATTTGATGGCCTGTGCAACCCTCTGTGTAAGGGCAGGGTTCAATTTCACCCGATGGTTCTGATGCGGCTTCTGTCATGTTACTTCGTAGTGGGGTTGCCTTATTAAAGGTTCCGGTGTCTGACTAATTTTTTTTATCACTTTTTGCTTTTTTACGAGCATTCCGTTCACGCTGTTTTCGTTTGCGCTTCGCAGTATTGCTTTTGTGATTACCTAATGGTTTGCGCTTCGTAGCCGACTTAGAATATACCGATTTCCCTGTTTCAATTTTTTCGTTCCAATGATGTAACCGATGGCAATTCGGGCATAGGGTGGCGCACTTTGCCATCTCTTTTTTTATTCGTTCTATTGAATAGCCGGATGATACTAAAAATGAAACCTCATCCTCCTTTTCATCTGGATTCCGATGATGGAACTCAATCAACCAAGCACATTCTTCACCGGATAACCCACAATTTTCACATTCGCAGTTCCGTCTGTATTCGTTAAACCATGCTCTGATTTTTTGCCTTCGTTTTTTTGCTCTTTTCCTGTAATTGTCCTTCTGACTTTGGTAGTATTTTCGTTGGTATGACCTGTTATATTCAGCGCGGCGCACAGGGTCTTTGTAAGGCACACCAAAAATGATTCGCTAACTCGCTATTGAGCGTTGCGGTATCACAGATTTTTGGCTTCGTTACTATTTTCCAAGTCAGAAATGACAAAACTTCTGTCACGGCCACCCTTCAATTGTTGAACATAATGTGCTAATCCGCCAGAGTCAGCATCTCTCTTGAGTATGGTTTGGTATGCGTCACGGACGAACTCTTCATCAGATAGAGCGACTGTTTTTTTGGCTTTGCTCACTTTCACAGGCTCTGACTTTTTGACCGGCTTCACATCTGATTTTTCCAATCTCTTAATCAACGCATTTTTCGTTCCATCAACAGATAAATCTCGTTCACCACAAAGTTCAATCAATTCGCTTTTTTTCATTTTTTCATAATCCATTTTTTTCACCTATTCATTCCATCTAATCTGGACTGTGACCTGCGCCATGTATCCATCACAGGTAGCATTTTTGGGTTCCTGTGGCCCGCAGGCAGGGTCTTTCAATGTAATTGTTTTGGTCTGTTCGCTTCGTTCAACCCGAATAAAGTGATAATCACTACCCTCCACACCTGCATAAGTGCCGCCCGATTGAGGCACTGTGAGAGTTTCATTATTGAGAACGAGCATGAGTTTGCGATACAGAAGCCACAGGTTATCCCGACTCGGCGCATAGAGGGTTATCAGATAATACGCCCCCGCGATTCTCGGCTCTGTTGTGCTGTTGCCACCTGTGAGCGTGAATTGGTCACTATCTGAATACAGCGGCGATAGACAAATCTGATATGTCTTTTGTTTTTTATGTTCTAACCATGTTGCATTCACAACCGGCGTCCAAACCCCATCGGGTGAAACCAAATTATCTGTGATGAGTTCAGCAATAACCGAGTGTGGATTTGTTGCTGGCACACCTGTATCCGCTATCGCCATACATAGACACCTCAATTCAGTCCGTAATCTCCGGCGAGTCCGTGAACAGCAACACCAACATTTGAGTCGGCTTTGATTTTCGCCATCAGTTCAGCCAATTCGGACTCGGTTGATTCAAGTAATTTTGACCACATCTCCTTTATTCGGTCGGTGCAATTTTCATCGTTGAAAGCGGCCCTAATTGCATT